>Ga0073899_10000613_pt1 | contig 32813 bp, 30 predicted proteins | sample KloWWTmetaKNB5Ph_FD_88975 | JGI IMG/M metagenome (GOLD analysis project Ga0073899, IMG submission 88975) | Active sludge microbial communities from Klosterneuburg, Austria, studying microevolution and ecology of nitrifiers - Klosterneuburg... | ecosystem: Engineered > WWTP > Aerobic digester >... | reverse complement strand
GCCAGGACGGCGAGCGCGAAGGCGATGTCGGTCGCCGTCGGGATCGCCCAACCGCCGACCGCCTCGGGCTGGTGCAGCGTGACGACGACCGCGACGTAGAGCAGCGCCGGCACCGCCATGCCCCCCACCGCGGCGAGGACGGGGACCGCCGCCTCCCGGACGCTGCGCAGGCTGCCCGCCACGAACTCGTGCTTGAGCTCGAGCCCGACGACGAGGAAGAAGACCGCGAGCAGCCCGTCCGCCGCCCAGGCCGAGAGGCTCAGGTCTAGGTGCAGCGCCGCCGGGCCGACGACGATGCCGGCGAGGTCGTGGAAGGCCTGCTGCCACGGCGAGTTCGCCCAGCCCAGGCCGAGGGCCGCCGCGGTGATCAGCAGCGCTCCGCCGACCACGTCCGAGGCCAGCCACTGCCGCAGGCCGCCGGAGTTGGGTCGACTGCTCATTCGCTGCTCCTGTGTCCGGGCGGGTGACTCTGCCCGGATCGTAGCCCCCGGCCCACCCCCGCATGCTGTAGCGACCGCCCCCGGGACACCGCTGTGGCTACAGCGTGACTTCAGGGGACCGATAGCCTCGGGGAGTGCCGGAGCCGTGGGTGGAGATCTTCCTGCTCGGTGCGGCGTTCCTGGCAGGGCTGGTGGACGCCGTCGTCGGCGGTGGCGGCCTGATCCAGCTCCCGGCGCTGCTGGTGGCCTTCCCCGAGGCGGCGCCGATGCAACTGCTGGCGACCAACAAGCTCAGCTCGATCGCCGGCACCTTCACCTCCAGCCTCACCTACTACCGCCGGGTGAAGCCCGACCTGCGGACGGCGCTGCCGCTCGCGGCCGCGGCCTTCGGCGGTTCGCTCGCCGGCGCCCTGGTGGCCTCCCACATCCCGCGGAGCGCCTTCGACCCCGTCGTGCTGGTGGCGCTGGTCGTGGTCGGCGGCATCGTGGTGGCCCGGCCGGACCTCGGGCTCACGTCGCGACTGCGCCGGCAGGGACGGCGCCACTACGCCTCCGCCGCCGTACTGGGCGCGGCGGTGGGGTTCTACGACGGGGCTCTCGGCCCCGGTACCGGCACCTTCCTCGTCTTCGGACTGGTCGGCTGGCTCGGCTACGGCTTCCTGGAGGCCTCGGCGAAGGCCCGGATCGCGAACCTGGCGACCAACCTCGCGGCTCTGGTCGTCTTCGTGCCCCAGGGCGCGGTGCTGTGGCGGGTCGGGCTGGGGATGGCGGCGGCCAATGTGCTCGGCGGCTACCTCGGCTCCCGGGTGGCCCTCGCCCGCGGGGCGCGGTTCATCCGGGTGGTCCTCCTGGTGGTGGCGGCGGCACTGGCGCTCAAGATCGCCCTCAGCCTGTGGTGGCCCGCCGGCTGAGCGTGCACCGGCGCCACCGTCCAGCGCCCACCGCACGCCGCGACACGCGAGGCGCTGCCCCGACGCTGTCGGACGCACCTGCCAGACTGAACCAGTCGAGGAAGGACGTCATCGTGGAGATCAAGGAAATCCTGCAGCCCAACCTGAAGGCCTTGTGGTGGATGGTGCTGCTGCGCGGCATCGCGACGCTCGGTTTCGGCCTGCTGGCGATGTTCTGGCCACAAGGCACGTTGAAGCTGCTGTTCGTCTACTTCGGCGCCTACCTGGTGGTCGACGGCGTGGTGGCGATCATCAGCGGGCTCGTCACCCGACGCACGAACTGGGGCTGGATGGTGCTGCTCGGCACGGTCGAGATCGTGCTCGGTGTGATCGTGGTCCTCAACCCGTCCGAGGTGACGTCGATGCTCGTCATCTTCCTCGCCCTGTGGGCCCTGATCGGTGGCCTGGTGCAGGTCGTGGCGGCGCTCCGGTTCCGCTCGGCCGGCGACGGCTCGTGGGTGTGGCTGCTGGCCGGCGGGGTCCTGAGCCTGCTGTTCGGCATCTACTTCGTGATCAACCCGCTCGCCCTGGCCAAGTTCGTGCTCGTGGTCGCCGGAGTGTTCGCGGTGCTCCTCGGCGTGGTGCTGATCGCGGGGGCGTTCCGCGTGCGGACGCTCTACCGCGAGGCGTCGGCCGGGACCATCAGCGGCGAGATCGTCTGAGGCCCGGCTCCCGCGAGGGCCGTCACCCGGACATCGGCTGAGCCCGGACGACGGCCCAGCCCCGGACGACGGCGCCGGCTCAGGGATCGAGGATGGCTGCGGCTAGGCTCTGCCACCATGGCCGGGTTCCGCTCGCTGTTCGCTGACACGACGCCCTTGCGGACGCCGGCGTTCCGCCGGCTCTGGCTCGCCAACATCGTGACGGTGATCGGCGCCCAACTCACCGTGGTGGCGGTTCCGGCGCAAATCTACGCCCTCACCCAATCCTCGGCATGGGTCGGGTTGACGGGGATCTTCGGGCTGGTGCCGCTGGTCGTGTTCGGCCTGTGGGGCGGGGCGCTGGCCGACCACTTCGACCGGCGGGCGCTGCTGCTCGTGACCACGGTCGGCATCATCCTCACCAGCGCGGCGTTCTGGCTGCAGGCTGTGCTCGGCAACACCAGCGTCTGGCTCCTGCTGGTCGTGTTCGCGGTGCAGCAGGCGTTCTTCGCCGTCAACCAGCCGACGCGGACGGCCCTGCTGCCGGCCTTGTTGCCCGCCGACAAGCTCGCCGCTGCCAGCGCGCTCAACATGACCGTCATGGTCGCCGGGGCCATCGCCGGCCCGCTCGTGGGCGGCATGCTGATCCCCGTCCTGGGCATCTCGTGGCTGTACCTGATCGACACGATCACTCTGCTGGCCACGCTGGTCGCCGTGCTCGCCCTGCCGGCGCTGCCGGTCCACAACCGGATCGGCTCGCCGGGCCTGCGCTCGGTGGTGGACGGCTTCCGCTACCTCGCCGGCCACACCGTGCTGCTGCTGAGTTTCGGGGTGGACCTGATCGCCATGGTGCTGGGCATGCCGCGGGCGCTGTTCCCCGAGATCGCGCACCTCGGCTTCGGCGGGCCGCCCGAGGGCGGGCTGGAACTCGCCTGGCTGTTCGCCGGGATCCCGCTCGGCTCCCTGCTCGGCGGGGTGCTGTCGGGCTGGGTGAGCCGCGTCCAGCGACAGGGACGGGCAGTCGTCGTCGCGGTCGGCATCTGGGGGCTGGCCGTGACCGGCTTCGGGCTCGCCGCTGCGATGGCCCCGCAACTGCGCGGGATGCTCCTGGTCGCGCTGCTCATGCTCGCGATCGGCGGCGCGGCCGACATGGCCTCGGCGGCCTTCCGGCAGGCCATGCTGCTGGGTGCCGCCGACGACGCCGTCCGCGGCCGGCTGCAGGGCGTGTTCATCGTGGTGGTGGCCGGCGGCCCCCGGCTCGCCGACGTGCTCCACGGCTACGCCGGCGCGGCCATGGGCGCGGCCTGGGCCTCGGCGCTGGGCGGGGCACTGGTCGTGCTCGCGATGGTCGTGATCGCCTTCACCGTCCCGGTCTTCTGGCGCTACCGGCTCGCCGAGCCCGTAGAGCGTGGCGCCTGAGGGGGCGGGACAGCAGGGGACCAGGGGACGGTTCCCTCTCGTCCCGAATTTCGTCCGTCTGAGCGATGAAGTGGCCGAAAAGGGAACCGTCCCCTAATGAGCCAGCGATCGTCGCCGGGCTCAGGCCAGCGCGGCCTTCACCTTGGCCGCGACGACGGCGCCCTCGGCGCGTCCCTTCACCCGGGCGTTGACGGCCTTCACGACCTGACCCATGTTCCGGATCGTGGGCGGCGCGCCGAGCGCCGCGGCCGCGGCGGCGACCTCCTCGGCCACCAGGGCGTCCACCTCAGCCTCGGTCAGGCCCGCCGGCAGGTAGGCCTGCAGCAGGGCGGCCTCGGCGAGTTCCTTGTCGGCCAGTTCCTGCCGGTTGCCGGCGGTGTAGGCCGACGCGGAGTCGCGACGCTTGGCCACCTCGCGAGTCAGTACGGCGAGCACCTCGTCGTCGCTGAGTTCGCGCGCGACCTCGCCGGAGACCTCCTCCAGCTGCAGCGCCGTGAGCGCCATCCCGAGGGTGCTCAGGGCGAGGGTGTCGTGCGCCCTGCGCGCCGCATCCCGATCCGCCTTCAGCGTGTCCTTCAGACCCGTCATCGTCGTCCTCCTGCCGAAACCACTGCATTGTGTCACGCCGGCGCGTGGGTAGGCTGTCGGGCGCACATCAGCACCAGGAGGTAGCGCATGGTCCCGACGACGCCGGATCCCGGCTCCGTCGGCGTCGTGCAGACCCGGACGGCACGGCTATTCACGCCCGATTCGCCGCTGCGCCTGGCCGGGGGAGCGACCCTTCCGGTCGTCGATGTCGCCTACGAGACCTACGGGACGCTCTCGCCCGCGGCCGACAACGCGGTCATGGTCTGCCACGCCCTGACCGGTGACGCGCACGCCGCCGGCTGGCACCCCGGCGACCGTCGTCCCGGCTGGTGGGACAACCTGATCGGCCCGGGCAAGCCGCTCGACACCACCCGCTGCTTCGTGATCTGCGCCAACCTGCTGGGCGGCTGCCAGGGCACCACCGGCCCGTCCTCGACCAATCCCGAGACCGGGACCGCTTACGGCCTGGACTTCCCGCTGCTGCAGATGGCGGACCTGGTCGAGGTGCACCGCGCCCTGCTGCGCCACCTGGGCATCGAGCGGTTGCTGGCCGCGATCGGGGGCTCGCTGGGCGGCATGCAGGTGCTCGAATGGGGCCTCAGCCACCCCGGCGAGGTTGCCAACGCGATCGTGATCGCCGCCTCCAGCCGCCTCAACGCCCAGAACATCGGCTTCTCGGCGGTGGCCCGCCACGCGATCATGTCCGACCGCAGCTTCGACGGCGGCCGCTACGCCGAGGCCGGCGTCAGCCCCGACACCGGGCTCTCGATCGCCCGCATGATGGCCCACATCACCTACCTCTCGGAGGAGGCGCTCGACTCCAAGTTCGGGCGCGACCCCAACCCCCACGCCGGCGAGCCCGGGTTCGGGGTCGACTTCGCCATCGAGAGCTACCTCGCCCACCAGGGCCAGGTCTTCCTGGAGCGGTTCGACGCGCTCAGCTACCTCTACCTGACCCGGGTGATGGACTACTTCGACCCCTTCGCCGCCCCCGGCGCGCTGGACGCGGTCGGCGTCGACCCCGTGACCTGGCTGGTGCTCTCGTTCGCCTCCGACTGGCGGTTCGGGACGGCTCACTCGCGCCGGATCGTCCGGGAGTTGGAGCACGTCGGGCAACCGGTCAGCTTCCGCGAGATCCCGTCCACGTGGGGGCACGACTCGTTCCTGCTCGAGATCGAGCCGTACCACGCCACCCTGGCGGCGTTCCTCGACCGCGCCGGCGAGGAGGGCCTGCGATGAGCCTGCGTCCCGACCTGGCCCTGGTGGCCTCCCTGGTGCCCGACGGCAGCCGCGTCCTCGACCTCGGCTGCAGCTCCGGCGACCTGCTCGCCCACCTCGCCCGCGACCAGGGCTGCCGCGGCACCGGCGTCGAGATCGACCCCGCCTCGGTGCTCGCCGCGATCCGGCTCGGCGTGCCGGTGATCGAACTCGACCTCGACCACCAGCTGGACGACTTCGCCGACGACTCCTACGACGTCGTGGTGCTCTCCCGCACGATCCAGACCATCCGGCGGCCGCAGGAGGTGCTGCGCCACATGGGACGGATCGGGCAGCGACTGATCGTCTCGGTGCCCAACTTCGGCTGGTACGGCCACCGGCTGCGTCTGCTGCGCGGACGGATGCCTATGTCGCGGGAGCTTCCCTACGCCTGGTACGACACCCCCAACCTGCGGCACACCACGCTGGTCGACCTGCAGCAGCTGTTCGACAACCTCGGCTTCACCGTGGAGCGCCGCATCACCCTGAGCCCATCGGGGCACCCCCGCCGCACCGGCGAGGCACTCGCCAACCTGCTGGCCGGGGCGGCCGTCTACGTGCTGCGCCCCGCCTGAACCAGCGCCTCGACGAGCCGGTCGGCGCTGCCGCCCAGCCCCAGACCAGCGGCCAGGGCGGCGAACTCCGGCCCCGGAGCCGCCGGCAGGGTGAGGTCGACCGGGGGCAGTGGCACCCGGTCCTCGGTCGCCACCACCGTGCGTGCCGCGGCGAGGTAGTCCACCGCCTCGGCGAGCCGGCGGGTCACCGTGGGGGCGAGCCCCCCGGCGCCGGCCGCCGCGAGCACGCCCTCCAGGTCGCCGTGGCGCGCCAGCAGCCCGGCCGCGGTCTTCTCGCCGATGCCGGGCACTCCCGGCAACCCGTCGGAGGGGTCGCCCCGCAGCACCGCGAAGTCGACGTACTGCTCCGGGGCCACCCCGTACTTCGCGGCCAGCCAGGCCGCGTCCACCCGGTCGTGTTTCGCGACGCCCCGCCCGCAGTAGAGCACCCGGACGCCCGCGGCGTCGTCCACGAGCTGGAACAGGTCGCGGTCGCCGGTCGCGATGTCCGCGCCGCCCGTGGCCGCCCTGGCGAGGGTGGCGATGACGTCGTCGGCCTCGAAGCCGTCCGCGCCCAGGACCGGCAGGCCTGCGGCGGCGAGCACCTCCCGGATCAGCGGCACCTGCGCCACCAGCGCCTCCGGCACCTTCTCGACGTCGCCGTGGTCGACCCGGTGCGCCTTGTAGGACGGCACCAGCGCCACCCGCCACGCCGGACGCCAAGAGTTGTCCCAGCAGCAGGCGAGCTCGGCGGGGGAGTAGGTCGAGACGAAGTAGGCGATGAAGTCGAGCAGCCCGCGGACGGCGTTGACGCTGCGTCCGTCCGGCGCGCGCAGGGAGTCGGGCAGCCCGTGGAACGCCCGGAAGTACAGCGACGCGGTGTCCAGCAGCAGCAATCGGCCCATCGCGCCATCGTGCCACGGTTGCGTCGCCAATCGACGTCAGCCGTCGTCGGTGGGGCCGACTAGGCTTCCGCAGGTGATCGACCGGGCGGGCAGGCTGCACCTCGGCCTGCGGGCCGGGTTCGCCGTGCTGTGCGGAGTCCTGGCCGCGCTCGGGTTCGAACCGTTCGCGTGGTGGCCGCTCCTGCTACCCGGCGTGGCCGGGCTCTCCCTGCTCGCCCTCGGTGCCCGGCGTGGCTGGCACGCCCTGCTGCTGGGGTACTGCTGGGGTCTGGGCTTCATGGGCCTTGGCGTGAACTGGATGCAGGCGATCTTCGTCCAGGCCATGGTCGGGCTGGTCGCCTTCACCGCCCTGTACTACGCGGCCCTGGCTCTGGCGCTGCACGCCGTGCGCCGCTTGCGTGCCTGGCCGCTGCTCGCCAGCACCGCCTGGGTGCTCGTCGAGGCGGTCGCCGCCCGCTGGCCCTTCGGTGGGTTCGGCTGGATGCGGCTGGGCTTCGCCATGGTCGACTCGCCGTTGGCCGGGCTGTTCCCGCTGCTGGGGACGGTCGGCGTCTCCCTGGCCACCGCCGGGGTCGCCAACGGGGGGCTGTGGCTGCTGGCGCGGCCCTCCCGCCGCCGGGTGCTCATCGCCGGTGGGACGCTCGCCGGGGTGCTCGGGCTCGCCCTCGCCGGGCTCGCCTGGCCGGCCGGGACTGCCACGACGCCCGTCAGCCTGGGCTGGGTGCAGGGCGGCGCGCCGGGTGGGGGCGTGTACGGCATCGGCCCGGCCCGCACCACCACCCGCAGCCACCTCGCCGGTACCACCGCGCTCGCCGGACTGATCGCCGCCGGCGAACTCCCTGCCGCCGAGGCGGTGATCTGGCCGGAGAACGGCACCGATCTAGACCCGGCCCACGACGCGCAGACCGCCACGATGGTGGAGGCGGCGCTGCGGGCCGTCGGCGTGCCGATCCTGGTCGGCACGATCCTGGACGGCCCCGGCGAGGACGAGCGGCAGACCGCCTCCCTCTGGTGGGACCCGACCGAGGGCGTGCTGACCCGCTACCTCAAGCGCGGCATCGTGCCGTTCGGGGAGTGGGTGCCGCTGCGTGACCTGCTGACCCCGCTCGTCCCTGAACTGGCCTACGTGGGCGCGCAGTCGGTGGCCGGCACCGAGCCCGGCGTGCTGGCCGTCGACCTGCCCAGCGGTCACCTCGAACTGGGGGTGATGGTCTGCTACGACGTCGCCTTCGACTCCTACGTGTTCGACACCGTCCGCCACGGCGGCCAGGTGCTGGTGGTGCAGAGCAGCAACGCGATGTTCCAGGGCACCGGCCAGATCGACCAGCAGTTCGCGATCACCCGGGCGCGCGCCGCCGAACTGCGGCGCGAGATCCTGGTGGTGACCACCTCGGGGGTCTCCGGACTCATCGGGCCGGACGGCTCGGTGCGGTTCCAGGTGCGGGACCCCGGCGCCGCCACCGGGGTGGAGTCGCTGCCGCGCCGCTCCGGGATCACCGCCGCGGTGTGGACGGCGCCCGTCCTGGAAGGAGCGGTCACGCTCGGCTGGCTCGCGCTGGTCGTGGCCGCGACCACTCGCCGACTGCTCGGGGCGCTGCGGCCCCGCCGATCCGCCACGGCCAACCCGGTCGGCGCCGGGAGTCGGGCAGAATAGAGCGGTACCGCGTCCGTCAACCCCTCGGAGACCCCCCATGCCAGAGTCGCCCGCCCTCTCCTCGGTCCTCGTGATCATCCCCACCTACAACGAGGCGGAGAACCTCCGTCCGATCGTGGGACGGCTGCGGACCTCGGTGCCTGAGGCAGACATCCTGGTGGCCGACGACAACTCCCCGGACGGCACCGGCGCGATCGCCGACGCCCTGGCCGCCGACGACCCGCACGTCCACGTCCTGCACCGCAAGGGCAAGGAGGGCCTCGGTGCCGCCTACATCGCCGGGTTCACCTGGGGTCTCGACCGCGGGTACGACGTGCTCGTGCAGCACGACGCGGACGGTTCCCACCGTCCCGAACAGCTCCCGGCGCTGCTGGAGCGGCTCGAGACCGCCGACATGGTGAAGGGCTCCCGCTGGGTCAAGGGCGGCCGGACGGTGAACTGGCCGCTGTCGCGGCAGCTGATCTCGCGCGGGGGCAGCACGTGGACGCGACTGTGGCTCGGCCTTCCGCTGAAGGACGTCACCGGCGGCTTCAACGCGTGGCGGGCCGACACCCTGCGCGGCATCGACCTGGCCGGCGTCGAGGCGGCCGGCTACGGCTTCCAGGTCGACCTGGCGTGGCGGGCCGTGCGCAACGGGTTCACCGTCGCCGAGGTGCCCATCACCTTCGCCGACCGGACGGCGGGTGACTCCAAGATGAGTTCCGCGATCGTGGTCGAAGCGATGCTGCTCACCACCCGCTGGGGCATCAAGCACCGGCTCGGCCAGCTCCGGGGCGCCGCGCAGGCCACCCCGGAGGTGCTCGACCGGACGGCCGGCAAGGCCGGAGAACTCGCCCAGGACGCCGGCGAGAAGGCCGAGGTGCTCGCCACCTCCGCGGGCCGGGCTGCCGGCGGCTTCGCGCGCAAGGTTGGCTCCGGGATCGCCTCCGGCATCGAGCGGGCGCGCTCGCGCCGCAGCGGGTCCGACGGGGGAGAGCAGCAGTGAGCCAGCCGGCCGCGCCGCTCCGGCGGCGCCGGCCCCTCCTGGTGCTGGTTCTGGTGGCCTGCTTCATCGGCATCCCGATCATCGAGATCTGGCTGCTGGGACAGGTCAGCCACGCGATCGGACTCGGACCGACCATCGTGATCCTGATCCTGGAGGCGATCCTCGGCGGCTGGCTGATGCAGCGCGAGGGCGCCCGGTCGTGGCGCGCGTTGCAGGGCGCGCTGGAACAGGGCCGGATGCCGGGAGGCCACCTCGCCGACGCCGCCCTGGTGCTCGTGGGCGGGATCCTGCTCATGCTCCCCGGCTTTTTCACCGACGTGGTCGGTGTCCTCTTCCTGCTGCCGGCCACCCGGCCGGCGGTACGCAAGTTCCTCAGCTTCGTGCTCGCCAAGCAGGCCGGCCGGCTCGGGGCGCGCGTGCCGAAGGGCGATGCCGGGGTCACCGTGATCCGTGGCGAGACCGTCGAGGACTCGCCGACCGACTCCGTCCGCCCTGACCAGGGACGGGAACTGCGGCCCTGAGCGCTCCCGGCACCTTCACCAAGACCGCCAAGGGTCGACTCGACCGCCTCGACCAGGAAGCCGCCGGGTTGCGCTGGCTGGCGGCTGCCGAGAGCGGTGGCGGCACCAGGATCGTCCGCGTGCTGCGTGCCGGCCGCACCGTCCTGGAGCTGGAACGGATCACTCCGGTGCGCGCCGACCGCGCCGCCGCCCGCCGGTTCGGTGCGTCCCTGGCCCGGACGCACGCCGCCGGCGCGGACTGGTTCGGCTGCCCGCCGCAGGACTGGCCGGGCGGGAAGGCCATCGGTCGCTCCCGGCAGCCCTACGTGCTCAGCCCTGAGGCCGCGCCGGCGACCTGGGGCGAGTTCTACGCCGGGCACCGGATCGAGGTGTTCGCTCACCGGTTGCGCGACGCTGGCGGACTGGACGCGGCCGGCGCCGCCACCTACGACCGGCTCTGTGACCGCCTCCGTTCCGGCGACTTCGACGCGCCCCAACCCGGGCTGGTCGGCACCGCGTCGGCGCGGGTGCACGGCGACCTGTGGGCAGGCAACGTGCTCTTCGACGACGGGCCCACCGGGGTGGTGCTGATCGACCCGCTCGCTCGCGGTGACCACGCCGAATCCGACCTCGGCATGCTCGCGCTGTTCGGCCTCAGTCACCTCGACGAGGTGTTCGACGGCTACGACGGGGTGTCACCGCTCGCGCAGGGCTGGCGCGACCGGCTCGCGTTGCACGCGCTCTCGCCGCTGATGTTCCACGCACTGCTGTTCGGCGGCGGCTACGCCGCCGAGGCGTTGGCGGTGGCCCGGCGCTACGCCGGAGCCACCTGACCCGGGAAGGGACGCCGGCGACCGACCGTGCCCGTCAGCCCCACGGCTGCGCCACCAGGGCGATCACCGCCAGCAGGGCGAACACGACGAGCAGTTCGGCAGCCAGCCGGAGCGCCATCTCCTGTTGGGTCATTCGCCTACGGGCCATAACGCAACGCTAGCGTCCCGCCACAGCTGAACCGAAAGGGAACCGTCCCCTACCGTCCACCACATGAACCGAAAGGGAACCGTCCCCTTACCGTCCACCACAGGGACGGTCGGCGCCGGCGATGGACCCGTCGAGCTCACTCGGTGCCGCGGATCTCGTCCAGTCGTTCGGCGAGCAGGTCCTCCAGCTCCTCGATGGAGCGACGCTCGCGCAGCATGTCCCAGTGCGTCCGCGGCGGCTTGGTCTCCTTGGCCTCCGCGACCACACCGTCGGAGCGCTTGGCCACCTCGCCGCAGCGCGGGCACTCCCACTCGGCCGGCAGGTCGGCCTCGGCTGCGAAGGTGATCTCGAAGTGGTGGCCCTTGGGGCAGTCGAACCCGATGTCCTGACGCGGGGCGAGCTCGACCCCCTGGGGGTCGGCGTGGCTCTTGGACCCCAGTCCCGCTCCGCGCAATGACCGGTCTGCCATGGTTCCCTCCCTGGTAGCTGACCCCCCACGGTAGCGCGGGCTCAGAACACCTCCGGTAACGCGTTGCCCGCGTCAAGGATTCCCCGCCGCATGTCCACCCGGGCCAGCAGCGCGCCGCCGACGATGAAGAACCCGACCAGTGCGAGCAGCGCGTACCGGTAGGAGCCGGAGAACTGGAACACCAGCCCGAACACGAGCGTGCCCAGCCAGCTCGTCCCGCGTTCGACGGCCTGGTAGAAGCTGAAGTACTCCGCCTCGCGGGTCGCCGGAACGAGCTGGCTGTACATCGACCGGGAGAGCGCCTGGGTGCCTCCCATCACCAGGCCGATCGCGGCACCGAGCACCAGCAGCCACCCGAACACCCCGGCGGGCATCACGAACGCGGTCGACACGACCGCCAGCCAGATCACCAGCCCGGTGAGGACGGTCCGTTTCGCGCCCCAGGCGGCGGCCAGCCGTCCGAACAGCAGGGCGCCGCCGAACGCGACCACCTGGGTGAGCAGGAAGGTGAGCATCACCTGCGAGGTGCCCATCCGGAGTTCCTGGGTGGCGAACAGGCTCGAGGAGACGATGACGGTCTGGATGCCGTCGTTGAAGAACAGGTAGGCGAGCAGGAAGAGCAGCGTGTTGGGGTAGCGGCGCAGGTCGCGGAAGGTCGTCGCCAGCTGCGCGAGCGGGCCCGGGGTCGGACGAGAGGCGGGGACCTGCGACAGCGACCCAGGCTCGGGGAGCGACCCGGCGACCGGCTCGGGGATCGGAGAAGCCGTGGGTGGCACCTCGCCGGAGGGAACCGTCGGCGCCGGCACCATCCCACCCAGGGCGGCCCGGGGGAGCACCCGAAGGCCGAGGACGGGGATGATCGTGAACGCGGCCCACCACAGCCCCGCCGAGAGCAGGCTGATCCGGATCGCCAGCCCGTAGCTGATCCCGAGCTGGGGGTAGGCGGACATCACCGCGAAGTTGAGGGCGAGCAGCAGGCCGCCACCGGCGTAGCCGAACGCCCACCCCCGGCTCGACACCCGGTCGCGTTCGTCCGGGGTGGCGATCCGGCACAGGATCGCGTCGTAGACCACGAAGGAGCCGCCCGCGCAGAGGCTGGCGACCACCATCAGCACGGCTCCCGCCTGCCACGCGCTTCCCTCCAGCCAGAACATCGCGGTCGCCGCCGCGGCCCCCGTCCAGGCGAAGCCACCGAGCCAGCGGTGCGGGGCGGGTGAGCGGTCGACCAGGGCGCCGACGAGGATCAGCACCACCGCAGAAACCACCGTCGCGATCGTCACCAGGAAGGGGTGCAGCGCGCCGGGCAGCACGGGGAACAGCCCCAGCAACAGCACCGGGGTGAAGCAGGTCTGGCCCTCAGCCAGGCCGGGGCAGGCCGCCGACGTCGCCATCGCAGTGAGGTAGGGGCCGATGATGACGGTCGCGGTGGTCGTCACGTAGGCGGAGTTGGCCCAGTCGTACCAGTACCAGGCCCGCTGCTGTCGCCGTCGCTCCACTCAGGCTCCTTCCCACAGGCCACGGCGCTGGAGCACCGTCTTGAGCTCGTCGATCCGGTCGGTGACCAGCCCGTCGACCCCGGAGTCGATGAGTTCCTCCATGGCGGCGACGTTGTTGACCGTCCAGACGTGCACCTTGCCGCCGTGCAGGTGGGTGGAGCGCAGCAGCCGGGGAGTGACCAGGGGAATGCCGCGATGACGGCGCGGGATCTGGGCGACGTCGCCGCGCAGCCACGGGCCCGCGCTGGGTCCCAACGCGACCAGCCGCACCAGTTCGGCCGGCGTCAGCGAGGTCGCCACCCGGCTGCCGGCGAGTCGCCGGAACCGTTCCAGCCGCCGGCTCGAGAACGACCCGACGCACACCCTGCCGCGGGCGCCCATCCGCTCCAGCAGCGGGGGCAGCAGGTCCTCGGTGCCCGCGCCCTTGAGGTCGACGTTGAAGACGAGTGAAGGGAACGCCTCGAGCAGGTCGGCGAAGGCGGGGATCGGTTCCAGGTCGTCGACGCGGAGGTCCGCGAGGTCGGCGAAGGTCCGGGCGCTGATCGGCCCCGCGGTGTCGGTGAGCCGCTCCAGGGTGTCGTCGTGGAAGGCGACCAGGGTGCCGTCCGCGGTCAGCTGGAGGTCGGTCTCGACGAAGGTGAACCCCATGCTCGCCGCCTGCGCGAATGCGGCCGCGGTGTTCTCGGGCACGCCGAACAAGGTGCCGCCCCGGTGCGCGACGGCCTGGAACCGGGTCGCGAGGAAGGGATGGACCGCTGCGCGCATTCGGCCAGTATGGCGGCCCGACCGAATCGAGGCGGGGACGCGCCCCGCAGCACCCCGTCCCGATTCGCCGACCGCCCGCGGGCTCGGGCACGATGGGGCCCATGACGACCATCCTGTCGATCCAGTCCTCGGTGGCCTACGGCCACGTCGGCAACAGCGCGGCCACCTTCCCGCTGATGCGGCTGGGGATCGAGGTCTGGCCGGTGCTCACCGTCCACTTCTCCAACCACACCGGGTACGGCTCGTGGCGCGGGCCGCTGCTGGCCGCCTCCGACGTCGCCGACGTCGTGGCCGGGATCGACGAGCGGGGCGTGCTCGGGCGGGTGGACGCGGTGCTGTCGGGCTACCAGGGGGCCGAGGATGTGGGCGCGGCCGTGCTGCGGACCGTCGAACTCGTCCAGGAGCGCAACCCGGACGCGATCTACTGCTGCGACCCGGTGATGGGCGATGTGGGCCGCGGGTTCTACGTCCGGCCGGGGATCCCGGAGTTCATGCGCGACCGGGTGGTGCCGGCGGCCCGGATCGTCACCCCGAACCACTTCGAACTCGACTTCCTCACCGGACGGCGGACGCGCACCCTGGCCGAAGTGCTGGCGGCAGCCCACGCGCTGCGGGAGCGAGGCCCCGAGGTCGTCCTGGTCACCAGCGTGCTGGCCGACGACGTGGCGGACGCCGGTGGGACCGTCGGCGAGGGGCCGGGCACCGACCCGGACACCCTCACCATGCTGGCGGTCACCGGCGAGGGCGCCTGGCAGGTCGTCACCCCCCGCTTCGAGCGGACGTTCACCGGCTCGGGCGACATCACCGCGGCCCTGTTCCTGGCGCACTACCTCACCTCGGGTGGGAACGCGGCCGCCGCGCTCGGCGCCACCGCCGACGCGGTCTACTCGGTGCTGAAGCACACGACCGACACCGACTCCTCCGAGCTCGCCCTGGTGGCCGCCCAGGAGCAACTCGTCGTGCCCTCCCACCACTTCGCCGTCACGGCACTGTAGGGCTCACGACTGCCGCAGGATCACCGTCCCGGCCGTGCCCTGGACGCCCTGGGCGAGCCGCAGTCGGGCCTGGAGTTCGGCCAGCTCCACCTCCGCCTTCAGGTTGGCGACCGCCTGCTCCGCCGGGGTGGGTGCGGACGGTTTCGCGGGCAGCAGGTCGGCACGGGCCTTCGCGATCGCCACCTCCCGGGTGAGCGCGCTCTCCAGCGCCGAACCCGGCACGAGCGATCCAGCGATCGCGCTGCCGGTGGCGAGCGCGTCCTTCACCGTGCCGGGCAGGTCCGCCGCCGTGGCGGCGGCGAGGCCCTCACCCGTCCCGCCGACCTCGGAGGGTTCACCCAGCTCGTTCAGCCCGACCTTCATCGTGCCGCTGTGCCAGGCGTCCACGTCCAGGTGCAGGGAGCGGACGGGCGCATCGGAGCGCACCACCCGCAGCCGGCGGACCTCCGAGCGCACCAGGTCGAACACCTGGCTGTCGGGCACCTCGTTGCCGCCGCCGTCGCGGCCGTCGCTGAGCAGCCGGCGGGTGACCGACCAGGTCGTCAGGACGACGGTCGTCCCCTCCCGGTAGTTGAGCGTGATGGGCCGGGACTCCTCGGCAGCAGAAGCGGGCGGCCTCGGGTCGGGGAACTCGGCCGAGACTCCCAGCCCGCTGCGGAACGCCCACGTGGCCCACTCCGGGTCGTTGGCCAGCGGGCCAGCGTGCGGCCCGCCGTCCTGGAGCCGGCGGAAGAAGCTGGCGAAGGCCTTGTCGGTGGGCAGCTGCCCGATCCCGATGTCGATGACGACCAGGTCCAGCAGCTCACGCTGCTTCTGCGCGGCGAGCCACACCGCGAAGGCCGCCTCCAGCGGCACCAGCTGCTCGCTCACCACCACCAGCCGGCGCGAGAGGTCGCGCACCGCCGCGGCGTCGGAGCTGGCCGCGCAGTCGGCGAGCGTGGCGAGCAACTGGGCGCGCGCCTGCCGGAACCGCACCAGAAGCTCCTTGTCCTGGCCGTGTTCGGTGCCGTAGGCGGTCAGCCGGTAGTCCTCCTCCGGCGCTGCCGGGGGGGTCTCCTCACCTTCGGTCACACGTCGGACGGGTGCCTTCGTCGTCGCGAGCCCGGCCGCGGCCATCCCGAGGCCGATCACCGGGTTGACGAAGCTCACCACCGCGCCCACCAGGGTGGTGGCGAGCCCGACGCCGGCCTTGACCCAGGCCGGGCCGTTGCCGGTCGAGGTGGCCTCGACCGCACTCAGCCTGCGGTCGGCGGTGAGCACGAGCCGGGACGTGGTCGCGGCCGCTGCCGACCGGTCCGGGACGGAGATGCGGCGACGGGCTCCACCGTCGGCTTCGGTCACCACCTCTGCGGTGCCCTCGAAGCTGGTCGAGGTCGTGTGGGCGAGCGCGTCCCTGGTGCGGATCTTCTGGAACCTCAGCCTCAGCACGGTGTGGGCCAACGCGTAGTCGAACTCCATCGTCCCCCCTTGGATCCATGGGCCTGCCCCACGCTACGACCCCCGCCGCACCGGAGGGAAGGGGCGTCCGGCTCAACCGGGCAGGGTCGCGATCAGGGTGAAGCTGGCGGGCAGCCGCTCGGGGCGCTCGGCGAGCCGGTACTCGCCGTGGTCGTCGGCCACCATCAGCCCCGGCATCGCGTCCCAGGGGATGCTGTCGTGCTCGGCCAGCCAGCGCAGGTCCAGGCCGGCGTCGAGCACGGCCATCACGATCTCGGCCAGGCCGTGGTTCCACTCGACGCTGGGCGGGGACCCGATCGACCCACCCCCGGCAGCGGCGATCTCGTCGCGCCACACCATCGGCTCGGCCTGCTCGAAGTAGGGCAGTTCCAGGGCCGGGCTGGCCGACCCGGGCCCGGTGATCCACTCCTGCTGGACGCGATCGGGGTGCTCCGCGCCGACCACCTGGCCCAGGACCGAGTTGAGCACCGGGTGGGCGTCCCGGACGAACAGCCGGCCGCCCGGACGCAGCAGCGCCGCCACCGTCTGCGCCCAGCGCCGGATCGACGGCAGCCAGCACAGCGCGCCGATCCCGGTGTAGACCAGATCGAAGGTCGCTCCGCCCAGGGCCGCCGGGGCGGAGTAGACGTCGGCCTCCACGTAGTCGATCCCGACCCCGGCCCGCGCGGCCAGCGTCCGGGCCTCCGCCAGGGAGGCGGGGGAGAGGTCCAGCCCGGTGACCCGCCCGCCCAGCCGGGCCAGGCTGAGGGTGTCGGTGCCGATGTGGCACTGCAGGTGCAGCACGTCCAGTCCGGTCAGGTCGCCCAGCCGCGGGGCGTCGAAGGAGACGACGTCCGACAGCGCGGCGGGATTGGCCAGCAGTCGGGGGAGTCCGAACTCCACAGCGTGGATCGGGGCCCTGGTGTCCCAGTTGGCCCGGTTCACGGCCAGGTAGTCCTGCGCGGTCTCCTCGGGCGTGGTCATGGCGCTTCAGTCCTTGAAGACCTCGATGCGGGCGCCGAGGGCGTTCAGCCGGTTCGGCAGGTCCTCGTACCCGCGGTTGATCACGTACACGTCGCGCAGCACGCTCGTCCCGCGGGCGGCGAGCGCCGCCAGCAGCAGGCACACCGCCGGGCGCAGCGCCTGCGGGCAGACGATCTCCTGGCCCCGCCACCGCGTCGGGCCGGTGACGACGATCCGGTGCGGGTCGAGCAACTGGACGTCGGCGCCGAGCTTGGTGAGTTCGACGAGGTGGATGGCGCGGTTCTCGTACACCCAGTCGTGGATCAGCGTCCGACCCTCGGCGGCCGCGGCGATCACCGCGAAGAACGGGAGGTTGTCGATGTTGAGCCCGGGGAAGGGCAGCGGATGGATCTTGTCCGAGGAGGCCTTCAGCTCGGAGGGGAAGACCGTGATGTCGACCAGCCGGGTGCGGCCGTTCTCGGCGGCGTACTCCGAACTGAGCCGGTAGCGCAGCCCCATCTCCTCCAGGATCGCCAGTTCCACGTCGAGGAACTCGATGGGGGAGCGGGTGATCGTCAGTTCCGAGCGGGTGACGATGGCCGCGGTGAGCAGGCTCATCGCCTCGATCGGGTCCTCCGACGGCGAGAACGTGATGTCCGTGTCGATCCTCTCGACGCCGTGGACGCGCAGGGTGGTGGTGCCGATGCCGTCCACCCTGACGCCGAGGTCGGCGAGGAAGAAGCACAGGTCCTGCACCATGTAGTTCGAGCTCGCGTTGCGGATCACCGTCTCGCCGGGGAACTGCGCCGCGGCCATCAGCACGTTCTCGGTGACGGTGTCACCGCGCTCGGTCAGCGTGACCCGGCGCGGGCCGTGCTCGCTGCCGCGCACCTTGGCGTGGTAGTAGCCCTGGGTGGTGCGAACGTCGAGCCCGAAGTGCCGCAGCGCCTGCAGGTGCGGCGTGACCGTGCGGGCCCCGAGCTGGCAGCCGCCCGCGTACGGCAGGTCGAAGGACTCCTCGCTGTGCAGCAGCGGCCCGAGGAACATGATGATCGACCGGGTGCGGCGCGCCGCGGTCACGTCCATCGTGTGGAGGTTGAGGACGGCGGGACGGACGAGCGCGAGCTCGCTCTTGTCCTGCGACCACGTGGCCTGCACGCCGATGCTGGTGAGCACCTCGACCAGCCGGTTGACCTCCTCGATCTGGGCGATGCCGCGCAGCACCGTCCGGCCGTGGTTGAGCAGGGCGGCGCACATCAGCGCGACCGCGGCGTTCTTGCTGGAGCGCACCGCGATCGAGCCGCGCAGCCGGGTCGGGCCCTCGATCCGCAGGTGGGTCGGGCCGGAGGGCCCGGCGCTGATCAGCGGGCTCTCCAGGGCGGCCGCGATCCGGTTGATCATCTCCAGGGAGAGGTTCTGGCCGCCGGACTCGATCCGGTGGATGGCGCTCTGGCTGGTGCCCAGCTCGCTCGCGAGCTGCTGCTGGGTGAGCCCGCGTTGCTTGCGGGCGTCCCTGATCAGGGTGCCGATGCTGCTGGGGAGGAGATCCGTCACAAGCGGAGAGCTTATCTCACATGAGAGATGAGGGCATGGTCGAGTCTTCCTCGAAGCGGGGGAGGGCATCGCTACAGTGTCACCCATGACCACACACTTCGACGTCGTCGTGCTGGGTGCCGGCCCCGGCGGCTACGTGGCGGCGATCCGCGCCGCGCAACTCGGACTGAAGACCGCGATCATCGAGAAGCAGTGGTGGGGCGGTGTCTGCCTCAACGTCGGCTGCATCCCCACCAAGGCCCTGCTCCGGAACGCCGAGCTCGCGCATATCTTCACCGCCGACGCCGACCTGTTCGGCATCGAGGGTGAGGTCACCTTCAACTACGGCAAGGCGTTCGCGCGCAGTCGGACGGTCTCTGACCGGATGGTGAAGGGCGTCCACTACCTGATGAAGAAGAACGGGATCACCGAGCTCAATGGCTGGGGGACGTTCGTCGACGCGAAGACGATCGAGGTGCAGACCGACGACGGCGCACAGAAGGTGACCTTCGACAACTGCATCATCGCGGCCGGGTCCACCACCAAGCTGCTGCCCGGCACCCAGCGCTCCGCCAGGGTGTTCACCTACGAGGAGCAGATCCTCTCCGATTCGGTGCCCGGCTCGGTCGTGGTCTGCGGCGCCGGTGCGATCGGGACCGAATTCGCCTACGTGCTCGCCAACTACGGCGCGAAGGTGACGATGGTCGAGTTCCTCGACCGGATCGTCCCCAACGAGGACGCGGAAGTCTCCGCCGAACTCGCCAAGGCCTACCGCAAGCTCGGCATCACCGTCCTGACCAGCACCAAGGTCGACCGGATCGAGGAGTCCGACTCCGGCGTGCGCGTCACCGTCAGCCCGGCCGCCGGCGGGGAGGCCAGGGTGATCGAGGCCGATCAGGTGCTGCAGTCGATCGGCTTCGCGCCGCGCACCGCCGGCTACGGCCTCGAACACACCGGCGTGGCGCTGACCGACCGAGGGGCCATCGCGATCGACGAAGGGATGCGCACCAACGTGCCCGGCGTCTACGCCATCGGCGACGTCACGGCCAAGCTGATGCTCGCCCACACCGCCGAGGCCCAGGGCGTCGTCGCCGCCGAGACCATCGCCGGGGTCGAGACCATGCCGATCAACTACGACATGATCCCGCGGGCCACCTACTGCCAGCCCCAGATCGGCTCGTTCGGCTACACCGAGGAGCAGGCCAGGGCCAGGGGCTACGAGGTGAAGGTCTCCCGGTTCCCGTTCTCCGCGAACGGCAAGGCCCACGGGCTTGGCGACGCGACCGGCTTCGTCAAGGTCGTCGCCGATGCCCGTTTCAACGAGCTCCTCGGCGCCCACCTGATCGGCCCGGACGTCTCCGAACTGCTGCCCGAACTCACCCTGGCCCAGCAGTGGGACCTGACCGCCGACGAGGTGAGCCGCAACATCCACGCCCACCCGAGCCTGTCGGAGGCGATCAAGGAGGCCGTGGAGGGCATCGCCGGGCACATGATCAACTTCTGAGCCTGAGGCTTCGACGGGCTCAGCCAACGTTCGGCTCATCGATCCTGAGCCTGCGAACCGCACCGAACCGTCGAAGGCTCCTCAGCGCGTCGCCACCACCGCGCGCGGCCGTCCGGTCAGGTCGGCGATGGTGCGGAGGGCGGTGAAGCCGAGGTCGGCGGCCAGGGCCCGCACGGCCGCGTCCTGCACCTCGGCGTGCTCCATCACCACGACCCCGCCGGGTCGCAGCAGCCGGTGGGCCGCAACCAGCACGGCCGCGGGGAGTTCGAGGCCGTCGGTGCCACCGCCGTACAGCGCCAGCGCCGGGTCGTGGTCACGAACCTCGGGGTCGACGGGCTCGGCGTCGGGCGGAATGTAGGGGGGATTGCTGACGACCACGTCCACGCTGCCGTCCAGGTCAACGAGCAGCTCCGGCTCACGGACGTCGCCCTGCTCCAGCCGCAGCGCACCGACGCCCGCCCGGTCGGCGTTGCGGCGGGTGAGCCGGACGGCCGCCGCGGACAGGTCGACCGCGACCACCCGGCTGCCCGGCACCTCGGTGGCCACCGCCACGGCGATGCCGCCGGCCCCGCAGCACAGGTCCACCACCAGCGGGGCGTTGAGCCCCAGGGCGGCGTCGATGGCGGCCTGGGCCACCACCTCGGTCTCGGGACGGGGCACGAACACCCCCCGCTCGACGGCCAGTTCGAGGTGCCGGAACCACGTCCGTCCGGTGATGTGCTGCAGCGGCTCCCGCAACCGGCGGCGCTCGACCGCGGCGGCGAAGCCGGAGAGCTCGTCCGCACCTGGACGGAGAGCGCCCAGCAACACCTGCCGCCGGTCGAGGTCGAACGACCACTCCGCGAGCGCCCGGGCGTCGAAGCCGGGGGAGGGGACGCCCGCCTCGGCCAGCACCCGCTCGGCCGCGGCGACGAGCTGGGCGATGCTGGGCTGGTCGGTCACCGGCCCAGCCTAGGGGCGCCAGACCCGGCTCACGACGCCAGAAGCCATCGAGAGTCAAGGACGCCGCCGAACGATCGATGGCTTCTCCGATTTTCGGTGGCGGGCGCGGGGATTCGGACGCGGTCTGCCGGAGGCGCCTCGGCGCGACTGTGGGGTGGGGCGCGGGACACCGGGCTCCCGGCTCTGCGCGCGGTTCCCGGCACGCGAGGCTCACCGGCGTGCCAGACTGCGGCGATGGACGTCGAACTGCGCGAGGTGCGCGACTTCCTGGCGGCGCACCCGCCGTTCTCGACCCTGCCGGCGAAGCTGCTGGACGAACTGCCCGGACGGCTTCACGTGCGCTACTTCCGTCGTGGCACCACGATCATCGACCTGGGGGCGGCCAACAACTCGCTCTACCTGCTGCGCTCGGGCGCCGTCGACATCCACCGCTCCGGCACCGAACTGGTCGAGCGGGCCGACCCCGGCACCAGCTTCGGCACCTCGTCCCTGCTCAGCCGGCAGCCGTCGGAGTACCGGATCGTCGCGATCGAGGATTCCCTGGTGCTCGTGATGCCGGGCGAGGTGTTCGCCGACCTCGCGGCGAGCCGCCCGGAGTTCGCGGAGTTCTTCGGGGTCGGCGCGCCGACGGGGATCCAGCGGGCCGTGGCCGAGTTGCGCGAAGAACCCAGCGGACGGGTGGTGCTGCAGACCCGGGTCGCCGACCTGGCCGGCCGCCGTCCCGTCACCGGCACCACCGGGATGAGCATCCAGGAGGCGGCCCAATTGATGGCCGCCCACCGGGTCTCGGCGCTGCTGATCGTCGAGGACGCCCGGGTGGTCGGGATCATGACCGACCGGGACCTGCGCGGCAAGGTGGTCGCCGCCGGGCTCGACCCGGCGCTGCCGGTGACGACGATCATGACCCCCGACCCCCTCACGATTCCCAGCACCGCGCTCGCCTTCGAGGCGATGCTGGAGATGCTCGGCCGCAACGTCCACCACCTGCCGGTGGTCGACGCCGGCCGGCTGGTCGGGCTGGTCTCGGCCGGCGACCTGATGCGGCTGGAGACCGCCAACCCGGTGTTCCTGGTCGGCGACATCGCCAAGCAGGCCACGCCGGAGGGCGTGGCGACGATCACCGCCCGGCTGCCCCGCCTGGTCGTCCAGCTCGTCGCGCAGGACGCCAGCGCCGAGGAGATCCACCGGCTGATCACCGCCGTCAGCGACGCCGCGACCCGGCGGCTGCTGGAGCTTGCCGAGGCCGACCTCGGGGCGCCGCCGGTGCCGTACGAGTGGCTGGTGCTGGGCTCCCAGGCGCGGCAGGAGCACGGCCTGGGGAGCGACCAGGACCATGTCCTGCTGCTCGACGACGCCGCCGGCCCCGAGGCCGACCCGTGGTTCGCGGCGCTGGCCGAGCGCGTCACGTCCGGACTGGGGGCCTGCGGCTACCCCCGCTGCCCGGGGGAGGTGATGGCGACGAACCCTCGCTGGCGGCTGTCGCTCGCGTCGTGGCGGGCCGGTTTCGCCGGCTGGATCGGCGAGCCCGAGGCGGCCGCGGTGCTGCACGCCCAGATCTTTTTCGACTCCCGCGCCGTCCACGGCCGCACCGGGGGCAACGCCGCGCTGCGGCAGTTCCTGCTCGGGCTGACGCCCCGGTCACCGCGCTTCCTGGGGCACCTGGCCGCCCAGGCGGTCGAGCGGCAGCCCCCGATCGGGTTCTTCCGCGGCTTCGTGCTCGAGCGGCAGGGCGAGCACCGCGACACCCTGGACCTGAAGTCGGCGATGCACATCGTGATCGAGCTGGCCCGGCTGTACGCCCTGGCCGGCGGGCTGCCGGCGCTCAACACCGTGGAGCGGCTGCGCGCCGCGGCGGCGGACGGCCTCCTGTCGGAGAGCTCGGCCGGTGACCTCGTGGATGCCTTCGAGTTCCTCGGCTACCTGCGGCTGCGGCACCAGGCCGGCCAGGTCACCGCCGGACGCCCGCCCGACAACCGGCTGGCGCCGGATTCGCTCACCTCGCTGGAGCGCAAGCACCTGCGGGACGTCTTCGGCATCCTGCGCACCCAGCAACAGGGCGCCGCGCTGGCCCACCACACCCAGGTGATGTCGTGACCGGGGTGATGACGTGACCGCGACGGACCGCCGGAGCCGGGCGTGAACCTGTTCGACCGTGCGGGCAGGCGCGCCCGGCTGGCCGTCCGGGTGCCGCCGGGGGCGGTGCACGACTACCTCGCGACTCCGACGCCCACCCCCGCCACGCCGCTGGCCGAACTCGGCCTGCTCGCGGTGGACGTGGAGACCACCGGGCTGGATCCCGGCCGCGACCAGCTGCTGAGTATCGGGTTCGTGCCGGTGGACGGCGAGGTGATCCGCCTCGCCGGAGCCGGACGGGTCCTGCTGCGCCCAGCCGGGGCAGTGGGGGAGAGCGCCGTCCTCCACGGCCTCACGGACGACGCGCTTGCCACCGGGGTGGACCCGGCCACCGCGCTGGAGCTGCTCTTCCGGGCGCTGCGGGGACGGGTGCTGCTCGCCCACCACGCCACGATGGAGACGGGCTTCCTCGCCCGCGCCTGCGAACGCGTCCTCGGCGTCCGGCCCGAGCTCCCGGCGGTCGACACCATGGCCCTGCAGTTCCGCCTGCTCACCCGAGGCTTCGACGACGAGCCGGCCCCCGGCAGCCTGCGGCTGTGGACGGCCCGCGGCCAGTACGGCCTGCCGCGCTACGCCGTCCACGAAGCCCTCACCGACGCCCTCGCCTGCGCCGAGCTGTACCTCGCGCAGGTCGCCGAGCTCAGGCTCCTCGGCGCCGCGACCCTCAAGGACGTCCTGGCCAGCAGACGCTGAGCCATCGGAGACCTCAGCCGCTGACGGTGTGGGGACAGGGTCACCACCCACGATCCCTGAGCCTGCCGAAGGGTCACCCCACCCGGTGTCGACAGCTCGACCCACGCCGTCCAGCGTTGTCCGATAAGCAACATTATGTCACTTTGGCCGGTTGGGTCCGCCTTCCGCCTTCTCCACCGCACTGGGCCTACCCGAACGCTCCCGATCCCTGCGGCACCCGAACCAGTCCGACCCGGACGCTCCCCACCGGCACCGCAGACAGAAGGTCTGCTGTGTGCGACGAGACGTCGTCGCCGGTGGTGATCCGGATGGAGACGGCTGCGACTCCCGCCAATCGAACAGCCTGGATCCTTCAGGGTTGCCATCTGAAGGCGAACGACTTAACATGAGTAAATAAAGCCGAATACCTTCATGTTTGTGGTGGTGGCGGACCAGGTGGACAGCCGCCGCGGCGTCGACCAGGTGCCGGCTGCGCTGGACGCCCTCGCCGACCTGCCGCTGCTGCTGCCCTTCGAGCGAACCGCCGGCGACGAGATCCAGGCGCTGTGCGCCGAACCGAAGGTGATTCCGCTGGTCGTCTCCCGGCTGACGCGGCTGGATGGCTGGCGGATCGGCATCGGCGCGGGCGAGGTGGAGGCGCCCCTGCCGGACACCACCCGCGCGGCTCGCGGCACGGCCTACCTCGCGGCGAGGGCTGCGATCGTTGCCGCCCGCCGCTCCCCCGTCCAGCTGGCCTTCTGCCTGCCGTCCGATGTCAGTGGCGAGCAGTACCGTGGCGAACTGGAGGCAGCCGAGGACGCCGAGACCTCGCTGTGGCTGCTGCGCTCGGTGCTGAGCCGACGCAGCCGGGAAGGATGGGAGCTGATGGACCTGCTGGACGGTGGTCTGAGCAACGCCCGGGCGGCTGCAGAGCTGGGCATCAGCGCCTCGGCGGCCAGCCAGCGGCTCGCCCGGGCCGGGCGCGCCGAGGCCAGCCGTGGCGAACTCCTGGCCGCCCGGCTGCTCGGCCGGCTGCAGCGGGTCTTCGCAACCCGGGCCGAGGGTGCGTCGTGAACCCGGTGCTGTCGTTCGTGCTCAAGGCGGTCGTGGTGGCCGGGCTCGGGCTGGTGTCGGTGCTCGCCGGTAGTCCGGTGGTCACGGCACTGTTCCGGCGCGCCGATCCCCCGCCCGACGCTGCCGGGGCCGCCGGCCAGCCGCTGGCGTCCGATGCGGTAGCCGGCAGCACAGGGTCGGCCCCGGCCGATCCGCTCGCCCCGGACCCCGACGCCGCACCCGTCCAGCCTGCGGAGGATTCCGACGCCACGGCGCCCGGGGTGCGCCAGGCGGCCACCGCCCTGCGAGGTGGGCGCTGGATCGGGATGCTCGAACGACTGGCGGTATACGCGTCGATCCTGACCGGGTTCAGCGAGGGCATCGCTGTGGTGCTCGCGGTCAAGGGCCTCGCCCGCTACCCCGAACTGAAGGCCACCACCAGCGGCACAGCCGAGCGCTTCATCATCGGCACCTTCGCCAGTGTCCTCTTCGCGTCGGCCTGCGCCGGGCTGGCCTGGTGGCTGATCGGGCTGTGGTGAGCGAACCGGAGCAGCAGGTCGCGGCCTCCCTGGTCGCGGAGTTGCGCGGCCGCTGGCTCGACCTGCTGCCGACGCACCCCGACCTCGGCGAGGAACTGCTGCGGCGCTGGTCGGCGCACGGTCGCGCCTACCACGGTCCTGACCACCTGGCCGGGAGCCTGACCGCCCTCGCCAGCCTTGGCGGCGACTGCCGGGCCGAGCGACTCGCGATCTGGTTCCACGACGCCGTCCACACCGGGACGGCCCCCGCCGACGAGCACGCGTCGGCGGAACTGGCAGGCGTCCGGCTGGCCGAGACCGGGTTGCTGTCAGCCGAGGCCGCCGAGGTCCAGCGTCTCGTGCTGGTCACCATCGACCACTCCCCCGCCCCGGACGACCCCGCCGGAGCCCGGGTCAGCGACGCCGACCTGGCCATCCTCGGCGCCGAACCGGCCGCCTACCTCGCCTCGGTGGACGCGCTCCGCGCCGAGTCCGGCCAACTCGACGACCTCACCTGGCGGCAGGCCCGCAGAATCCGGCTCGCCACACTGCTGGGCAGCCCCCGGATCTTCCACACAGCAACCGGACTCCACCGCTGGGAGGCGGCCGCCCGGGCCAATCTCGCTGCGGAGTTGACCGAACTCGACCGCCGGGACTGCTGAACACCGCCGGAGCGCGGCAGCGACCGCAGTCCGGTCGCCAAGAATCGACGGACTCAGGGGGCTCCGTTGACGATGGCTGAGCTTGTCGAAGCCTCGCGGGTCGACCCTTCGACAAGCTCCGGGAAGCTCCCAAGCTCACCGAAAGCTCACGGATTCGATGGCACCAGCGCCCGTCCTGCGCTACGATGAGAGCGCTTTCATCCGCCACCGCCAGGAGTTCCCATGCAGTTCGGCCACTTCGACGATGCCGCCCGCGAGTACGTCATCGAGACGCCGCAGACGCCGTATCCCTGGATCAACTACCTCGGCTCGGAGCGGTTCTTCTCGCTGCTCTCCCACCTGGGCGGCGGCTACTCCTTCTACACCGACGCCCGGATGCGCCGGCTCACCCGGTACCGCTACAACAACGTCCCCACCGACGCCGGTGGCCGCTACCTCTACGTCAACGACGACGGCGACGTCTGGAACCCGACCTGGCTGCCGATCAAGGCCGACCTGGACTTCTTCGAGGCCCGCCACGGCCTGGGCTACTCCACCATCACGGGCGAGCGGAACGGCCTGCGGGTCGCGACCACCTACCTCGTCCCGCTGGGCACCGACGCCGAGGTCCACAAGGTCACGCTCACGAACCGAGGCAGCGCCCCGAAGCGCGTCCGGCTGTTCTCGTTCGTCGAGTTCGCGCTCTGGAACGCCCACGACGACCAGACCAACTACCAGCGCACCCTCTCCATCGGCGAGGTCGAGGTCGAGCCCCTGACGCCCGCCGGTGGCACCGCGATCTACCACCGCACGGAGTACCGCGAACGCCGCAACCACTACGCCGTGTACGGGGTCAACGAGCCCGCGGCCGGCTTCGACACCGACCGAGAGACGTTCCTCGGCGGCCCGTGGGCCGGTTTCGCGGACGCCGCCGTGCCCCGCAGCGGCGCGGCCGCCGACTCGATCGCCTCCGGCTGGTACCCGATCGGCTCCCACCACCATGACGTCGAACTGGCCCCCGGCGAGAGCCACGACCTGGTCTACGTGCTCGGCTACCTGGAGAACGACCCCGCGAGCAAGTGGGCGGACGCCGACCAGCAGGTCGTCAACAAGCAGGGAGCCCACGAGCTGCTGCGGCGGTTCGCCACCGCCGCAGCCGTGGACGAGGCCCTCGCCGCCCTTCGCAGCCACTGGCAGGGGCTGCTCGGCACGTACACGGTCTCCTCCGCCGATCCCAGGCTCGACAGGATGGTCAACATCTGGAACCAGTACCAGTGCATGGTCACGTTCAACATGTCCCGCTCGGCGTCCTACTTCGAGACCGGGATCGGACGGGGCATGGGCTTCCGCGACTCCAACCAGGACCTGCTGGGCTTCGTCCACCTCGTGCCCGAACGGGCGCGGGAACGCATCCTCGACATCGCTGCCACCCAGTTCCCCGACGGCAGCGCGTACCACCAGTACCAGCCGCTCACCAAGCGCGGCAACAACGACGTCGGCTCGGGCTTCAACGACGACCCGCTCTGGCTGATCGCCGGCGTCGCCGGCTACCTCAAGGAGACCGGCGACCTCACGATCCTGGACCAGCCGGTGCCCTTCGACAACACCGAGGGCACCGAGGTGCCGCTCTGGGAGCACCTTGTGCGCTCGTTCGGGTTCACCCGCGCCAACCTCGGCCCCCACGGCCTGCCGCTGATCGGCCGCGCCGACTGGAACGACTGCCTGAACCTCAACTGCTTCTCCACCGAGCCCGGCGAGTCGTTCCAGACCACGCAGAACCAGAGCGGCGGCGTGGCCGAGTCGGTGTTCATCGCGGCCCAGTTCGCGTTGTACGGCGCCGAGTTCGCCCGGATCGCCGACCTGCGCGGGCTGGACGAGGTCGCGGCCGACGCCCGGGACGCCGTCGCCGCCATGCGAAGGGCCGTGCTCGAGCACGCGTGGGACGGGGACTGGTTCCTGCGCGCCTACGACTTCCACGGCAACCCCGTGGGCACCGACGCCGACGCCGAGGGCAAGATCTGGATCGAGCCGCAGGGCTTCGCCGTGATGGCGGGCATCGGACTGGGCGAGGGCCCCGACGACACGGCCGCCCCGGCCGTCCGGGCGCTGGATTCGGTGGGCGAGCTGCTCGGCACCCCGCACGGGCTGGTGCTGCAGCACCCCGCCTACACCACCTACCAGGTGCAGCTCGGCGAGGTCTCCACCTACCCGCCCGGCTACAAGGAGAACGGCGGCATCTTCTGCCACAACAATCCGTGGGTGATCATCGCCGAGACGGTGCTGGGCCGCGGTGACCGGGCCTTCGACTACTACAAGCGGATCACCCCCGCCTACCGGGAGCAGCTCAGCGAGGTCCACAAGCTGGAGCCCTACGTGTACGCGCAGATGATCGCCGGCAAGGAGGCCGTCCGGGCCGGGGAGGCGAAGAACTCCTGGCTCACCGGCACCGCCGCGTGGAACTTCGTCGCGGTCTCCCAGTACCTGCTCGGCATCCGCCCCGATTACGACGGTCTCGTCATCGACCCCCAACTCGGCCCCGACCTGCCCGGCTTCACGGTCACCCGGCGCCTCCGCGGCGCGACCTACGAGGTGACCGTCGCCAACTCCGGCATCCGCGGGTCCCGAGCCAGCCTGGTGGTGGACGGGGTAGCGGTCGCGGGCAACCGGATCCCCTACGCCGCCCCCGGCAGTGTGGTGCGGGTGACCGCGACCCTCTGAACCGGCAGCGCCACTGACGGACCCACCGGACGCCCCCACGCCACCCGGGCTCGCCGGTCGCCCGTGCCGGTCACCCAAGCCCGTGAACCCGCACGTTGGGCAGGTCGGGAGGCGGTCGGCGCGACGGGCTACGGTAACGCCGGAGGTGCAGATGGCTGACGAATCGCCCGCCGCGACGGCCCGGGCCCTCGCCCGCGAGGCTGCCCGCACGTCCGGGGTCAGCCTGGCCGACCTGCGCGACGCCGCCGATCTGGAGGCGGCGGCCGGGTTGTGGGGCGAGGTGTGGCAGAGCGCCCCCGGAAGCCTCCCGATGCACCCCGGGCTGCTGGTCGCCCTCGTCCACACCGGGAACCATGTGAACGCCGCCCGGGTCGACGGACGGCTGGTCGGTGCGGCCGCCGGCTTCTTCCACGAGCCCGCCCATCCCGCGCTGCACTCCCACATCGCCGGGGTGCTGCCGGAGTTCGGCGGCCGCGGCATCGGCCGTGCGCTGAAGTACCACCAGGCCGCCTGGTGCCTGGAACGCGGGATCCCCGAGATCACGTGGACCTTCGACCCCCTCGTCGCCCGCAACGCCCACTTCAACCTCACCGGGCTGCGCACGGGTGTGGTCGAGTACCTCCAGGACCTCTACGGGACGATGAACGACGGCCTGAACGCCGGCCACCCCACCGACCGGCTGATGGTGAGCTGGGACCTCACCTCGATCGGGTCGCCGGACGCCCCGGCCGTCTGGCCCCCGCCCGAGCCGGGTGGCGTCCTGCTCGGCGCGGACGGACCCGACGGCGGGCCGCGCTTCCACCGCGACGCCACGCCGGGTCACAGGCAGGGCCTGGGCTGGTGCTCGGTCGCCGTCCCGTCCGACATCGAGGCGCTGCGCATCGCCCGTCCCCGGCTCGCGCTGGAGTGGCGGTTCGCCGTCCGCGCCGCCCTGGAGCCGCTGCTCGCCTCCGACTGGGTCGTCACCGGCTTCGACCCCACCACCGGCTACCACCTGGAGAGGAACCCCGATGCGGCTGCGTGAGGTCGAACTCATCACCCTGCGGATGCCGCTGGTGGCACCGTTCACCACCTCGTTCGGGCAGCAGGACGAACGCTTCCCGCTGCTGGTGCGACTCACCGCCGAGATCGGCGGCACCGAGGTCACCGGCTGGGGCGAGTGCGTCGTGCTGGCCGACCCGGTCTACTCCCCGGAGTACCTCGACTCGGCGCGGGAGGTACTGGCCCGCTACCTCGTGCCCGCCCTGGCTGCGCTGCCCGACTCACCCCAGCAGGGGGCCCCGTGGGGAGCCGAGGCGGTGGCCGGCGCGCTGCACCACATCGTGGGCCACCCGATGGCCAAGGCGGCGCTGGAGATGGCCGTCCTCGACGCCCAGTTGCGGGCCACCTCGACCTCGCTGGCGGGTTACCTCGGCGTCGTCGCCGACAGCGTCCCCTCCGGGGTGTCGGTCGGCATCCAGCCCTCCGTCGAGGAGCTCCTGGAGGTCGTCGGCGGCTACCTGGCCGAAGGCTACGTGCGGATCAAGCTGAAGATCCGGCCCGGCTGGGACCTCGAACCCGTGCGGGCCGTGCGGGAACGGTTCGGCGACATCCCGCTGCAGGTCGACGCCAACACCGCCTACCGCCTCTCCGACGCCCCCCTGCTGCGACGGCTGGACGCCTTCGACCTGCTGCTGATCGAGCAGCCCCTCGCCGAGGACGACCTGCGCCAGCACGCCGCGCTCGCCCGCCAGCTCGCCACCCCGATCTGCCTGGACGAGTCGATCACCTCCGCCGCAGCCGCGGCCGACGCGATCGCGCTGGGCGCTGCCGCGGTCATCAACATCAAGCCCGGCCGGGTGGGTGGCTACCTCGAGGCCCGCCGGATCCACGACCTCGCCCGCGCCCACGGCGTCGCGACCTGGTGCGGCGGGATGCTCGAGACCGGCATCGGACGGGCGGCGAACGCGGCCCTCGCCGGGCTGCCGGGCTTCACGCTGCCCGGCGACATCTCCGCCTCCCACCGCTTCTACGCCACCGACATCACCGACCCGGTGGTGCTGGAAGGCGGCCGGGTCGCGATCTGGACGGGTCCGGGGCTGAGCCCGCTCCCCCACCCCGACGCCCTGGTGGAGTTCGCCCACCACAGCGCGCGGGTCCCACTGGCCTGACCACGCCAGGCCTGGCTGGGCGTGTGAACCGTAAGGGAACCGTCCCCTTATGGTTCTGAACCGAAAGGGGACGGTTCTTTTACCGTTCAGGGACGCCAAGGGCGCGTCGCCCCCCGACGACGCGCCCCCAGCACCCCCCCGACCTACTTGACGGCGCCTGCGGTGAGTCCGGAGACGATGTAGCGCTGCAGGAACAGGAACAGCAGCAGCACCGGCAGCGCGGCGAACACCGCGCCAGCGGCGAACTGGCCCCAGTTCGCGTCCAGCTGGGAGGACACCCAGCCGTACAGGCCGACGGCGAGCGTCCAGTTGCCCTCGGACTGCAGGATCACCCGGGCGAGGATGAATTCGCCGAAGGCACCGATGAAGCTGAGCAGCCCCACCACCGCCAGGATCGGGATCACCAGCGGCAGGATGATCGTCCAGTAGGTCTGGGCGTGCGTCGCCCCGTCGATCTTCGCCGCCTCGTCGATCTCCTTCGGCACGGAGTTGAAGAACCCGTACATCAGGAAGGTGTTCGCTCCCAGCGCCCCGCCGAGGTAGACCGCGATCAGGGCGATTCGCGAATCCAGCCCCAGCGCGGGGACGACCTCGCCGAGGGTCAGCAGCAGCATGAACAGCGCGATGAACGCGAGCATCTGCGGGAACATCTGGATCAGCAGCAGCGTGGTGAGCCCCGCCCGGCGTCCGCTGAACCGGAACCGCGAGAACGCATACGCCGCCGCCGCCCCCATCAGCACCGCACCGATGGCCGAGAACGAGGCAACGAACAGGGTGTTGCCCATCCACGCCCAGAACTTCGTCTCGTTCAGCGCCGCGTAGTTCTCCCCCGAGATCGAGGCGAACAGCTGGTTCGAGCCCGTGAGGGTGCCTCCGGGTGCGAGCGAGGCCGACAGCACGTAGACGATCGGGAAACCGGCGTAGACGACGGCGACCAGGCCGATCAGGTGGCGCCAGCCGGTCTGGCCGAACCACCGCTTCGGGTTGGCCCGCCGGGCCTGCGACTCCGGGGTGACCGCGGACTTGGTGACGACGGTCATCAGAGCACCTCCTCCAGCTTGCGGGTCTGGCGGAAGCCGATCGCGGAGATCACGCCCACCAGGATGAAGATCACGATCGAGAGCGCACTGGCCAGGCCGTAGTTCTTCGCGGCCGAGCCGTCCACACCCGAGATCGAGTAGACCATCGAGATCAGCAGGTCGGTCGCCCCGATCGGCGCCGACGTGTCGCCGAACCGCGGGCCGCCCTGGGTGAGCATGTAGATCAACTGGAAGTTGTTGAAGTTGAAGGCGAAGCTGGCGATCAGCACCGGTGCGGTGGAGATCAGCACCAGCGGCCCGGTGACCGACAGCCAGGTGCGCAGCGGGCCCGCCCCGTCCATCTTCGCGGCCTCCTTGATGTCACCCGGTAGCGACTGCAGGGCGCCGGTCGCGATCAGGAACATGTACGGGAAGCCGAGCCACAGGTTCACCCCGAGCACCGACAGCCGGGCGAGCCACGGGTCGGTCAGCCAGGGGATCTCGGCACCGCCGAACAGCACCTGGTTGATGAACCCGTACTTGCGGTTCAGCATGCCCGCCCAAGTCAAGGCGCCGAGGAAGGCCGGGAAGGCGTACGGCAGCAGCAACAGCATGCGGTAGACCTTGCGTCCCTTCAGCCGCTCGTCGTTGAACACGATGGCGAGGAACAACCCTAGCAGGAAGGCCAGCACGACCGTCAGCAGGGCGAAGGCGAAGTTCCAGACCAGCACCCGCAGGAACGGCCCGGAGTACTGGCTGTCGGTGAACGCCTTGGTGAAGTTCTCGAAGCCGACGAACGTCCGCCACCCGGTTTGCAGCGCCTTCCCGTCCGCACTGACGAACTGGCCGCGGTCGCTGGCGGCGTAGACGGTGCCCGATTCGGTGTCGGTCATGGTGTTCGCGACCGGGTCGAAGGTGAACACCGACTTGT
>Ga0073899_10000611_pt1 | contig 32861 bp, 33 predicted proteins | sample KloWWTmetaKNB5Ph_FD_88975 | JGI IMG/M metagenome (GOLD analysis project Ga0073899, IMG submission 88975) | Active sludge microbial communities from Klosterneuburg, Austria, studying microevolution and ecology of nitrifiers - Klosterneuburg... | ecosystem: Engineered > WWTP > Aerobic digester >... | reverse complement strand
GTACCACTCGAGGTACTCACCGGCATAGCGGGCCACCCCCAGCATCCAGCCGGTACCCGGCGTCGCCTCCGGGACCCTGAGGCTGCAGTCGAAGGTGCCACCCAGTCGGGCCAGCAGCCGCCGGCGCAGGACGACCCACAACAGTGGGAGCACGACGGCGAGCACCACGACGACCGCGATGACCTCCGCCACGGTCGCCCAGCCCATGCCGGGACTTTAGCGTATCGACGCCGACGTCAGACCGCGGCCGGCCACCCCTGAGGCAGGGCCCGCGCCTCCGGCCGCGCAGCCGCCGGTCAGGCTCGACGCTCGAGCGCCTTGATCTGCGCGCTGGCTCGGTTGAAGTGCCTCATCGTCTCTTCCGAGACGTCGCCGTCGTCGAGCTTGTTCTGCGCAGCCCGGAGTTCGGCCTCCGCCTCGGCCGGCGTCACCTCGTGGGCCAGGATCGCGAAGGGGGCGATGATCGCGCAGCGGGTGAGCGTCATCGAGATGAAGCCGCCCTCGACGGCGATGATCTCGCGGCGGCCGTCGGCCGTGGTGATCTCGGCCGCGCTCGGGACCAGCGGTGCGATCAGCGGCTCGTGGTGCGCCAGGATGCCGATGTCGCCCTCGGTGGTACGGGCGACGAGGGAGACCGCGTCGCCCTCCCACACCACCCGGTCGGCAGCGACCACCTCGACCCAGAAGGTCTCGGCCATGGTTCAGGAGCCTTCCTTCTGCAGCTGGTCCCACTTGCGCATCACGTCGTCCAAACCGCCCACGTTGAAGAACGCCTGCTCGGCGATGTGATCGACGTCGCCGTTGCAGATCATCTTGAAGCTCTCGATGGTCTCGGCCAGCGGCACCGACGAGCCCTCGATCTGGGTGAACTTGGTCGCCATGTAGGTGTTCTGGCTGAGGAACTGCTGAATGCGGCGAGCCCGGTTGACGACGATCTTGTCCTCTTCGGAGAGCTCGTCGACGCCGAGGATCGCGATGATGTCCTGGAGTTCCTTGTTCCGCTGCAGAATCTGCTTCACCCGCACGGCCGTGTCGTAGTGGTCCTGCCCGATGTACAGGGGATCGAGGATGCGCGACGTGGACGTCAGCGGGTCGACCGCCGGGTAGAGGCCGCGCGACGCGATCTCCCGGGACAGCTCGGTGGTGGCGTCGAGGTGGGCGAACGTGGTGGCCGGCGCGGGGTCGGTGTAGTCGTCGGCGGGAACGTAGATGGCCTGCATCGACGTGATCGAGTGCCCGCGGGTGGAGGTGATGCGCTCCTGCAGCTGGCCCATCTCGTCGGCGAGGTTGGGCTGGTAGCCCACCGCCGAGGGCATCCGGCCCAGCAGGGTGGAGACCTCCGAGCCCGCCTGGGTGAACCGGAAGATGTTGTCGATGAACAGCAGTACGTCCTGGTTCTGGACGTCGCGGAAGTACTCGGCCATCGTCAGCGCCGACAGTGCCACCCTCAGGCGTGTGCCCGGCGGCTCGTCCATCTGGCCGAACACGAGCGCGGTGTCCTTCATGACCCCGGCCTCGATCATCTCGTGGATGAGGTCGTTGCCCTCACGGGTGCGCTCCCCCACCCCGGCGAACACCGAGGTGCCACCGAAGTTGTGGGCGATGCGATAGATCATCTCCTGGATCAGCACGGTCTTGCCCACGCCCGCGCCGCCGAACAGGCCGATCTTGCCGCCCTGCACGTAGGGGGTGAGGAGGTCGAGCACCTTGATGCCCGTCTCCAGCATCTCGGTCTTCGACTCGAGCGTGTCGAACTTCGGGGCCGCCCGGTGGATCGGCCACCGCTCGGTGATCTCGATCCCCGAGATGTCCTCGTTGAGACAGTCGCCCGTGACGTTCCAGACCCGGCCCTTGGTGACGTCGCCGACCGGCACCGAGATCGGCGCCCCGGTGTCCTGCACGGGCGCGCCGCGCTGCATGCCGTCGGTGGGCTTCAGCGCGATCGCACGCACCATGTTGTCGCCCACGTGAAGCGCGACCTCGAGGGTCATGGATCGCTTGGAGCCGCCCGCGTCGATCTCGACGGTGAGCGCGTTGTTGATGCCGGGCATCTCGTCGGGTGCGAACTCGATGTCGACGACCGGGCCGATGACCCGGGCGACCCGGCCCACACCCGGCGAGGCTTCGGTCGTCGAGGTGGCGGTGGCGGTGGCGGTCATGTGCTACTCCTCGGCGTTGCCCTCGGCGAGCGCGGAAGCGCCGCCGACGATTTCGGTGATCTCCTGGGTGATCTGAGCCTGCCGCGCCTGGTTGGCCTCGCGGGTCAGCTTCTCGATCAACTGCTGTGCGTTGTCGGTGGCCGACTTCATCGCCTTCTGCTTGCTGGCCAGCTCGGACGCGGCCGCCTGCATGAGGTAGAAGTGGATCCGATTGCGGATGTAGAGCGGGAGCAGCGCGTTGAGCACGGTCTCCGCGTCGGGCTCGAAGGCGTAGAGCGGGAGCAGGCGGCCCGCTTCCGGCTCGGTGGGGTTGTCGCGCACCACCCGCAACGGCAGCACCCGACGCACGCGCGGCTCCTGCACCAGCATCGATTCGAAGCGGGTGTAGACCACCTGGATCTCGTCGACCCCACCCTCGTCGACCGGGGTGAGGAAGATGTCGATGAGCGCGTCGGCGACGGTATCGGACTGACGGTAGGTGGGCTTGTCCGAGAACCCCTGCCAGCTGCCCTGGAGCTTGCGGCCCCGGAACGTGTAGTAGGAGACGCCCTTGCGGCCGCAGACGAACGTGACGACTTCCTTGCCCTCGTTCTTCAAGGTCTGGGTGAGTCGCTCGGCCATCTTGATGGCATTGGACGAATAGGCCCCGGCCATGCCCCTGTCGGAGGTGATCAGTAGCACGGCAGCGCGGCGGGGGCTCTCCTCCTCATGGGTCAGGGGATGGTCGTAGCCGGAGTAGGACGCCACCGCCGCCACGGCCCGGTTGAGCTCCCGGGTGTAGGGCAAGGACGACTGAGCGGCCTGCTGCGCCTTGACGATGCGCGACTGAGCGATCAACTCCATCGCACGCGTGATCTTCTTCGTGGTCTGGACGGACTTCCGTCGCTGGCGAAGCTCTCGCAGACTGGCGGGCATGGGTCAGTGGGCCTTCCCGCCGGCGACGATCTCCTCCTGGTGGATGTCCTCCTTGGCGACCGGCGTGTGCACCGTGTTGTCGGTGATCAGGATCTTGCCCTCCGACGTGCGGAACTGCCGCTTGAAGCGGTCGATGGCCTCGCGGGTGGCAGCGGCTGTGTCGTCGTCGAAGACGAGCGTCTCGCCGATCGTCTTGAGCACCGACGACTCGTGGCGCAGGTAGTCGAGCAGCTCGCGCTCGAACCTCAGCACGTCGTTGAGCGGCACGTCGTCGAACAGCCCCTGCAACCCGGCCCACACCGACACGACCTGGTCCTCGACCGGGTACGGCGAGTACTGCGGCTGCCTCAACAGCTCGGTGAGGCGGGCACCCCGGTCGAGCTGACGACGGGTGGTGGCGTCGAGATCGGAGGCGAACATGGCGAACGCCTGCATGTCGCGGTACTGCGCCAGGCTGATCTTCAGCGTGCCGGACACGGACTTCATGGCCTTGACCTGCGCCGCGCCGCCGACGCGCGAGACCGAGATGCCCACGTCGATCGCGGGTCGCTGGTTGGCGTTGAACAGGTCCGACTGAAGGAAGATCTGGCCATCGGTGATGGAGATCACGTTGGTGGGGATGTAGGCCGACACGTCGTTGGCCTTGGTCTCGATGATCGGCAGGCCCGTCATCGAACCGCCGCCGAGTTCGTCGGACAGCTTCGCGCAGCGCTCCAGCAGGCGCGAGTGGAGGTAGAACACGTCGCCCGGGTAGGCCTCGCGGCCCGGCGGCCGGCGGAGCAGCAGCGACATGGCGCGGTAGGCCTCGGCCTGCTTGGTCAGGTCGTCGAAGATGATCAGGACGTGCTTGCCCTCGTACATCCAGTGCTGGCCGATGGCCGATCCGGTGTAGGGCGCGATGTACTTGAAGCCCGCGGGGTCGGACGCCGGCGCGTGCACGATGGTGGTGTAGTCCATCGCGCCCGCACGCTCGAGAGCGCCGCGAACCTCGGCGATCGTGGAGCCCTTCTGCCCCACCGCGACGTAGATGCAGCGCACCTGCTTCTTCGGGTCGCCCGTCGCCCAGAACGTCTTCTGGTTGATGATGGTGTCGATGGCGATCGCCGTCTTGCCCGTCTTGCGGTCTCCGATGATCAGCTGGCGCTGACCGCGGCCGATCGGCGTCATCGCGTCGATGGCCTTGATGCCGGTCTGCATGGGCTCGTTGACGCTCTGCCGATCCATGACACCAGCCGCCTGGAGCTCCAGGGGGCGTCGCTCGCTCAGTCCCTGCAGCTCGCCGAGTCCGTCGATCGGAACGCCCATGGCGTCGACGACACGGCCGAGATAGGCGTCGCCGACCGGAACCGACAGGATCTCGCCGGTGCGGCGCACGAGCGACCCCTCGGCGATCCCCTCGGAGTCGCCCAGGACGACGACGCCGATCTCGCGGACGTCGAGGTTGAGCGCGATGCCACGCGTGCCGTTCTCGAACTCCAGGAGTTCGTTGGCCATGGCCGAGGGCAGACCCTCGACGCGGGCGATGCCGTCGCCGGACGTCACCACGGTACCGACCTCTTCGCGTGAGGTGGTGCCGGGCGTGAAGCTCTGCACGAACGAGTCGAGGGCCGCCCGGATCTCGTCCGGACGAATCATCAGTTCCGCCATCGTTGCGACCTTCCTTGTCGTGGAGCTGTCATGCCAGGTGGCGACGGGCATCGGCGAGACGCCCGGCCACCGTGCCGTCGATCACTTCGTCGCCCATTTCGACCATGATGCCGCCGACGACACCCGGGTCGACGACGACGTGCAGGTTGACGACCCGGGACGCCTGACGGGTCAGGGCGTCTCGCAGCCGGGCTTCCTGATCGGGGGTGAGCGGGGCGGCCACCCTGACGGTGGCCACCACCCGCCGCCGCAGGGCGGCGGAGAGGTTGAGGTAGTGCTCCAGCACCAGCTCGAACGTGCGGTGGCGAGCCGCCACGGCACGCTCGGCGAGCGTCACCGTCTCGGCAGGTGCCCTGCCCGCGAGCAGGGTGGTGACCAGCTCACGGCGGGCAGCCAACGGAGCCGTCGAGTTGCCCAGAGCGGTTCGGAGCTCATGATCGGCGTCGACGACCCTGCCGAACCGGAACAGGGTCTCCTCGACGTCGTCGAGCCTGCCTGCCTGCTCGGCGTGCCACAGGCAGGCCCGGACGCCCTGGCGTTCGAGAGCGCTCGCCAGGGCCCGGCCCGACGACCACGCCTGCTCGACGGCCGCCTCGACCACGTCGAGTGCCACCGCTTCGACCTTGCCCGCCAGCAGGCGGGTCGCCAACCCCCGCCGGGACTGCCCGTCGACGTTGGGGTCCGTCAGCGCGCGGCGAAGCTGAGGGGTCGCGTCGAGCAGATCGACGACCCCGAACAGGTCGGCGGCCACCTGCTCGCCCACGGGGCCCGCCGCGAGCAGGACCCCGTCGAGGGCGCCCTGTCTGACCTCGGCCCGGCTGCTGGTGCGCATTCGGTCAGCCCTGCCTTGCGGCCGGGGTCTGGGACGCCTCGAGGTCGACCAGGAAGCGATCGACGGTGCGCTGAGCGCGCGCGTCGTCGGCGAGGGACTCCCCCACGATCTTCTCGGCCAGCTGGGTGGCGAGTCCGCCGATGTCGGCCCGGAGCTCGGCCATGGCCTGCTTGCGGTCGGCCTCGATCTGAGCGTGGGCGGCTTCGACGATCCGCTTGGCCTCGGTCTGCGCCTGCTCGCGCATCTCGGCGAGCACGGTCGCTCCGGAGTTCTTGGCGTCCTCGCGGATGCGCGCGGCCTCGCCGCGGGCGTCCTCGAGCTGCGCCTGGTACTTGGCCAGTGCGGCCGACGCCTCGGCCTGAGCCTTCTCGGCGCGGTCCATGCCGCCACGGATCGAGTCGGCTCGCTCGGCATAGGTCTTCTCGAACACGGGCACGACCTTCTTCGTGACGATGAAGAGGATGATGCCGAACAGTACGAGACCCATGACGAACTCGACGATGTGCTCCGGCAGCAACGGGCCCAGGGGGCCCGTCCCACCTTCCAGCGGAAGCATCGGGCTGCTGCTTACTTGGTCAGCGTGCCCGTGAGCACGAAGGCCAGGGCGATGCCGATGATGGCGAGCGCCTCGACCACCGCGAAGCCGATCCACGCGGTGCCCATCATGGCGCCGCGGGCCTCGGGCTGACGGGCGGTGCCGTTGATGACCGACGAGAAGATCCACGCCACGCCAAGGCCCGGGCCGAGGGTCGCGAGGCCATACCCGATCATGTTGAGTGAGCCGCTGACTTCCAGGAGGTTCATGCTGGGGTCCTTTCGGGGTCTTCCTGCGGTTGCAGTTGGTCGGTGATCAGTGCTCTTCGGCGATGGCCGAGGAGACGTATTGGGCGGTCAGAACGGTGAAGATGTAGGCCTGCAGGGCCGCGACGAGCAATTCGAGCGCGAAGATGGCGAAACTGAAGAGCCACGCCACCACACCCGCCACCTTGTTGATGAGCGGTGTCGAGTAGAGCAGCAGGTACTCGCCGCCGACCACGAAGACCATGACGACGAGGTGACCGGCGAACAGGTTCGCGAAGAGTCGCAGCAGCAGCGTGACCGGCCGGGTGACCACGTTGGAGAGGAACTCCAGCGGGATGATCAGCCACAGCAGCCACCACGGCACCCCGGGCGGGATCAGGATGTGCTTGAGATAGCCGAAGAAGCCGTGTTTGGCGATGCCGGCGCCGTTGTAGAGCAGCCACGTGCACAACGCCAGCGCGTAGACGAAACCGATCTTGCTGAACGTGGGGAACATGAACAGGAAGAAGGTGCCGAACAGGTTGTTCACCAGGATGAAGCTGAACAGCGCCACCAGGTAGGGCAGGTATTTGCGGTAGTCGTGGCCGAGGATGTCGCGGGCGATCGAATTGCGCAGCATGTCGTAGAGGTACTCACCGACGAACTGCCGCTTCGACGGCACCATCTTCTGACGGTTGGCCATCCACAGCCAGAAACCGATCACCAGCGCGGCGGCGATCACCGCCTGCGCCACGTGGTTGGTGACCCAGAGGTCGGACCACGTGTAGTTCGCGCTGTCGCCGTGCAGCCACGCCTCGCTCGGGAAGAGCGGCCGCGAGTCGAAGGCGCTCACGCCGAAGACCGGGGGCTCGCCGCCTTCGAGCGGAAGCAGAGGGTTCGTCAAGGCCGCCTCCCTGTCGTCTGCCGTCCATCGTCCATCGAGCCGAAGCGTCGGATCACCAGGTACAGGCTCAGGACCGTGCCCAGGATGATTCCGGCGGGGAGCAGGAACCTCGTGCCCAGGTAGTGGTCTCCGAGCCAGCCAAGTCCGCCGTAGAAGAGAAGCCCCGCAAGGATGTATCCCAAGGCTGTGTAGGCGTCTCCCTGCTGGCCGCTCTGCTCGCTCATCGCGGTTGAACCCTAGCAGTCTCAGTCACGCTCTTCACCCTGTCGCGAGAGTGGAGGAACGTAGGGGGTGTCGAACACGGGCAGCCGCATGCGGGTGAAAGCCCAGATCTCGGCCCCGACCCAGCCGAACACGCCGGAGACGACTCCGACGAACAGCGCGACCGTGTCGAGCCCGGCGAGCCGGTCCTGATAGGCGGTGTAGGCCGCCAGTGCCGCGCCGAGCAACGAGACGCGCGTCACGTAGGACAGCACGGACCCCCAGAGCAGCGCCTTGGGTTCGCGCTCGACGAGCACCACCTGAGCCCCGTGGCCGAGGGCGAAGAACAGCACGACGGTCATCAGACCCAGCACGGCCGACACGAGCCCGGGAGCACCTCCGACGACCGCCATCACCCCGACCGCAGTCAGGCCGGCCACGTGACACCCCACCAGGCCCGCCTTGAGCAGCTGCATCGCCCGTGCGGCGATCGGGCTCAGGCTCATCGCGCGCCGCCGTCGACGGTGGTGGCCCCGGCGGTCACCGGCGCGTCGACGGCGATCTTGCGACCCGGCACGAGGGTCAGCACGACGGCCACCGCGACGCCGGCCAGCCAGATCGCCGCCACCCACCAGAGCGAGGCCAGGCCGACGGCGATGGCACCGAACGAGAGCAGGGCCGTCCACAGGTACATGAGCAGGACGGCGCGCGGCTGCGAGTGCCCCCGCTGGAGGAGCCGGTGGTGAAGGTGCTGCTTGTCGGGCCTGAACCACCAGCGGCCCGCCATCGTGCGACGCACGTAGGCGAGCACCAGGTCGAGGACGGGCAGGGCCAGGATGGCGACCGGAAGCACCACCGGGAGGTAGGCGGTCAGCACTCCCCCCGTGTCCGACAGCGACGCCGGGTCGATCTGCCCGGTGAGGCTGATCGTGCTCGTCGCGAGCAGGAGACCGAGCAGCATGGCCCCCGAGTCGCCCATGAACATGCGGGCCGGGAAGAAGTTGTGAGGCAGATAGCCCAGGCACACCCCCGCGATGGCGACCGTGACCAGACTCGCGGTGGTGGCTCTCACCAGGTCCTGCTCCACGGCGAGAATGTAGGAATAGGTGAAGAAGGCCAGGGCGCCGATCGCGACCACCCCGGCGGCGAGTCCGTCGAGGCCGTCGACGAAGTTGATCGCGTTGACGCACACGAAGATGAGGAAGACCGTGATGGCGATGCCCGAGCCCTGGTCGAGGGCGACGATCTGTCCCGGCAGCGGAATCCACAGCATCCGGACACCGCTCACCACCGCCACCCCGGCCGCGAGCACCTGACCCGCGGCCTTCGCCCAGGCGGAGAGCTCGATCAGGTCGTCGAGCACCCCCACGGCACAGATCACGGCACCGGCGAGCAGGATCGCGAAGGAGTCGCTCCGCACCGGACTGTGACGGCCCAGGAACGGCAGGTTGGTGGCGAGCAGGAACGCCACGGTCACCCCGCACAGCATCGCCAGTCCCCCGAAATAGGGCACGGGCCTCGCGTGGACGTCCCGGTCCCGAACCTTCGCCAGCGCCCCGGTCCGCAACGCCAGGCTGCGGCACGCCGGCGCCGCGAGGAACGTCGCGGCCGCGGCCACCAGCAGGATCAGGATGTATTCGCGCATGGCTCAGGTGGTCGTCGCGGGATCGTCCGGAGCGACGCCGGGACTGTCGGACTGGTCGGGCAATGCAGCGTGTGCGGACAGTGCAGCCTCTGCGGGCTGTGCGGACTGTTCGGACAGGTCGCCTTCGGGCCGACCCGCGTCGTCGTCGGCTGGCTCCCCGTCGATCGTCGACGGGGCCTCGGCAGCGCGCACCTCGGCGGTCGCGGCCGGGTCGGCCTCCGGCAGCGCCGCGGCATCGTCGACAGCCCCGTCGCCGGTCCCCACGGTCGGGTCTGCCTCGGCCGCCGCGCCGTCCTCCGGTGGGGTCTCCGGTTCGGGCGCGGGCTCGTCCGCCGGGGCGACGTCCGCCGGCTCCTCGGGGCCGGTGAGCACGGGCGGCGCCGGCGTACCGTCGAGCAGCCCGGGAGCGGTGACGAGCAGAGTGGCGTGGTCCAGCACCCCGCCCCTCACCACGCGGCCTTCGGGAACGGCCGAGAAATCGACGATGGTCGACGGGACGGAGCCGGGCGTGGGACCGCCGTCGACATATACCGCCACCGTGGACCTGAGTTGCGCCACCGCCTCGTCCGCCACGGTGGCCGGATCACGGCCACTCACATTGGCGCTGGACACCGCGAGCGGTCCGGTGGCGCGCAGGATCGCCCGCGCCACGTCGCTGTCCGGCACCCTGACGGCGATGGTGCCGTCGGTCTCGCCCAGGTCGATGCGCAGGCTGTCGTGTGCCTTCAGGATGAGCGTGAGCGGACCCGGCCAGTGAGCCTCGGCCAGAGCGCGGGCGGATTCCGGGATCTCGGTCGCCAGCGCGTCGAGCAGCAGGGCATCGGCGATCAGAACCGGCGGGGGCATGTCACGACCGCGCTGCTTGGCATCGAGCAGTTTCTGCACCGCCACGGGCGAGAAGGCGTCGGCACCGATGCCGTACACGGTGTCGGTCGGCAGCACCACACAGTCCCCGCGGCGCACGGCTTCCCTCACCGCGGCCACCGTGGCCGGCAGGTCGGCCACGCCCAGCACCGTGGGCTCCGGCTCCGGCTCCGGCTCCGGCTGCGGCTCCGGTTCCTCCCCCGGCTGCGCCTCCGCTTCGACCAGCTCGGGTTCGGACTCCGGCTCGGACTCCGGCTCAGGCGACTCGGGCACCTCCCCCGCGTCGGGCGCCGACACGGGCTCGACGGCGGACTCCGGCTCCGAGACAGCGTCGGTAACGTCGCCGTCGAGCAGCGGGGGTCCCTGGTCGGGCTGGGTCTCGTCGTCGGACGGACCAGGTTCGGCATCGGGGACGACAGCATCGGGAGTGGAAGTCACCGTCACATCCTGCCAGCCCCGCCGGACGTCGCCGCTAGGCTCGGCGGCATGGGTGAGATCGCCGGCCGGATGACGCTGGAGCCGTACGGTCCGGCGGGTGCCTTCCTGCTCACCGACGAGCAGGTCGCCGAACTGGGCGGCGGACGGAAGGTCTTCCCGGTCACGGTGCGGGTCAACGGGCACGTCCTCCCCCTGCGCCTGGCCAGGATGGGTGGCGACTCGTGCATCGGGGTGCGCCGCGAGGCGCGGGTGGCAGCCGGCCTCGACCTGGGCTCCACCTACGACGTGGCCATCGCGGTGGACGAGAGCGACCGCACCGTCGACGTGCCGGCCGACCTCGCGGAGGCACTCGCCGAGGCGGGACTGACGACCACCTTCGCGGCGCTCGCGCCCTCGCACCGCAAGGAGTTCGTGCGATGGGTGAGCGAGGCGAAGCGGGAGCAGACCCGGGCCGACCGCGTGTCGCGAACCCTGGTCATGGTCGGTGCGGGCCTCAGCCGCCCCTGACCGACTCCTCCGCTCCCACGCCCCCGGCTCTCCGAACCGCCGTCACGTAGCGCCAGCGCTGGTTGAGATCGCGATGATCGCGCACCGCGTCGAACGCCCCGTGCCGGCCGAAGAGCTCGACGACCGCCTCGTGCTGCACCTCGGCGTGCTCCGCGGCGACGACGCCTCCCGGACGGAGCAGCCGAGCCGCCGCGTCGGCGAGCACCCGCAGCGCATCCAGCCCGTCCAGGCCCGAGAACACCGCGAGGTGCGGATCGTGGTCGCGCACGTCGGCCGGGACGGACTCCCAGGCCTCGAGCGGCACGTACGGCGGGTTCGCCACGACGAGGTCGACCGTGCCGTCGAGGTGCGGCAGCGCGACGGCCATGTCGGCCTCGACGGCGGCGACACCGGAGCCCGAGAGGTTGCGCAGCAGGTAGCCGACGGCGTCGGGCGACAGCTCGACCGCCCACTGTTCCAGCCCCGGCGACTCGGCGGCCATCGCCAGGCTCACCACGCCGGACCCGGAGCACAGTTCCACCACCCGGTCGCCGGCACGGACGTGGTCGAGGCACCAGCCCACCATCGACTCGGTCTCGGGCCGCGGCACGAAGACGCCCGGGCCCACCGCGACCGTCACGGTGCGGAAGTGGGCCACCCCGGTGAGGTGCTGGAGGGGCTCCCCCGCGGCCCGGCGGGAGACCAGCCCGTCCAGCGTCGCCATCGCCGCAGCGTCGAGTCCCGGTGAGAGCACCAGGCGGGACGGAGCCACGTCCAGCACATGGGCGACCAGGGTGCGCGCCTCTGCTTCGCTGCCGAGTCGCTCCCGCACCGACCGGACCGCTGCCGAGGTGTCCATCACGCGGTGGGGCCGGCGCCGGCACGGCTGAGCCGGTCGGCGAGGTCGGCCTCGTGGAGCGCGTCCAGCAACGGCTGCAGGTCGCCCCCCAGCACGAGGTCCAGATTGTGCGCCTTGAACCCGATGCGATGGTCGGCGATGCGATTCTCGGGGAAGTTGTAGGTGCGGATGCGCTCGGACCTGTCGACCGTGCGCACCTGCGAGCGCCTGGCTGCCGTGGCCGAGGCGGCGGCCTCCTCGTCGGCCAGGGTGGTCAGGCGCGCCCGCAACATCCGCATCGCCGACTCCTTGTTCTGCAGCTGCGAGCGCTCGTTCTGACACGACACCACGGTGCCGGTGGGCAGGTGCGTGATGCGAACGGCCGAGTCCGTCGTGTTCACGCCCTGGCCGCCGGGGCCGCTGGAGCGGTAGACGTCGATCCTGAGGTCGTCGGGGTCGATCTGCACTTCCTCGGCGTCGACGTCCGGCATCACCAGCACACCGGCGGCAGAGGTGTGGATCCGGCCCTGCGACTCGGTCACCGGCACCCGCTGGACGCGGTGGACGCCGCCTTCGAACTTCAGCACGCCGAACGGCATCGAATCCGGGTCGGCCCCTGACCTGGCCTTGACGGCCAGCGTGATGGACTTGAAGCCGCCGAGATCGGTCTCCTGGCTGTCGAGCACCTCGACCGACCACCCGCGCGTGTCGGCGTACCGGGAGTACATCCTCACCAGATCGCCGGCGAACAACGCGGACTCCTCGCCGCCCTCCCCGGACTTGATCTCGATCAGCGCATCGGTGGAGTCGTTGGGGTCGCGCGGAGCGAGCAGTCGCGTGAGGCGCTCGGCGGCGTCAGCCAGCTGCTCGCGCAACACGGGCACCTCGGCGGCGAACGAGGCGTCCTCGGCCGCCAGTTCCTCTGCCGCCGTGAGATCGTCGCCGAGCCGTTCGTGCTCGGCGAGGGCGTGGACGACCGGGGTCAGCTCGGCGTAGCGGCGTCCGATCCGGCGAGCCAGAGCCATGTCGCCGTGCGTGGCGGGATCGGCGAGCTGCGCCTCGAGCCGCGCGTGCTCGGAGACCAGGTCGGCGGCGTTCCCCGTCGGCTCCGTCACGTCGGACTCCTCACCTCACCTGCTCCGCTACGACGAACACCGGGGGCGGGAGATCCCGCACCCGGTGCCGATGCCTGTCGCTAGCGCTGCTTGGCCTTGGTGTCGCCCTTGGCGTACCGACGCTCGAAGCGAGCGACGCGGCCGCCCGTGTCGAGGATCTTCTGCTTGCCCGTGTAGAACGGGTGGCACTCCGAGCAGACCTCGGTGTGGATCTGACCCGACTTCGCCGTGGAGCGCGTCGAGAACGTGTTCCCGCAGCTGCAGACGACGTTGGTGTCGACGTAGACGGGGTGGATGCCCTGCTTCATGGTTGTCTCCTCTGTGACGGCCCGGGTCGCCTGGCATGGGGCTGACGGCTGGATGCTTCCGTCGTGGCGTGAACCGGGTCCGGCGGTCAAGTATTCCTCACGGCCTCGGCCGGCCCAAATCCACACCCCTTGAGGGGGCGGGACGACGGTCCGGCCAGGGCGTCACGGGGTCGTGCGGCTGATCTGCACCAGGAACTCGTGGTTGGACTGGGTCTTGCGCAGCTGCTTGAGCAACATCTCGAGCGCCGCCTGATCATCCATTCCGGACAGCACGCGGCGGAGCTTCCACGTGATCGCCAGTTCCTCGCGACCCAGCAACAGCTCCTCGCGGCGAGTGCCGGACGCGTCGACGTCGATCGCCGGGAAGATCCGCTTGTCCGACAGGTCACGCCGGAGACGCAGCTCCATGTTGCCCGTGCCCTTGAACTCCTCGAAGATCACTTCGTCCATCTTCGAGCCGGTCTCGATCAGGGCGGTGGCGAGGATGGTCAGCGACCCGCCGTGCTCGATGTTGCGGGCCGCGCCGAAGAACTTCTTCGGGGGGTAGAGAGCCGCCGAGTCGACGCCGCCCGAGAGGATGCGGCCCGATGCCGGCGCGGCCAGGTTGTAGGCCCGGCCGAGCCGGGTGATGCCGTCGAGCAGCACCACGACGTCGCGGCCCATCTCGACCAGCCGCTTGGCTCGTTCGATCGCCATCTCGGAGATCACGGTGTGGTCGTCGGCCGGCCTGTCGAACGTGGACGCGATCACCTCGCCGGACGTGGTGCGCTGGAAGTCGGTGACCTCCTCCGGACGCTCGTCGACCAGCACCACCATGAGGTGCACCTCGGGATGGTTGGCGGTGATGGCGTTGGCGATCGCCTGCATCACCATCGTCTTGCCGGCCTTCGGCGGCGACACGATCAGACCGCGCTGGCCCTTGCCGATGGGGGCGATGAGGTCCATGATCCGGCCGGTCATGTTGGTGGCCGAATCCTCGAGCCGCAGCCGCTCCTGCGGGTAGAGCGGGGTGAGCTTCGCGAACTCCGGGCGGTTTCGCGCGTTCTCGGGCTCGGAGCCGTTCACGGTCTCGAGCTGCACGAGCGGGTTGAACTTCTCGCGGCGCTCCCCGTCCTTGGGCTGGCGCAGGGAACCCGTCACGAGATCGCCCTTGCGCAGCCCGTAGCGGCGCACCAGCGACAGCGACACGTAGGCGTCGTTCGGACCGGGGAGGTAGCCGGTCGTGCGCACGAAGGCGTAGTTGTCGAGCACGTCGAGAATGCCGGAGACCGTCACGAGCACGTCGCCGTCGGCCACCACCGGTTCGGTCTCGAGGCGCTCCATGACGGGCGAGACACCCGGCCGCTGGCGACGGTTCTGCCGGTCGCGGTTACGGCGCCGGCGATTGCGGCGGCTGCTGTTCGGATCGTCGTCGTCGAACCGGGGCTGCTGACGCAGGTCGGCCGGTATCGACGCCTCGGGCGCTGCGGCGTCGTCGGTCACGTCGTCGCGCCGCTCGGTGAGGCCGGCGCCGTTGCCGACCCGGGAACGACGGCGGCGGTTGGCCTGGTCGGCGTCGTCGGACGTCTCGGGCAGTCCCAACGCGGCCAGTCGAGCGGCCACGTCGTCGGCGGCCGCCTCGGGGACCGACTCGTGCACGACCGCGGGGGTGGCCTCGGCGGGTCGCTCGCCGGCGTCGGCTCGGGGCGACACGGTCTCGGCCACGTCGGCGGCGGTGGCCGGCTCGGCGGTACTTCTGGTGCGGCGCGGGGCCGCGGTCTGCTGAGTGGCCGCCTGCTCCGACGAGGGAGCGTGCTGGCCACCGTTCTGCTGTGCCTTGATGGCGGCGACGAGGTCGCCCTTGCGCATCGCGGTCGTACCCTTCAGTCCGAGGGCGCCGGCCATGCGCTTCAAGTCGGCCAGCAGCATGCCCTCGAGGGGCTTGAAGGGCGTGGAGGTGTCGGTCACGAATGTCCTTCCGGGGTCCTTCCCCGAGCCGCGGCGTGCGTACGCCCCTGGTCACCCGGGAGGGAGAGTTGTCGTTCTCAGGCCCCAGACGTACGAGTCATCGGGTGTCTTCGGCTTGAGCCGCGCCTGGCCTGTGAGGCGCATCGCGGCGTCAGGCGCTGCGCGATGCCCAAAGGCTAGCACGGTGTCACGACGTTGCCGGCACGGCGACCGGCGACGTTCTCGTAGGTTGGGTCCATGAGCGACGAGCCGCGCAAGACGGTGCGCCTGACCCGGACCGGGCTCGGGGAGTACGAGGCCACCAACGACCGGGGCGGCGTGATCGCCCTGGGATCCGGCGACAGCACCGACTTCACGCCGGTGGAACTGCTGCTCGTCGCGCTGGCGGGCTGTTCGGCCGTCGATGTCGACCACATGACGTCGCGGCGGGCCGATCCTGACTCGTTCGAGGTCGTCGCCTCGGGTGTGCGCACCGACGACAGCCGCCTGGTCGACCTGGACGTGCGCTTCCGGCTGGTGTTCCCCGCGGGGCCGGAGGGCGATGCCGCCCGCGCGCGGATCCCTGCGGCGCTCCGCGCGTCGCACGACCGGGACTGCACGGTCTCCCGCACCGTCGAGGCTGGAACTCCGGTGCGGATGGTGTCCGAACCGGCCTGAGCGCCCCGAGCGGCGGTCTCGCGCGCTACTCGTGGACGTGCAGCGAGGCCCTCGCCAGTTCCGTGCGCAGCTCGGCGTAGCCGCGCGCGACGGGAAGGTGCCCGAACTCCGCGACCACGTTGTCGGGGGGATCGAAGAGGATGCCGGCATCGGCCTGCTCGAGCATCGCGGTGTCGTTGTAGGAGTCGCCCGCGGCCACGACGCGGAACCCCAGGCCCTGCAGCGCCTTCACCGACTCGTACTTCTGGTTGGGCCGGCGCAGCCGCCACCCCGTGATCCTCCCGCCGTCGTCCACCACGAGCTCGTGGCAGAACAGCGCAGGCCAGCCCAGCTGCGCCATGAGCGGCTTGGCGAACTGGGTGAACGTGTCGGACAGGATCAGCACGCCGGCGAACCGCTCGCGGACCCAGGTCAGGGTCTCGGGCGCACCGGGGAGGGGCGTGAGGGTCGCGATCACGTCGGTGACGTCGGCGAGCCTCAGCCCGTGCCGGTCGAGCACCGTCAGGCGGTGGCGCATCAGCTGGTCGTAGTCAGCGACGTCGCGGGTCGTCAGCCTGAGCTCGTCGATACCCGTCCGCTCGGCGACGTTCACCCAGATCTCCGGGACGAACACGCCTTCGAGATCGAAGCACGCGAGCTCGATCGTCATGCCATGCCCTCCACGCGGATCGACCGGATCTTGCCGACGACCACGTTGGTCATGGTGCGGAGTTCGGCGGCCGTGTCGGCGATGTCGGCGTCGCGGGCGACGTGGGTCATGATGCCGAGCATCGCCGGACCGTCCAGGCTCGCCTGCTGCTGGCGTACGGCGGCGATCGAGACGGCGTGCTTGGCGAACACCCCTGCGATGCGGGCCAGGACGCCGGGTTCGTCCTTGACGTTCATGGAGAGGTAGTGCGACGTGCGGGCGTCCTGGATCGGGGCGACGGGACGGCCGCGGTAGGTCGTCATCTTGGGCCCGTGGGTGCCTCGCACGAGGTTCCTCGCGACGGTCACCAGATCCCCCATGACGGCCGACGCCGTGGGCGAGCCGCCTGCGCCGGGGCCTAGGAACATGAGACTGCCCGCGTTGCGCGACTCGACGAAGATCGCGTTGTAGGCGCCACGGACGGACGCCAGCGGATGGTCGAGCGGCACCATCGCAGGGTGGACCCGGACCGAGACCCGGTCGTCGCCCGGGATGCTGGTGGCCACGGCCAGGAGCTTCACGACGTAGCCCAGCCGGGCCGCGGCGGCGATGTCGTCGGTGCTCACCGACGTGATCCCCTCGCGATGCACCTGAGACCCGTGGACCTCGGTGTGGAAGGCGAGGCTGGCCAGGATGGACGCCTTGGCGGCCGCGTCGTAGCCCTCGACGTCGGCGGTCGGGTCGGCCTCGGCGTACCCCAGCTGCTGCGCCTGCTGCAGCGCCTCCGAGAACCCGAGACCCTCGCTCGTCATCTTGTCGAGGATGTAGTTGGTGGTGCCGTTCACGATGCCCATCACGGTGGTGATCTCGTCGCCCACCAGGGACTCGCGCAGCGGCCGGATGATCGGGATGGCCCCCGCGACGGCAGCCTCGAAGTAGAGGTCGACCCCGGCAGCCTCGGCGGCGGCGTAGAGCTCCGGACCGTGGGCCGCCAGCAGTGCCTTGTTCGCGGTGACCACCGACGCCCCGGCGCCGATGGCGGCGAGGATCAGCGAGCGGGCGGGCTCGATGCCTCCGATGACCTCCACCACGATGTCGACACCGGAGCCTGCCAGCGCCAGGGAGTCCCCGGTGAAGAGCGACGACGGGATGCCTTCGCGTTCGGCGTCCGGGTGACGCACCCCGATCCCGGCCAGCTCGACGCGCCGACCCACCCGCTGGCCCAGATCGTCCGGCGTCTCCAGCAGCAGCCGGGCCACCTGCGAGCCGACGACACCGCAGCCGAGGAGTGCGACGCGGAGCGGGGCGTCACCCTGAGGAGGAGCAGTCACGCGCCACATCTTGCCGCATCCGTCGCGGCGCTCCGGCACGGTTTGCCTCACCGAGACCTGGCGCCGTCCACGCGGCGCCGGCGGCGGCCGGACGTCCTGCACGCCCCGTTACCATCGCGCCATGACGCACATGCACGTTGCCGGGTCGATCCATGCCGACGCGGTCGCTCAGGGGCCCCATTGGCTGGTGCGTCCCGACGACGTCAACCTGCTCGACACACGGCTGTGGTCGTCGACGGTCACCCGGTCCGACCTCGGGGTCGTGACCGTCGGCGGTCTCGGCGTCGACGAGATCGTGCGCGAGTGCGACACGCCCGTCTACGTGGTGGACGAGGTCGACTTCAGACGGCGCGCCCGGGGCTTCGCCGAGGCGTTCGCTGGCTGGGACGTCTACTACGCCGGCAAGTCGTTCCTGACCACGCGCATCGCCCGGTGGGTCGCGGAGGAGGGACTGTGTCTCGACGCCTGCTCCGGGAACGAGCTCCTCGTGGCGTTGCGGGGTGGTGTGGACCCGTCGCGCATCGGCCTCCACGGCAACAACAAGTCCGTGGCGGAGCTTCGTCTCGCACTCGAGTCCGGCGTCGGCCGCATCATCGTCGACTCCCTCGACGAGATCAGCCGGCTCGAGGCGCTGACGGCCGAGCTCGGGGTCACGGCCAAGGTGCTGGTGCGCGTGACGACCGGTGTCGAGGCGCACACCCACGAGTACATCGCCACGGCCCACGAGGACCAGAAGTTCGGCTTCTCGATCCAGGGCGGACAGGCGCTGATGGCCCTGGTGCGGTGTCAGCAGTCCCCCCGGCTGGACCTGCGCGGCATCCACTCCCACATCGGCTCGCAGATCTTCGACACCAACGGCTTCGAGGTGGCCGCCCGCCGCACCATGCGCCTCATGGCGCAGTTCGGTCAGGCCACCGGGGTGGCCCTGCCCGAGCTCGACCTCGGCGGCGGCTTCGGAATCGCCTACACGGCCGACGACACTCCGGCCACCCCGGACGCCCTGTCGGCCGGACTGGCCGAGATCATCGAGCACGAACGGCGGGCCTACGGGCTGCATCAGCCGCACCTCTCGATCGAGCCCGGCCGCGCCATCTCGGGTCCCCCGGCCATGGCCGTCTACACCGTGGGCACCGTCAAGACGGTCGATCTGGAAGGCGGCACGCAACGCGTGTACGTGTCGGTGGACGGCGGCATGAGCGACAACATCCGCCCCGCCCTCTACGCCGCCGAGTACTCGGCGGTCGTGGCGGGCCGCTCGTCGTCGGCCCGCCCTGTGCTGTGCCGCGTGGTCGGCAAGCACTGCGAGGGCGGCGACATCCTCGTCCGCGACGTGTTCCTGCCGGCGGACGTCGGCCCGGGCGACCTGATCGCCGTCCCGGCATCGGGCGCCTACAGCCGGTCGATGGCGTCGAACTACAACCACGCCACCAAGCCGCCGGTCGTCTCGGTGCGTGACGGGGAGCTGCGGACCCTCTTGCGCCGCGAGACGCTCGACGACCTGCTGGCGCTCGACGCGGGCTGAGCTGGAGGGCGCTGCCGGGTCCCACGATCGGCGCCGGGACGCGGGCCTCGCCGGATCTGGTAATCTCACTCCCCGGCGCATCACGCGCCTGGCCCCCGTAGCTCAGGGGATAGAGCACCGCCCTCCGGAGGCGGGAGCGCGCGTTCGAATCGCGCCGGGGGCGCCAACGGTCAGCAGTACCCGTCGGTGCTCGGCCTGCCCCGGCTCCGGGGCTCCATCGCGCCCGCATCGTGACGCCCCGTGCGCTTCTGACGCCACCCGGCGCGACGATCTCGACACCCCCGCGTAGCGCCGCGGTGCCGCACCCCGGCGCCGCGCCCCGAGCCACCCCACGAGCGTGACCGGACCCCGACGACGCCCGGGCGCCACGGCACTAGGGTGGCGGGAGACCAACGCCCAGTGTGAGGAGCCCGAGTGACGACGCCCGTGCCGATTCCCCGGCGGCAGCGGCTCCTGACGGTCGCCGTGGCGTTCCTCGCCGCGCGGGTACTCGTCTTCGCCATCTGGGCGGCCTTCAAGCTCACGACCCAGAACGACGTCCTCTACTACTGGCATCGGGTGCACCTGCACATGACCGGTACTCCGGCGAGCGAGACCCTGATCGAGTACCCCACCCCGGTGATCTGGCTGCTGGAACTGCCGTACTGGCTGGCTCTTCGCTCGCGGCCCGGGTTCGTCGTCGCCTACGTCGCACTGATGCTCGTGCTCGACCTCGTGTTCGCGGTGGCACTCTGGCGCTCCGGTGGGTCCCGTCGTGCCGAGGCCGTTCTCTTCTGGGTGCTGTTCACCCTCGTGATGGGCCCGACCACCTACATGCGGTTCGACCTGATCCCGGCCGTGCTCGGCGGGGCCGCGGTGTTGGCCCTCCTGCCCCGCGCGAGGCCCGCCATCTCGGGCGCCTGGGTCGGGGTCGGCGCCGCCATCAAGCTGTGGCCCGCGCTCCTCTGGCCGGCGACGTTCACCGGGGACCGGCGTCATCTTCTGCGGGCGTCGCTCGGCTTCTGGGGGGTGGGCGGCGCGCTCGCGCTGGCGTCGCTGGCCTACGGCGGGTGGGCCCGGCTGGTGTCGCCCCTGACCTGGCAGTCCGGGCGGGGGCTGCAGATCGAGTCGATCTGGGCGACGGCGCCGATGGCGGTGCGGGCGTTCCGTCCCGGCGACTATCTCGTCGGCGTGTCCCGCTGGCAGGCCTTCGAGATCGCCGGTCCGGGGGCGTCGGTGATGCAGCAGCTGTCGACGCTCGCCACGCTGCTGGGCCTGATCGCGATCGTCGGTGCCTACTGGCTGTGGCTCAAACGCCGACACAGAACGGTGCTGGAGGCCGGATTGTTGATGTTGCTGGTCATCACGGTGACCATCGTGACCAACAAGACCTTCAGCCCGCAGTACATGATGTGGCTCGGCGGACCCATGGCCGCCATGATCGTCGCCACCGGCCGGCAGGAGGCCACCGGCGAGTTGACCTGGCGCCGGGTCTCTTCCCTGGCGTGGTGGGTGCTCGGCCTGACGCTGGCCACCCAGTTCGTCTACCCGATCATGTACGAGCCCCTGGTGCACGGCGGGTGGCTGATGGGACCGGCGACCGCGGTGCTCGTCGCCAGGAATCTCGCCATGCTCGTCTTCACCGCACTGCTGGTGCGTACCGTCTGGCGGACCCTCGAGGCGCCGACCGTGGGCGAGACCCGGACCGAGCGCCGGCGGCGGCTGCGGCGGTCGGCGTGAGGCGGGCCGCGGAGCCGGTGCTCCAGAGCTGGCTGACCTACGCCTTCCTGTGGGCGCTCTCGCGCGCCTACCTCGGCTGGGAGATGGCCCACCGCGTGTCGTACATCGTGGGCGACGTCGTCTACTACTACCAGCAGCTCGACGCGGGTGCCGGCGACGTGGGGCGGATCCTCGTGGAGTACCCCACCCCCGTCGTGTGGGCGATGGAGGCGCTGCGCCAGGTGACGGGTCGCGACCGGGCCACGTTCGTGTTCGGGTTCATGGTGCTCATGGTCGTGCTCGACGCCACGATGACCCGCCTGCTCTGGGTGCACGGCGGCAGCAGGCGTGTCGCAGCCGTCGTGGCGTGGATCGTCTTCGTCACGTTCATCGGCCCGCTGGCGTACTACCGCTTCGACCTGGCTCCCGCGCTGGTGGCGGGCGCCGCGGCCCTCTACGTCCACAAGAAGCCGGCCACCGCCGGGGGCCTGGTCGCGATCGGCGCCTCGTTGAAGCTCTGGCCGGCCCTGCTGGTGCTTCCCCTGCTCGGCAGAGGACCCGAGCGCAGTCGGTCGGGGGTCGCCTTCGCCGTCGTGGGCGCCGGTCTCGCCCTGGGCAGCCTGGTGTCGGCCGGCTGGGCACGAACCGTGTCGCCGCTCACCTGGCAGTCGGACCGCGGGCTTCAGATCGAATCGGTGCCCGCCACCTGGCTGATGTGGCTGCGGACCTTCGACCCGTCGGCCCCGGTGCACGTCGCCATGTCGCGCTACAACGCCTACGAGATCACCGGCCAGGGGGTGGCCGCCTCGATCCAGGCGTCGACCGTGGCCGGCATGGCCGGAGTGGCGGTGATCGCGTGGCTCGGCTGGCGGGTCGTCCGCTTGCCGAATCGGAGCGCCGGGACCGTGGCCGCGGTCATGCTGGCCGTCATCCTGGTGATGATTGTCACCAACAAGACGCTGAGCCCGCAGTACGTGATCTGGCTGGGTGGTCCGATCTGCGCCTTGATCGCCGCAGCCGACGCCGACGGCGACGAGATCTGGGGCGCGCCGCTGCTGTTCACCGCTGCGGGCTGGCTCGTGGCGATCGGGACCGAGCAGGTCTATCCGACCCTCTACGGCGAGCTCGTCACCGGCCGGGGAACGCCCTGGGCCACGTCCGTGCTGGTGCTCCGGAACGTCGGCCTCGTCGTGCTCACGGTGGCGTCCGTCTGGTACGCGGCGGTCTCCACGTCGGCGGTGGCGGCAACGGCCGTTGCCGGGGCGGGAAAAGTTGAATCCGTTACGATGGAGCCCGTGGAGCCAGGCACCGACGCTTGACCGCGGGTCGAAGGGAAGAGGGAATCGTGGCCATCACGCCCGACCAGTTGACGCACGCCATGGACGACTTCGGAGCCAACGACTGGCTCATCGAGGAGCTGTTCGACCAGTACACCGCCGATCCGGCGTCGGTCGATCCCGCCTGGGCGGCGTACTTCTCCGGAGGCGACTCCCCGGCCGGCCCGGTCAGCTCAGCTCCGGCTGCCGCGCCCGCCACCACACCGGCCGAGCGGCCCGCCGCGCCGCCGGCCCCTGCCACCGTGGCCGATGCCGAGACCGTGGCCAAGGTCCGGAGTCTCGGGGGCGCACCCGCCGTCCCGGCCGACCTGAGTCACCGCGAGTCCGCCGGGCAGGCACCGAAGGCCGAGGCGCAGCGACCCGCCTCGCCGGTCGTCGACGAGCCCGCGCCCCCGACCACGCCCCAGGCGCGCCTCACCTCCGACGCGCCGCCCGCAGCCGGCACTCCCGCTGCTCCGGCTCAGGCCGCGCGGTCCAGCGTGCCGGCCAACACTCCCCTGCCGCCGCGCAGCCAGACCGCCCAGGTGCTCGAGCCGAAGCGCAGCACCCTTCGCGGGGCCCCCCTGCGCACCGCGAAGAACATGGACCAGTCGCTGGAGGTGCCCACGGCGACGTCGGTCCGCACCGTCCCGATGAAGCTGGTGATCGACCAGCGCACCATGATCAACATGCACCTCAAGCGCACCACCGGCGGCAAGGTGTCGTTCACCCACCTCATCGGCTATGCGATGGTGCAGGCGATGAAGGCCATCCCGGCCATGAACGTGGGCTACGAGATCGTCGACGGCAAGCCCACTCTGGTGGAGTACCAGTCGCTCAATCTCGGCCTCGCCATCGACATGCCGAAGCCCGACGGCACCCGCCAGCTCGTCGTGCCCAACATCAAGGGCGCCCAGGCGATGGGGTTCCTCCAGTTCTGGCAGGCCTACGAGGCGGTGGTCAAGAAGGCCCGCACCAACACGCTGACGGTCGACGACTTCCAGGGCACCACCGCCTCCCTCACCAACCCCGGCGGCATCGGCACCAACCACTCCATTCCGCGGCTCATGGCGGGTCAGGGAGTGATCCTGGGCGTCGGCTCCATCGAGTACGCCCCCGGCTTCCTGGGTGCCTCCCCCGAGCGGCTGAACGAGCTGGGCGTCTCGCGGGTGATGACGCTCACGTCCACCTACGACCACCGCGTCATCCAGGGTGCCCAGTCGGGCGAGTTCCTCAAGGCCATGGAGGGGCTGCTGCGGGGCGACGGCGACTTCTTCCGCGACATCTTCACGTCGTTGCGCATCCCCTACGCGCCCCTGCGGTGGGACGTCGACGAGTACGTGAACGACCCGGACGCCGTCGACAAGGAGGCGCGGGTGCTCGGCCTGATCAACTCCTACCGGGAGCTGGGTCACCTCATGGCCGACATCGACCCGCTCCAGTACCGGCTCCGGACCCATCCCGATCTGGAACTGTCCACCCACGGCCTGTCGATCTGGGATCTCGACCGCCGCTTCCCAGACGGCACGCTCGGCGGCACCCGGTCGCGCCGGATCGCCCTGCGCGACACCCTGGAGCTCCTGCGCGACGCCTACTGCCGCACCGTCGGGGTGGAATACATGCACATCCAGGACGTCGAGCAGCGCACGTGGCTGCAGCGCCGGCTGGAGCAGGGCCAGCAGCCGCTCACCCACGCGGAGCACGTGCGGATCCTCGACCGGCTCAACGAGGCCGAGATCTTCGAGACCTTCCTGCAGACCAAGTTCGTGGGCCAGAAGCGGTTCTCCCTCGAGGGTGGCGAGTCCACGATCGTCGCGCTCGACGAGATCTGTGACCAGGCCGCCGACGCGGGCCTCGACGAGGTCTGCATCGGCATGCCGCACCGGGGACGCCTCAACGTGCTGGCCAACATCGTAAGCAAGTCCTACGGGCAGATCTTCCGTGAGTTCGAGGGGCGCATGGACCCGAGGGCGACGCAGGGCACCGGCGACGTGAAGTACCACCTGGGCGCCGAAGGCGAGTTCACGGCTCTCAGCGGGGCGGTGATCCGTACGTCGGTGGCGGCCAACCCGTCCCACCTCGAGGCTGTCAACCCGGTCGTCGAGGGCATCGCCCGGGCCAAACAGGACCGGTCCACCAACGACCTCCCCTACCCCGTGCTGCCGATCCTGTTGCACGGCGACGCGGCCTTCTCGGGGCAGGGAGTCGTCTACGAGACCCTGCAGATGTCGCAGCTGCGGGGCTACCGCACGGGCGGCACCATCCATGTCGTCGTCAACAACCAGGTGGGCTTCACCACGGCACCGTCGGAGTCCAGGTCGTCGACCTACTGCACCGACGTCGCGAAGGCGGTCCAGTCGCCGGTCTTCCACGTCAACGGCGACGACGCCGACGCCTGCGTCCGGGTGGCGAGGCTGGCGTTCGAGTTCCGGCAGCGGTTCGGCAAGGACGTCGTGATCGATCTCGTCTGCTACCGCCGCCGCGGGCACAACGAGGGCGACGACCCCAGCTTCACCCAGCCGTTGATGTACGACCTCATCGACCAGAAGCGGTCGACCCGCCGGCTCTACACCGAGGCGCTCATCGGACGCGGCGACATCTCGACCGAGGACGCCGACGAGGTGCTGGCCCGCTTCCGGGACCGGCTCGAGACGGTGTTCCGCGAGGTCCGCGAGATCACGCAGCAGGCCGCCGAGACCGAGGAATACCACAAGGTGCCCTACTACCCGGCGAAGCTCGGGGCCGATCGCGGCACGTCGATCACCACGGAGCAGATGGAGCGCATCGCCGCCGCCCATGTGGAGCTGCCCGAGGGCTTCGCGGTGCATCCCAAGGTGCTGCCGCAGCTGGAGCGGCGGGCCGAGTCGATCCGGCGCGGGCCGATCGACTGGGCGACGGCGGAGCTGCTGGCGTTCGGGTCGCTCCTCATGGAAGGGCGGCCGGTGCGTCTCACCGGCCAGGACTCGCGGCGCGGCACCTTCTCGCAGCGCTTCGCCGCGGTCGTCGACCGCAGGAGCAACGAGTCGTTCATCCCGCTGCAGCACCTGTCCGCCGACCAGGGCGCGTTCGACGTGTACGACTCCCTGCTGTCGGAGTACGCGGTGACCGGCTTCGAGTACGGCTACTCCGTGGCGGCGCCCGAGGCGCTCGTGCTGTGGGAGGCGCAGTTCGGCGACTTCGCCAACGGGGCCCAGACCATCGCCGACGAGTTCATCTCGTCCGCGAACGCCAAGTGGACCCAGAAGTCCGGAGTCGTCCTCCTGCTTCCCCACGGCTACGAAGGACAGGGGCCCGACCACTCGTCGGCACGCATCGAGCGCTGGCTCCAGCTGTGTTCCGAGGGGGCGCTGGCCGTGTGCCAGCCGTCGTCGCCCGCGAGCCATTTCCACCTGCTGCGCACGCACGCCTACGTCAACTGGCACCGTCCGTTGGTGATCGCCACCCCCAAGTCGATGCTGCGCAACAAGCAGGCGGCCTCGATGCCCGACGAGTTCACGAACGGTCGCTGGCAACCGGCGATGGGCGACCCGACGATCACCGATCCCTCGAAGGTCGAGCGGCTCGTGCTCTGCTCCGGGAAGATCCGCTGGGAGCTGTACGCGATGCGGGAGCAGCTGGGGCTGGCCGGCAAGGTGGCCATCCTCTCCCTCGAGCGGCTGTACCCGCTGCCGGCCAAGGAGCTGGCGGGCGAGTTGTCGAAGTACCGCCACGTGACCGACGTGCGGTATGCGCAGGACGAGCCGTCGAACCAGGGCGCGTGGTGGTTCATGCGGCTCTACCTCGCCGACGCGATCCGCAAGTACCTGCCCGACTACAACCTAGTCATGACTCCCGTGACCCGGCCCGAGGCCTCCGCGCCGTCCGTGGGTTCGCACAAGCTCCACGAGGAGCAGCAGGCGGCTCTGCTGAAGGCGGCCCTCGCGAGCGACGGGGAGTAGCGGTGTACTTCACCGACCGAGGGGTCGAGGAACTGGCGTCACGACGCGGCGAGGAGGAGGTCTCGTTCTCCTGGCTGGCCGATCACCTGCGCACGTTCGTCGACCTCAACCCGGAGTTCGAGGTTGCGGTCGAGCGACTGGCCACGTGGCTGGCGCGCCTCGACGACGACGACGACTGAGCCCGTCACCCGGGGGCACCCGGCTCGTCGGGGCCGGTGAGGCGCAGCGCCTTGGCGGTGGCGGGCGCGAAGGCGCAGGCGACGGTCACGGCACTGACCGCCCCCACCGCCAGCCAGATCGCCACGTTGCCCGCCTGCAGCGAGCTCCCCGCGAGCAGCAGGTGCAGCAGCCCGGTGCCGACGAGCATGCCCCGGGAGTAGAACCGGCATCGCCACGCCGCGAACCCGACCCAGGCGAGCAGGGCGGCGTAGGCCATCAGCATCACCCCGACCCCGGCGGAGAACCTGCCGTGGAGCTGCACCGCGGAACTGATCCCCACTCCGGCGACCGCGAGCGCGATCAACCAGACGAGCAGCGCGGCAACGGTCAACGACCACGGACGGCGGTTCGGGCGCATCGGCAAACCTTAGCGCCGCGGCGCCGTTCCGCCGCGACCGCGTCGCGGCGCGGACCGGTCGCGCATTTGTGCGGACAGCCGGCGGGACGCGTCTCGGAGGCCTCGGACGGGGCGCCCGACGGGGACGCTCGTTTTGCGGACGTCCGCCCGAATCCGCCGATGTCGCGCTAGAGTCGTTCAGGCCCCGTATCGGGGGTAGAAGCCAGAACGTACTGTTGGACCTCCTCGGCCGCTCGCGTGGCGGCCGGGCAACCGGATCGAAACGTGCACTGTGCACGACCGATAGGAGCTGCTGCCCCATGGATTGGCGCCATCAGGCGGCCTGCCTCACTGAGGACCCGGAGCTCTTCTTCCCGATCGGGAACACGGGCCCGGCCCTGTTGCAGATCGAAGAGGCGAAACGGGTCTGCGCGCGCTGCGACGTCCGCGACAAGTGCCTGCAATGGGCGCTCGAAGCGGGTCAGGACCACGGCGTCTGGGGTGGGCTGTCCGAGGACGAGCGCCGCGCCCTCAAGCGCCGTGTCGCCCGGTCGCGCATCCGTTCGAGCTAGCCGACGGGCGTCCAGCACCACGCGTTCGCCGGCCCGACGCACCCCGGTCCGACACACCCCTGGGGCGCATCCCCCCGTCAGACCGGGATCTCCACCACCGCTGTCGCTCCCCCGGCCGGGTTCCGCTGCAGGGCGAAGGTTCCGTGCAGGTCCTTCACCAGAGTCGTCACGATGGAGAGCCCGAGGCTCGTCCGATCGGTGTCCGCCGTGTCGAAGCCTTCCGGCAGGCCGGCTCCGTCGTCGGCCACCTCGATGACGAGCCGGCCCCGCTCTCGGCGTGGCGTGAGCGTGACGGTTCCGGGGCCGTAGGCGAAGCCGTGCTCCACGGCGTTCTGACACAGCTCGGTGATGACGAGGGACAGGCTCGTGGCAGCAGCGGCTGGCACGTCGCCGAACGTGCCCACCCGCAGGGTGCGCACCTTCCCTCGCGACGCCGACGCCTCACCGACATGCCGGAGCAGCCGGTCGACGATGTCGTCGAACGCCACGGTGCCGGCGAAGCTCTGCGAGAGGATCTCGTGCACGACCGCGATCGCCTGCACCCTGCCCATCGCGTCCTGGAGCGCGGCGGCGCCCTCGGGTGAGGTGATGCGACGCGCCTGGAGCCGGAGCAGGGCTGCCACGGTCTGCAGGTTGTTCTTGACCCGGTGATGGATCTCACGGATGGTCGCGTCCTTGGTCACCAGCTGGCGGTCGCGGTAGCGCAGCTCTGTGGTGTCACGGCACACCAGCAGGGTCCCGATGCGCCCGTCGGAGTCGGTCAGCGGGAGCACCCGGAAGCGGATGCTGGCCCGGTCGGTCTCGACGTCGGCCTCGTGCGACTTCTTCCCGGTCAGCTGCCGGTAGGTGGCCTCGTCGACGGGGCTGCGTCCCGCCAGCTCGGACGTGACCTCGACGATCGCCTCCCCCACGAGATCGCCGGTCAGCCCGAGGCGGCGGTAGGCGCTCACCGCGTTGGGGCTGGCGTAGGTGACAGTGCCGCACGCATTGAGCCTGATCACGCCCTCCCCCACGCGCGGGGAGCCCGTCGACCGGCCCACACCGTCGGGAAAGTCGCCCCGCCACAGCATGTCGCTGAGGATGTCGGCGATCTCGAGGTAGTTGTCCTCGAGTTCGCCGGGAGCCCGCACGCCCATCTGGTTCGTATGACGTTCCACGACGGCCACACAGCGGCCCTCGCGCATCACGGGGATCGCCCACACGTCCACGGGGATGCCGGCCTGCAGCTTGTTGTCGCTGGTCTCGCAGATGACCTCGGACAGGTAGGCCTCGGTGACCAGATGCTCCGGATCGTAGGAGATCACCTCGCCCACGACGTCGTCCTCGAGCGCCGTCGGACCGGTGGCCGGCCGGATCTGGGCGGCCGCGAAGAACTCGTTGTCGTCACGGCCCGGCACCCAGCAGATGAGGTCCGAGAAGGAGAGGTCGGCCAGCAGGTGCCAGTCGGCGACGAGTTGCTGCAGGGTCTGGAGGTCGTGTTCCGAGAGGTCGGTGTGCTCGGCGACCACCTGTTCCAGCGTCAACATGGTGCCCAGGCTAGCGGCGCCGCGGACGGGCCCGTCCCGCACAGCGGGCGCCGGGCATCGTGACACCCGGTGGACGCCGGCAGCCGGGCCATGCCGTCGATCGCTCGCCGTCGCGGCGGACCACCGCGGCGACGTCCGACGTGGGGAGCAGGAGCGTGGATTGGTCTCGCCCCCCATGCCCGTGACAGAATGTGCAGCCGTGCCCGTGGCCACGGGCGGGATCGTCAGGAGGCAACATGGGCAAGGGTGGACGCAAGCGTCGGTCACGTCGCAAGAGCAGCGCCAACCACGGCAAGCGCCCGAACGCGTGAGCCCGACCGACGACTGAGCCCTCCTTTTCGGAGGGCTCTTCGTTCGTCCGGGCCCGCGTGCGTCCGGACGCGACCGGCCGGCCGCCTGGAGCCGCTCAGTCGGCGGTGCGCCAGGTGGTGATCGACATCGAGATGCGACTGACGAGAGTCTCGGGAGCCGGCTCGCACTGACAGGCCCTCTTGATCAGCGCCTTCATCACCACGACGGCGTCGGCGTCGTCCATGCACGCCTTGCAGGCCGCGAGGTGCGCCCGTACCGCGTCGGCGGAGACCTGGTCGAGCTCGTTGTCGAGCAGCACATGGATCTGGGCCAGCGCGGCCTCGCAGTCGAGGTCGCCCCGCTCACCCACGGCGGCCACCCCCGATGCCCAGCTCGGCGGCGTGGTCGGCGAGCTTGGCGCGCAACTGGGTCCGGCCGCGGTTCAAGCGCGACATCACCGTGCCGATCGGGGTGCCCATGATCTCGGCGATCTCCTTGTAGGAGAACCCCTCGACGTCGGCGAGGTAGACGGCGATCCGGAAGTCCTCCGGCAGTGAGGCGAGCGCGTCGGTCACGACCGCGTCGGGCATGCGCTCCATGGCCTCGACCTCTGCCGACCGGAGGCCGGTGCTCGTGTGGGACTCGGCGCGGTGCAGCTGCCAGTCCTCGACCTCGGCGCCGTCGGACAGCTGGGGCTGTCGCTGGGTCTTGCGATAGCTCGTGATGAAGGTGTTGGTGAGGATCCGGTAGAGCCATGCCTTGAGGTTCGTGCCAGGCCGGAACTGGTGGAACGAGCTGAAGGCCTTCAGGTAGGTCTCCTGCACGATGTCCTCGGCGTCGGCAGGATTGCGCGTCATGCGCAGGGCAGCCGAATACAACTGGTCGACGTAGAGGAGGGCATCGCGCTCGAACCGGGCCACCCGCTCTGCGTCGGACTCGGTCGACAGGTCCGTCACGTCGGCGACCTCGGGGCTATCAGGCAGTGTCATCAGGAACGACAGTAGTGCCGAGCCACCCGGCGCCGCATGCGCGCGTTCGTGGTGATCCAGTGCAGCAGCCTCCATGCCTGCTCAACGTGTGGCCGTCGCACTCCTATTCCCGGCTGTCGCCCTGGGCCGCTTCGACGACGAAGGACGCGACGGCGTCGGCGAGCCGTTCCCGGACCTCGGACCGGGGCATCGCCCGGGCCGCCGGAATGAGGCTGTGCCCTGCGCCCGGCATCACCACCAGCCGGTTGCGCTCCGCCCAACCCGGCGGCAGGACGGCCGCCAGCTCCCCTGGCGTCCCGAACGGATCGCGCTCGCCCACCACCGCGAGCACCGGCACCCCGACCCCGAGCAGCTCGGCCGCCCGAGACCGGTCGGGACGACCCGGAGGGTGGAGCGGGAAGGCCAGGGCCACCACGGCGTGGACCGTCGGGAGCGTGGGGTCGACGCTGCCGCGGCACGCCACTCTGGCGCCGGCCGAGCGGCCGCCCGCCACCAGCGGAACGCCGGCCCAGCGGTCGGCGACGGCCCTCACGGCCGGAGCCCAGCACGCATCCAGGCGGGCCGGAGGCCAGGCCACCCTGCCGCCGCGGACCCGCCAGGGCTGCTCGTGCCGTACGACGGTGAGGCCGCGGCCGGGCAGGTCCTCGGCCAGCCACGCCAGGTCCGTCACGTCGATGCCGCCCCCGGCGCCATGTCCCAGCAGCAGCACCGCGGCCGTGTCGGCGCCCTGGGAGATGTGCAGTCTGCCGCCGTCGGCCAGGGTCACCATCTCGCACACCGTCGTCATGTCACGACTCGTCGATCGGGGCGACCAGGTCGGGCCCGTTGTTGCGCACGTTGCCGACAGCGCGTGACACGGCGTAGGCCTCCAGCCCCTCGGCGTCGGTCACGCTGAGCAGCGCGACGGCGGCGTCGGCGTCCACGAGCCCGGGATCGAGCCACGCGTCCCACGCCTCGGGTCTGATCACCATCGGCATCCGGTCGTGGATATGGCCCAGCGCGTCGGTGGCGGTCGTGGTGATCACGGCGCACGACGTGAGCCACTCCCCGGTGTCCGGGTGCTTCCAGAACTTGTACAGTCCGGCCATGACGAGCAGTCCTCCGTCGGCCGGCCGGATGAAGAACGGCTGCTTGACGGGTTTGCCTCGCCGGTCGGTGAGCTGGGTGTCGTACCACTCGTAATACCCGTCGGCGGGCAGCAGGCACCGGCGCCGCGACAGGGGCCGGCGGAAGGCGGGCTTGGACGCGACCGTCTCCACGCGGGCGTTGATCATCGCTGCACCCGTCGCCGGGGACTTCGCCCACGAAGGCACGAGGCCCCAGCGGGGAGCCACCAGTCTGCGGATCGTCTCGGGACGGGGCGCGTGGTCACCGGGTGAGCCTGCCCCGTCCGCAGGAGCCGCCGGACGCTCCACCACGGCCGCGACACGATCGGTGGGAGCGACGTTCCAGCTGGGGGGCGGCAGATCGACCACCTCGTCGATCGCGAACGTCTCGACCAGCTGGTCCTGGCCGGCCGAGGCCGCGTACCGTCCGCACACCCTCACGAACCTACCCGGGAGCGGTGGTGGACGGGCCGGGTGACGGATTTCCACCGTCCTGGTTGGACGCGGCCTCGCAACAGGGTAGTAATGGCACATGAGTCTGCTGCGATTCGCCGGCCGTTCGATGCTGGCCAGCTTCTTCGTGGTGAACGGCGCCAAGGCCGTCGCCAACCCCGAGCCGCTCGTCCCGAGCGCGGAGCCCCTGGCGAAGGCCTTCGTCCCCCTGGCCCAGAAGGTCGCGCCCCCGACGATCGCGACCTACATCCCCGAGGACACCCGAACGCTCGTCCGCCTCATCGGCGCGACCCAGGTGGTCGGTGGCCTCATGCTGGCCACGGGGATCGGCCGTCGCCTCGGCGCCGCGATCCTCGGTGTGTCGATGGTGCCGCACGTGCTGGCGTCGCGGCCGGGCAAGCTCTCCACTCCCGAGGAGAGGCGCATCGCGCAGTCGCTCCTCCTGCGCAACGTGGCGCTCCTCGGGGGCGTCGTCCTCGCGTCCCTCGACACCCAGGGCCGTCCCGATCTCGCCTGGCTCGCCAACGACCGCAAGGACCGGCTCACCGCGTCGGCCGACCGCGCCACGAAGACCCTCACCCGCGAGGCCCGCCGCACCGCCGGCGGCATCAGCAAGGAGGCCGTGCGCACCACCGAAGACATGGCCAAGGGCTTCGGACGGACGGCCCGCACCCTGCGTCGTGACGCCAAGCAGGCCAAGCGGCAGCTCACCCGAGAGGCCAAGCTCGCGCAGCAGGCGCTCCAGCGGGAGCTGAAGCTGGCCGGCAGCCAGGCCAAGCTCCAGGTGCACGATGCGCAGCACGCGATCGAGAACGCCCTGAGTTGAGCCACTGGGCAGCGCCCCGTGCGACGAGGCCCGTCTCGGCACGGGTCGTCGTACCGGGATCGAAGTCGGGCACGGCCCGAGCATTGGTCCTGGCCGCCCTGGCCTCGGCACCGGGCACCGTCTCGGGGGGACTGGAGGCACGCGACTCCTCGTTGATGCGCGAAGCCCTCCGTTGCCTGGGCGTGGCCATCGACGACCGCGATCCCGACCGTTGGGAGGTGACCCCGCCGGGCGAGTTCCGTGCGGGGGCCGACATCGACTGCGGTCTCGCGGGGACGGTCGCACGCTTCGTCCCGCCGGTCGCCGCGCTCGCCCGTGGCACCACCAGGTTCCACGGCGACCCGGCGGCCTCCTCGCGTCCCGTCGCCCCGCT
>Ga0073899_10000609_pt1 | contig 32906 bp, 22 predicted proteins | sample KloWWTmetaKNB5Ph_FD_88975 | JGI IMG/M metagenome (GOLD analysis project Ga0073899, IMG submission 88975) | Active sludge microbial communities from Klosterneuburg, Austria, studying microevolution and ecology of nitrifiers - Klosterneuburg... | ecosystem: Engineered > WWTP > Aerobic digester >... | reverse complement strand
GTCGCCGGCTCGGCGATCGCCGGCACCCGCCGCAGCACCGGGAACAGCCGGGCCAGCGCGCCGATGTCGCGCGGCAGCAGCAGGGTCAGCTCGTCGGGATCGAGCTTGAGCAGCGCGGTGGTCAGCGCGTCGATCAGCGTGTCGAGGGTCTTGAACGGGACCTGCTCGCGCTCGTGGCAGCGCCCGGCCAGCACCAGCGCGCCGCCGGCGGCGTCCTGGAGGAACCGCGCCACCAGCGCCGACTTGCCCATGCCCGACGCCGCGCGCACGAACACCGCGACGCCGTGGTGGCGGGCGTCGAGCAGCGCGCGGTGCAGCGCCGCCAGCTGCGCCTCGCGGCCGACGAACGGCCCGCTCGACGTCCGCTGCACGGTGGCGGTCGCCAGCGACGGCTCGCGGCCGAGCGCGTCGAGCACCGCCCGCCCGTCGGGGCGCCGGCGCGGATCGGGGTCGAGCAACGCCGCGCACAGCTCGGCGAGGGCCGCCGGCGCGTCGGGCGCGTCGAGCCGCACGTCGGGCGCCGGCTCGAGCTGCTTCTTGCGCATGACGTCGTCGGGGCGGCCCTCGAACGGCCGCCGCCCGGTCAGCGCCTCGAAGAGCATGACCCCGAACGAGTACCAGTCGCTGGCCGGCGTCAGCGGCACGTCGGCGGCCTGCTCGGGCGACATGTACACCGGCGTGCCGACCGCGGCGCGCTCGTGGGTGTGATCGACGCCGGCCAGATCGACGTCCGACACCAGCCCGAAATCGAGCACGACCAGGCGGCCGCTCGGCTCGACCAGCACGTTGGACGGCTTGAGATCGCGGTGCAGCTTGCCGGCGGCGTGCAGCGCGTACAGCGCGTCGGCGAACTGCCCGAGCGCGCGCTCGAGCCGGCCCAGGTCGCGCGGCGCCGCGACCACCGCGGTGCGCGGGCGGGCCAGCGGCCGGGTCTCGGTGTCGTCGTCGATCCGCGGCCGATCGCTGCCGGCGCTGGGCCGCACCCAGTCGATGAACGGCACGCCGCGCACCAGCTCCATCGTGAAGAACCACTCGTCGCCGGTGGTGTGCAGCTCGTGCAGCGTGCACAGCCCGGGGTGGGCCAGGTCGCACAGCGCGCGGAACTCGCGCTTGAAGCGGTACAGGTCCCGGGCGCTGGTCGCCTTCAACGTCTTGAGCGCGACCTCGCGCTGCGCGACCTGATCCCACGCGCGGTACACCACGCCCATCCCGCCGGCGCCGAGCTTGCCGCGGATGACGAAGCGATCATCGGTGCCCGTATCGAACTGGGCGTCCCCCACAGCTGACCATTGTACCGCCAGGCCACCCCGGGCGGGTGATCGATCGGGTGGCGGCCGCTACGAAAATCGACGATGACGCGTCCGGTCGTCCGCGGTTCACGCCACGGTCGCCCGCCACACCAGCTGCTGGGTCCGGCGGGCCAGGTGCGGCACGGCCCACGCCGCCGGCGCCTCGGCCGGCGCGATCCGCTCGACGGTGGTGAAGCCGGCGGCGCGCAGCTCGGCGGCGAGGTCGTCGCGGCTGCGGCCGTCGAACGCCATCGTCGCGCCCTTGGTGGCGCGCTTGAACAGCCGCTCGAAGCCGCGGCCGACCCGGCCCGGGCGCGGCTGCTCGATGAACGGCACCAGGTCGAACACCAGCGCGCTGCCCGGGCGCGCCGCGCACAGCGCCGCCACCCGCCGCCACAGCGCCTGCTGGGCCGGCGCGTCGAGGTAGACCAGCAGGCCCTCGGCGATCACGCACACCGGCCCCGGCGCCAGCACCTCGTCGAACGCCAGCGTCGTCGCGTCGCCGGCGTGCAGCACGAGGTTGGGCCGCGCGGCGATCGCCCGGCCGCGCGCGCTCTTGCGCAACAGCCGCTGCTTGTGGGCGATCATCGGCGGCAGGTCGACCTCGACGTAGCGCAGCGCGGGATCGGCCGACATCGTCACGCCGCGCCGCGAAAGCCCGGCGGCCAGCTCGAGCACCTGCGCGCAGCCGCTGGCGGCGGCCAGCCGATCGATCATCACGTGGCGCTGCACCAGCCCGTGACGCAAGGACGGCAGATCGCGCCGGAACAGCCGCGCCACGCCGAGCGCGAGGTTGGTGGCGTTGAAGACGTCGCGGCTCTTGCGGCCGGTGAACAGCTCGGCGCCGGCGAGCTTGCCCCACCGCCACGCGTGGGCGGTGTAGTACGCGGTGACGCTGAGGTCGCCGCGCCGGGTCACCGCGGTGGTCGCCATCGCGCGCACCTTACTACTACCGGCCCCGACCACGCGACGGCCGCGCGCGCCGGTCACACGCAGCGCTTGCGTCGACGACGCGGCGGGTGCGCCGGTTGCGGGACGACGCAGCGACGGTGGGCGCGCCCACGCCGCGCGCAGGTAAGTGTGAGAAAGCACGCCACAGGGTGTGCGCCCGGGACCGACGTGGCGCGCGACGCGGCGGCGGCGGCCCGAGGCTGATCACATTCGAGCAGGCGTCGGTGACGTGCGGGATTCGCGCCCAGACGGCCCTTGTCAGGGCGCGCCCACGACGTTGTCGCCGGGAAGTCGTCGACCGCGACCCGGCGCGTGCTGTAGCGTCTGCGCGTCCCGGAGTTTGTCGATGATCCGCGACCACCACCCGCTGCCTCCGATCCTGGTCCTGTCACCGTGCGAACGCCCGGACGCCGGGCTGGTCGCCGCGGCGTGTGCCGCCGGCGCGCTGGGCGTGCTCGAACTCGGCCGCGATCCGGCCCGGGCCCGCCACGCGCTGGCCGCGCTGGGCCACCAGGTCGATCGCGCCGCCGTCCGGATTCCGGACAGCTGCGCGATCGCCGCCGACCAGCTGCCCGGGTGGGTCAGCGCGGTGATCGTCGCCGACGTCGCCGACGTCGCGCGGTTCGGCGACCGGCCGGTGCTGGCCCAGGTGACCAGCCTGGCCGAGGCCCGCGCCGCGGTCGCGGCCGGCGCCGTCGGGGTCATCGCCAAGGGCGGCGAGGCCGGCGGCCGGGTCGGCGACGCCACGACCTTCGTGCTGGTCCAGCAGCTGGTGGCGGCGCTCGCCGTGCCGGTGTGGGGCCAGGGCGGGATCGGCCTGCACGCCGCGGCGGCCTGCGTCGCCGGCGGCGCGGCCGGCGTCGTCCTCGACAGCCAGCTCGCGCTGTGCCGCGAGTCGTCATTGCCGCCGCCGGTGCGCGCGGCGATCGCCGCGATGGACGGCAGCGAGACCACGCTGATCGCCGGCCACCGTATCTATACGCGCCCCGATCTGCCGGTCGCCGGGCTGGGCGACCTCGACGCCGCCGCGGTGCGCGCGCGCCTCGGCGGCGACTCGCTGGTCGACGACCTGGTGCCGATCGGCCAGGACGCCGCCCTGGCCCGCGGCTTCGCCGAGCGGTTCGCCACCGTCGGCGCCGCGGTGCGCGGCGTGCGCGCGGCGATGATCGGGTACGTCGAGCAGGCCGCGACGCTGGCGCCACTGGCGCCGGGCGCGCCGCTGGCCGTCGCCCACGGCCTGCGCTACCCGATCGCGCAGGGGCCGATGTCGCGGGTCAGCGACCGCGCCGCGTTCGCCGAGGCGGTGGCCGCCGGCGGCGGGCTGCCGTTCCTGGCGCTGTCCTTGTCGTCGGGCGCCGAGGTCCGCGCGCTGGTCGCCGAGACCGCGGCGCGGCTGGGCGATCGGCCGTGGGGCGTCGGCATCCTCGGCTTCGTCCCGGCCGAGCTGCGCGACGAGCAGCTCGCGGTCTTGCTCGACATCAAGCCGCCGGTGGCGCTGATCGCCGGCGGCCGCCCGTCGCAGGCCGCGCCGCTCGAGGCCGCCGGCATCGCCACCTACCTGCACGTCCCGTCACCGGGCCTGCTCGACCTGTTCCTGAAGGACGGCGCCCGCCGCTTCGTGTTCGAGGGCCGCGAGTGCGGCGGCCACGTCGGGCCGCGCTCGAGCTTCGCGCTGTGGGAGGCGCAGCTCGAGCGGCTGCTGGCGCACCCGGCGGTGGCCGAGGTGTCGGTGCTGTTCGCCGGCGGCATCCACGACGCGCGCTCGTGCGCGATGGTGGCGGCGCTGGCGGCGCCGCTGGCCGCCCGCGGCGCCAAGGTCGGCGTGCTGATGGGCACCGCCTACCTGTTCACCCACGAGGCCGTGGCGTCGGGCGCGATCCAGCCCGGCTTCCAGCAGGCGGCGATCGCCTGCGAGACCACCCGCCTGCTCGAGACCGCGCCCGGCCACGCCACGCGCTGCGCCGACACCGCGTTCACCGCCGCGTTCGCCGCCGAGAAGGCGCGGCTGGCCGCCACCGGCGCGACGCCGCAGGAGCGGTGGGCCGCGCTCGAGCAGCTCAACCTCGGCCGGCTGCGCATCGCCGCCAAGGGCCTGCGCCGCGAGGGCGACGCGATCGTCGCCGTCGACGCCGCCAGCCAGGCCGCCGACGGCATGTACATGATCGGCCAGGTCGCGGCCCTGCGCGCGGCCACCTGCTCGATCGCCGAGCTGCACCACCAGGTCAGCGGCGACGGCCAGGCGCTGCTCGCGGCCCGGGCCGCGGCGCTGGCCGCCGACGCGCCGCGGCCGGTGCGCCCGCGCGGCCACGCCACGCCGGTCGACGTCGCGATCGTCGGCGTCGCCGCGATCTTCCCCGGCGCCGGCGACACCGACGCGTTCTGGGCCAACATCGTCGGCGGCACGGACAGCGTCGGCGAGGTGCCGGCGTCGCGCTGGAGCGTCGCCCAGTTCTACGATCCCGCCGCCACCGGCGCCGGGGCCGGCAAGAAGACCCCGTGCAAGTGGGGCGGCTTCCTCGCGCCGGTGCCGTTCGATCCGCTGGCCTACGGCATCCCGCCGCGCTCGCTCGAGTCGATCGAGCCGGTGCAGCTGCTCAGCCTCGAGGTGGCGCGGCGCGCGATCGACGACGCCGGCTACGCCAGCGCGGTGTCGACCGGCGGCCGGCCGCTCGATCGGGAGCGCACCGCGGTGATCTTCGGCGCCGAGGCCGGCACCGATCTGTCGAGCGCCTACGGCTTCCGCGCGATGTTCCCCCACTACGTCGGCGCGCTGCCGCCCGAGCTCGATCGCGCGCTGCCGACGCTCACCGAGGACTCGTTCCCCGGCGTGCTGGCCAACGTGATCGCCGGCCGGATCGCCAACCGCCTCGATCTCGGCGGCGCCAACTACACCGTCGACGCGGCCTGTGCGTCGTCCTTGGCCGCGGTCGACCTCGCGGTCAAGGAGCTGGTCACCGGCGGCAGCGACGTCGTCGTGTGCGGCGGCGCCGACCTGCACAACAGCATCAACGACTACCTCTTGTTCGCCAGCGTCCACGCGCTGTCGACCACCGGCCGCTGCCACACCTTCGACGCCGACGCCGACGGCATCGTGCTGGGCGAGGGCGTCGCCGCGGTCGTGCTCAAGCGGGCGGCCGACGCCGAGCGCGACGGCGACCGCATCTACGCCGTGATCAAGGGCGTGGCCGGCGCCTCCGACGGCAAGAGCCTGGGCCTCACCGCGCCGCGCAAGGAGGGCCAGGTCCGCGCCGTCGAGCGCGCCTACCGCCAGGCCGGGGTGTCGCCGGCCGAGGTCGGGCTGGTCGAGGCCCACGGCACCGGCACCGTCGTCGGCGATCGCACCGAGCTGGCCACGCTCACCGACGTGTTCGGCCGCGCCGGCGCGACCGCGGGCGCCTGCGTGCTCGGCTCGGTGAAGTCGCAGATCGGCCACACCAAGTGCGCCGCCGGCATGGCCGGGCTGATCAAGTGCGCGCTGGCGCTGTACCACGGCGTCCTGCCGCCGACCTTGCACCTCAAGAAGCCGAACCCGGCGTGGGAGCCCGCGACCAGCCCGTTCCGCTTCCTCGACGCGGCCCGGCCGTGGACCGCGGCGCGTCGGGTCGCCGCGGTCAGCGCGTTCGGCTTCGGCGGCACCAACTTCCACGCGGTGCTCGCCGCCCACGATCGCGCCGGCACCGGCCTGCCGGCGTGGCCCGCCGAGCTGCTGGTGTTCCGCGGCGCCGACCGCGCCGCGATCGAGCCGCTGCTCGCCGCGGTGCGCGCGCGCCTGGCCGCCGGCCCGCCGCCGCGCCTGCGCGACCTGGCGCGCACCGTCGCCGCCCACGGCCACGGCCCGGTGCAGCTGGCGATCGTCGCCGACGATCTCGCCGACCTGCGCGCCAAGCTCGACGCGCCGACGCCGGATCGCCGCGGCGTGTTCGCGGCCGGCGCCGCGGGCGGCCCGATCGCGCTCTTGTGCCCGGGCCAGGGCAGCCAGCGCCCGGGCATGCTGGCCAAGCTGTTCCTCGCGTTCCCGCGGCTGCGCGACCTCCTGGTCCGCGGCGCGCCGTGGGCGGCCACGATGCTGCCGCCGGCCGCGTTCACCGACGCCGAGCGCGCGGCGCAGGCCGCGGCGCTCACCGACACCCGGGTCGCGCAGCCGGCGCTCGGCGTCGCCGATCTGGCGGTGGTCGAGCTGCTGGGCGCGCTCGGCGTGGTCCCCGCGATGGCCGGCGGCCACAGCTACGGCGAGCTCGCCGCGCTGGCCGCCGCTGGGGCGATCACCGTCGACGAGCTGCTGCCGCTGTCGCAGCTGCGCGGCGAGGCGATCCTGGCCGCCGCCGGCGGCGATCCCGGGACGATGCTGGCGGTCGCGGCCAGCGCCGCCGCGGTGCAGCCCCTGCTCGCCGATCACCCCGACGTGATCATCGCCAACGACAACGGCCCGCGGCAGTGCGTGCTGGCCGGCAGCGTCGCCGCGATCGAGCGGGTCGCGCCGGCGCTCGGCGCGGCCGGCCTGACGACCCGCCGCATCCCGGTGGCCGCCGCGTTCCACAGCCCGATCGTCGCCGGCGCCGAGGCCGCGCTGGCGGCGCGGCTGGCCACGCTCGACGTCCGCGCGCCGCGGATCCCGGTGTGGTCGAACGTCACCGCGGCGCCGTACCCGGCGACGGCCGACGGCGTGCGCGCGACGCTGGCCGCGCAGGTCGCGCGGCCGGTGCGCTTCGCCGCGCAGGTCGAGGCGATGTACGCCGCCGGCGCGCGGATCTTCGTCGAGGCCGGGCCCGGCCAGGTGCTGACCCGGCTGGTGGCCGAGGTGCTGGGCGACCGCCCGCACGTCGCGGTGGCCTGCGATCCCGGCTCGGGCTCGAGCCTGCGCTCGCTCCTGCGCGCGGTCGCGACCCTGGCCACCCACGGCGTCGACCTCGACCTGGCGCCGCTGTTCACCGACCGCGACGCCGCGGTCATCGACCTCGACGGCAAGAAGCGCAAGGGCCCCAGCGCCGGCTGGCTGATCGACGGCCACACCGCGCGCCCGGCCGACGCGCCGCCGCCGCCGCCGGCCCAGCCGATCGCGCTGGCGCTGGCGCCGACCGCCGCGCCCGCGACGCGCCCCGCGTTCCCCCACGACGACGACGGCCCCCGCGCGTTCCAGGAGTCCCCGTTGGCCAGCGATCGCGACGCCCTCGTCCTCGAGTACCTGCACAACGTCCGCACCGCGATCACCTCGCAGCGCGACGTCATGCTCGCGTACCTCGGCAGCGCGCCGGCGCTCGCCGACGAGCGCCCCGCCGACGAGCGCCCCGCCGCCCGCGCGCGGATGGCGCGACCGACGCTGCCGACCCACCCCACCGCCGCGCCGCCGCCGGTGGTCATCGACGTGCCGCCCGAGCCGGCCGCGCTCGATCCGATGGCGCTGGTGCTGGCGATCGTCAGCGAGCGCACCGGCTACCCGCCCGAGACGTTGGGCCCCGATCTCGATCTCGAGGCCGACCTGTCGATCGACTCGATCAAGCGCATCGAGATCGTCGGCGAGCTGGCCAGCCGCCTCGGCCTCAAGGTCGCGGGCGGCGGCAACGACGCGATGGTCGAGGAGCTGGCCACCCGCAAGACGCTGCGCGGCCTGGTCGACTGGCTGGCGGCCAAGCTGGGCGCGCCCAGCCCGGGCGCGGTGGTCGCCGAGCTCGCCGCCGGCGACACCGTGCCGGTCGCGGTGCCGGTCGCGACGCCGGCGCCGACGCCGGCGCCGATCGAGCTCGGCCGGTTCGTCTTCTCGCGGATCACCGTGCCGACGCCGAGCCCGCGCGACGCCGCGATCGCCGGCCGCACGCTGGTGGTCGTCGACGACGGCCTCGGCGTGGCCCCGCACCTCGCGACCCGGCTGGCCGCCGGCGGCGCCGACGTGCAGGTGGTCGCGGCCAGCGACCGCATCGCCCGCCCCGACGTCCACGGGCTGATCGATCTGACCGGGCTCGCCACCACCGCCCAGGACGGCGACGGCGCCACCGCCGCGATGACCGCGATGTTCGATCACGTCAAGCACGCGGTCGTGGGCGGCGCGTCGAGCCTGCTGGTCGCGACCGGCCTCGGCGGGCGCTTCGGCGAGGCGCCGGTGGCCAGCGGCCTGCGCGGCGACGGCGCCGGCGGGCTGATCAAGACGGTCGCCGCCGAGTGGCCCGCGGTGCGGGCGCGCCGCCTCGACCTCGATCCGCGCGAGGCGCCCGAGCGGCTGGCCGAGGTCATCCACGCCGAGCTGTGCGCCGACGACGACCTGCTCGAGGTCGGCCACGCCGACGGCGAGCGCTCGACCCGCACGCTGGTGCCGGCGCAGGTCGGCGCGGGCGGCGATCTGGCGCTCGGCCCCGACGCGGTCGTGCTGATCACCGGCGGGGCCCGCGGCATCACCGCGCGGGTCGCGGTCGAGCTGGCCCGGCGCTGGCGCTGCCAGATCGAGCTGGTCGGCCGCTCGCCGCTGCCGCCGCCCGAGCACCCGGCGCTGATCGCCGCCGCCGACGCGCCGGCGCTGCGCAAGGCGATCCTGGGCGCCGGCCTGGCCAGCGAGCCGGCCGCGGTCGAGGCGCGCTGCGTCCGCACGCTGGCTGATCGCGAGATCCGCGCGACGCTGGCGGCGATCACCGCCGCCGGCGCGACCGTCCGCTACCACGCCTGCGACGTGCGCACGCCGGCCTTCGCCGCGGTGATCGACGACGTCTACGCGCGCCACGGCCGGCTCGACGGCGTGATCCACGGCGCCGGCGTGCTCGAGGACAAGCTGATCCGCCACAAGACCGCCGACTCGTTCGCGCGGGTCTACGCCACCAAGGTCGCCGGCGCGCTGACCCTGGCCGAGCGGCTGCGCCCCGACACCCGGTTCGTCGTGTTCTTCGCCAGCATCTCGGGCGCGCTCGGCAACCGCGGTCAGGTCGACTACGCCACCGCCAACCAGGCGCTGGCCGCGCTGGCCGCCGCGCTGGCGCCGCGCATCACCGGCCGGGTGGTCGCGATCGACTGGGGCCCGTGGGCCGGCACCGGCATGGTCTCGCCCGAGCTCGAGCGCGAGTACGCGCGGCGCGGCCTCGGGCTGATCGATCCGGCCGCCGGCGTCGCGCGGCTGCTCGCCGAGCTGGGCTCGGACGCGCGCGACACCGAGGTGGTGATCGTCGGTGGCGATCCGCGCGCGCTGGCGCCCCGCGCGGTCGATCATGCCTGAGGTCGCGATCGTCGGCGTGGCCGCGGTGTTCCCGGGCGCCGGCGACGCCGCGACGTTCTGGGCCAACGTCGCGCGCGGCCACGACGCGATCACCGAGGTCCCGGCGGCGCGCTGGGAGCCGGTGTTCTTCGATCCCAAGACGCTGGCCGCCGACCGGTTCTACTGCCGCCGCGGCGGCTTCGTCGACGACGTCGCCGCCGTCGATCCGGTGCAGTTCGGCATCATGCCGGTGGCCGCCGAGGGCGCCGAGCCCGACCAGCTGCTCGCGCTGCACGTCGCCGCCGCGGCGCTGGCCGACGCCGGCCTCGGCGATCGGCTGCCGCGCGAGCGCACCGCGGTGATCCTCGGCCGCGGCGGCTACCTCACCCCGGGCATGGCCCGGCTCGCCGCGCGGGTGCGCACGCCGCAGCAGCTGGTGACCACGCTCGAGGAGCTGCTGCCCGACCTCGACGCGGCGACCCGCGATCGCGTGCGCACCGCGTTCATGAGCCAGGCCGGCACGCTCGGCCCCGAGGCCGCGATCGGCCTGGTGCCCAACCTCGCCGCGTCGCGCATCGCCAACCGGCTCGACCTCCACGGCCCGGCCTACACCGTCGACGCCGCCTGCGCGTCGTCGCTGGTCGCGGTCGACCACGCGGTCAGCGAGCTGACCCGCGGCCGCTGCGACGTCGTCCTCGCCGGCGGCGTCCACCTCTGCCACGACGTCACGTTCTGGAGCGTCTTCACCCAGCTCGGCGCGCTGTCGCGGGCCCAGCAGATCCGGCCGTTCGATCGCGACGCCGACGGCATCCTGATCGGCGAGGGCGCCGGCGTGGTCGTGCTCAAGCGGCGCGCCGACGCCGAACGCGACGGCGATCGCATCTACGCCGTGATCCGCGGCACCGGGGTCACCAGCGACGGCAAGGAGTCGAGCCCGATGCGGCCGCGCCTGGCCGGCCAGGTCGCGGCGCTGACCCAGGCGTGGCGCGACGCCGGCTGCGATCCCGCGACCGTCGGGCTGATCGAGGCCCACGGCACCGCCACCCCGACCGGCGACGCGGTCGAGCTGGCCGCGCTCGGGCAGTTCTTCGGCGGCCCCGACCGCGGCCCGGCGCCTGGCCTCGGCTCGGTCAAGTCGATGATCGGCCACGCGATGCCGGCGGCCGGCGTCGCCGGGCTGATCAAGGCGGCGCTGGCGCTGCACCACGAGGTGCAGCCGCCGTCGTTGCACTGCGAGCAGCCGCGGGCCGAGCTGGCCACCACCCGGTTCCGGGTGATCGACGCCGCCGAGCCGTGGGGCGATCGCCCGCGCCGCGCCGGCGTCAGCGCGTTCGGCTTCGGCGGCATCAACGCCCACGTCGTGCTCGAGGCCACCGGCGGGGTCGCCGCGCCGCCGCGCCGCCGCCCGCGCTCGACCACCGCGCCCGACGCGCCGACGCCGCTCATGCTCGCGGCCGCCACGACCGCCGAGCTGGCCGCCGCCCTCGACCGCGGCGCGACCGGCGGCGACGGCCCGGCGCGGCTGGCGCTGTTCGATCCCACGCCCGAGCGCCGCGCGCTGGCCAAGAAGGTGATCGATCGCGGCCAGGCGTGGCGCGGCCGCAACGATCTGTGGTTCACGCCGCGCGGCCTCGGCGCCGCCGGCGGCCGGCTGGCGTTCGTGTTCCCCGGCATCGAGGTCGCGCCGCCGCCCGACGTCAGCGCGGTGGTCGCCGAGCTCGGCGTCGCCACGCCCGCGGCGCTGGCCGATCCCGCGGTCGCCGCCCGCGATCTCGAGCACCAAGGCCTCGCGGTGTTCGCGCTGGGCCGGCTGCTCGACCTTGCGCTGCGCGCTGCCGGCCACACGCCCGACGTCTACGCCGGCCACAGCCTCGGCGAGTGGACCGGCATGGTGGTCAGCGAGCTGGTGCCGCCGGCCGCCGCGGCGGCGTTCGTCGGCGGGCTGCGCCCGGGCTCACTCGAGGTGCCCGACGTGGTGTTCGCCGCGGTCGGCTGCAGCGCCGCCGGCGCGGCGGCCGCGCTGGCCGGCCTGGCCGACGTCGCGGTGTCGCATGACAACTGCCCGCACCAGGCGATCGTGTGCGGCAAGGTCGCCGCGGTGCGCGCGGCGATCGCGCGGCTCGCCGACAAGGGCGTGCTGTGCCAGGAGCTGCCGTTCCGCTCCGGCTTCCACTCGCCGCTGTTCGCCGACTACCTGGGCCCGCACCGCGCGCACCTCGCCGCGCTGCCGCTGGGCCCGCCGCGAGTGCCGATGTGGTCGGCCACGTCGTGCGCGCCGTACCCGCACGCGCCCGATGCCGTGCGCGCGCTGGCGATCGATCACCTGGTGCGACCGGTGCGGTTCCGCGAGCTGACCAGCGCGCTGTACGCCGACGGCGTGCGCGGCTTCGTGCAACTCGGCGTCGGCAGCGTCGCCGGCTTCGTCGGCGACACGCTGCGCGGCCAGGATCACCTCGCGATCGCGGCCAGCGCCGACAAGGGCGACGCCGCCGCGCAGGCCAAGCAGCTAGCGCGGGTGCGCGCGGCGCTGTGGGTCGAGGGCTGGGAGCGCGCCGCCGCCGCCGGGACCGCCGCGCCGACGCCACCCGCGCGCCCGGGCAAGCCGCTCGCGCTCGGCACGCCGCTGGTCCGGCTGGGCAAGGCCGCGCCGGTCTTGCCGCGGGCCGCGATCGATCTCGGGCTGGTCGCGCTGCCGCCGTCGCCGGTCGCGACCACGCTGGCCGACGTGCTGCGCGAGGCGGAGGCCAGCGTGCGGGCGATCGCCGCCGCGTGGGCCCAGGCCCCGGCCGCGCCGACGACCCCGACCTCCGCTCCGGCGCGCCCGCCGGCCGCCCACGCGCCGCTCGCCGCCCACGCGCCCGCCGCGCCCACGCCGCGCCGCCACAGCCTCCGCCGCACGATGTCGGTCGACGTCGAGCCGGCGCTGATCGATCACTGCTTCTACCGGCAGCCGCTGGGCTGGCCCGAGGTCAGCGACCGCTTCCCGGTCGCGCCGATGACGATGATGCTGGCGATGATGCGCGACGCCGCGCTGACCCTGGCGCCCGATCGGGTCGCGATCGCGCTCGAGGACGTCGCCGCGCTGCGCTGGCTGGCGGTCGCGCCGGCGGTCGAGGTCGAGCTGCGCTGCGAGCGGGTCGCCGACGCCGCCATCGCCGTCGAGCTGGTCGGCTACGCCCGCGCCACCGTGCGGGTCGCCGCCGCCTACCCGCCGCCGCCACCCGCGCGCACCCAGCCGCTGCGCGCGCCGCGGGCCACGCCGATCTCGGCCGATCAGCTCTACATCGATCGCTGGATGTTCCACGGCCCCGGCTACGCCGGCGTCACCGCGATGGGGCCGATGGGCGACGACGGCGTCGACGGCGAGCTGACCGCGCTGTCGGCGCCCGGCGCGCTGCTGGACTGCTCGGGCCAGCTGATGGGCTGGTGGGTGATGCAGCGCGAGACCATCGATCGCCTGGCGATGCCGATCCGCCTGACCCGGGTCGCGCTGTACGGCGACGACCCGCCGCCCGGCACCCGGGTCGCGTGCGCGGTGCGCTTCCGCGAGCTGACCCCGGTGTCGGCGATCGCCGATCACGAGCTGACGATCGGCGGCCGGGTGTGGTGCCAGATCGACGGCTGGGAGGATCGCCGGTTCGACTCCGACGAGCCGCTGTGGCGGGTGCTGCAGTACCCCGAGCTCAACGCGCTGACCGAGCCGCGCCCCGACGGCTACGCGCTGGTGCGCGAGCACTGGCGCACCGTCGCGTCGCGCGAGCTGGTGATGCGCCGCTACCTGGGCGTGCGCGAGCGCGCCGCGCACGACGCGGTCAACCCGCGGGCCCGCCGCGCCTGGCTGCTGGGCCGGATCGCCGCCAAGGACGCGGTGCGCAGCTACCTGTGGCAGCGCGGCGCCGGGCCGCTGTACCCGGTCGAGATCGAGATCGCCAGCGACCCCGACGGCCGGCCCCGGGCCATCGCGCCCGGCGGCCAGGCGCTCGCGGTGTCGATCGCGCACAAGGACGATCGCGCGGTCGCGCTGGTCGGCGCGGCCGGCACCGCGCCCGGCATCGACCTCGAGGTCGTCGCGGCGCGGCCGGCGTCGTTCGTCGACGTCGCGTTCACCGTCGACGAGCTCGCGCTCGGGAGCCGCGAGCCCGGCGATCGCGACGCGTGGCTGACCCGGCTGTGGGCCGCCAAGGAGGCCGTGGCCAAGGCCCGCGGCACCGGCCTCACCGATCCGCGCAAGCTCACCTGCACCGCCGTCGATGGCGATCGCCTCACGATCGATGGCGTCGTCGTCACCACCCGCGCCGACGACGACGCGCATATCGTCGCCTGGACCTGGCTGGAGCCCGCATGACCCTCGACCCCGCCACCGCCGCCATCCTCGCCACCGTCGAGCGCCTCGTCATCGAGGTCGCCGGCGACGAGATCACCCTCGCCGGCCCGCTCACGCTGACCACCTCGTTCAACGCCGACCTCGAGCTCGAGAGCATCGAGTTCGTCGCGCTGGCCGAGCAGCTGCAGGCCCACTACGGCGCCCAGGTCGACTTCGTCGGCTGGATCTCGACCAAGCAGCTCGACGAGATCATCGCGCTGACCGTCGGCGACCTCGTCACCTTCATCGCCGCGCGGACCTGACGCGCGACCAGCGCCGCGCCTCCTCGACCATGTCCTTCACCACCGCCAACGGCGTGCGCCTGCACACCACCGCGCTGGGCGCCGGTCCACCGGTCGTGATGCTGCACGGCCTGCTGATCGGCAGCCTCGCGTCTTGGTACTTCACCGCCGCGCCGGCGCTGGCCCGCACCCACGCCGTGCAGCTCTACGATCTGCGCGGCCACGGCCTGAGCGATCGCCCGGTCGACGGCTACGACACCGCCACGATGGCCGCCGATCTCGCGGCGCTGATCGGCGACCGCCCCGAGCGCGTCGACCTCGTCGGCCACAGCTACGGCGCCCTCGTCGCGCTGGCCTTCGCGCGCGCCCACCCCGACCGGGTGCGCCGGCTGGCCCTGGTCGAGGCGCCGCTGCCCCCGGCGACCTTCGCCGACGAGCACGGCTTCCTGACCGCCGGCCCCGATCATATGATCGCGGCGCTGCCCCCCGGCCTGCGCGAGGCGATCGCCGGCGGGCGCCGCCAGGCCGCGCGCCTGCTCGCCACGCTGCGCGCGCTGGCCTACGAGACCACGCTGCTGGCCGATCTGCGGGCCGAGCCCGACCTCGACGCCGCCGCGCTCGCCGCGGTCACCGCCCCGACCCTGTGCGTCTACGGCGATCGCTCGTCGTGCCGCCCCGCCGGCGAGCGGCTCGCGGCCCAGCTCCCCGACGCCCGGCTGGCGCTCTTGCCCGGCGGCCACTACCTCCACCTCGACGCCAAGGACGCGCTCACCGCGCTGCTGGTAGAGCACCTCGCGGAGCACGGCGATGGCTGACCTCTCCGTCAACGGCGTGCGCCTGCACGTGCAGCGCCTCGGCGCGGGCGACCGGCTCGCGGTGTTCGTCCACGGCCTGGTCATGGACAACCTGTCGTCGTTCTACTTCACGCTCGCGACGCCGGCCGCCGCGCACCGCGCGGTGCGGCTCTACGATCTGCGCGGCCACGGCCTGTCCGAGCGGCCCGCCGCCGGCTACGCGGTCGCCGACTTCGTCGCCGATCTGGCGGCGCTGGTCGACGCCGAGTCGCCGGGCGCGCCGGTCGACGTGATCGGCAACAGCTTCGGCGGGCTGATCGCGCTGGCCTTCGCCCACGCCCACCCCGCGCGGGTCGCGTCGCTGGTGTTGATCGACGCCCACGACGGCACCGCCGGCTGGGCCGCGCAGATGGCCGCCACGCTCGGGCTGCAGGGCCAGGCCCGGGACGAGAAGATCGCCGCGTCGTTCCAGGCCTGGCTCGGCCGCCACAGCGAGCGCAAGCGCACCCGGCTGGCCGACCACGCCCGCGCGCTGGTCGAGGGCACCACGCTGGTCGCCGATCTCGAGGCCTCGCCGCCGCTCGACCTCGCGCAGCTGGCGACGATCGCCGCGCCGGCGCTGCTGCTCTACGGCGAGCGCTCCGACGTCCGCGACCGCGGCGCCGCGCTGGCCGCCGCGCTGCCCCACGCCACCCTCGAGATCGTCGCCGGCTGCACCCACTCGATCCTGTGGGAGGCCACGGCGCTGGTGCGCGATCGCGTCGTCGCCTGGCTGGAGGCGCGGTGATGGCGCGGATCCTGTTCGTCGTCCCGCCGCTCACCGGCCACGTCAACCCGACCGTCTCGGTGGGCCGCGCGCTCGCCGCCCGCGGCCACCAGGTCGCGTGGGCCGCGCACCCGGGCGCCGTGGGCCCGCTGTTGCCGACCGACGCCGAGCTCCTGCCGATGCCCGAGCACGTCGACGCCGACCACGCAGCGGCGATCGCCGACAAGGCGCGCACCACCCGCGGCGCCGCGGCGCTGAAGTTTCTGTGGGAGGACTTCCTGATCCCGCTGGCGCGCTCGATGCGGCCCGCGCTCGACGCCGCGGTCGCGGCGTGGCGCCCCGAGCTGCTGGTCGTCGATCAACAAGCGGTAGCCGGCGGGCTGGTCGCGCGGGCCCGCGGCCTGCCGTGGGCGTCGACCGCCACCACCTCGGCCGGCGTCACCGATCCGCTCGCCGGCCTGCCCCAAGTCAAGCGCTGGCTGGCCGACCTGTTCGCCGACCTCGAGCGCGCGGCCGGGCTGCCCCCAAGCGGCGACGGCGGTGAGCTGTCGCCGCACCGGGTAATCGCGTTCACCACCAGCGCGCTGGTCGGCCCCGCCGATCGCTTCCCCGCGCACTACCGCTTCGTCGGCCCGTCGATCGCCGACCGCCCCGAGGCGGCCGCGTTCCCGTGGGACCGGCTCGGCCCGCGGCCGCGGGTGCTGGTCACGATGGGCACCGTCAACGTCGACGTGTCGACGCGGTTCTACGCCACCGCGATCGCCGCGCTGGCTGAGCAAGCCGTGCAGGTCATCCTGGTCGCCCCGCCCGAGGTCGTCGGCCCGCTGCCGCCCAACGTGATCTGCCAGCGCTACGTGCCGCAGCTCGCGGTGCTGCGCGAGGTCGACGCGGTCGTCTGCCACGGCGGCCACAACACCGTGTGCGAGGCGCTGGCCCGCGGCCTGCCGCTGGTGATCGCGCCGATCAAGGACGACCAGCCGATCGTCGCCGATCAGGTCGTCGCCGCCGGCGCCGGCCTGCGGATCAAGTTCGGCCGGGTCCAGCCGCCCGAGCTCGCCGCCGCGGTCCGCCGCGTGCTCGACGAGCCCCACTTCCGCACCGCCGCCGCCGCGGTGCAGGCGTCGTTCACCGCCGCCGGTGGCGCCGCCGCCGCCGCCACCGCGCTCGAGGAGTTGCTCCCATGATCTGGGTCCTGGTCCCGCTCGCCGCGCTGTTCGCGCTCTCGGCCCTCCGTATGCGCGCGCGCCTGGCCGCGCTCACCACGATGGCGCCGTCCGACGCGCCGGTCGCCGCCGCGCACCGGTTCTTCACCGCGCCGGGCGTGACCCTCGACGACGCCACCCGGCGCGCCGCCAGCGCCCACGCCCTCGCCAACGGCCTCGAGGTGGTCGATCTGATCCCCGGCGACCTGCCCACGATCGCCGCGCTCAGCATCTCGCAGCTGGTCGATCCCGCCACCTACCGCAAGGATCGCCTCGCGGTCGGCCGCACCGCCGGCCACGCGCTCGTGTGCACCGCCGAGGTCGCCGAGCGCGCCCGCGCCGAGGCGCCCGCCGACGAGATCCAGTTCCTGCGCCTGGCCGCGCGGCTCAAGCAGTACGCCACCGCCACCACCGACCTCGCGGTCGCGCCGTCGGCCCGCGCCGCCAAGGAGGACCTGTCGCGCCGGCGCGCCATCCTGCGCGCGCTGCTGGGCCCCTCGACGTCGGTCGCGCTGATCCTGCAACCGCTGTTCTTCGCGATCATGGCCGTCGGGCTGTGGCTCGAGCCGATCGCCGGCGGCGTCACGCTGGGCCTGTGGCACCTGCAGCCGCTGTTCGCGATCGGCGGCACGCCGGTGCGGTCGCGCGACCTGATCCCGGTCACGGTGTTCCGCGCGCCGGTCGAGCTGTACCTGTTCGCGCGCACCCTGTTCGGCACCTGGAAGCCGCCGGCCGGCCCCGACCCCGTCGAGAGCCGCCGCGCCACCTACGCCGAGCTGGCCAAGACCGCCGACGCCTGGCTCGAGCCGCGGCGCGCGACGTGCCCGGTGTGCGCCAGCGAGGACCTCGGCGTACACCTGCGGTTTCGCGATCTGCTCCAGCACAAGCCCGGCCGCTTCGCGCTCGAGAAGTGCCGCGGCTGCGGCCACATCTTCCAGAACCCGCGGCTGTCGATCGACGGGCTCAACTACTACTACAAGGACTTCTACGACGGCCTCGGCGAGGCCGGCATCGCGTTCATCTTCGGGCTGTCGGGCGCCGGCTACCTGGCGCGCGCGCGCATGGTCAAGGAGGTCGCGCAGCCCGCCACCTGGCTCGACGTCGGCTGTGGCCACGGCCACTTCTGCCTGAGCGCCAAGGACGAGCTGCCCGGCACCCGCTTCGACGGCCTCGACCTGTCGTCGTCGGTCGACGAGGCGCTGCGCCGCAGGTGGATCGAGCGCGGCTTCCTCGGCCTGTTCCCCGACAAGGCGCCCGAGCTGGCCGGCCAGTACGAGGTGGTCAGCATGGCCCACTACCTCGAGCACACCCGCGAGCCGCGCGACGAGTTGGCCGCCGCCGCGACCGTGCTGCCGGCCGGCGGCCACCTGATGATCGAGGTGCCGGATCCCGAGTTCGGCCTGGGCAAGCTGCTGCGCACGCTGTGGCTGCCGTGGTTCCAGCCGCAGCACCAGCACCTCCTGTCGGTGGGCAACCTCGACAAGCTGCTGCGCGAGGCCGGCTTCACGCCGCTCACCTGGCACCGCGGCGCCGCGCACCAGCGCGTCGACTTCCTGTTCGCGGCGTTCCTGCTGCTGGGCTGGATGGCGCCGCCGCCGATCCAGCCGTGGCGGCCGCGCTCGACGCTGACCCGGGTGCGCCGCGGCCTGGTGTGGACCCTCGGCTCGCCGCTGATCATCCTCGGCATCCTCGCCGACCGCGTCGTCACGCCGTTCATCAAGCGCGGCAAGCGCTCCAACACCTACCGCGTGCTGGCCCGTCGCGATGGCTGAGCACCCGTTCCTCGACGAGCCCGACCGCTTCTTCATGGAGTGGATCCCCGCGCAGCTCGCCGCGCACCCCGCCTACCGCGCGCAGGTCGGGCGCGATCACGCGATCGCGCAGATCGAGCTGAGCGGCGAGCGCGGCGGCACGTGGCACGTGACGATGGGCGACGGCGAGGTCGCGGTCGCGCGCGGCCCACACGCGGCACCTTCGTTCACGATCGCCATGGCGGTCGACACCTTCCGCAAACTGCGCGAAGGTCGCATCGGCGTCCCGGGCGCGCTCTTGCGCGGCAAGATCAAGGCCCGCGGAAGCTTCGGCACGCTGCTCAAGGTCGGACGCAACCTCAAGCACGAGGGCTCATGAACACTCGCCTCGCCTCTTCGCTCCTCCTCGCGCTGTGCGCGGCGCCCGCCTGCGGGCCCAGCGGCAGCGGCGACGACGCCATCGACGCCCCCGCGTCGGATGGCGTGCTGCCACCGATCCGGATCCCCGGCGGCGGCGTCACCTCGGCGCCCATCGAAGGGGTGGTCAACGTCTACGTCGTCGAGCCTGGGACCGCCACGCCGATCGCGGGCGCCGCGGTCCACCTCGGCGGCGCCGGCGGCGCGCTGCAACTCGACGCGAGCACCGACCCCGACGGCCTGGCGGTGTTCCGCGACGCGGGCCTCACCGGCGCGCAGACCATCACCGCGACGGCGAGCGGCCGCACCGCCGCCACGTGGATCGGCGTCGCCGGCGGCAACGTCACGATCCCGCTAGCGCCGCGGGTCACGCCGTCGGCGCAGGTCAGCGGCACGATCGCTGGCTGGAGCAGCCTGCCGTCGCCGAGCTTCGGCCACTACACGCTCGCGGTGATCACGACGTCGTTCACCCGCAACTTCGGCGGCCCCGAGAACCGGCTGACCCAGGCGACCAGCGGTGGCACGCCGGTCAACACGTGCATCAACGATGGCAGCGGCGGCGCGTGCGCCTGGCGGCTCACCGCGCGCACCGGCCCGCAGGTCCATACGGCGGTGATCGTCGATGGCGACTCGCAGCTCACGACCACCACCGATGACGACACCTACGACCTGATCGGCTACGCGGTCGGATCGCCGATGACGCTCGGCGCCGGCCAGCAGGTCAACGGCGAGAGCCTGACGCTCGTCTCCGCGGGCCTGGCCGGCTTCACGGCGCGGTTCCCCGCCGCGGCGCCCGGCCTCGGGCGCGCGATCGCGATCCCGATGCTCGACACCGGCGCCAACGGCATGGTCGCGATGCCGCTGCCCACCCTGACCGCGGGCAGCGCGACGACCCAGGTCCTGCCGCCGTCGGGATCGCTCGGCGGCAGCTATCGCCTGGTCGGCCTGGCCACCCCCAGCGCCACCGCCGCCGCGCCGTTTTCATCGAGCTTCGCCGCGGTCACCGACCTCGGCAACGCGACCCTGCCAGCGTGGTTGCCGGCCCCCACGGGCATCACCAGCGGCGGCGGCTCGATCGGGTTCACCGCCCCGGCCGGCACATCGCTGGCGTTCGCCAACCTGTCGAGCGGCGGCACGGCCGCCTGGACCATCACGGTGCTCGACGGCACGACCTCGCTCCGCCTGCCGCCGATCAGCCCCGACCCGCTGAGCGGTGGCGCGATCACGCTCGACGTCACCGCCGCCGACGCACCCGGGTTCGATCCGGCGATGTTCCTGATCGACGACGTCACGGCGGCGCTCGCCCGCGCCAGCGGCGCCTCGGCCGCGTTCACGCGCTAGCCGCCGCCCGACCTTGGGGCCCGACGGCTCCCGCGGGCCTTGGCAGCCTGGGCTCGTCGTCGCCGACCTCTGGCCGGCGCCGCCTCCAGCGTCGCGCCGCCTCGAGACGGCGCCGCCACGACCTCACCTCCTACCGGAGGCGACGCTTCCGCGTTCCCAGCTTCCACGTGGGACGGTGGCGCCCCGTAGGGCCGCCCGTCGGCGTGGGTGACCCGCAGCTTGGCGGGCGCGCTCCCCTCGATCCGCAGCCGGCCATCGTGCGCGGCCTTGTGGTGCGCCGAGCACATCACCGCCAGCGTGGTCGGCGTGTGCTTGCCGCCCGCCGCCCGCGCCACGATGTGATGCACGTCGACGTACCGCGCGTTGCGGCACCCCGGCACGACGCACCGCCCGCGATCCCGCCGCAGCACCGCACGCCGGGTCCGCGGCGGAATCGTCTTGGTCACCCGCGCCGGCTTGTCGCCGTCGACCCGCCCGAGCAACTCCGCGTCGCACGACGCCTGCGCCAGCTCCGTCTCGCTGATCTCGATCGTGTGGCCCGCCACGTCCTGCCACGCGCGCAGGCAGTCGGGGCACCGCGTGATCGCGATCTGATACATGGGCTTGGACGCCGCCGCGGCATCTCCCACGTGGGACGCCGCCGCGTCTTCCGCGTGGGATCCCGCCAGCTGGCCGTCGCACTGCGTCGCGATGAGGTCGCCGTCGGTCAGCGGGTGCCCGCACGCCGCCTCCAGCGCGCGCCGCGCCGCGGTGAGCTTGCCCAGCACCGCCGCGGGCAGCAGCAGCCGCAGCTCGTGCAGCCGCGCGGCGGGGTCCGGCGGATCGTCCGGCGAGTCACCCCGCCGCCGCCCGCTGACCATCTCCTCGATCTCGCGCACGGTGTGCTTGGCCGCCGCCGTCAGCCACGCCGCCTCGGTGTCGACGGTCGCGACCCGGGTCAGCTCGCGCGCCGCGCTGTACGCGACGTCGCCCGCGCTCATCGCAGCCCGCAGCTTCGGCAGCGCCGCCAGCGCGTCGGCGACCCGCAGCCGCTCGCGCGCCGGCCCCGGCGCATAGCCCAGGATGCGCTCGACGTACTCGAAGAACGTCGCGAAGCCGAACTCGCGGTGGACGCCCAGCGCCCGCGCGCGCCGCAGCCACGCCGCCTCCTCGACGTCGAGCGCCGCCCGCCGCCGGGCCAGCCCGCGCAGGATTCGGTCGACCTCGCGCCAGTCGTCGCTGCCCGGCGACGCCCCTGGCGCCCCCGCCGCCGTCCCCGCCGACGCCCCCGACGCCACCGACACCACCCGGCCCGCCTTCTGTCCGCCCTCTGCCCTGTCCACCATGCCCAGCCCCTCAGCAAGCCGCACGCCAGCCGTAACCCCGCGACGGCTCGCGCCCGCTGTCCGAATATCGGACAAAACGGCCGGATTTGTCCGGCGTTCCGGCCATCCCCGGACAGCCCCGCGGGTCCGGCGCCGGACACCCGCCGGACCTGGCCGGTGACCATCACGACCTTCGACGCAAGCATCGCGCCGTCCGCCGTCCGCGCCACCGTCAATACGTGGCGCTGAAGCCGTCCTGACGCGCCCCGGAAGGCGGTCGATTTGTCGCGCCCGCCGGCCCCCGCCGCCCCCACGCCAGCGTTGACAGCCGCGCCGTCGCGACCGAGGATGCGCCAGCTTCACCGCCGAGGACCCATGACGCTCCGCTTCGCTTCGTTCGCCCTGCTCGCCGCCCTGGCCACCACCGGCTGCTCCAAGGGCCCCAAGGCCGACGCCAACGCCAAGCCGGCCACCACCGCGGCCAAGCCCGAGGGCGCCGGCGCGACCGCGGCCAAGCCCGAGGGCACCGGCGCGGCCACCGCCGCCGGTCAGTCGTTCGGCGCCGGCGTCAAGCTGCCCGACTCGACCCCGATCGCCACCATCCTGGCCAGCCCCAAGGACTTCGCCGGCAAGACCGTGCGCGCCGAGGGCATGATCGTCGACGTGTGCCCCAAGCGCGGCTGCTGGTTCGAGATGGCCGGCCCCAACCCCGGCGAGAAGCTGCGCTTCAAGGTCGTCGACGGCGAGATGGTCTTCCCCCTCGACGCCAAGGGCAAGTGGGCGGTCGCCGAGGGCGTGCTGTCGGTCAAGGACATGTCGCTCGAGGACTCGGTCGCGTACGCCAAGTACCAGGCCGAGGAGAAGGGCGAGCCCTTCGACCCCGCGTCGGTGACCGCGCCGATGAGCGTGGTGCGCATCGACGGCACCGGCGCGCTCATCCGCGACAAGCAGTGAGCGCCCCCGCCTCGCCCGCGGCCAGCGCCCCCGACGCCGCCCCGGTCGCGCGCCCCGCCCCGGCCCCCGCCAAGGCCCGCCGCGCCTGCGACGGGATCATGTGGCGCAAGTGGTTCCGCGTCCTGCACCGCGACATCGGCTACGTCGCGGTGGCGCTGATCATCGCGTACGGCGTGTCGGGCCTGGCGGTCAACCACATCGAGGACTGGAACCCCAGCTACACGTTCGCCGAGCGCGGCTTCGACATCGGCCCGCTGCCCACCGGCGAGCCGGCGGCGATGGCCGACGCGGTCATCGCCCGGCTCCACCTCGACCGCGCCAGCGTCCGCGGCCACTTCCTCGAGACCGCGCGCGAGCTGCGGGTGTTCCTCACCGACGGGCAGGAGGCCCGGCTCGACGTCACCACCGGCAAGGGCAAGCTCAAGCTGGTGGCGCGGCGCCCGGTGCTGTTCCAGCTCAACGCGCTGCACCTCAACAACCTCAAGGGCGCGTGGACCTACGTCGCCGACGTGTTCGCGGTGGCGCTGATCTTCCTGGCGCTCACCGGCATGACGATGATGAAGGGCGACCGCGGCCTGTTCGGGCGCGGCAAGTACTTCGTGCTGGCCGGCCTCGCGGTGCCGGTCGGCTTCATCGCCTACGTCTTCGCCTAGCCGCGACCGGCCGTCACGCGCCGCGCGCGGCGGCGCCCGGCCACCACGCGGCGATCCACTCGACGTCGCCGTAGTGAAACGAGCTGCGCTCGACGCCAGGCATCGCGTCGACGTGGACCGCGACCTTGCGCGCGGCCGGCGCGAAGTACGTGACCAGGCAGGCGTGGCCCAGCCGGTCCATCGTCCGCAGGAACCGCGGCATGTCGCTCATGTAGTAGATGACCTCGCACGCGGTCACCAGCTCGAAGCGGCCGCGCTCCTCGGCCCACGGCTGGGCGTGGACGTCGCCCACGGCGAACTCGGCGTCGGGCAGCCGGCGCCGGGCCCGCTCGATCGCGGTGGCCGACACGTCGAGCCCGGTCACCCGATCGGCCAGCGCCGCGAGGTGCTCGGTCTGGTGGCCCTCGCCGCAGCCGATCTCGAGCAACGAGCCGAAGTGGTCGCCCAGCTCGCGCTCGATGACCGCGTTGGTCTCGGCGAAGCGCGCCTGCTCCTGCGCCGACGCCATGTGCCACGGGTCGGGCATCTTGTAGGCGAGGTCGAGGCGATCGTGGGCGTCGTTCTGCCGGACCGTGCGCAGCGCGTACTTCATCCACGCCCGCCGCATCGTCTGCTCGGCGCGCTCGCGGGCCGCGGCGGCGCGGGTCGGCAGATCGAGCTCGACCAGCGCGGCGCGGAGGTCGCCGTTGCGCAGGTGTTGGTAGGCGGCCAGCAGATCGTCTTTGGTGCTCATGCGGTCTCGGTGCGGGTATACGCGAAGCCGGGGGCGGCCAGCTGCGCGAAGAACATCGCGTCGGTCAGTTCGCGGTCGACCGCGACCCGCGCCAGGTTGAGGCGGTCGAGCCCGGCCGGCCGGCGCACGTCCAGCTTGCCGCTGGCGTTGGTGAAGCCCAGCCGGTAGCCGGCGTCGGCGACCGCCGCCTTCACCGCCGGGTAGCGGGCGATCGTGCGGCCGACCGGGTACGCGATCGCGCGGCTGTCGACGCCGACCTCGCGCGCCAGGTCGGCGCGGGCCCCGGCCAGATCGTCGGCCAGCGCCGCCGCGGGCATGGTCTCGAGGACGCGGTGATCGCGGGTGTGCGACTCGATCGTCATGCCGGCGTCGCGCAGCGCCCGCACCTCGTCCCAGGTCATGATCAGCTCGTCGGCCAGCGCCCGCTCGATCGCGGCGCTCCACGGCACCGCCGCGGCGGCGGCCAGCTCGTCGAGGAACCGGGCCAGGTCGAGGTCCTTGGTGTTCTTGACCAGCTTGACCAGCGCGGCCCGCGCCGCGGCGCGATCGGCCAGCGCCAGGTCGAGCGGCGCCGGGTAGGTCAGGCGCAGCCGCGGGCCCGGCGCCTGGTGCACGACGTAGGCGATGCGATCCCACCAGTACAGCCGGCGGTGCGTCGTGAAGCCGGTGGTGACGAAGAACGTCGCGGTCGCGCCGGCCGCGCGCAGCGCCGGCAGCGCCTCGGTGTAGTTCGAGCGGTAGCCGTCGTCGAAGGTGATCAGGCACGGGTTGCGCGGCAGCGACCCGCCGTCGAGCCCGCGGGTCAAGGTCGGCAGATCGATCACCGTGAAGTGGCGGGTCAAGATCGCCAGCTGGCGACGGAACTGCGCCGGCGTCACGTCGGCGACGTCGGGATCGAAGCGGTAGCCGGGGCCGGGCGCGCAGACGTGGTGGTAGGTCAGGACCGCCACCGACCGCGGCGGGATCAGCGCGCGCGCGCGCATCGCCGCGCCGAGCGCGCCGCTGGCGTGCAGCACGCGGGCCGCGCGATCGCGCACGCCCATCACCGCCCTCCCAGCGCGCGGCGGACCCGCACGACGGCGTTCTTCGACACCAGCGCCCCGGTGCGCGCCAGCTCGCGGGCCTCGGCCGGGGTGCGGGCGAAGCGCGCGGCCTGCACGGTCAGCCGCGCGGCGTCGGTCAGCGTGCCCACGGTCAGCGCGCCGCGCACGTTGCGCAGGTAGGCCCAGAACAGCGCCGCGGCGCGATCGGCGGGCGCGATCTGCGCGGCGTGGGTGTCGACGAACCGCTCGATCGCGTCGAGGTAGTCGCGGTTGGTGCGGGCCAGCGCCGACAGCCCCTGGTGGCCGCGCATCGCCCGGGTCAGCGGCTCGGCGATCACCGCGATCTGGAACCGCGCCGCCACCCGCAGGTGGAAGTCGAGATCCTCGGCGGTGCGCAGCGTCGTGTCGAAGCCGCCGGTCGCGGTGAACACCTCGCGGCGCAGCATCGCCGACGCCGGCGCCAGCGCCGGGTTGCGCAGCACGTGCGGCAGCACCCAGCCGTCGACCGGGATGAACTCGCGGCGGCGGAAGATCTCGAAGCCGACCCGGTCGGCGTCCATGCGCTCGACGTCGGTGATGACCATGCCGATCTCCGGCCGGCGCGTCAGCAGTTCGACCTGGCGGGCGATCTTGGCCGGCCGCCACTCGTCGTCGTCGTCGAGCAGCGCCAGGTACGCGCCGGTGGCCGCGGCCATGCCGTGGTTGCGCGCCGCCGACACGCCGCCGTTGGGCTTCTTCAGGTAGCGCACCCGGTCGCCGAGCTCGGCGCACACCCGGGCGGCGCCGTCGTCGGCGCTGCCGTCGTCGACGACGACGATCTCCAGCGCCTCGGCCGGGTAGGTCTGGGCCACGACCGAGGCCAGCGCCAGGCGCAGGTCGGCCGGGCGCTGGTAGGTCGGGATGATCGCGGACACCCGCGGCGGAGCCACGGGGCATTGTTGCCGGCGCGCGGTGATCGGTCAACTCGCAGCGGCGCTGACGGCGGCTCGGGCATGGACCGACCGCTGCCGGTGCGGTACGAAACGCGGGTGACCGCCCGCGCCCGCCTGTCTCAGCTCGCCAAGTCCGCCGCGGTCCAGCGCGCGCTCTACCGCTCGGGCGCCCTCGACGCCTGGCACCGCCGGCGCAACCGCGACCGGCTCACGGTGATCATGTTCCACCGGGTGCTGGCCCCCAGCGATCCGCGCTGGGCCACCGCCGACCCCGAGTACAGCCTGCGCGACGACCTGTTCGCCGACTGCCTGGCGTTCTTCAAGCGCCACTACCACGTCGTCGCGCTCGACGACGTGCTGGCCGCACGCGCCGGCGGCCCGCCCCTGCCGCCGCGGCCGCTGCTGATCACCTTCGACGACGGCTGGAGCGACAACGAGGAGTTCGCGCTGGCCCACCTGCGGCGCGCCGGGCTGCCGGCGCTCTTGTTCGTGGTCGCCGACGTCGTCGGCCGCAAGGAGCCGTTCTACCAGGAGCGGCTGGTCGGGGCGTGGCTCGCCGGCCGGCTCGACGCCGCCCGCGCGACGGCGCTGTGGCAGGCGGCCGGCGGCGCCCCCGCCGCGGCGCCGCGGTTCGGCGCGCGCGACGATCTCGAGCCGCTGCGCGCGGTGATCACCCGCGTCGAGGCGCTCGATCCCGACGCCCGGGCCCGGGTGCTGGCCGAGCTGGCGCCGGTGCTCGATGACGGCGTCCGCTACATGGTCACCGGCGATCAGCTGCGCAACCTGGCCGGCCACTTCGTCGCGATCGGCGCCCACGGCAAGACCCACACGCCGCTGACCCGCGCCGCCGATCTGGGCGCCGAGCTCGCGGGCGCGCGCACCGCGCTGGCCGCCCACGTCGGCCCCGCGCCGGTGACGATGTCGTGCCCCCACGGCGCCCACGATCCGCGGGTGGTCGCCGCCGCCCACGCCGCCGGCTATCGGCTGGTCTTCACCAGCGTGCCCGAGCTCCCCGCCGCGCAGGGCGATGGGCCCGGCGTGCTGGGCCGCGTCGGCTTCACCGGCGAGACCATCACCGACGCCGCCGGACGGTTCGCGCCCGAGCGCCTGGCGCTGCACCTGTTCCGCAAGCCCCACGCGGCCACCTGATCGCCCGGCCACACGCCGACCACACGCCGGCCGCACGCCGACGACGCCCGCCCCGCGCCGTGGCATGGTCGGCCATGGTGCTGACCCTGGCCACCGACTACCTCTGGTTCGAGAAGGTCGACTGCTCGCAGCAGTCGCTCACCGCGACGATGACCCGCGGCGCCGCGGTGCTCACGCCCAACCTGATCGCGATGATCCCGGTGCAGAGCATGGGCAGCGTGTTCGTCGCCACCGTGCTGACCCGCTACGGCGGCGATCCGGTCGGCGCGATCAAGGCGCTGCTCGCCGACCCGGCCACGACGGTGGGGGCGCTCGAGGACGCGCTGCGCGCGATGTACGCCACCGCCAGCACCCGCTGGCTGTTCCCGGTGACCCAGCTCGACACCTTCAAGGTCACCACCGGCTTCTTCGGCATGATCTCGCTGAAGATGCCCGGCGAGTCGGTGCGGCGGATGGTCATCCGCGACAAGGGCGGCAAGGCCGCGGCCCAGGCGTTCTACGCCGCCGCGCTGGCCGCCCGCGGCTGACCCATCGCGGCGCGCCCTACGCCCGCGGCCGGCGGCGGCGCCACCAGGCGAGCGCCGCGCCGATCACCACCAGGGTCGACGCCGGCGGCGCGCCGCTGCCGGTCTGGCAGCAGCCGCCCGACTCGTCGCCCTTGCCGGGATCGGCGGCGTCGGGGCCGACCGCGGCGTCGATCGGATCGACGCTGCCGTCGACCGGCGGCGGGGGCGCGTCGATCACCGGCGCGGCGTCGATCACCGGCGCGGCGTCGATCACCGGCGCGGCGTCGATCGCCGGCGCGGCGTCGATCGGCTGCGCCGCGTCGATCGGCTGGGCCGCGTCGATCGGCTGCACGCCGCCCATCGCCTCGATGCGATCGATGCGGTAGCCGGCGCGCTGGCCGGTGCGGTTGGTGACCAGCCGCGCGCGGATCGTGTCGCCCGGCACCTGCACGCTGGTGACGTCGGTCATCGTGCCCGACAGGATCTGGAACAGATCGCCGTTGGCGTCGAACAGGTAGACGCTGTCGCAGGCGCCGGCGAAGCAGCTGCCGGCGGTCTCGGTGGCGATCGACGCGAAGTGGACCCGCACCGCCGCCGCGCCGGCCAGCGTGACGGTCTGGGTGTCGTCGGCGTTGTTGGCGTAGAGGCCGCCGGTGACCGGGTTGCCGACGTTGACCGCCTGCATGTTGACCACCGTCGGGAACGCCGGGCCCGGCACCAGCGTGCGCAGGAGGCCGTGGTGGTACAGCGCGCGGCGCAGCGCCAGCCGGTTGGCGCCGGCGAAGAGCATCTGGTCGGCGGTCAAGATCGCGTTGGCCGCCTGATCGAACGTCGCGGTGGTGCCGAGCAGCTCGTGGCCCTCGATGACCACCCGATCGGCGATGTCGGCGCCGACCGCGGTGCGCGCGCGCCACAGGCCGGCCGACCACATCTCGCCGTCGTTGTGGACCTCGCCGTCGGCGTCCTCGGGGTAGTGCTTGGGCTCGTCGAGGCGGCGCAGGCACGGCGGGTTGCGGGTGTCGTACGACACCGCGTCCCAGTCGGCGACGCAGGCCGGGTCGGCCAGCTGCGGGTGGCCGGCGGCCGGCGCCTGGACCTGCTCGAACGAGCCGGCCAGGTAGTCGCCGAAGCCCTCGCCCATGGCGCCCTCCATGCCGCCGCCCCAGCCTGGCACCTGGTTGTCCTGGATCGAGTGGCCGTACTCGTGCAGCACGACCTCGCCGTCCTCGGCGTCGTCGACGCCGCCGGCGCCGAACGACAGCTGCTTGTTGGCCGGGCTGTAGAACGAGTTGTCCTGGTTGCCGTCGTTGACCACCGCGACCTGGACCCGGTTGTTGACCGCGGTGAAGCCCAGCGCCTGGATCCGGGCCTGGGCGCGATCGAGGTGGTAGTAGGCCATCACCTCCTCGAAGCGGTTGTCGGCGCGATCGTAGTTGAAGGTCAGGGTCGCGCTGGTGGCGCGCTGGCCGGCGTTGGTCGGCCGGGCGTCGGCGTAGGTGCCGCGCAGCACGCCGCTGCCGTCGAGGTTGGGCAGCGTGACCATGAAGCGCGCGGCGTCGAGCGCGGCGCTGGTGGCGTCGTTGTTGTCGGGCAGCGCGGTGTTGCCGGTCGAGGCCACCGCGTTGGTGTCGAACACCATGCCGGTGCCGTTGGCGTTGACGTTGCGGTCGCGGGTCCACACCACCGCGCCGGTGGCGGCGTCGACGCCGACCTCCCAGGTCGCGCGCGCCGCGGCGACGGTGACGCGGTACGCCTGGCGCGGCGCGCCGTGATCGAGATCGACGCCGCGCTCGACGGTGGGCACCATGATCTCGGCCGGCGCGCCGACCTGGGCCCGGGCCCGCGCCAGGGCCGCGGCGTCGCCGATCGGCCGCGGCACCGGCGGCGCCGCCACCGCCTCGTGGTTGAGCTGCACCGCGCGCACCCGATCGCCGGAGGGCGACAGCGTCACCACCACCTGGCGGTCGAACACCGGCAGGCCGTCGACGCGCTGCTGGAACCGCAGGTGGGTGCCGGTCAGGCCGCGCCGCGTGGTCATCAGCGCCAGGTCCTTGGCCTCGGGCGCGATCCGGAACAGCGCCGCGTGGCTGCGCAGGAAGCCGCGGGCCGCGACCTCCGGCGCGCCGGTCACCGCGAACTCGCCGATCACCGCGGCGGGCCGATCGCGCTCGACGTCCCAGCGCACCTGGACCGGCCCGCGGGCGGCGGCGTCGAGCGCGGCGACCGAGCGGTAGGCCGCCGGCGCGGGGACCGCGGTGGCGGTGTCGGAGGTGAGATCGTCCCCGGTGCAGGCGACGAGGGCGACGGCGGCGGCGAGCCAGGTGAAGCGCGACATCCGGGCCATGCTACGCCAGCCGCGTCACCCCCGGCGCGCATTCGGCCTAACCTGCGCTACCTTCGGTCGATGCCTCGGGCTTGCATCGCCGCCGCGCTGGCGCTGGCGTTCGCCGCCTGCGCGCCGACGCCGCGCTGCCCGGTCGAGCCGCTCGCGCCGGAGGCGCCGTTCCTGTGGCGGGTGGCGCAGGGCGACGGCCCGCCGGTGTGGCTGTACGGCACGCTCCACAACGCCGGCGCGGCCGACGTGCCGACGGCGGCGTGGGACGCGCTGGCCGCGGCGCCGCGCTACGCCTCCGAGCTGGGCGACGCCGAGCCCGACCCCGACGAGCTGGGCGAGCTGGCGCGGCTGCCGCGCGGCAAGGGCCTCGACGCGTTGCTGCCAGCCGACGACTGGTGGGACCTCGAGGGCGAGCTGCGCGGGCGGATCAAGCCCGACGACCTGCGCCGGGCGCGCCCGTGGTACGCGATGTCGCTGCTCACCGCGAAGGTGGCGCCGGGGCCGTCGCCGACGATGGACGCGGCGCTGACCCGGCGGGCGCGCGCGCTGCGCCGCCCGATCGACGCGCTCGAGACCTGGCGGGCGCAGCTGACCACGGTCGCTGACGGCGTGACCGTCGCGGACCTGCAGGACGCGCTGCGCGCGCGCGCGACGATGCGCTGCGACCTCGACGCGATGAAGCAGTCGTACGTCGCCGGCGCGACCGCGCGCATGGCGCGCCACCTGAACGTGGCTGGCTCGGGCCGGCTGTTGCACGATCGCAACGCCGCCTGGCTGCCGACGATCGAGGGCTACCTCACCGCCGATGGCGCGTTCGTCGCCGTCGGCCTGAGCCACCTGCTCGGCGACGATGGCCTGCCAGCGCAGCTCGCGGCTCGCGGCTACACCGTCGAGCGCCAGCGCTGGTGAGCGCCGGCGCCCCGGACGCGGATCAGCAGGCCTCGAGGGCCGCGCACGCCGCCGGGAGCATGAACGTGTCCGAGCAGATCTCGGCGTCGGTGGCGCCGGCCAGGCCGCCGATGCAGGCGCGCGCGTCACCGACCGTGGCGGTGCACGCCGCCGGCGGGACGGTGATCGCGGCGCACTCGGCGGGGTTCTGCCCGACCGTGAGCGTGAAGCCGCCGCCGCAGTCGACGGTGCGCTCGGGGAAGTCGGCGGCGAGATCCTCGCACACCGACTTGATGTCCGCGGCCGAGAGGCTGGTCAGCTTGGTGCTGTCCGACGGGCCGTCGTCACCGCCGCAGGCGATGAGCCCGACGGTGAAGAGGGCGGCGCAGAGGAGCGAGGTCAGGTTTTGCATGGCCCCGAGATAACACGTCGGCCGGCAGCTGTGACCTTTTCTGACGCGGCGTGGGCGCCTGGAATTTTCCGCGCTCACCGCAACGCGGCACGGCAGCGACACGCCACCCGTCGGCACTCATCGGATGTCGATCGTGAGCGTCGTCGGCCGGCCCCGGCGCGTCAGCTCGACCTCGAGCCGCGTGGCGTCGCGGAGCTTGGCGTAGATCTCGAGCGCGCGGTCCATCGACGTCAGCGCCTCGCCGTTGATCCGGTGGACGGTGTCACCGTTGGCGAAGCCCAGAGCGGCGAACGGCGAGCTCCGGCGCATCGCGTACAGCTTGAAGCCGTCGGGCTCGCCGTCCTGGATCGACGGCACCACCCGCACGCCCTTGGCCGTCGCCATCGGGTCGGCGAGCAGCTGGTCGACCGTGGCCCGGGTGATCACCGCGTGGGTGTCGTCGACCTTGGTGATCCCCGCGACGGCGGGGGCCCCGCTCGGATCGTCGGGCGCCGGCGGCGGCGGCATCGTCAGGTCGGCGTTGTTCGCCGCCAGCGCGTCGAGATCGGGCCGCGCGGTCAGCGCCGCGCGGTCGCCGTCGATCGCCACCCGCACGACGACGATCGCCCCGGCCCGCTCGACCTCGAGCAAGAGCGTCTCGGGGCGCGCCCGCAGGAGCCGTCGCAGCTGCGCGCGGCCGGCCGCGGCGCTCTCGACCGGCGCGCCGCCGATCGTCCGCACCAGATCGCCCGGCGCGAGCCCCAGCGCCGCCGGGTCGGTCGCCAGCATCCGGCCCCCGTCGAGGCGCAGCGGCGTCCCGGCGATCGCCGCCGCCAGCGCGGTCGCCGAGGTCCGGGCCTCGACCAGGCGCACCTGGCCGGTCGACGCGCCTCCGCGATCGCGCCCGAGCACGACCACCGCGGTCACCGCCGCCAGCACCAGCGCGAGGCCGGCCAGGGCCCCGGCGATCAGCGGACCACGCGAACGAGCGACCGGCGACGGGTCCATGCCGCCGGTTCTAGCACCGCCGGCCACCGACCGCGGCGATCAATCCATCGGCGCCGCGGCGCCGGCCAGCGTCTGATCGATCACCTGCGCCGGCACGGCCAGCGCCTCGGCGACCCGCGCCATCTCGGCGTACTCCTCGTCGGCGACGTGGCCGTCGACGCCGGCGATCACCGTCAGGTGCTGCACCAGCTGGGCCCGGCGCGCCAGGCTGGCCGAGGCCAGCCCGGCCAGCAGGCCGTCGAGCTCGCCGCGCAGCTTGCCGACGTCGTCGGCCGCCGGCGCCTGCTTGGCGCCCAGGAGCGCGCGCAGCGCCGCCAGCTCGGCGTCGGACACCCCGCCGTGGGCCGCGGCCACGCACACGCCGGCGCAGTACAGCGCGCGCCGCATCTGCTCGGCCTCGGCGCCGCGGTCCTCGAGGTACGACGGCTCCATCAGCGCCAGGTCGCGCTCGACGATCGCCTCGACGTCGTCGAGCGACAGGTCGCCCTTGCCGGCGCCGACCCGCTCGGCGAACGCCGCCGAGCGCCCGAACGCCAGCAGCGCCCGCACCCGCACCGGCGTGTACGGGTGGGTCGAGAAGCAATCGAGCGTGTCGTCGTCGTCGCGCACCTCGTGGGCCGCGCTCGGCGCCGACGCCAGCGACTCGACCTGCGAGGCGAACGCCTCGAGATCGGTCTTGATGATCGGTCGCGACAGGCCGCTGGTCATCTTGAAGAACGCGGT
>Ga0073899_10000608_pt1 | contig 32912 bp, 27 predicted proteins | sample KloWWTmetaKNB5Ph_FD_88975 | JGI IMG/M metagenome (GOLD analysis project Ga0073899, IMG submission 88975) | Active sludge microbial communities from Klosterneuburg, Austria, studying microevolution and ecology of nitrifiers - Klosterneuburg... | ecosystem: Engineered > WWTP > Aerobic digester >... | reverse complement strand
CCATCGTCGTCTCCAACGCGGGCTCCGCGCCCGTCACGGTGTCGGGCGTCACGGTGAGCGGCGACTACGCGCAGTCCAACAACTGCTCGATGCTCGAGTCGGGCGGCACGTGCACGATCGGCATCACCTTCACGCCGACGACCACGGGGCCGCGCCCCGGGTCGGTGTCGGTCGCGAGCAACGCCTCCAACTCGCCGCTCACGGTGAACCTATCCGGCACCGGCGCGCCCATCCAGGCGCCGGTGATCGAGCTGTCCGCATCGAGCCTCGGCTTCGGCAACCGGCTGGTCGGCGCCGGCGCGCAGGTGCAGTCGGTGACGGTCCGCAACAAGGGCGGCGCGCCGCTGGCGATGGGCAGCATCACGCTCACGGGCGAGTTCGTGCAGACGACCACCTGCGGCGCCACCATCGAGCCGGACGGGACCTGCCGCATCGACGTGGGCTTCCTGCCCACGATCCCCGGCGCGCGCTTCGGCCGGATGACGGTCACGAGCAACGCCTCGAACGGCACGCAGTTCGTGGATCTCGCGGGCACCGGGTGCCGGTTCACGTTCTTCAACCGGACCCAGTCGCTCATCTGCCAGTAGACTAGGGCAGGGCCGCGCCTGCGGGCGCGGCTCACGAGCCCCGGGCGGGGCGCACGATCCGCCCGGGGTGGATGAAGGCAGGACAACCAGGAAGGCGGCGGCACGCACCGCTGCCCGGAGTGGCGGCCATGGATGCCAAGCTCGGTCTATCGAAATTCCTCGCCGCGGTCGCGGCGCTCCTCGTCCTGCTCCCGGCGGCCGCAGAGGGCGCCGCGCGCCCCGCGCGGCCTGCCGCGGTGCCCATGTCCAAGGTGGTCGGCGTGCGCCTGCCGGCGGCGAAAGCCGGCGTGTGCACCGTGCCCGCGCCGGTGCTGGTCGTGTCGCCGGATCCCGTGGTGCTGCCGACGGCGCTGCGCGAGACGCAGAGCGCGCCCGCGACGGTGACGATCCAGAACGCGGGCAATGCGCCGCTCGTCGTCTCCGACATCATCACCCGCGACCCGCCGTGCGACTGCTCGCAGATCATCACCCTCGCGGATCCCAACACCTGCATCGGGGCGCCGATCGCCCCGGGCGGCAGCTGCTCCGTGGAGGTCTCGTTCTACGCCGACAGCCAGTTCGGGGCCAATTCCATCGTCGACGGCGCCCTCGACGTCATCTCGAACGACCCCGTGTCGCCGTTCGCGACCGTGCCCGTGCAGGCCCCGGTGGGCGAGGGCGTCCTCGGCGTATCGACGGACTACATCGACTTCGGCGTGACCGGCACGCCGGTCGTCCGGACCGTGAGCCTCGCCAACAACCACTCGCAGGCGCTCACGCTGGACATGTTCCCGCCCTCCAACGGCGCCTTCACGGTGCAAGTCGGCGCCGGGTGCCCCGGGACGAGCTTCCCGATGGCGATGAGCCCGGGCGCCACCTGCGACCTGGACATCACCTTCACGCCGACGGGCGCCGGAGTCTACTACAGCTACCTCTACCTCTACTACAACGACGGAACGCTCTTCGACTACCGGTACGTCGACGTCGCCGGCACCGGCGTCAGCGCCGGCGCGGGCGTGCAGCTGGATTCCACGTCCCTGTTCTTCGGCGGGTGGAGCCTCGGCTCGACCTCGTACACGTACTTCGTGACCGCGACGAACGTCGACACGGTGCCGCACTCGGTCACCGGGTTCCAGGCTCCGCCCGCGGCGCCGTTCGTCGCCGACGCGAGCGCCTGCGTGGCGGCCTCGCCGCTCGCGCCGGGGGCGAGTTGCCTGCTCGCGTTCCTGCTCGACGCGACGAGCGCGCCGGTGGGCGTCTACAACAGCTCCGCGCTCCTGCTGACCGACGGCGGCAACACGAGCGTCGGGCTCTCGGGGGACGTGATCGACCCGGGCGCCGTCCTGTCTGTCGCCGTCATCCAGTTCCCGACCGGGCTGAAGGGAGTGCCCGCCTCCCTCGTCGCCACGGTCACCAACACCGGCACCGTGGGCTCGCAGTCGGGGCTCCTGTTCACGCCGTTCAGCGCCGACATCACCGTGGACTCGGGCACCTGCGCGACTCCGCTCGCGGCGGGCGCCTCGTGCTCGTTCACCGTGAACCTGTCGCGCGCGACGGTGAACCTGCAGCCCTTCTTCGACTCGATCTGGATCAACGGCGGGAACGCCTCGTACTACGCCACCGTCGAGGCGATCGTCCTCGACACCATGCCGGCGGCGATCCTCGCGAGCGAGCCGGGCACCGTGACGCTCGCGCCCACGATCGTGAACACCGACGGCGTGCCCTACGAGATCTCGCTCGCCAACGGCGGCACCGACGGCTCGACGCTCGAGATCACGAGCATCGTCTCCTCGTCGCCGGAGTTCCTCGTTTCCACCGATTGCCCCCTCGGCCCGCCCCCGCTGGGCTCGCAGTCCTGTTGCCTCGCGACCGTCACGTTCCATCCGACGGCGCCGGGCCTTCGCACCGGCACCCTCACGGTCACGACGACCGCCGGCACGCTCGTGATCAACCTCGCAGGCCTGGGCCTCGCCACGCTCGCGCCCGATGTCGCGGTAAGCTTCACGCCGCCCTCCGCGGCGGTCGGGGCGCTGTCGACACTCACGGTGACGATCTCGAGCCTGAACGACTTCCCGCTCACCGGCCTGGGCTTCACCAACGGCTTCCCTCCCGGCCTGCAGGTCGCGCCGACGCCGGCGATCACCAACACCTGCGGCGGCACCGCCACGGCGCCCGCCGGCGCGACGAGCCTCGCGCTCTCCGGCGGCACCGTTCCCGCCGGGCTGGGGCCGCCGTCCGCCCGCGGCAAGGCGACGACAGCCTCCACCTGCTCCGTGAGCGTGGCCGTGATCGGCACGCAGGTGGGCTCGCTGGTGAACACGATCCCGGCGGGAGGCGTCACCTCGGTGGAGACGATCGCCGCCGGCGTGTCGACGCTCGCGGCGAGCGGCACGCTCACGGTGGGAGGGGCCACGCCGTTGCCCACGGCCATCACCTTCACGCCGGCCACGATCGCCCCGAACGCGCCCGCGACCTTCAGCCTTAGCGTCACGAACCCGAACCTGGGCGATTTCTCGGCCGCGACCTTCGGCTACGGCCTGCCATCGGGACTCACCGTCGCCAGCCCGGCGAACGCCGCGGTCGTCGGCGCCTCGTGTTCCGGCGCGGTGGCGGCGGCCCCCGGGGCCGCGCTGTTCAGCGTCACGGGCCTCGTGGTGCCCACGGGCGGGACATGCGCCATCGCGGTCGACGTGACTTCGGCCACGCCGGGCGCCTATCCGGCGACGTTGCCAGCCGGGACGATATCCGGGTTGGTGTTCGCCGCCCCCGTGGGCAACGCGGCGCCCGCGATCTCGCCGGTGACGCTCACGGTGACGACTGCCCCGGCCGGGGTTCTCACGCTCGTGCCTTCGCCGCCCGGCCCGCTCGACTTCGGGTCGAGCACGGTGGGCGCGCCGTCGGCGCCGCAAGCCGTGACCGTCTCGAACACCGGCAACGCGCCGCTCGCGTTCTCCGGGCCGTTCGCGCTCACCGGCGACTTCTCGCAAGCGTCCACCACCTGCGGCGCCTCGCTGCCCGCGCCGCCCGACCCGCTGAGCGCCTGCACGGCGACCCTCGTCTTCACGCCGGCTGCCACGGGCACGCGAAACGGCACCTTCTCCGTCGTGAGCGACGCCGGCAACGCCGTGCTCAACCTGACGGGGCAGGGCACCGCCGTGCCGGTGCCGGCCATCTCGCTCTCGACCTCGGCGCTCTTCTTCCCCGGGCAGACGGTGGGCACGACCTCGCTTGCGCAGCCCGTGACGGTCTCCAACGCGGGCACTGCGCCGCTCGCGATCTCCGGCGTCTCCGCGAGCGGGGACTTCGCCGCGGCCTCCGATTGCACCTCGCTCTCGCCGCTCGCGCCGCTCGCCACCTGCGGCATCACGGTGACTTTCACGCCGATCCTGCCGGGCATGCGCACCGGCAGCCTCGCGATAGCGTCGAACGACCCGGGCATGCCCTTGGCCACCGTGGTCCTCGAGGGCGACGGCGTGGCCGCGGTCTCCCCGAACGCGACGCTGTCGCCCCCGACGCTCGCGTTCCCGTCGACCGCCTCGGGGCAGGTGAGCGCGCCGCTCTCGGCCACGCTCTCGAACAGCGGGTCGGCGCCGCTCGCCATCCTGGCGGTGGAGATCGTGGGTACGGGCTTCACCATGACCCATGCCTGCGGGCCCTCGCTCGCCATGGGCGCGAGCTGCACGATCACGGCGATATTCGCCCCGCCCTCGGCCGGCAGCTTCGCGGCCGATGTCCGGATCATGACGAACTCGCCGGCCGGCGCCGCCTTCCTGCGCCTCACCGGCTCGGCCACTGCCGCGCCCGTCGGCCGCCTCGCGGCGATCCCGTCGACGCTCTCGTTCGGCGACCAGATCGTGGGCACCACGAGCGCATCCCGGCCGTTCGCCTTGACCAACGTGGGCTCCGCGGTCGCATCGGTCTCACGCATCACCACGACGGGCGACTTCACGGTGTCCGGAACCTGCGCCGACGTCCGGCCTGGCGAGTCTTGCGCTTTCCTCGCCTCGTTCTCGCCGACGGCGGTGGGTACGCGCGCGGGCCAGGTGCTGTTCGAGGTCGACGGCGCGACGGCGCCCTTCGCCGTGGCGCTCTCCGGCAACGGCGTGCCGGTGCCGGCGCCGCGCGTGCAGCTCTCGGCTTCCTCGCTTGCGTTCGGCAACGGGCTCGCGGGCGTCGGCTCCACGCTCTTCGTGACCGTCACGAACGCCGGCTCCGCCGACCTCGTCTTCGGCCCGCTCATGGAGGCCACCGGCGACTTCCGCGTGACCGCGAACGGCTGCACCGGGACCCTCGCACCGTCGCAGTCGTGCCGCATCGACGTGGGGTTCCTGCCGAGCATCCCGGGCGCGAGGAGCGGCGAGCTGCGGTTCTCGACCAACGCCGAGGGCAGCCCGCACCATGTGGCCCTTTCCGGCAACGGGTGCCGGTTCGAGGTCACGGGGCGCAGCGCGGCGCTCGTCTGCGGGCGCTGACCCCGGCCGCAACGCCGCCGGCAGCCCGGGTCCGCGCCCGGGCTGTCCGGTTCGCCTGACAGAAGGGCCCCGCGGCCCCGTCCTTCCTTGCGACGGGCCCGAGGCGTGGGGTAGCATCCGCCAACACCCGCCCGCCAGCGTCCGGTTTCCCGGAAAAGAAGAGGCGCCTGGGCCATACCCCCCGACCGCACGCAATGGCCGACGACATCATCCTCGAGACCCGCGGGCTCACCAAGGAGTTCAAGGGCTTCGTCGCCGTCGACCGCGTGGACCTCAAGGTCCGCCGCGGCGCGATCCACGCGCTCATCGGCCCGAACGGGGCGGGCAAGACCACCACCTTCAACCTGCTCACGAAGTTCCTGCCGCCCACGGCCGGCACGATCCTCTTCAACGGGCAGGACATCACGCACGAGAAGCCCGCCGACGTCGCGCGGCGCGGCATCATCCGCTCGTTCCAGATCTCGGCGGTGTTTCCCAACCTCACGGTGCTGGAGAACGTGCGCATTGCGCTGCAGCGCGCGCTCGGCACGAGTTTCCACTTCTGGAAGCCCGAGTCCACGCTCGAAGCGCTGAACGACCGCGCGCTCGCGATCCTCGACCGCGTGGACCTTCGGCAGTTCGCCCAGACGAACGCCGTGGAGCTCGCCTACGGCCGCAAGCGCACGCTGGAGATCGCGACGACGCTCGCGATGGAGCCGGAGCTCATGCTGCTGGACGAACCCACCTCCGGGATGGGGCACGAGGACGTCGACCTCGTGAAGGACCTCATCAAGGAGGTCGCCAAGGGCCGCACCGTGCTCATGGTGGAGCACAACATGGGCGTGGTCTCGGGCATCTGCGACACGATCACGGTGCTGCAGCGAGGCGCCGTGCTCACCGAGGGCTCCTACGCCGAGGTTTCGGCCAACCCGCAGGTGATCGAGGCCTACATGGGCACGGCGGAGGCCGCCCATGGCTGAGGTCCTGCGCATCGCCCACCTGAACGCCTGGTACGGCGAGTCGCACATCCTGCACGGGGTGGACCTCGTGGTGAACAAGGGCGAGGTGGTGACGCTCCTGGGCCGCAACGGCTCCGGGCGCACCACGACGCTCAAGTCGGTCATGGGCCTGGTCGGGCGCCGCGCGGGCTCGATCCTCGTGAAGGGCAAGGAGACCGTCTCCTGGCCCACGCACCGCGTCGCGCACGAGGGCATCGGCTACTGCCCCGAGGAGCGCGCCATCTTCGCCAGCCTCTCCGTCGAGGAAAACCTCCTCCTGCCGCCGCGCACGGGGGAGGGCGGCATGAGCGTGGAAGAGATCTACGACATGTTCCCCAACCTGCGCGAGCGCCGGAAGACGGCGCAGGGGACCAAGCTCTCGGGCGGCGAGCAGCAGATGCTCGCCATGGCCCGCATCCTGCGGACGGGGGCGGACCTGCTGCTCCTGGACGAGATCACGGAGGGACTCGCGCCCGTGATCGTGCAGGCGCTGGGGCGCGTGATCGTGAAGCTCAAGGAGCGCGGCTTCACCATCGTGCTGGTGGAGCAGAACTTCCGGTTCGCCGCGCCGCTCGCGGACCGCTTCTACGTGATGGAGCACGGCAAGATCGCGGAGGCCTTCCCGGCCGCCGAGCTGCAGGACAAGACGCAGTTGCTGCACGAATACCTGGGTGTATAGACGACCACAGCGACAACGAGGAGACCACTGACATGACCTTCAAGCGCAAGCTCATTTCCACCGCCGCGATGCTGGCCCTTTCGGCCGGCGCGGCCCACGCCCAGATCTCGGGCAACGTCGTGAGGATCGGCGTGCTGAACGACCAGTCCGGCACCTACGCGGACCTGGCCGGCCCCGGCTCCACGCTCGCGGCGAAGATGGCCGTCGAGGACTTCATGGCCAAGGACAAGAGCCTGAAGGTCGAGGTCGTGTTCGCCGACCACCAGAACAAGCCCGACGTCGGCTCGCAGATCGCCCGCAAGTGGTTCGACAGCGACGGCGTGGACGTGATCGTCGACGTGCCGACCTCCTCGGTCGCGCTCGCGGTGAACCAGATCGCCAAGGAGAAGGGCAAGGCCCTCATCGTCTCGACGGGCGCCTCCTCCGACCTCACGGGCAAGGCCTGCACGCCCAACACGATCCACTGGACCTACGACACCTGGCAGCTCGCCAACGGCACCGGCAGCGCCATCGTGAAGACGGGCGGCAGCACCTGGTTCTTCCTCACCGCCGACTACGCCTTCGGCCACGCGCTGGAGCGCGACACGGAGGCCGTGGTCACCAAGTCCGGCGGCAAGGTGCTCGGCAAGGTGCGCCACCCGTTCCCGAGCTCGGACTTCTCCTCCTTCCTGCTGCAGGCGCAGGCCTCCAAGGCGAAGATCATCGGCCTGGCCAACGCCGGCGCCGACACGACCAACGCCATCAAGCAGGCGGCCGAGTTCGGCATCGTGAAGGGCGGCCAGAACCTCGCGGGCCTGCTCGTCTTCCTCACGGACGTGCACGCGCTGGGCCTCGAGAAGGCGCAGGGCCTCATCTTCACCGAGAGCTTCTACTGGGACCTCAACGAGCAGACCCGCGCCTGGTCCAAGCGCTACGGCGCGCAGCACGGCGGCAAGATGCCCTCGATGGGGCAGGCGGGCGTGTACTCCGGCGTGCTGCACTACCTGAAGGCCGTCGCGGCGCTCAAGAGCGACGACGGCACGAAGGTGATCGCCAAGATGAAGGAGATGCCGACCGACGACCCGCTCTTCGGCAAGGGCAAGATCCGCGCCGACGGGCGCAAGATCCACGACTCCTACCTGTTCGAGGTGAAGAAGCCCTCGGAGTCGAAGGGGCCCTGGGACTACTACAAGGTGAGGGCCACCGTCCCGGCCGAGCAGGCCTTCCGCCCGATGGTCGAAGGCGGCTGCCCCCTCGCCAAGTAGCGCCCGGCGTCGAACGCAGCGGCTTCACCCGTGACCGAGCGGTCGCCCCCCGGGGCGCCGCTCGCCGCGGCCCGGCCGCCGGAAGGCAACCATGACCGAGATCTTCGGCAAGCCCCTGCCCGTCATCATGGGGCAGCTCCTGATCGGCCTGATCAACGGGTCGTTCTACGCCCTGCTGTCGCTGGGGCTCGCGGTCATCTTCGGCCTGCTCAACATCATCAACTTCACGCACGGCGCCCAGTACATGATGGGCGCCTTCGCGGCGTACTTCCTGCTGAACAAGCTGGGCCTCAACTACTGGTGGGCGCTGGCGCTCGCCCCGCTCGCCGTCGGCGCCTCGGGCGTCGTGATCGAGCGGCTCATGCTCTCGCGGCTCTACAAGCTCGACCACCTCTACGGGCTGCTCCTCACCTTCGGCATCGCGCTCGTCATCCAGGGCGGCTTCCGGCACGAGTTCGGCTCCGCGGGCCTGCCGTACTCGATCCCGGCGCAGCTGGAGGGCGGGCAGAACCTCGGCTTCATGTTCCTGCCCAACTACCGTGCGTGGGTGATCTTCGCCTCCCTCGTGGTGTGCCTGGGCACCTGGTTCGTGATCGAGCGCACGAAGCTCGGCGCCTACCTGCGCGCGGCCACCGAGAACCCGGCCATGGTGCAGGCCTTCGGGATCAACGTCCCGCGCATGATCACGCTCACCTACGGATTCGGCGTGGCGCTCGCCGGCCTGGCCGGCGTCATGGCCGCGCCCATCTACCAGGTGAACCCGCTCATGGGCGCCGACACCATCATCGTCGTGTTCGCGGTCGTCGTGATCGGCGGCATGGGCTCCATCATGGGCGCCGTCGTCACAGGCTTCGGCCTGGGCGTGATCGAAGGGCTCACGAAGGTGTTCTACCCCGAGGCCTCCAACACCGTGATCTTCGTGATCATGGCGATCGTCCTCATGATCCGGCCGCAGGGCCTCTTCGGGAGCCGCTGAGACCATGGCCCAGGACCAGTACGCCCCCCACCAGTCCCGCGACGACGCGGCCGAGGCGCGCTACCACCGCCGCGCCTTCCTCGTGATGATGGCGCTCTTCCTCGTGGCGCCCTACGTGGTCTACCCGGTCTTCGTGATGAAGGCGCTGTGCTTCGCGCTCTTCGCCTGCGCCTTCAACCTGCTGCTGGGCTTCGGGGGGCTGCTCTCCTTCGGGCACGCGATGTTCATGGGCATGGCGGGCTACGTGAGCGCGCACGCGGCCAAGGTGTGGGGCCTGCCCACGGAGCTCGCGATCCTCTCGGGCATGGCGGCCGCGACCGGGCTGGGCTTCCTCGCAGGCCTGCTGGCCATCCGCCGGCAGGGCATCTACTTCGCGATGATCACGCTCGCGCTCGCGCAGATGGTCTTCTTCTTCAGCCTGCAGGCCCCGTTCACGGGCGGCGAGGACGGGATCCAGGCGGTGCCGCGGGGGCGGCTGCTGGGGATGATCGAGCTGTCGAGCCCGTATGCGATGTACTACACCGTGCTCGCGATCTTCACCGCCGGGTTCCTGCTCATCTACCGCATCATCCACTCGCCCTTCGGGCAGGTGCTCAAGGCCATCCGCGAGAACGAGCCGCGCGCCATCTCGCTCGGCTACCGCACGGACCACTACAAGCTCGCGGCCTTCGTGCTCTCCGCCGGTCTCGCGGGGCTGGCCGGCGCGACCAAGGCGATCGTCTTCCAGCTGGCCTCCCTCACCGACGTGCACTGGACGATGTCGGGCGAGGTGGTGCTCATGACGCTCCTGGGCGGCATGGGCACGATCTTCGGCCCCGTGGTCGGCGCCTTCGCCATCATCACGATGGAGAACTACCTGGCCGAGCTGGGCTCGTGGTTCACCATCACGCAGGGCGCGATCTTCGTGGTCTGCGTGCTCGCCTTCCGCCGCGGCATCATGGGCGAGCTCGAGGCCTGGCTGCGCCGCCGGCGCGTGCGCTGACCGCCCCCGCCGTGGCGGCCGGTCACGCCCCGGATCTCGGCCGCAACGCGGCCAACCACGTTCCCCTCTCGCCGGTCGGGTTCCTGCGCCGCGCGGCCGAGACCTGGCCCGGCAAGGTCGCCGTGCGCCATGGCGAGGCGGCGTTCACCTACGCGGAATTCGAGGCGCGCTGCCGGCGGCTCGCCTCGGCGCTCGCGAAGCGCGGCATCGGCCGCGGCGACACGGTCGCCATCCTCGCGCCCAACATCCCGGCGATGCTGGAAGCGCACTACGCCGTGCCGGGGCTGGGCGCCGTGTTGAACGCGCTCAACTACCGGCTCGACGCGAGGACGGTCGCCTTCTGCCTCGCGCACGGCGGCGCGAAGGTCCTCATCGCCGACCGCGAGTTCTCCGCCGTGGTGGAGGAGGCGCTCTCGCTCTGCGCGAGCCCGCCGCTCGTCATCGACATCGACGACCCGCAAGGGCACGGCGGAAGCATTCGCGGCGCGCTCGGCTACGAGGCGCTGCTCGCCGAGGGCGACCCGGGCTTCGTGCTGCCCGGCGCGCAGGACGAGTGGGATTCGCTGGGGCTCCTCTACACCTCCGGCACGACCGGCAACCCCAAGGGCGTGGTCTACCACCACCGCGGCGCGTACCTGAACGCGCTGGGCAACGCGCTCGCCTTCGGGCTCTCCGCGCGCTCGGTGTACCTGTGGACGCTGCCCATGTTCCACTGCAACGGCTGGACCTACACCTGGGCCGTCACGGCGGTGGGCGGCACGCACGTTTGCCTGCGCCGCGTGGACCCCGCGCTCATCTTCCCGGCCATCGCGCGGCACCACGTCACGCACCTCTGCGGCGCGCCCATCGTGCTGAACCTCCTCGTGCACGCGCCCGACGCCGTGAAGATCCGCTTCGGGCACGTGGTCGAGGTGGCCACCGGCGGGGCGGCGCCGCCCTCCGCGGTGATCGAGGCGATGGAGCGCATGGGCTTCCGCGTGACGCACCTCTACGGCCTCACCGAGAGCTACGGCCCGGCCACGCTTTGCGCCTGGCAGGACGGGTGGGACGGGCTCGGGCTCGCCGACCGCGCCCGCCTCATGGCGCGGCAAGGCGTGCGCTACCCGACGATGGAGGACCTGCAGGTCGCCGACCCGCTCACCGGCGAGCCGGTGGCGCGCGACGGCGCGACGCTGGGCGAGGTGATGCTGCGCGGCAACACGATCATGAAGGGCTACCTCGCCAACCCGAAGGCGACCGAGGCGGCCTTCCGCGGCGGCTGGTACCGCACCGGCGACCTCGCCGTGTGGCACCCCGACGGCTACATCGAGGTGAAGGATCGCTCCAAGGACATCATCATTTCCGGGGGCGAGAACATCTCCTCGCTGGAGGTGGAGGAGTGCCTCTACCGGCACCCGAAGGTGATGGAGGCCGCCGTCGTCGCGCGCCCCGACGAGAAGTGGGGCGAGACGCCCTGCGCCTTCGTGATGCCGAAGCCCGGGGCGGGGGAACTCACCGCCGGGGAGGTCATCGCCTTCTGCCGCGCCAACCTCGCGCACTTCAAGGTGCCGCGGACCGTGGTCTTCGGCGAGCTGCCCAAGACCTCCACCGGGAAGATCCAGAAGTTCGTCCTGCGCGAGCGGGCACGCGGCCTCACGCGAACATCTCCTCCATCAGGTTGAACCCCCACGCGAAGGCGTACATCGCCTCCTGCTGCGAGGGCGCCTCCGACAGCCCGCCCGCGCCCTTCGCCGGCAGCATCGTCCTCTTCTCGCGGTCGTAGTGGTGCACGGACGCCACGTGGATCACCTGCTTGTCGTCGACGAAGCTGTAGCAGGTGTTCGCGATGATCGGCTCGTCGTTGAGGGGCTGGTTGCCCAGGATCGAGGCGATGGCGCCGGCGCAGACCTTCGCCTGCTGGTTGGCCATGTGCCCCGACTTGGGCATGCCCGGCGCCGCGGCGACGCTGTCGCCGAGCACGTGCACGCCGGGCACCGCCTTCGACTCGTAGGTGAGGAAGTCGACGCCGCACCAGCGGCCCCCGGCGTCGGCGAGGCCGGCCTCGCGCGCGAAGGCGCCGGCGCGCTGCGGCGGGATCACGTTCATGACGTCGGCGGCCACCTTGCCCTGCATCTCGAATGAAAGCTCCCCGCGCGCCGCGTCGACGGCCTTCAGGTCGGCATTGGGGACGTACTCGATCATGCCCTCGTAGCGCGCCTTCCACGCGGCGAGGAAGAGGTCGCGCTTGGACTGGATGTCGGGGTTGGCGTCGAAGAGCAGGACCTTCGCCTTGGGGTTTCGCGACTTGAGGTAGAAGGCGAGCATGGAGGCGCGCTCGTACGGGCCCGGCGGGCACCGGTACGGCACCTTCGGGACGTGCATCGCGATGACGCCGCCGGGGCGGAGCGCGTCCACCTGCTTCTTCAGGAGCGCGGTCTGCGGGCCCGCCTTCCACGCGTGCACCACGCTTCCGCGCGCGATGGCGGCCTCCAGGCCCTCGACGCCCGACATGTCGAAGTCCACGCCGGGCGCGACGACGAGCCGGTCGTAGGGCAGGACGGCCTTCGCTCGGGCGAGCGCCACCTCGCGCCGCGACGGGTTCACGGAGCGCGCCTCGTCGGCCACCACGCGGATCCCCGCGGCGGCGAGCCCTTCGTAGCCGCGCGTGAGCTCCCGCAGCGAGAGCTTCGGGCCGAAGATGCGGTTGGAGAGCGGGCAGGACACCCACTGCGCGTTGGGCTCCACGAGGGTGACCTCCGCGCCGGGAAGCCAGCGCAGGACGTAGCGCGCGGCGATCGTGCCAGCGAACCCGCCGCCGACGACGACGATGCGGGGGGCGGACCGTGCGAAGGCGAGGCGGGGCGCGGCGGGCAGGAGGAGGGCGCCGCCGGCGGCGAGGAAGCGGCGACGGTCGGTGCGGGGCGGGGTCATGGCGGCCCTCCTACTTGCGGCCCGCGGCCACGTGGGTCGCGATGGCGTTGAGCTGGGCGGGCGTGTAGCCCTTGGCGTGGTGGTGCATCACGGTCGCGCCGCGCGTGCCGTCGCGGAACGCGAGGAGGGCGCCGGCGATCTCCCCGGCGCTGCGGCCGTGCAGCGGAGGCATCCCGAACTGGGACTTGCCGTCCGGGCCGTGGCACGAGTAGCAGGCGGCCGCCCAGGAGCGCACCTTGTGCTCGGGCACGGCGGCCGGGTCGTTCGGGGACTGGGCGGCCGCGCCGGCGACCGCCAGCGCCGCGACAGCCGCGAGAAGGAATTGCCGCGGGGGGCGGCGATGTCGGATCGTGCGCACGGAGGGTTTCCTTGTAGTAGTAGTAAAAAAGATGCAACTTAAGCGTGCCAGAATCCGCGCGCCTGCATACCCCCCAAAGGGAGTACCCCACCGCGGCCGGGGAATCCGGCCACCTCGTCCCGCGCCGCGATTCCCGCAGCCGGGGCGCGATCTGCTAGAATTCAAACGCTCGTTTGAATTCCCCTTCCACGACCCCGCCGCCCGCCATGAAAATCCTCGTTCCGGTGAAGCGCGTGGTCGACTACAACGTGAAGGTCCGCGTGAAGGCGGACGGCACGGGGGTCGACCTCGCGAACGTGAAGATGTCGATGAACCCCTTCGACGAGATCGCCGTCGAGGAGGCGCTCAAGCTCAAGGAGGCGGGCAAGGCCACCGAGGTCGTGGCGGTCTCCTGCGGCCCCGCGGCCGCGCAGGAGACGCTGCGCACCGCGCTCGCCATGGGCGCGGACCGCGCCATCCTCGTCGAGGCCGACGGCGAGCTGCAGCCGCTCGCCGTGGCGAAGCTCCTCAAGGCGGTGGTCGCCAAGGAATCCCCGCAGCTCGTGATCGCCGGCAAGCAGGCGATCGACGACGACGCGAACCAGGTGGGCCAGATGCTCGCGGCCCTCCTCGACTGGGCGCAGGTCACCTCCGCCTCGAAGGTCGTGGCCGACGGCGCGATGCTCACCGTCACGCGCGAGATCGACGGGGGCCTGGAGACGGTGGAGATCGCATTGCCCGCGGTCGTCACCGCCGACCTGCGCCTCAACACGCCGCGCTACGCGACGCTGCCCAACATCATGAAGGCCAAGAAGAAGCCGCTGGACACGCTCAAGCCCGCCGACCTCGGCGTGGACCCGGCGCCGCGCCTGAAGACGCTCAAGGTGGCCGAGCCGCCCAAGCGCCAGGGCGGCGTGATGGTGAAGGACGTGGCCGAGCTGGTCGCGAAGCTCAAGTCGGAAGCGAAGGTGATCTAGATGGCCGAGGGACGAGCCGACAGGAGAAGGAAATGACCATTCTCGTCATTGCCGAACACGACAACGCGAAGCTCAAGCCGGGCACCGCCAACGCCGTCACCGCCGCCGCGAAGATGGGCGGCGAGATCCATGTCCTCGTGGCGGGCCAGGGCTGCGGCCCCGCCGCCGCCGAGGCCGCGAAGCTCGCCGGCGTGGCCAAGGTGCTGGTCGCCGACGCGCCGCACTACGCCGGCGCGGGCCCCGAGAACCTCGCCGCCCTCGTGGTGCCGCTCGCCAAGGGCTGCACCCACGTGGTCGCCGCGGCCACCGCCGTCGGCAAGGCCTTCATGCCGCGCGTGGCCGCGCTGCTGGACGTGGCACAGGTCTCCGAGGTGGTCGCCGTGGAGTCGCCCGACACCTTCGTGCGGCCCATCTACGCCGGCAACGCCTTCGCCACGGTGCAGTCGCCCGACGCGATCAAGGTGGTGACGGTGCGCTCGACCGGTTTCGACGAGGCTGCCGCCACGGGCTCCGCCCCGGTGGAGGCGATCGCCGCCGGCCCGGACACGGGCAAGTCGAAGGTCCTCGGCCAGGAACTCACGAAATCCGCGCGTCCCGACCTCGTGGCCGCGCGGCGCGTGGTCTCCGGCGGGCGGGGCCTCGGCAGCGCCGAAAACTTCAAGCTCGTGGAGGCGCTGGCCGACAAGCTGGGTGCGGCCATCGGCGCCTCGCGCGCGGCGGTCGATTCGGGGTACGTCCCCAACGACTACCAGGTGGGCCAGACGGGCAAGATCGTCGCCCCCGAGCTCTACATCGCCGTGGGCATCTCCGGCGCCATCCAGCACCTCGCAGGCATGAAGGACAGCAAGGTGATCGTGGCGATCAACAAGGACCCCGAGGCGCCCATCTTCCAGGTGGCCGACTACGGGCTGGTGGGGGACCTCTTCCAGGTCCTCCCCGAACTCACCGCGCAGGTCTAGGTTCGTCATTCCCGCGCAGGTCCAGGTTCGTCATTCCCGCGCAGGCGGGAATCCACGCCGGACCCCCGCCTTCGCGGGTGTGATGGCAGTCATGACAAGGAGAAGCTCGTGGCCGAGTACGCCGCCCCCCTGAAGGACATGCAGTTCGTGCTGAAGCACGTGGTCGGCCTCGGCCAGGTGAACACGCTGCCCGGCTGGGACGAGGTGACCGACGACGTCGTCGACGCGATCCTCGAGGAAGCCGCGAAGTTCGCCGGCGAGGTGCTCTCGCCCCTGAACGCCGCAGGCGACAAGGCCGGCGCCAGGTGGAAGGACGGCGAGGTCGTCACGGCCCCGGGCTTCAAGGACGCCTACTGGCAGTTCGTGAACGGCGGCTGGGGCAACATCGTCGCCCCGGCGGAGTACGGCGGGCAGGGCCTGCCGAACCTCCTCTCCACGCCCGTCGAGGAGATGTGGGGCTCTGCCAACATCGCCTTCAAGCTCTGCCCCATGCTCACGCTGGGCGCGGTGGAGGCGCTGCACAGCAACGCCTCCAAGGCGCTGCAGGACCGCTTCCTGCCCGACATGGTCTCGGGCAAGTGGACGGGCACCATGAACCTCACCGAGCCGCAGGCGGGCAGCGACCTCTCCCTCGTGCGCACGAAGGCCGTGCCGCAGACCGACGGCACCTACAGGCTCACCGGCCAGAAGATCTTCATCACCTACGGCGAGCAGGACTACACCGAGAACATCATCCACGCCGTGCTCGCCCGCATCGAGGGCGCGCCCGAGGGCGTGAAGGGCATCTCGCTCTTCGTGGTGCCCAAGGTGCTGGTGAACGACGACGGCTCGCTCGGCGCGCGCAACGGCGTGAAGTGCGTCTCCATCGAGCACAAGCTGGGCATCCACGCGAGCCCGACGGCCGTCATGGCCTACGACAACGCCACCGGCTACCTCGTGGGCGAGGCCAACCGCGGCCTCGAGTACATGTTCGTGATGATGAACGCCGCGCGCCTGGGCGTGGGGCTGGAGGGCGTCTCGATCTGCGAGCGCGCCTACCAGCGCGCGCGCGAGTGGGCCGCCGAGCGGCTGCAGGGCCGCCCCGTGGGCGTTGCCGGCGCCGCCAGGACCGCGCCCATCATCCAGCACCCCGACGTGAAGCGCATGCTCCTCACGATGAAGGCGATGGCGGAGGCCACGCGGGCGCTGGCCTACCAGGCCGCCGCGTACCTCGACCGCTCGCGCCGCCACCCGGACGAGGCCGAGCGCCGCCGCAACCAGGCGCTGCTCGACCTGCTGATCCCCGTGGTGAAGGGCTGGTCCACGGAGATGGGCATCGAGGTCGCCTCCCTCGGCGTGCAGGTGCACGGCGGCATGGGCTTCATCGAGGAGACGGGCGCGGCGCAGCACCTGCGGGATGCGCGCATCTCCACCATCTACGAGGGCACCACGGGCATCCAGGCCAACGACCTCGTAGGCCGCAAGGTCGGACGCGAGGCCGGCGCCACGATGAAGGCGCTCATCGCCGAGATGCGCCCTGTCGCCGCGGCGGCCTCCGCTTCCGGTGACGCGGACCTCCGCGCCGTCGGCGCGCGGCTCGCCCGAGCCATCGACGACCTCGAGCGCGCCACGGGCTGGGTCGTGGAGACCTTCCCGGCCGATCCCGGGGCGGTGGCTGCCGGCGCCGTCTACTATCTCAAGCTCGCGGGCTTCGCCATCGGCGGCTGGATGATGGCGCGCGGCGCGATCGAGGCCACGCGGATGCTCGCGGCGGGCGAAGGCGACGCGCAGTTCCTGCGCGGCAAGCGCCTCACTGCGCGCTTCTACGCGGACCACCTCCTGCCGCAAGTGGACTCGCTCGCCGAGTCGCTCATGGCGGGCGGCGCGCTCGTGCGCTCGGCCGAGGAGGCGCTGGTCTGATCGAAGCCTGGCTCGTCTCCATCGGCATCGTCGCGTTAGCCGAGATCGGGGACAAGACGCAGCTCCTCACGCTGGTGCTCGCGGCGCGCTACCGCAAGCCCTGGCCCATCGTCGCCGGCATCTTCGTGGCCACGCTCGTGAACCACGGCATCGCCGGGGCCGTCGGCGCGTGGCTCACCCGCACCATCGGCCCGGAAGCGATGCGCTGGATCCTCGGCGTGTCCTTCATCGCCATGGCGGCGTGGATGCTCGTCCCGGACAAGCTGGGCGAGGACGAGGCGGCGCCCCGCAAGGTGGGCGGTGTGTTCCTCAGCACCACCGTGCTCTTCTTCCTCGTGGAAATCGGCGACAAGACGCAGATCGCGACGGTGGCGCTGGCCGCGCGCTTCGACTCGTTGCTCGCCGTCGTCATGGGCACCACGATCGGGATGATCCTCGCCAACGCGCCTGTGGCGTTCTTCGGCGAGGCGCTCGCGAAGCGCTTGCCGGTGTGGATCGTTCACCGGGTGGCCGCGGCGATATTCGCGGCGCTGGGTGTCGGGGTGCTCGCCTTCGGGTGAGTCAAGCGGCGACCGACTGCGGCTTGGGCGTCCCGGTGGCCACTTCGTGGAAGTAGCAGATCTGCGACCCGCCGCGGTCCTTGGCGAGGTGCTTCGCCTCGAACATGGCGCGGTCGGAATCGGCCAGGAGGCCCGCCTTGCCGGCGCCGAAGCGGTACTCGGCCACGCCCACGCACACCGTCAGCATCAGCTCCTGGCCGGGCGTGATCTCGCAGGGGCTCGCGCCGATGGCGGCGACGATGCGCTCGGTGACCTGCTTGAGCGCGCGGTTGCGGTGCATGCCCACGACGAACTCGTCGGCGCCCCAGCGCGCCACCCAGTCGCCGCGGCGGGTGTTCAACTGCAGCAGCGCCGCCACGTGCGAGATGCAGGCATCCCCCGCGCTGTGGCCGTGCTGGGCGTTGATGGCCTTGAAGCCGTTCAGGTCGACGAAGGCCACCTGGAAGCTCTCCAGGTCGCGCTCGGCCCGGGCGATCTCCTCGGTGAGGCGCTTTTCCCCGGCGCGGCGGTTGTAGATGCCGGTGAGGTCGTCGGAATCGGAAACGCGCTCCAGCCGGTTGATCGTCTCGTTCAGCTGCGTGAGGGTGTACTGCGTGCCCTCCATGAGCCGCCCGGCCTGGTCGGGGAAGGTGACGGGCAGGTCGGGGAGCTTGCGGCTCTCCAGGTAGCCTCGCAGCGCCTCGGCCGTGAGGTCGATGGGCACGAGGATCTCGCGCAGCAGCCAGAGCGTGCCGAGGAACCCCGCCACCGAGGCCAGCACCAGGGCCGCGAGCAGGGGGTACATCTCCGCGATGTCGGCGCGGGCCACCAGCAGGTAGACGATGAAAACGGCCAGCGGCGTCTGCGCGCTCACGAACGCCGCCACGGCGAACTTTCGCGCGTAGCTGTCCTTCAGCGCCGGGATGGCGACGAGGCGGCGGTAGATTTCCATGCGCCCGACGACGGACGACCCGGGCGGGATCTTGCTCGGCATGGCGGGGCTCCTGGGGGAACAGGGCTATTTGGCCGTGCCCCCCCGTGCGGCGTCAACCCCCGATGGGGTTGCGAAGCGTGCCGATGCCCTCGATCTCGGTTTCCAGCAGGTCGCCGGGCTTGAGGAACTCGGGCGGGTTGCGGGCGAAGCCCACGCCCTCGGGGGTGCCGGTGGAGATGACGTCGCCCGCCTCCAGCGTCATGCCCATCGAGAGGTCGTGGATCAGGCGCGGCAGCTTGAAGTAGAGGAACTTCGTGTTCGAGTCCTGCTTGGTGACCCCGTTCACGCGGCAGGCGACGCGCAGGTTCGTGTGGTCGAGGCTGTCGGCGGTGACCAGCACCGGGCCCATGGGGCAGGTGCCGTCCAGGCTCTTGCCCTTGTGCCATTGGCCGCCGTGGCGGCGCTGCAGGTCGCGCCAGGAGACGTCGTTGATGACCGTGTAGCCCCAGACGTGCGCCATCGCGTCCTCGGCCTTGATGTCCTTGCCGCCGGGGCCGATCACCACGCCCAGTTCCACCTCCCAGTCGAGCGAGGTCGAGATGGCCGGGTCGAAGGGGATCGTGTCGAAGGGGCCGTTCACGGCCGTGGGGGCCTTGCTGAAGAACACCGGCCACTGCGGCAGCTCGCGGTTGTCCTGCAGCTTCTTGGCGCCCTCCTCGAAGTGCTCGAGGTAGTTCCAGCCGACGCAGAAGACGTTCTTCGCCGGGCGCGGTATGGGCGCGTGCAGCTTCACGTCGGCCATCGCGGCGGTCGCGGCCGGGGGCCTGGCCGCCAGCGCGTCCAGCGCCTTCCGGGCCGCCGCACCGCCGCGGATGATGCCCAGCATCGTGGAGAAGTCCACGCCCGGCGTGGCGGCCGCGTTCGCGGGGATGTCGGCGATGCGGCCGTCGTCGAGGACGAGGCCGGGGCGGGGCGTGCCGTCCGGGACAGGCGAGTAGGTGACGAGCTTCAAGGGATTCCTCCTGGGGTCAAAGGTGGCGAAGGGGGTGTTCGGGCGGCGCCCAGCGCGGGGCGAAGAAGGCGGCGACGGCCTCGTCGCTCACCTCGGCGAGCGTCGGCGGGCGCCAGCGCGGCGCGTTGTCCTTGTCGACGAGGAGCGCACGCACGCCCTCGACGAAGTCGCCGTGGTCGAAGCAGCCGTGGATGAGGTTCAGTTCCAGCCGGAAGCAGTCGGCGAGGGCCAGGCCCCGGCCGCGGCGAAGCTGCTCGAAGGTCACGCGCAGCAGCGTGGGGGAGCGTTCGGCGAGCGTCGCCATCGTCTTGGCGGCCCACGGCTGGAACTCGGGGCGCGCTTCCGATTCGAGCGACGCGAAGATCTCCGCGACGCTCTCCTGCCCGAAGTGGCGGTCGATGGCGATGCGAAGCGCTTCGAGTTCCCCCGGCGCCTGGGGCGTGGCGAGGCTCGCCGCCAGGGCCGCGAGCGCGGCGCGCGGATCATCGGCCGCCATGGCAGCGGGAACTCCCGCCTCGATAGTGGACATGGCCTCCGGCGCGAGGCAGGCGTCGAGCAGGCCCGCGTAGAGGCCGTCCGCGCCGCCGATCGCCACGCCCGTGAGGCCGAGGTAGAGGGGGACGCACCCCGGCGCGCGCTGCAGGAACCAGGTGCCGCCCACGTCCGGGAAGAAGCCGATGCGGGTCTCCGGCATGGCGATGCGCGTGCGCGGCCCGCCCAGGCGAAGCGCCGCCCCCTGGGCAATCCCCATGCCGCCGCCCATCGCGATGCCGTCCATGAGCGCAACGACCGGCTTCGGATAGGTGTGGATGCGGTGGTCGAGCGAGTACTCGACCTCGAAGAAGTCGCGGTGCGCGCCGGAGCCGCCGAGGAACAGCTCGCGCAGCTCGCGGATGTCGCCGCCGGCGCAGAAGGCCTTCGTGCCCGCGCCGCGCAGCACCACGCCGCGCACGCGCGCGTCGTTCTCCCACTCGTCCAGCCAGGCCGCGAGCGCCTTCAGCATCCCGAAGGTGAGGGCGTTCAACGCGGCGGGACGGTTCAGCGTGACGGTGGCCACGCCGTCCGCGACCGTGGCGAGGATCTCGCCGTCGCTACGCGCCTCGGCCATCGCGCCGGCCGCGTTCAATCGTTCTTCCATGCGGGGGCGCGCTTCTCCAGGAAGGCGTTCACGCCCTCGAGCTGGTCGCCGTGGTCGAAGAGGTCCATGAAGCGCTCGCGCTCGAGCGCCAGGCCCGCGCGCCGCGGCACCGAGTTGCGCGCGTTGTGGATGAGGCCCTTGCAGTACTCGACGGCGCGCGGCGAGAGGGCGGCCACGCGGGAGGCCAGGGCCATCGCCGCCTCGCGGCCGCGGCCCTTCTCGACTACTTCCTCGACCAGCCCGATGCGAAGCGCCGTCGCGGCATCCACGCGTTCGTTCGCGAGGATCATGCGCTTGGCCCAGCCTTCGCCCACGAGACCAGGCAGGTTCTGCGTGCCGCAGCCGGCCGGGAGCAAGCCCACGGCGGGCTCCGGCAGCGCCATCTGCGCGTGCGCTTCCGCGATGCGCAGGTCGCAGGCGAGGCAGCATTCCAGCCCCCCGCCCATGGCGTAGCCGTTGATGGCGGCAATCGTCACGAAGCGCGCGTTCATGAGCGCCTCGAACGCCTGCCCGAAGCAGGCGATGAAGTGGCGCGCGTGCACCTTGTCGCCGGCGAACTTCTTGAGGTCCGCGCCGGCGGAGAAGAACTTCTCGCCGGCGCCGGTGATGACGGCGGCGTAGACGGAGCGGTCGGCGTCCAGCTCGCGCACGAGCGACTCCAGCGCGCGCAGGCCCTCGGGCGTCCAGGTGTTGGCCGGCGGGTTGTCGATGACGATGACGGCCGTGTGGCCTTCGATGCGGTGGGTGATCACGGGGCCGCCTTGAGGTACTGGAGGATGATCGAGGAGAAGTCCTTGCCGCCGTGACCGTCGGCCGAGTGCTTCTGGTAGAGCTGCTGCGCGAGCGCGGCGGCGAGCACGGGGACGCCCGCGGTGCGCGCGGCTTCCGTGGCGAGCCCGAGGTCCTTGAGCATGAGGTCGCCGCCGAAGCCGCCCGCGTAGCCGCGCGAGGCCGGCGCGTTCTCGAGGACGCCGGGGTAGGGGTTGTAGGTGTCCGAGCTCCAGCAGCGGCCGCTGGAGGTGTTCACGATGCCGGCGAAGACCTTCGGGTCCATGCCCAGCCTCGCGGCGAGCGCCATGCCCTCGCTGGTGGCGATCATGCCGATGGCGAGCATGAGGTTGTTGCAGATCTTGGCGACCTGTCCGTTGCCGATGGCGCCGCAATGCACGAGGTTCCTGCCCATGCAGGCGAGGAGGGGCTTCGCCGCTTCGAAGTCCTTCGCCGCGCCGCCCACCATGAAGGTGAGGGTGGCGGCCTCCGCGCCGGCCGTGCCGCCGGAGACGGGGGCGTCCACCATCGGCAGGCCCCTGGCGGCCGCGTCGAAGGCCACCTCGCGCGCCGTGAGCGGGTCGATGGTGGAGCTGTCGACGAGAAGGGCGCCGGCCCTGGCGTGGGCGATGACGCCGGAATCGCCCAGGTAGACGCTTCGCACGTGGGGCGAGGAGGGAAGCATCGTGACGACGGCTTCCACGCCGGCGACGCAGTCCGCGACCGACGTCGCCTTCGCCGCGCCCCTGGCCACGGCGCGCTCCACGTTCGCCGGCACGATGTCGAAGGCGCGCACCGCGTGGCCGGCCGCGAGCAGGTTCGCGCACATGGGGCCGCCCATGTGGCCCAGGCCGACGAAGCCGATCTTCACGGCGGCTACTTGAGGCTGATCGTCGTGTGCACGCGTCCGGCGGTGGCCGCGTCGTCGAACCAGCGCGCCGTCACCGTCTTCACCTGCGTGTAGAACTGCACCGCCTGCTTGCCGTAGGGGCCGAGGTCGCCCAGCTTGGAGCCGCGCGAGCCGGTGAAGCTGAAGTAGGGCACCGGCACCGGGATGGGCACGTTGATGCCGACCTGGCCCGCGTCCACCTCGTACTGGAACTTGCGCGCGGCGGCGCCGGACTGGGTGAAGATGCCCGTGCCGTTGCCGAAGGGGTTCGCGTTCACGAAGGCGATCGCGTCGTCGAGGGTATCCACGCCCACGAGGCAGAGCACCGGGCCGAAGATCTCCTCCTTGTAGATGTGCATGCCGGGCTTCACGCCGGAGAAGACGGTGGGGCCGACGAAGTTGCCGTCGGGGTAGCCGGGCACCTTTAGGCCGCGGCCGTCCAGCTCGAGCTTCGCGCCCTCCTTCACGCCCGCCTCGATGAGGGAAGTCACGCGGGCGAGCGCGTTCTTCGAGATGAGGGGGCCGAGGTCCGCGCCGGGCTCGGTGCCCGCGCTCACCTTGAGGCTCTTCGCCTTCTCGACGATGTCCGGGATCCACTGCTGCGCCTCGCCCACCAGCACGCCCACGCTGATCGCCATGCAGCGCTGGCCGGCGGCGCCGAAGCCCGCGCCGACGAGCGCGTTGAGGGAGTGGTCCTTGGAGGCGTCCGGCAGCACCACCGCGTGGTTCTTGGCGCCCATCATGCACTGCGCGCGCTTGCCGTGCGTGCTGGCGAGGTTGTAGACGTGATGGCCGACGGCCGTGGAGCCGACGAAGGACACGGCCTGGATCACCGGGTGCGTGCAGAGGGTATCCACGGCGAGCTTGCCGCCGTGCACGATGTTGAGGACACCCGGGGGCACGCCCGCCTCCAGCGCCAGCTCGGCGAGCAGCATGGGCGTCATCGGGTCCTGCTCCGAGGGCTTGAGCACGAAGGTGTTGCCCGAGACGATCGCCATCGGGAACATCCACAGCGGGATCATGGCCGGGAAGTTGAAGGGCGTGATGCCGGCGCACACGCCGATGGGCTGGCGGATGGCGTAGACGTCCACGCCGCCGGCGACCTGCTCGAGGTGCTCGCCCATCTGCAGCGACCCCACGGAGCAGGCGTGCTCGACGACCTCGAGGCCGCGGAAGACGTCGCCCTCGGCGTCGGCCAGGGTCTTGCCCTGCTCGGCGGTGAGGCAGGCGGCGAGCTTCTTCATGTCGCGCCGGATGACTTCCTGGAACTTGAGCATCACGCGCTTGCGGGCGCCGACGGGGGTGGTGCGCCAGTGCCGGTACGCCTTCTCCGCCGAGGCGATGGCGCGCTCCAGTTCCTCCGCCGTGGCGAAGGGCACGCGCGCGAGCACCTGCTGCGTGGCGGGGTTCACCACGTCCTTCCACTCGGGGGTTTTCGACTCGACGAACTGGCCGTCGATGAACAGCTTCACGGTGGGAATGGCCTGCGCGACGGCCTGGAGGTTGGCTGCCATGGGGGTCTCCTCTAGTCGGAACCGGTCTACGGAACCGGTCTACAGAACCGGTCTACGGAACCGGTCTATTCGGGGATCGAAGCCAAGACGCCTCAAACCATGGAATAGACCGGTTCCGTAGACCGGTTCTGTAGACCGGTTCCGTAGACCGGTTCCGATTATAAGTCCGGGGGAGGAGGGGCAGGCGCGCGGCGGAGGGTGGGACGGCTCTTACCCGCCGTATCGTATACGATATACTTTTCACGCCCACGCCATGCCCGACATCCCGACCTTCCCCTGGAACCCCGAGCACGAAGCCCCGACGGTGGCGGCGGTGCGCGGCCTCTCGCTCGCCAAGGTGGTGCGCGAGGAGGTGCTGGGCCTGATCCTCGCCGGCGACCTCGCCCCGGGCGCCCGCATCAACGAGCCGGATGTCGCCGAACGCCTGGGCGTGTCGCGCGTGCCGGTGCGCGAGGCCCTTCGCGAGCTGGAGGCCATGGGCCTCGTCGTCGCGCGCAAGAACCTCGGCGTCTTCGTCCGCGAGTTCTCGCCCAAGGAGGTCGCCGACCTCTACGAGCTTCGCGCCGTGCTGGATGGCCACGCGGGCACGCGCGCCGGTGGCCTGCCCGATGCCCCCCGCCGGGCGCTCTCCCGCACGCTCGAGTCCGCCACCGCCGCCATGCGCAGGGCCGCCCGCCGCCGCGACCTCGCCACCTACTACGCCGGGAACCTGCGCTTCCACTGGGCCATCGTGGAGGCGGCCGGGAACGGAAAGCTCGCCGAGGCCTACCGCGGCGTCGTGCAGCAGCTGCACCTGTGGCGGCTGAAGAACCTCTCCCAGCCCGTCGGCATGGCCGCCTCGATCGCCGAGCACGAGGCGATCGCGAAAGCCGTGCGCGACGGCGACCCCGCGGCTGCGGGCCGGCTGCTGGCCGACCACGTGGGCGCGGCCCGCCAACGACTCGAACCCCAACTATCCGAGGAGAAGAAACCATGAAGAGACGCCACGCCCTCCTTGCCGCCCCCGCCCTCGCTGCCGCCTTCCTGCTGCCGGGCGCAGCCGCGGCCCAGGACTACCCCACGAAGACGGTGAAGATCGTCGCCCCCGTGCAGCCCGGCGGCGGCGTGGACCTGGTCGCCCGCACCGTGGCCGAGCAGCTCACGAAGTCGCTGGGCCAGACCTTCATCGTCGAGAACCTCTCCGGCGGCGGTGGCGTCATCGCCGCGCAGGCCGTGGCCAAGGCCGCGCCCGACGGCTACACGCTGATGCTGGGCTACGTGGCCACCCACGGCACGGTGCCCGCGGTGCGCAAGGTCGCCTACGACGCCGTGAAGGACTTCACGCCCATCGCCATGGTCGCCGGCACCCCGAACGTGCTGGTCATCGCCAACAGCGTGCCGGCCACCGACGCCAGGAGCCTCATCGAGTACGCCAAGGCCAACAAGGTGAGCTACGGCTCGGCCGGGCAGGGCTCGCTCACGCACCTCGCGATGGAGCAGTTCCGCACCGCCGCCGGCTTCGAGGCCGTGCACGCCGCCTACCGCGGCATCGGCCCGGCCATCACCGACATCCTCGGGGGCCAGACGCACATGATGATGCCGGGGCTCGCGGCGGCGGTTCCGCACATCCGCGCCGGCAAGATGAAGCCCATCGCCGTCACCGGCCTCAGGCGCCACCCGCTGCTCCCCGACGTGCCCACCTTCGAGGAGCTGGGCTACAAGGGCTTCGACGGCGTGCAGTGGTATGGCATCGTCGGCCCCGCCGGCATGCCCGCCGCGGTCACGAGGAAGCTGAACGACGAGATCAACAAGGCGATCGGCACGCCGGAGCTGCAGAAGCGGCTCTCGGGCGAGGCGCTCGACGTGATGCCGATGTCGCCCGAGCAGTTCGGCAGGTTCATGCAGGCCGACATCGCCAAGTGGGCGAAGCTCGCCAAGGACCGCAACATCACCCTGGAAAACTGAACGATGGCACGGAACACGAAAGTCGCGGCGGACCACGATGCGCCGCCCGTCACGCGAACGCTCGCGAAGTTCGTCGCCACCCACCCATCGCGGGGCTGGAGCGACGCCGTCGACCACGAGGCGCACCGCACCTTCCTCAACTGGGTGGGCTGCGCGGTGGGGGCGGCCCGGCACGAGGCGGCGCAGGCGGCGCTGGATGCCGCGGCCATGCTGCAGCCGGCGGCGCAGGCCGCGGTACTGGGCCGGGCGGAGCGCATCGACATGGCGAGCGCCGCGCTGGTGAACGGCATCAGCTCGCACACGTTCGATTTCGACGACACGCACCTCAAGACCATCATCCACCCGGCGGGCCCGGTCGCTTCGGCGTTGCTCGCGCTCGCGGAAGTCACGGGTGCCTCGGGCCGGCAGCTCATCGACGCGCTGGTGCTGGGGATCGACGTCTCGTGCCGGCTGGGCAACGTCATGTACCCCGACCACTACGACCGCGGCTGGCACATCACCGGCTCCACGGGGCAGATGGGCGCGGCCGCGGGCTGCGCGCGGCTGCTGGGCCTGGACGAGGGGCGGACGGCCATGGCGCTGGGCATCGCCGCCTCGCAGCCGGTGGGCATGCGCGAGCAGTTCGGCACGATGACGAAGCCTTTCCACCCGGGGGCGGCGGCGCGGGCGGGGCTGCTGGCAGCGCTCCTCGCCAAGCATGGCTTCACTTCCAGCCCGAAATCCATCGAGGCGCCGCGCGGCTACGTGCAGGTGGTCTCCACCAAGTGCGACTGGCGCGAGGCGACCGAGGAGCTGGGCAGCCGCTTCGAGATTTCCTTCAACACCTACAAGCCTTTCGCGTGCGGCATCGTGATCCACCCCACGATCGACGCGGCGGTGCAGTTGCGCGCGCGCGGCGTGCGGGCGGAGGACGTGGAGCGCATCGAGCTCAAGGTGCACTCGCTCGTGCTCGAGCTCACGGGGAAGAAGGAGCCGAAGGACGGCCTCGAGGGCAAGTTCAGCGTCTACCACGGGTTCGCGGCGGGGCTCACCTTCGGGCGCGCAGGCGAGGGGGAGTACGACGACGCCATCGTCACGCGCGAGGACATGGTGGCGCTGCGGCGAAAGGTCGTGGCCACCGTGGACGATTCCATCGACGAGGCGGCGGCCGACGTGACGGCGGTGATGAGGGACGGGCGGCGCGAGCGCGTGTTCGTCGAGCACGCCATCGGGTCGCTGGAGCGGCCGATGACGGATGCGGACCTGGAGGCCAAGTTCCGCTCGCTCGCCGAGCCGGTGATCGGGGCCGGGCGCGCGTCGAACCTGATTGCCGCGTGCTGGGCGGTGGGCGGGGCTGGGAGCGTGGCGGAGGTGATCGCGGCGGGGAGCGCGGCATGAGCGCGCGGCCGAGGATCGTCGTCCTCGACGACTACGAGCAGGCCATGCGCACGCACGCGGACTGGTCGGCGGTCGACCGGCTGGCCGACGTCACGGTGCATCACGAGAAGTTGCGGGGGGACGCGTTGTTGGCTGCGATCGCGGAGGCGGATGCGATCGCCGTGGTGCGAGACCGCACGCCGTTCAAGGCGGAGCTGCTGGCGAAGCTCCCGAAGCTGCGCTACCTCGTCTACACGGGCGTGCGCAACACGCAGCTCGACGCGGCCGCCTTCGCCGCGCGCGGCATCCCGGTAAGCCACACGGAGCGCGACTTCGGCAAGGACAGCACGTGCGAGCACACGTGGGCGCTGATCCTCGCGGCGTCGCGGCGGATCGAGGCGCACATGGCGCTCGTTCGCGCGGGGCGGTGGCGCGACGGCGGGCCGCTGGCGGTGATCCTGCGCGGCGAGCGGCTGGGGCTCGTCGGCTTCGGCGAGATCGGGCAGCGGGTGGGGGAGGTGGGGCGGGCCTTCGGCATGGAGGTCGTCACGTGGAGCCCGCACATGACGCCCAAGCGGGCATCGGCCGGGGGCGCAATCGCGGTTTCGCTGGAGGAGCTGCTCGCGACTTCCAAGGTGGCGAGCCTGCACCTCGTGCCCTCGGAATCGACGCGGAAGCTGCTGGATGCCAGGCGGCTGGGCCTCATGCGCGAGGACGCGATCCTCGTGAACACCTCGCGCTCGGCGTTGATCGACATGGCGGCGCTGCCGGCGGCGGTGGAGGCGGGGCGGCCGGGGATCGTCGCGCTCGATGTCTTCGACGAGGAGCCGCTGCCGGCCGATTTCCCCCTGCGCTCCCACCCCAACGCCGTCCTCACGCCGCACGTGGGCTTCGTGGCCCGCCCGGTGTACGAGAAGTTCGCCGGCGGCATGGTCGAGTGCCTCTCGGCCTGGCTCGAGGGCCGGCCCCTCGTCCGCCCGCTCAAGTAGGGACACCAATTGGGGACGGTTCTTAAGAACCGTCCCCAATTCCTGTCCCCGGCTCAGGCGACGGTGACGTCCTTGGAGAGGTAGACGTCCTGGATGGCGTTGAGGAGCGCGACCCCATCGGAGGTAGGCTTCTGGAAGGCTTTCCGCCCCGAGATGAGGCCCATCCCGCCGGCGCGCTTGTTGATCACGGCAGTGCGCACGGCCTGGGCGAGGTCGCCGGCGCCTTTCGATTCGCCGCCGGAGTTGATGAGCCCCGCGCGGCCCATGTAGCAGCCGGCCACCTGGTAGCGCACGAGGTCGATCGGGTGGCTCGTGGTGAGCTCCGAGTAGACCTTCGGGTGGGTCTTCGCGAACTTGATCGCGTCGAACCCGCCATTGTTCTCGGCCATCTTCTGCTTGATGATGTCGGCCTCGAGGGTGACGCCGAGGTGGTTCGCCTGGCTGGTGAGGTCGGCGGCCACGTGATAGTCGACGCCGTCCTTCTTGAAGGCGGGGTTGCGCAGGTAGCACCAGAGGATGGTCGCCATCCCCAGCTCGTGCGCGCGGCGGAAGCACTGCGAGATCTCCCAGATCTGGCGCCGCGACTCGGCCGAGCCGAAGTACACGGTCGCGCCCACCGCCACCGCCCCCATGTCGAAGGCCTGCTCGACGCTCGCGAAAAGGCTCTGGTCGTAGGTGTTGGGGTAGGACAGGAACTCGTTGTGGTTCAGCTTCACCACGAACGGGATCCTGTGGGCGTAGCGGCGCGCGACCGCCCCCAGCACGCCCAGCGTCGAGGCGACGCCGTTGCAGCCGCCCTCGATCGCGAGCTGCACGATGCCCTCGGGGTCGAAGCAGCGCGGGTTGGGTGCGAAGGAGGCGCCGGCGGAGTGCTCGATGCCCTGGTCCACCGGCAGCAGAGACAGGTACCCCGTGCCCGCAAGGCGGCCGTGGCCATACAGCGATGCCATCGCACGCATCACCGAGGGCTTGCGGTCCGTGATGCCCACGACCCGGTCGAGGAAGTCGGGCCCGGGCAGGTTGAGGCTCGCCTTGGGGATGCCCTTGCAATTGTGCTTCAGGAGGGTGTCGGCTTCGGCGCCGAGGAGCGAGACGATGTCGGTCATGGGGGTCTCCCGTCAGGCTGGCGTGATGCCCCCAGCATGCCCCCGCCGCGCGGCCCCCTCAATGACCGGGATCAGTCCCCCCCCAAAATCGGGGACAGGTATTGGGGACGGTTCTTAAGAACCGTCCCCAAAAGGTGTCCCGGTCAGTCGGTGAAGGCGACAAGGAGGGCGTCGGCGGGGACGAGCTGGTCTTGCGAGAAGGCGACGCGGGCGATGACGCCGTCACGCGGCGAGACGAGCGTGTGCTCCATCTTCATGGCCTCGAGGATGAGCAGCGGCTGGCCCTTCGTGACCGTGTCGCCCGCCTTGGCCATGACCTTCACCACGCGTCCCGGCATGAGCGCCGTGAGGCGGGCATCCGGCAGGAGATCGGCCGGCTCGTAGTGGAACGGGTCCACCAGCGTGAGCGCATGGCGCCCGGCCGGGGTCGAAACCGAAAGCTCGTCCCCCCACCGCGCCACCCGCGCGAAATAGGTCTCGTCGTCCAGGGCGATCTGCAGCCGCTCGCCGTCCGTGGGCCCCAGCGACACGCGGTGGGACCGCCCGCCCACCTCAACCACGGCGTGGTCGGAAGCCATGGTCGCGTGGACCATGACATCCCGCCCGTCCGGGCCGCGAAACTCCAGCGTGCGCGAAGCGTGCTGGTTCATCCGCCAGCCTCCCGCGTCGTCCCACGGAGAGGCACCCCGCGCCGCCGCCCGCTCATCCAGATGTACGCGCGAGGCCGCGGCCACCAGCGCCTCCAGCGGCGCCTCGCCCGGCGGGGGCAGCAGGTCGGCACGATGCGCCTCGATGAACCCGGTATCCGTGTCACCCGCAAGGTAGGAAGGATGCGATACCACCCGCTCCAGGAAAGCGAGGTTCGTGCGTACGCCCAGGATCTCGGTTCGCGAAAGCGCCTCCTGCATCCGCCGCGCCGCCTCCTCGCGGTTGTCGCCCCAACACACGAGCTTCCCGATCATCGAGTCGTAGAAGACGCTCACCGTATCGCCTTCGCGGATGCCCGTATCCAGCCGCACGTCCGGCGCCTCGGGCGGGGTCCGCAGCACCGCGACCCGCCCCGTCTCCGGCAGGAAACCGTTGGACGGGTTCTCCGCGCACAGCCGCACCTCGATCGCGTGCCCGCCGGTGAGAATCTCGTCCTGGGAAAGCGGCAGCGGCTCCCCCGAAGCCACGCGCAGCTGCCACTCCACGAGGTCCTCGCCCGTGATCATCTCGGTGACCGGGTGCTCGACCTGCAGGCGCGTGTTCATCTCCATGAAATAGAACTGGCGGTCGGCCCCGACGATGAACTCCACCGTCCCGGCACCGCGATAGCCGATGGCCTTGGCCGCCGCGACCGCGGCCTTCCCCATGCGCCGGCGAAGGTCGTCGTAGAGGAAGGGCGAGGGCGACTCCTCCAGCACCTTCTGGTGCCGCCGCTGGATGGAGCACTCGCGCTCGAACAGGTGCACGTAGTTGCCGTGCGCGTCGCCGAACACCTGGAACTCGATGTGGTGCGGCCCCTGCACGAAGCGCTCCAGCAGCACGCGGTCGTCGCCGAAGGCGCCCTTGGCCTCGCGCTGCGCCGCCGCCAACTGCGAACCGAACTCGCCCGCGGAAGAAACGAGCCGCATCCCCCGCCCGCCACCCCCCGCCACCGCCTTCACCAGCAGCGGATAGCCGATCTTCTCCGCCTGCTTCGCGAGGAAGGCCTCGTCCTGCTTCTCGCCGTGGTAGCCCGGCACCACCGGCACGCCCGCCTTCTCGAGGATGGCCTTGGCGCGGTCCTTGAGGCCCATCTTCTCGATGGCCTCCGGCGTCGGCCCGATGAAAACGAGCCCCGCCGCCTCGACCGCGCGCGCGAAAGCCTCGTTCTCCGACAGGAACCCGTACCCGGGATGGATCGCTTCCGCTCCGCACGCGAGGGCCACCTCGATGATCCGGTCGCCCCGCAGGTAGGACTCGGCAGGCCGCGGCCCGCCGATCGCGTAGGCCTCGTCCGCCATCTCCACGTGCAGCGCATGGGCATCGGCCGAGGAGTGCACCGCGACCGTCCGCACCGCCAGCGCCCGGCAGGTGCGGATCACCCGGCAGGCGATCTCGCCGCGGTTGGCGATGAGGACCTTGGCGAACAAGGGCGGCTCAGTGCTCTTCCGGCACGCCCTGCCACAGGAGCTCGTAGCCCAGCTCCTGCGTATCCGTGCACATCTTCGCCAGCGCCGCGAATTTCTCCTTGAACACGTGGTCGGCGTGGGAGCGCTCGTGCTCCTCGAAGGAGCGCCAGTAGGTCACGATCACGATGTGGTCGTCGGCCCCCTTGGGCGCGGTGAGCGAGCCCTCGGACGAGGCGAACCCGGAAAACTTGAACACCTGCCCGGCGATGAAGCCGCCCTTGTCGCCGCCGTAGGTGTTCTTCACGGTGTTGCACATCTCGCCGAGTGCCAGCTCCACGTCCTCCATCTGCACGCCGGTCTTCAGCCTCACCGTGTTGAACAGCATCTTTGAGCCGAAAGGAATCGAAATCGCGTCGAACATGGGTCTCTCCGGGGAATGGGTGGCATTGTACTCAGGTCGCCGCGGGCGGGCTCAGCGCCTGCCGAGCACGCGCCGCCGCCACGCGCTCGGGGCCTCGCCTGTCCACCCCTGGAAGGCACGGAAAAAGGCGGAAGGTTCCGAGTAGCCGAGGTCCGCGGCCACGCGCGCAACGCTCCCGCCCGGTTTCGCGAGCCTCGCGGTGGCGAGGTCGCGGCGCAGGGCGTCGCGAATGGCGCGGAAGCTCGTGCCCTCGTCCTGCAGGCGGCGGTGCAGCGTCCGAGGCGATAGGTGGAGCCCCCGCGCCGCCTCTTCAAGCCCCAGTGCGCGCGGCAGCGCCTCCGCGAGCAGCGTCCGCAATGCCCGCGCGAGCTCCCGGTCGCGGCGGTAGAGCATCGTGATCTTCCCCGGCGCACCTTCGAGGAAGGCCGCGAGGTCCGCCTCGTCGCGGCGCACGGGGAGGTCGAGCAGGCCTGCGTCGAAGCTCGCCTCCAGCGATTCCGCACCAAAGGACGAGTGCTCCGTGTAGATGAGCCCGTAGTCGGCCGCGTGCGCCGGGCGCGGGTAGGGGAAGCGCACGGCGTCGAGCGCCAACGCCCGCCCCGCAAGCCAGCACGCAAGCGCGTGCAGCAGCCGCAGCAGCCACTCGAAGGCGAACACGCGGCAGGGGTCTGACGGGTGCCGCGAAAGCCGCGTGACCTCCGCAATGACCAGCCGCGCCGTGGGGCCATTGCGCTCCACGCTCACACGCAGCTCCGGCAGCACGAGCGCGAGGAAGCGGCCGGCGCGGTCCAGCGCCTCGCCCAGCCGGCCGGCGCCGATCGTCCCCCGGCACAGGAACTCGAACGTGCCGGGCCGAAGCGGGGAAGCGAACAGGCCGAAAGCCTCGTCCCCATGCGCGCGCACCACCGCGTCGTAGAGCGCCGCGTAGGCCGGCAGCGTCACCCGCGCGGAAGGATCGGCCAGCACGCGGGCGTCGATCCCCGCCTCGCGAAGGGGCCCGGCGATGTCGAGCCCGCGCCGCCGCGGCCCGGCCAGCAACCCCGTCACGAATCTGGCGGCGACGGTTGCACGATCCGGCTGGGCGGCACGGGGGGAGTCCTTGCCGGCAAAGGGAGGGCACATGGTGGCTATTTTTGCACGATTCGCGTCCGCCGCGAACATGGAGCCCCCGGGGGCGGCTGGCCTATGATGGCGGCACGCCCGAGGAGAACCCCGCCATGACCGACCT
>Ga0073899_10000607_pt1 | contig 32917 bp, 29 predicted proteins | sample KloWWTmetaKNB5Ph_FD_88975 | JGI IMG/M metagenome (GOLD analysis project Ga0073899, IMG submission 88975) | Active sludge microbial communities from Klosterneuburg, Austria, studying microevolution and ecology of nitrifiers - Klosterneuburg... | ecosystem: Engineered > WWTP > Aerobic digester >... | reverse complement strand
GCGTCGCTGCTTGGCGTGACCGATGGTCGCGCCCTTCATCGGCCCCTTCATCGCGCCCGGGCCACAACCGGTGCAGATGTCGGGCCCACGCAAGCCGAGCTGGTAGCCGACTTTCTTGGTGTATTCGTATTCGTCGCGCTTGATCGAATGGCCGCCCCAGCACACCACCAGATTCGGATCGAGGTGCGGGCGCAGGATGCGCGCATTGCGCAGGATCTCGAACACGGCATTGGTGATGCCATTCGACTCTTCCAGATTGAAGCGTCCGGACTGGATGTCGCTGGCGACATAAGCGATATCGCGCACCACAGCGAACAACAACTCGCTGATGCCGCGGATAATTTCGCCTTCGACGAAGGCTTCGCCTGGCGCATTGATCAACTCCAGCTTGATGCCGCGGTCCTGCTGATGCACCTGGATGTCGAAATCGGGATAACGGTCGAGCAGCGCGCGCGGATCGTCCGAGGTCGATCCACTGGAGAGCACGGCGAGCGCGCAGCGGCGCATCAACTGGTGCAGGCCGCCATGGCTGGCATCACGCAAGCGGCTGACTTCCTGGCGCGACAACATGTCCATGCCGCCCATCGGCGAAATGCGGGCATTCAAGGTAACGGGAGACATCGTTCGGGATTCCTCTGATCAGGGCGCAGCATGCGCCAGACGACCGCTCAATGCGATTCGGTCATCAATTCCGCAGGCACGCCGCCTGCAACAAGCCGTGCGTCGAAACCTCGTTCGCACAGAAGATAGGTGGCCGAAGCGCTACGCCGGCCGGAGTCGCAATACACCGCGCAGGGGCGCCGCGCGTCAAGCTGCACAGCCAACTCGCGCAGGCGCGCGAGCGGCAGGCTGATCGCACCCGGCACATGGCCGCGCACAAATTCATCGGTCAGGCGGACATCGATCAACTGATGCTCTGCCGTCACTTCCTCGATCACCATCTGCGACAACACCGGCGCCTTGAGCAGGCGCTCGAAATCGTGCGCATCGATCTTCATCACCGCCACGTCGGTCAGCGCTCGCACCGTGGCATTGCGCGGATTGCCGGACAACACGGCCTCTTCACCGAAGCCTCGACCCACGCCGAGCTGCGACACCTCGGTCTCGTTGAAACCGTCGGCATCCTGTTGCACGACCTGGACCCGACCCTCGGTGAGAATGAAATAGCAGTCGCCGCGATCCCCTTGCTGAATGATGGTCTCGCCACCGTTGAACTTCGCCGATTGCATGCACGCGAACAACTGCGCGATGTTGCCGGGCGGAATGCGATGGAACGCCTGGTTTTGCAGCAGCGCGGTCATCCAGTCCTGGGATTCGTCATCGCCACCGCTCTTGCGTGACCCATGCTCGGTCACTTCCAGGCCGCCGGTTTGAGACCAGGTCAGGATCAGGTCCATGTGTTCGCGATCGACCAGCAGGACCTGGGCGGTCTTCAGGCAAGTCGCGGTGGTCACTCGGCGTGGACCGTTGGCCAACGCATTGCGCGCCTCAGGCGTATCGCCGCGAATCACATGCCCATGCCCCCCATCGAACACTTCTACTTCGCCCGAGATCAGGAACGGCACCGTCTGCGCAGACTCTCCGCGGGAGAAGATGATCTGCCCGGGCTGGTACACACCCACCCGCGAATACTTCGCCAATTCCGCGCGATCAGTCGGCAGCAGCGCGCCGAGGGGTACGAAGTTCTTGAAGAGGCTGATGTTGACCATTCCGATGGTCAGGATGCATGTCAGGCCATGAAGGCGGGAACAGAGAATTCCGCAGAACGGCGGCCCGGTCAAGGCACCAAAGGAAACGGCCCGCACAGGGCGGGCCGTTCCTCATTTCCTGCAAGCGTGTCCGCTTAGAACTCGTAGCGGAAACCGACCTGGAGCGACCAGCGCGAAATGCCGCGGTCGTCATAGATGCGGCTCACGTCCGGGGTGTTGAAGCGGTAGACGTAGCGACCCGTTGCCGAATCGATACCGCCGTACTCGACCACGCCGAAGCTACCCGGGAAGGCGACTTCGTCGACCTTGCCCCAATCTTCGTTCAACAAATTGCCGACGTTCAGGATGTCCATCCAGACTTCGGCCTTGTTGTCGCCGAAGAAGCCCGGCAGTTCCTGCGAAATGCGAACGTCGAACTGATTGACGTCCTTGCCGCGCGCGCCATTGCGTTCGGCCACCTGACCGCGGTGCGAATTCAGGTAATCGTTCGACTCCACGTACGCCCAGAACGCGGTTTCTTCGGCAGCCGAACCGAACACCACATCGCCCGGACCATTCGGGATGTACAGCAGGTCATTGGACTCACGGTTATCGCCATTGACGTCGTTGTCGAACACATAGCTGAACGGACGCCCCGAGCGGCTTTCACCAAACACCGAGAACGTCGTGTCCAGATCTTCGAAGAACGAATGCTTCCAGCTGACTGCAGCGCTGAAGCGGTCACGGATCTCATACGACGAGGTCGCGTTGACTTCCTCGTTCGGGTTGAAGGTGTTGGCGTTGCCCCACTGCGAACCCGACGTCGAACTGGTCAGTGCACTGACTTCGTCGGCATTGGTGTAGGTGTAGGCGGCCATCCACGACCAATCGCTCTCGCTCATCGGCTTGGCCAGCGACAGGGTGGCCTGCTGCGAACCGCCCTTGTTGGTCGGTCGGGCGATGATCGCATCGTTGAACGAGCGGTTGCGGTTCTGACGACCCGAGGCAGTACCAGAAAGCGACGTACCATCCTGGCGCCAGTTGGCCGGGTTGTAGCCCGCGGTATTCCAGTACATCGCACGGCCGTCCTGGCCAAAACGCGTCGGCGCACCGAGGTTCAGGTGTTGATAGAAGATGCCTTCCTCGACCTGAAGCAGGATGACTTCGGCGGCTGCGACTGCACCCCACCACGGCAGTTCATGATCGATCGCCAGGTTCGCTTTCCAGGCCGAAGGCTGGCCCAGGTCCGGATCGACGAAATCGATCGACTGGGTGCCGCCGGTGCCGGGCGTGAACAGTCCGAGCTGGTCCGCACGATCCGGATCGAAATGGCTGATACCGGACGAGAAGAAATAGTCGGTGTAGGTGCTGCCGTTGTTCGAGTAAGGGTTCGACAGCCACACGCTGGCGGCCGCACCCTGGAACAAGCCGAAACCGCCGCGCAACTGGGTCGACCGCTCGCTATCGAAGGTGTAGTTGAAGCCGACGCGCGGCGCGACGGTCTTGTTGCCGTCGATGGTCTGGCTGTTGTCGTAGTGGAACGCGGCCGAAGCGGCGGCGTTGAACAAGGGCTCCTCGCCCACGTTCGGCGTGTCCACGCGGAAGCCGTAGTTCACGGTCAGGTTGTTGCTGAACGCCCACGAATCCTGCACGAACAGGCCAAGATTGCGGATGCTCCAAGCAGCAGCCATCGTGTCGAGGTTGCCGCCAGTCGGAACAAACAGCTGGTAGCGGTTGGAGATGCCCTGCTCGAACAAGTCGATGCTGTTGAACGAGTACGAGCCATTGATGCGTCGGCCGAACAGGTTGTAGATGTCGTTGTTCTCGTAGTCCGCACCGAACTTCACGGTGTGGTCGCCGAGGAACCAGTTGCCGGCGAGGTAGCCGTTCCAGGTTTTGGTCGCGAGAATGTTGGCGTGGGTATTTTCTTCCGTGCCAAGGTTCAGGATACCCGTCGACGTGCCATTACGGATCGTGATCGCGATCGCCGGCAAGTCGCCCCTCGGGGTGCGCACGGCCGAATAATCGCGATACGACACCTTGGCTTCGGTCGAGAAGTTGTCGGCCCAGTCACTGAACAGCTGTGCCGTGTAGGTATCGAGCTGGAAATCACGCTGGTAGACGTATGAACCGAGCGCAATCTGGTTGCCGTTTCGGCCACCGAATCCCGGAAGCACGACGACACTCTGGTCCGACGTGCCGTAACGGAAGTTGAAGCGATGGGCGTCGTTGATGTTCCAGTCGATCTTCAGACCATACTCTTCGCCCGTCGTGTCGGCGCCGCCGACATCCGAAGAGCCGGCATCGAATCCGTAGCCGGCGGCGATGGCACGCACGCGCTCGATGTCGGCCTGCGTGATGTTGACGATGTTCGAAGCCGAGGAACCCACCGGGCCGAACGTCGGACCGGGCGCACCCTGGTTGTAGTCTTCATAATTGAAGAAGAAGAACAGCTTGTCCTTCACGATCGGGCCGCCCACGGTCAGGCCGTAGGTGGTTTCATCGGTGAAACCGGAGAAATCCGAACCATCGGCATTCTCCGCCACCCATGAATTGTCACGGTAGAGGCCGTACAGCGATCCATGGAATTCGTTGGTACCGGACTTCGTCACGGCGTTGATCACGCCACCGACGCCGCCCGAAATCGTGACGTCGTAGTTGGCGACGTCGACCGCGATTTCTTCGATGGTGTCCATCGAGAACGGCTGGCGCGGCGTCGGCAAGTTGTTGCCTTCGAGACCGAAGCTGTCGTTGGTGCTGATGCCGTCGACCTTGATCGCGTTGTAACGCGGGTTCTGACCGCCGACCGAAATTTCGTTGCGCGACTTGTCGGTCTGCACGATGCGCGGATCGAGGCGCGCATAGTCCTGCAGGTTGCGTTCGATCGACGGGAAAGCCGCGATCTGTTCGCCCGAAACATTCGTGCCCGCGCCCATTCTGTCGGCGCTGAACATCATCGACATCGCGTCGGCAGTGACCGTGATCGCATCGAGTGACGTGGTGTCTGCCGCGCCGCCCAGCTGCGCATCGACATTGGTCAGCTCGGCCAGTGCCAGATAGACGTCCGATTCGGCGTCTTTCAGGCTGTCCTTCGACGCGGTGACGGTGTACGGACCGCCTACGCGCAGACCGACCACGGTATAGCGGCCATTGGCGTCGGTCGCGACCGTCTTGCGTGCGCCCGTCGGGGCATGCACGACTTCGATCGTGGCGTTCGCTACGGGCGCGCCCGATTCATCGACGACGCGACCAGTCAGACCGGCCGAAGTGTTCTGTGCGACGACCGGCATGGCAGCAGCCAAACCGAGCAGGATCGCCATGGAGAGCGCATTACGCTTTGTCATGTTTGCACCTTGTTGTGACAACGGAAGAAAACACCACCACCGGTCTTGCGGGACGCCTAACCTGAAAGGTCGATAACCGATCTTTCAACACATCCAACGACGCGAAGCGATAAGGGTTAACTGAAGTTTAACAGCGCCCGATGACAGTTTTATAACATATTGACTTACAAGACTTTTGTTGACCATTCTGGGGCGAATGGAAGTTAGGCGACACGCGTAATCAGCGCGAGACAGGCTCTTGCCGGCGCTTGCGCAGTAGCGATCAACTCCGGGTTCTCGGCGAAATAGGCGCGCGCGCGCAGGGTCGTGCGCATTGGCGGCGGCGTGAATGCGTGAATGCGCACGCCGGAATGTTCCAACTCCTGCGACCACTGTGCGACCAAGCCACGCAATGCGAACTTGGCGACGCCGTAGGCATTCCAGAATGCTTTGCCGACTCGTGCTTCATCATCAAGCACAAATACGCAGTGACCCTGCGCTGCACGCAATAACGGCAAACACGCTTGCGTCAGCGCAAACGGCGCATTCAGATTCACCTGCAGCGAACGCAACCAGTCGTCGGCCGGCAACGACTCCAACGGCGTCAAACCACTGAAGCTGGCGGCGGCGTGAATCAGTGCATCGAGCCGACCGCATTGCTGGGCCAGGGTGTCGGCAAGCACCTCGAATTCGGCCGGTGTCGCGCCTTCAAGGTTGATTGGATAGATCGCCGGCTCAGGACCGCCGGCAGCGGCGATGTCATCGTAGACGCGTTCCAGCGCGCGCACGCGCTTTCCCGCCAGCACCACCGTCGCACCCGCGGCGGCGGCCTGCTTGGCGAGTTCAGACCCCAGCCCGCCTGCAGCGCCGGTGATCAGCAGCACTTGCCCGGCCAATGCGCCGGAATGACCCGCGGACATCAGTCTTTGGCTGCGTCGCGCACCATCTGGGCGAGCTCGCCCTTCTCGTGCAATTCCAGCGTAATGTCACAACCACCGATCAGTTCACCATTGATGAATAGCTGCGGAAAAGTCGGCCAATTGGAATAGCGCGGCAAGTTGGCGCGAACGTCGGGGTCTTCGAGCACGTTCACGCTCGCGAACTCGGCACCGGCTTCCTTGAGCGCCTGCACGGTTCGGCTGGAGAAACCGCACATCGGAAACTGCGGTGTGCCTTTCATGAACAGCATGATCGGCGCGGATTCGACGATGGACTTGATGCGTTCGACAGATTCCATAAGTTGATCTCGTTGCGGAGGATGGCGGCGATTCTACAACCCGCGGCGATCACGACGGCAGTCTCACATTGGCCTGCTAAAGTACGCGTCCGTACTTCTCCATTTTCCGAGCTTCACCGCAATCCTTCACGGAGTGATGACATGGCCATCGAACTGCCTGCCCTGCCCTACGCCCGCGACGCGCTGGCGCCGCACATTTCGGCCGAAACCATCGATTTCCACTATGGCAAGCATCATCAAGCCTATGTGACCAATCTGAATAATCAGATCAAGGGCACCGAGTTTGAATCGCTGTCCCTGGAAGAGATCATTCGCAAGTCCTCTGGTGGCATGTTCAACAACGCCGCCCAAGTATGGAATCACACGTTCTACTGGAACAGCCTGAAGCCGAGCGGCGGTGGCGAACCGACCGGCAAGCTCGCGGATGCGATCAATACCGCCTTCGGTTCTTTCGCGCAGTTCAAGGAACAATTCACGAATACGGCACTGACCACGTTCGGTTCCGGTTGGGCTTGGTTGGTACAGCGTGCCGATGGTTCGCTGGGGCTGATCAGCACCTCCAACGCGGCGACGCCACTCACTGGCACCGACCGCGCATTGCTCACCTGCGACGTTTGGGAACACGCCTATTACGTCGACTACCGCAACGCCCGCGCGAAATACGTCGAAGCGTTCTGGAATCTGGTGAACTGGGAGCACGTGGCCGCGCAAATGGCCTGATCGGTTACCGCTCGCGCAATCGTTGCATCGGCGCGGCGACTTGCTCGCGCCGATGCAGTGTCGTTCCGACGCGATCGAGCGCGTCGGCCAGTACATCTGGCGCGTCGGCGATCAAGGTGGCATGACCCACCTTGCGGCCTTCACGCGACGACTTGCCGTAGTCGTGCCAATGACCGGCGGCTTCTGCAAGCAGCTTGCGCCGATCCGGCAACTCGCCGACCCAGTTCAACATGCAGGAGCGCCCGCGTGCCGAGGTGCTGCCAAGCGGCAGGCCAAGTACCGCGCGCAGATGATTCTCGAACTGCGAGACATCAGCGCCTTCGATGGTCCAGTGCCCAGAGTTGTGAACGCGCGGCGCCATCTCGTTTGCCAGCAACTGACCGTCGCAGACAAACAATTCCAGCGCGAACACGCCAACGTAATCCAGCGACTCAGCCACTCGTCGTGCCGCAGACAATGCCGCCACATGCAGCGCAGCGTCGACCGTCGCCGGCGCGAGGCTTGCCGACAGGATGCCTGCGTCATGCCAGTTTTCGGTCAATGGGTAGGCGCGAAACTCACCCTCGCGACCACGCACCGCGATCACCGACACCTCACGTTCGAATGGAACAAAGGCTTCCAAGATCAAACCGACACGTTCCGCCTGCGCACTTAGCGCGAGCCAAGCGGCGTCGAGATCGTCCGCCGACATGATCCGGAATTGGCCCTTGCCGTCGTAACCAAGACGACGCGTCTTGAGAATCGCCGGCAACCCGACGTCGCACGCCGCGCGATCAAGATCAGCACGTGTGTCGATCGCCGCAAACGCTGGTACGCCGATGCCAAGTTCATGAAACAACGACTTTTCCGCCAAGCGGTCCTGTGCCACGGCAAGTGCTCGCGGGTTCGGAAACACTGGTACGCGTTGCGCCAGCCATTCGGCACTTTCGGCCGGCACGTTCTCGAAATCGAAGGTGACGACATCGACACGCCGCGCGAACTCAGCCAGAGCCCGTTCGTCGCGATAGTCCGCACCAAGCAAGGGTGCGAACTGCGCGGCACAGGCATCGGCAGCACTATCCATGACCAAGAAACGCAGGCCAAGCGGCGCCCCAGCAAGTGCCATCATGCGCGCGAGTTGGCCACCACCCAGAATGCCGATCGTGGTCATGGCGAACGCGGGTCCGGCTGCGCCATCACCTGCTCGGTCTGGGCGCGGCGAAAAATCTCTAGCGCTCTCGCCACGACCGCATCATGCGTCGCTAGGATCGCCGCCGCGTACAGCGCGGCATTCACTGCACCCGCTGCACCGATCGCAAAGGTCGCGACCGGAACACCCGCAGGCATCTGCACGATCGAGAGCAGCGAATCGATGCCATTCAACACTTTCGACTGCACCGGCACGCCAAGCACCGGCAACGCCGTTTTTGCCGCCAGCATGCCAGGCAGATGTGCCGCACCGCCGGCACCGGCGATGATGGCTTTGAGGCCACGTGCGCTGGCTTGCTCGGCGTATTGAAACAATAAATCGGGCGTGCGGTGTGCCGAAATAACACGCACCTCGTACGGAATGGCGAGGCGTTGCAGGGTCTCTTCGCTGTGCTTCAGCGTGTCCCAGTCGGAACGCGAACCCATCACGATGCCGACGATCGGCAGGGTGTTCGAAGCAGTCATGTGCAACTCCACGAAATGGGCGGCTTCAGGCCACCGCAACGGCTGCTATCTTAGCGCCCGCATCCATGGCGACGTGATGACTGATGGCCCTCGACCCACGATTTCTCTCGATCCTCTGCTGCCCGGTGAGCAAGCGCGCATTGAAGCCGTTGTCACGCGCACGGCTTGGCTTTCTCAATGATGCAGTGCGCGCTGGCAGCGTGCAGAACGTCGCCTGCGCGGTGTTGAACGCGGTCATCACCGATGCGCTGATTAGTGATGACGATAAGGTCATCTATCGCATCGACGACGGTGTGCCGGTGCTGCTGCCAGAGGAAGGCATCGGTACTACCCAGTTCACGGATTTCCCGGCATGACGCTCACACCACCCGAGGCGTCGGTGATTGAAGTCGATGTACGGCGCGCCTTGGCAGAAGACATCGGCGATGGTGACTTAACCGCGCGCCTACTGCCTCCGGAGCAACGCTGCGAAGCCGAGATCATCACCCGCAATGACATGGTGCTCTGTGGTCGCGACTGGGCCGATGCCTGCTTTCGCGCGCTCGATCCTAGTGTGACGATCGAGTGGCTGCATGCCGATGGTGCGCGCTTGAGCGCGGACACGCGCCTGTGCCGCATCGAAGGCGCAGCCCGTGGCATCGTCAGTGCCGAACGTAGCGCATTGAATTTCCTGCAAACACTTTCCGGCACGGCGACCACAACGAGACGTTATGCCGATGCATTGGCGCACTCGAAAACACGTGTGCTGGATACGCGCAAGACGCTACCCGGCCTGCGCATGGCGCAAAAATACGCAGTTCGCTGCGGCGGTGGAATGAATCATCGCGTCGGTCTGTTTGACGCGATATTGATCAAGGAAAACCATATCGCTGCCGCGGGTTCGATTGCGGCTGTGATCGCGAACGCACGCAAGATCGCCGGGAAATACATGGTCGAGGTCGAAGTCGAGAGTCTGCACGAATTCGATTCGGCGCTGGCGGCAGGGCCAGACCGCATCATGCTCGATGAACTCTCCGATGCTGATGTCCGCGAAGCGGTGCGTCGCAATGGTGGCCGTGTTGAACTGGAAGTGTCGGGCGGTGTGTCGTTTGAACGACTCGACGAAATCGCGGCACTCGGCGTGGACTTTGTCTCGGTCGGCGCATTGACCAAACACCTGCGCGCCATCGACCTCAGTCTGCGTGTACTGCGGCGCTGGTAACCCCGCGCCGCGGTTGCGCAATGCCCTAGAACTTCATGATCCCTGCAGCCCAAAGTGCTGCGATGACGGTACCGGCACCGACCAGCCCAATCACCAACCATTTGACCTGACCTCCCCCGCTCGCAACCGGTGCCGACTTGGCAGCGGCTGGCTCCGCTGCCTTGGCCACTTGCTGCATTTCGAGATGCGGGGCGACCAGCATGAAGCGCACGGTGTCGAGGCGTAGTTCCTCGCCCGGTTTGAGCATGCCGGTGTGAACGCGCTTGTCGTTGATGAACGTTCCGTTCGCCGAACCCATGTCCTCAACCGCGATGCCATCCGGCATCACCTGCAGCTTGGCGTGCTGACGCGAAACTTCGTCAGTCGGGATGCTGATGTCGCATTCCGCCGCACGGCCTACAGTCATGGTGCCGACCAGCGCAAAGGTCTTGCCGAAGGTGCTGCCGGATACGCCACGCAAGACATAACGGGGCAGTGCCTGGCGCACACGCGTGCGGCCGTCGTCCTCGGGCTCCTTCTTCGCGGCGGCAGCGGCTGCTTGCATGCGCTCGCTGGCCAAGACCCGTATGCCGATCTTGCCGAACAAGACAATGTCGCCGGGTTTGATCGGAGTCTCCGCCATCACTTGGCGACCGTTCAGCGCGATGCTGTTCGCGGCATTCAGCACCCGGATCGTGCCATTGCTGCCGTCGAATGTGAGTTCGCAGTGCTGGGCCGCAATACCTGGCGCCATCAACAGCAGATCATTGCCGGCGCCGCCGCCGACACGCGTGGTGCCCAGCTTCAACTCAAACGGTTCATGCTCACCATTCGGAAACAGCAGCTTCATGTGACATCCAACTCCTGAGTAGATCAATCGATCTCGCGTACGACGCGAAATCCAATCGTATTGAAACCGGTATCCGCGTCAAAACTGCCACGCTGCTTCGGATCAAGCTTGTCCGCTGTCGACAGCCAGGCACTTCCCATCGCGACGCGGCTGCTGCAACTGGATCCACAGTCACTGACCCATTCGCGCACGTTACCGGCCATATCGTACAACCCACCGGGAGCATCGTAGTGGCGAACCGGGGCAGTCCCGGCAAATCCATCGTCGCAAGCGAGCGCATCGCGTTCGCGGTGCTCCGCGTTGTAGCGTTTGTCGGCGACATTGGCGCGACACTGCTTCGCATCTGCAGTCTGCGCGGCAAGGCCAGTCCATTCTGCCGCAGTCATCGCGCGATAACGTTTTCGGGTCTGCTTGGACAACCAAGCAACATAAGCGTCAACGTCGCCCCAAGCAACACAAACGACTGGGTGGCTGGCCTGCTGTGTGACACTTGGAGATTGCCAAGTACGCGTCTTGGAACTGCGGAAGATCGACTCGCGATCACGACAGGCCGGCCTCACCGCACGCGTTGTTGAACCACCGCCGTTCCAGAACCGTGTGAACTCGGCGACCGTCGTTTCGTTGCGCGCCACTGCGAGCCGCTTACCGCCGACCCGTTGCACCATCAGCTCTGGCCCCGCAACAGTCCCGATTCGGTCGCTGAACACGAAGCCCGGTTGACCCAAATTGGCGGATTGCTTCTGCCCGCGCTTGGCCGCCGCATTGGCCGGGTCGAGATGCAGGGCGCGCGCGTAAGCCGCCAATGCGGCCTTGCTATCCCAGCGTTCGAACGCCGCATCGCCTTCCTTCAATGCCGCGTCGATTAGTTGCTTTCGGCGGATGTCGACCGACTTGCGCAAGAGGCCATCGCGATCATGGACACCGGCAATTTCGACCGCCCGCGCCGCCGACACAAAATAGTCGTCGATCTTGCCCGAGGCAAACTGCTCATCGGCCACGGTCATCAGCGCCTTCGCGGTCTCTACCAGACCGGCACTGGCCAAGGCATTATTGCGATCAATCTTGAGCACGAGCCGATAGCGATCAGTGGCATTGCGCCCAGCGGGCAAGGTCAGGCGCTTACCGGCGATGTCGCCGCGCGCAAGACGCAGCAACTCCGCGATCGGATCAACAACCGTGGTTTCGAGTGCAATACGAAGCTGATCATCGATTCCCGGTTCGGTGATGCCGAGCAGCGCCAGTGCACTCGGATCTTCGTCCGACGGCGGCGCAAGTTGATCTGTCTCCGCTGGCAACGGTTGTGGTGGCTGCGGTTTCGGAATGGTGACCGGTACGGAATTCACTGGCGGCCGGTTATCGCTGTGCGCCGGTAACGGCGGCAGCGGCTCCGGCACGCGGCCGCGCCACACGCCATAACCGATCAGCGCGATTGCGGCGGTGATGCCGATGCCAGCAAACCATAGGCCAGCCCGGCGCACACCGCCATCGGCTGCCACCGGCGGCGGGATGACGGATACCGGTGTGGCCTTGGCTTGCTCACGCAGTTGCCGCAACTCATCACCAATCTCGTTGGGTGCTGCCGGCGCGGACAACACCATCGTCGCCGCCGCGTCCGCGCCAAGTGATGGAAGCGGCATCGCCTGCGTCGGCGCATGCATATTTACGGTCGCCTGTACCGCCGCGAGCGAGAGCGGCTGCGTAGCATCGACCGGTGGTGGGAGGCGGCGTTCGATCTCGCTCAGTGCGACCGAGAGTTCGTCGGCGTTCTGGTAACGCTGTGCCGGGTCCTTGGCCATCGCCCGATCGATCAGCGGCTGCCAGTGCTGAAAATGTGCTGGCAAGCGCGGAATCGGCTCGAACACGTGGGCATAAGCGATCGCAAAGCCGTCGTCGCCCTCATACGGTGCGTGACCGGTCAGCGCCTCGAAACTGACAGCACCGAGCGAATACAGGTCGGAGCGTCCATCCACATCACCGCCACGCGCCTGCTCGGGGCTCATGTAGTGGCTGGTGCCGACGCTAACGCCTGCGTTGGTGATGCGCGATGTCTTGCTGACTGCGCGAGCGATGCCGAAGTCGGTCAACACCGGGCTGCCGTTGACGTCAAATAACACATTGCCGGGCGCGACATCGCGATGCACAAAACCGCGTTGATGGGCATAACCGAGTGCGCGTGCGACACCGGCCACAATGCGCAGCACCTCGCGTTCGCTGATGCCGTCGCGAATACGATGCATGAAGTCACCGTGCGGCAAATGCTGCATCGAAAAATAATGCAGCTTCTCGTCGGTGATACCGACGTCATAGACCGCGACGATGTTCGGGTGCGCCAGCGATGCCAGCGTGCGCGCTTCCTGCATGAACCGGCGAGAAAATGTGGGATCCGAGATCATCGCCGGATTCATCACTTTAATCGCCACTTCCCGTTCCAGCGACGTTTGCACGGCCAGATATACGGTCGCCATACCGCCGGCGCCAATTTCACGCTTGATCAGATAACCGGGAATCTGGATCACGCTGGGCAACCGATGCGGAATGAGGAATGAGGAAGGATTGTAGTCACCTGCCCCGCCGACGTCAGCGGGCCTATTTCACGATGCGAAGACCTGGTCCCTTGCGCACCGGCTTTTCGGGTTCGGCCGGTGTCTCTGAGGACGGCAGCACATCGCCTTCGGCCTCGACCGGAAACATCATGCCTTGCCCATTTTCTTGCGCATAAATCGCCAATACGGCGGGCATCGGCACATCGACGTGTTGGCTGACGCCACCGAAACGCGCATGGAAGCGGACGCGATCGTTACCGAGTTCCAGGTCGGAAACCGCCCGCACCGCTACGTTAAGCACAATCTGGCCGTCCTTTATCGCATGTATCGGCACGCGCACGCCGTTCTGCCCGGCATCGACCAGTAAGTAAGGGGTCAGGCCGTTATCACAGATCCAGTCGTACATCGCACGCACCAAATACGGGCGGTTCGACGTCATTTTTTCAGTGTTGCTCATAGTCGACTCAAGGACGCAGCTGCTTCTCAGTATCGGTCATGCTGCGCGTGAAGGCGGGGTTGCGGAAGATTCGTTCGCCGTAATCGATGATGCCTTGGACTTCCTTAGGCAATTGCACCGACAGTGACGGTAGCCGCCAAATCAGCGGTGCTAGGGCGCAGTCGGCCAGACTCATCTCGGGATTCAGGAAAAATTTTGATACTTTGAATGCCGGCAGTGTCGCTACCAGCCCATCGCGGAGACGCTTGCGGGCGGCCTCAGCGACAGCCTTGGTGCCGTTCTGGATCGCCTCGACCTGCGACAACCAGTCGCGTTTGATGCGCCGAACCGCTAGCCGTACGCGTGCGCGCGACAACGGATCGACCGGCAGCAAGGGCGGGTGTGGATAGCGTTCGTCGAGGTATTCGCAGATCACGTCGACGTCGTACAACGACAACTCGCGATCAGCCAAGGTCGGCACGCTGTTGTAGGGATTGAGCTCGATCAAGTCCTCGGGCGGCTTCGCGGGTTCGACCACGACCAACTCGTAGCCGACCGCCTTCGCCGCCAGGACAAGCCGGACGCGATGACTGTCAATGTCGTCGCGGCCAGAAAACAACGTCAGCACAGTGCGTGCACGCACTGCGGTGGCGGCCTTGCGCTTTGCGCCCCATGGTGGGGGATTCACGTTACTCACGTCGGGTTTCCTCCATGTCCGGAAACAACTGAATCCGGAATATCGCGTTGGCCCGAAAATGGCAAGAGCCCGGTTTCAACCGGGCCCCACGTGAACCATCGACGTTCAGTGCACGTCGCGCCAATACTCATGCTTCAGCAACCAGGTGAGCAAGGTCAGCACCGCGAGGAAAGCCAACACCCAGACGCCGATTTGCTGGCGCTTCAGACCCGCTGGTTCAGCCGCATACTGCAGGAAATTCGAGATATCTCGCGCGACCTGATCGTATTCCTCGGCGTTTAACCGGCCCGGCTGGACCGGCTCGAAGTGCGAGAACACTGGGGCGGCACCGGCTTGACCGCCGTGCGGCGCGTCGAACACTGCCGACTGCACGCCCTGCAGCTCCCACAACACGTTCGGCATGCTGGCAGCGGGGAACAGCGTATTGTTCCAACCCAGCGGACGTGACGGATCGCGGTAGAAGCTCTTCAGATAGGTATAGATCCAGTCTGCGCTACCGCGCACGCGTGCCGTCAAGGACAGGTCCGGCGGCGCCTTACCGATCCATTTCTCGCCATCTGCTGGTTTCATCGCAACGGTCATGGCTTCGCCGAACTTGATGTCGGTGAAGTTCATTGAGCTCATCACCTGCGCTTCAGTCAGGCCAAGATCGGCGGCCATGCGCGAATAACGCAGATATTTGAGTGAATGGCAACCCATGCAGTAATTCATGAACAGGGCCGCGCCACGCTGCAGCGAGGCTTGGTCGGACAAATCGGCGCCCGAACTGTGGATTTTGATGCCGGCATCGCCGCTGGCCTGGGCCAGCGAAGCGACGAGAGTGAATACGAGTGCGATCAGCTTCTTCATGGTCAGTCTCAGTGATCGAAGGTGACGCGCTCAGGCACGGGCTTGGTCTTGTCGACCGCGGTCCAGATCGGCATCGTGAAGAAAAACGCGAAGTAGAAGAAGGTCAGGACCTGCGCAACCAGCTTCTGGGTATCACTGCCGGACTGCGCGCCGAGCCAGCCAAGCACACAGAAGCTGATCACGAACAACGTAAGCATGATCTTGGTGATCGGGCCGCGATAGCGGATCGACTTCACCTTCGAACGGTCCAGCCACGGTACGGCGAAGAAGATCAAGGTCGCCGCACCCATCACGATCACGCCGAGCAACTTGTCAGGAATAGCACGCAACATCGCGTAATAAGGCGTGAAATACCAGACTGGCTTGATGTGTTGCGGAGTCACCATCGAATTCGCGGGGCTGAAATTGTCATGTTCCAGAAACCAGCCACCGACACTGGGTTCGAAAAAGATGATGAAGGCGAAGATCATCAGGAAAAATGACGTTCCGAACAGATCCTTGACCGTGTAATACGGATGGAAGGCGATACCGTCTTTTGGAATACCGGTCGCCTTGTCCTTGACCTTCTTGATGTCGACGCCGTCCGGATTGTTTGAACCCACTTCATGCAGCGCCATCAGGTGCAGGTAGATCAGGCCAGCCAACACGAATGGCACAGCGATCACATGCAGTGCAAAAAATCGATTCAGGGTGACATCCGAAATCAAATAGTCACCACGGATGAACTCGACCAGATCGGGTCCAATCACTGGTACCGCACTGAACAACGAGGTGATCACCTGTGCGCCCCAATAGGACATCTGGCCCCAGGGCAGGACGTAGCCGAAGAAGGCCTCCGCCATCAGTGCCAAGAAGATCACCACGCCGAGCGTCCAGACCAGTTCGCGCGGTTTCTGGTACGAGCCGTAGATCAGGCCGCGAAACATGTGCAGGTAAACGACAATGAAAAAGGCGGAGGCGCCGGTCGAATGCATGTAGCGGATCAGCCAGCCCCATTCGACATCGCGCATGATGTATTCGACCGAATCGAAGGCTTCCGCCGCCGACGGTTTGAAGTTCATGGTCAGCCAGATACCGGTAAGGATCTGGTTGACGAACATGAGCAGTGCGAGTGAACCGAAGAAGTACCAGAAGTTGAAGTTCTTCGGCGCATAGTATTTTGCGGCATGGCGGTCCCACCATTGGGACAGGCCGGGAGCGCGCTCCTGCATCCAGTCGTTGGCGCTGCCGATGACCCGATTGATGATATTCGTGCTCATGATCAGGCCGCCTTCGGATCAGCGTCGAGGCCGATCAGGATGGTGTTGTCGTCGATGAAGAAATATGGCGGGATACGCAGATTGTCTGGCGCCGGGACATTCTTGTAAACGCGCCCGGCCATGTCGAAGCGGGAGTTGTGGCAGGGGCAGTAAAAACCGCCCTTCCATTCGCTATCGAACGCCTGCGGCAGCATTTCCGGCACGAAAGTTGGCGAACAACCAAGGTGGGTACAGATACCGACCATGACCGCGATATCGGGTTTGCGCGAACGGGTTTCGTTGCGCGCGTAATCCGGCTGCTGATCCAGATTGTCGGACTCGGCGTCCTTGAGACGACCATCCAGTGCGGACAAAGCTTCGACCACGTCCGAGGTGCGACGGATGATCCAGACCGGCTGACCGCGCCACATCTTGATAACGCGAGCACCGACTTCCAACTTGCTGATATCGGCGATGACCGGTGCACCAGCAGTCTGCGCGCGCGCGCTCGGCTGCCACGCTTTGATGAATGGCACCGCGGCAAACACACCGCCGACGCCCCCGACCACGGCAGTGGTCGCGGTCAGAAACCGTCGACGTCCGTGGTTAATACCCTGCTCTGCCATGGGAAACCCCATACGATGATGTGAAATCGGGATGGCTCAGTGAGCCAAAGAACGCCGATTCTAGTGGATCGCCTCCGCCAAGGACAATCGAAACCGTGCCGGTCCTGCCCATCTGGCACGGACAAACGGCGGCTTCCGTTGTCAGAATGTGGCCTATGCGCAAACTCACCCAGACCACCCTGTTCGTCCTGCAATTCGTCGTGCTCGGCCTCGCCATCGCCTTTGTCGCGACCCGGCTGTGGCCGGAACGCTTCGTCGCGAAGGTCCCGACGCCCGCATTGACACCCGCGCCAGCACCGACTTCCTACAGTTCGGCAGTGCAGAAGGCTGGCCCATCGGTGGTCAGCATTTACACCCAGCGCGTGGTCGCCGAGCAGCCCTATCGCATGTTCACCGACCCGACGCTCAATCGCTACAACGGTGTCACCCTTGGGCCGGCGCGCAAGCGCCTGGAACGCAGCCTCGGCTCCGGCGTGATCGTGCGTGATGACGGCTACGTGCTGACCAACCACCACGTTGTCGAAGGCGCAGACGACATCTTCATTGGCCTCTGGGACGGACGCATCACGTCGGCGCGGGTGATCGGTGTCGATCAGGAGACCGATCTCGCGGTGATCAAGGTCGAAGGCGCAAAACTGCCCGCTGCCCATTTCGCGGCCCCAGAGGCACTGAGCGCCGGCGATGTCGTGCTTGCGATCGGAAATCCATATGGACTGGCGCAGACGGTGACGCTCGGCATAGTCAGCGCAACCGGGCGCAACCAACTGAGCCTGAGCCGCTACGAAGACTTCATCCAAACCGATGCGGCAATCAACTCGGGTAATTCCGGCGGCGCCCTGGTCAATGCCAACGGCGATCTGGTTGGCATCAATACCGCCCAATTCGGCACTGGACTAGGCATCAGCTTCGCGATTCCGGCCGCATCGGCAAGACGCGTGCTCGACCAGATCATCCAGCACGGCGAAGTTATTCGCGGCTGGATGGGTGCCGAATACGCCGGCGCGCCTGCCTCGCCGGCGGCGGAAGGCACGATGCAACAGCGCGGCGCGCAAATCGCGATGCTGCTGCCGGGTGGGCCCGCCGAAAGCGCTGGGCTCAAGCCGGGTGATGTCGTCATAGAGTTCAACGGTCAGTTGATCGGTGACGAAGGCGATCTGCGCTCACGCGAAGCTGCGCTCGCCCCAGGAAGCAAAGTGCAGGTAAGGGCGTTGCGTGTCGGTGTTGAATTCGTTACCGAAGTGGAATTGATCCAGCGCCCGAAGTCGTAGCGCCCGCCGACCGAATCAGGACGAGGCGCCGACACCGGCAGTGGTAAGCGCCTGTTGATAACGCTTCATCAAGATTTCGACGCGATCGACGTAGACGCGTGTCTCGGCATACGGCGGCACACCGCCGTATTTCTTCACTGCGCCCTCGCCAGCGTTGTAAGCAGCGGCGGCAAGTTTGATATCACCATCGTAGCGGTCGAGCAGGCCGGCCAAGTGCTCGACACCCGCCTTGATATTCTGCCCGGCATCATAGGCATTATTGACGCCATACATGCCGGCAGTGGCCGGCATCAGTTGCATCAACCCCTGGGCGCCCTTGTTCGAGCGAGCGTTCGGATTGAATGCGGACTCCGCATGGATCAAGGCGCGCACCAGCGACGCATCGACACCGAAATCGGCTGCCGCCACAGCAATTTCATCCGCATAGGCAGTGGTATTCAGGCGCGTCGCATTCCAATTGACCGTTGAGTGCACATCGCAGGCGGGACAGGCATCGACAAACACCACCGAATAACCACCGGACATCGGTGGCTTTGAGGTGAAATGCACCGTGCCCCTGGCATCAATACGCTTGTAGTAGCGCTCGCCGGTCCCCGGCAAGCGGCTGTTGGTGCTGACGATATTGATGACGCCACGCTTGTCTTTGAACACGCGCACATCACCGGCATGAGCGGTGAGCGGGAACAAGAACAGCACAGGCAGCAGGCGGATCAAACGCAAGCAGAACACTCCGGCGGACACTTCAGGAACGGTGCTCGGACCATCCGGGCACCGCGAAAGTTTCGCAAAATCGCCCGCGATTTGCCAGTGCGAGCACCTTGACAGCCTACAATAACTGTCGCCAAACACATAAAATGTCCGGCTATCTTCAATTCCGAGGTTGTCCCGATGTCCGGCAAGCTGTTCATCAAGACTCATGGTTGCCAGATGAACGAGTACGACTCGACCAAGATGGTCGACGTACTCGCGGCCTCGCACGGGCTCGAACTAACCGACAACGAAGCCGAGGCCGATGTCATTCTGATCAACACCTGCTCGATCCGTGAACGTGCGCAGGAGAAAGTGTTCAGCCAGCTTGGGCGATGGCGTGAAATCAAGAAGGCGCGCGGTGATCACGTGATCATTGGCGTCGGTGGTTGCGTCGCTTCACAGGAAGGCGAGGCGATCATTGATCGCGCGCCGTATGTCGATTTGGTATTCGGTCCGCAGACGCTGCACCGGCTGCCCGAGATGATCGAAGCCCGACGCGCATCGCACCGACCGCAAGTTGATATCTCCTTCCCCGAGATCGAGAAATTCGACCATCTGCCACCACCGCGCAAGGATGGCCCGACCGCCTTCGTCTCAATCATGGAAGGCTGCTCGAAGTACTGCGCATTCTGCGTCGTGCCCTACACGCGTGGCGAAGAAGTCTCGCGGCGCTTCGAAGACGTGATGATCGAGATCCGCGCACTCGAACAGCAGGGCGTGCGCGAGGTGAACTTGCTCGGCCAGAACGTCAATGCCTATCGCGGCGAGATGGCGGATGGCGATATCGCCGACCTCGCCTTCCTGATTGAAGCCGTCGCCGCCCTGCCCGGCATCGGCCGCATCCGCTTCACGACCTCGCACCCGATGGAGTTCACCGATCGCTTGGTCGACGTCTATGCCAACGTACCGAAACTCGCAAACTACCTGCATCTGCCAGTGCAGTCGGGCTCAGACCGCATTCTTGCGGCAATGAAACGCGGCTACACCGTGCTCGAATTCAAGGCGCGCATCCGCAAATTGCGCGCGGTGCGGCCGGACATCTCGATCAGCACCGACATTATCGTCGGATTCCCGGGTGAGACCGACAAGGACTTCGCCGCAACCATGAAACTGGCCGAAGACATCGGCTTTGACCAGAGTTTCAGCTTTGTCTATTCGCGCCGGCCCGGCACGCCAGCGGCTAACCTTGCGGACGAGACGCCAGAATCGTTGAAGCTCGAACGCCTGCACCAGTTGCAGGCAGCGATCACCGCGAATTCGAAGAAAATCAGCGAGTCGATGGTCGGCAGCAGCCAGCGGATATTGGTCGAAACCGTCAGCAAGCGCAGTGCGCATGAGTTGACCGGACGCACCGAGAACATGCGTAACCTGAGTTTCCCGGCACCAGAGTCCTTGATCGGGCAATTCGTCGATGTCGTTGTCACCGATGCGATGAGCAACTCACTGCGCGGCCGACTCATCCACGCGAACGAAGCCGCCGCATGATGCGCGGGCTGTTTGCCGCAATATTACTGTTCGTCGCAACAGCAACATCGGCGCGTCCGGACGACTGGGCGCAGCCGATCGATCGCCAATCGCTGCCGAATCTGCACCGCGTATCGGCGACGATCTATCGGAGTGCACAGCCACGTGATGACGCACAACAAGCGCTCACCGAGCTTGGCATCAAGTCGGTGATCTCGCTGCGCTGGTCGGCGGATGATGCCAAGCTGTTACCGAACGTGCGCCGCATTCATGCGCCGATCGAAAGCTGGGATGTGGATCACAATGAAGTGATGCGCGCATTGCGTGCACTGATCGATCCCGCGAATCAGCCAGTGCTTGTGCATTGCCGCCACGGCGCCGACCGCACCGGCACGGTAGTCGCGGCGTATCGCATGATCGTTCAAGACTGGAGCGCCACGGCGGCCATCGAGGAGATGCGCAAGGGCGGCTATCGCTACCACGCGGTCTGGAGCAACATGCTTCGCTACCTGCGGCGGCTCGATGTCGCTGCCGCGCGCACGGAATTGGGACTACCAGCGACGCACTGACCCGGCCGATCTCGGCCTAGCGCTGGTCCAGTTCATGGTGGATCAGCACCACGCACTGCGAGGCGAACAACATCTTCGATCCCAGCGTGATCTTCTTCGCACCGAGGCGATCCAGGCTGTGAAAGGTCTTCTTCGGCATCGGGATGTGATCGGTCAGAAGAAAACACGGACGACCTGCAAACGCCTGCGCGCAAATCGGAGTGCCGTTGCGATCCATCACGAACAGCTGATGATCCTCGGCCAGTTCCTGCATCAGGCGCTCGAAGCTGACGGTGCGCACGGTCACGCCGGTTTCCACGGGCCGAGACGCTTCCTTGACCATGCCTTTGGAAATATCCAACGCCTTCGCGACCTTGCCCAGCAGCGCCTGCTCGTGGAAACCAGAGAGTTCGTGCATGGCGTTGACATCAAAACGGATCGTGCGCGAAAAATCCTGTGTGCTCTCCAGCACCAGATACACAACCACGTTCGCCCGATGCGACTGAGCCACGAAGATCGCATTCATCAACGTATGCGCCAGGATTTCGGTATGCGCTGCCGTGCCGACCGATGCCAATAATTTCTGGCTGTCGGTAGGCGCAGCACGCGCTCTCAGTACAAAGGTTCGCATCATCGTCCAGCATATTCGCTTTGGCAGGCCCGGACGACTGGGCGCAGCCGCTGGAGCACACGACTTTGCCAAAGCCGTAGCGCGTGTCGGCCACGATCGATCTCAGCCGCAATGGTGTGCGCGCAATGTCGCCAGCCGTGCTTGCATGAACTGCAACCGCCGCGGCCGCCGACGCGCGCATCAACTGCGTGAAGTTCTGGCGCTGTTCGCCGAGTCATCCGTTCTCGCAGTCATCGGCGGTAAGACTGAGGAAAAAGCACGCTACCGTGCCTTGATGGCGATGACTCAAGGCGAAGTTCACGGACTGCGTGCCGTCGGCTGCAACAGACGCCGAAGACTGTGATGTTTTTCGCCTCGCCGCGAATCATCCTGTCATGAACACCACCGTTGAGACGCCTGTGACCCGCAACCCCGCCTCGGCCGATGCCAACACCTTCCAGAAACTGCTCGCCCAGCATCGCGGCATCGTGATGAAGGTCGCTGCCAGCTACTGCTGCGACCGCGATGACCGTGCTGATCTGGCACAGGACATCGCGCTGCAATTGTGGCGTGCATGGCCATCGTACGACCGTAGCCGGCCATTTCCGACCTGGATGTATCGCGTCGCGCTGAACGTCGCTATCTCGCATCGACGCAGTGCACAGCAGCGCAGGGGCGACGAACCGCTTGGCGAGGAACACGAACATCTGGTCGGCTGCGGTGATGTCGATGCGATCGACGGCGAGCAAATGGCAATCGTGCAGCGCGCGATGCAATCGCTCGGCCGCATCGATCGCGCATTGCTGCTGCTGCACCTTGAAGGCTGCAGCCATCGCGAGACCGGCGAAGTGCTTGGTATCTCCGAAAGTAACGCAGCGACGCGCCTCACCCGCATCCGCCAACAACTTCGCCTGCACACAGGCAACCACGAACAAGGAGCACAGCATGGATATGCATGAATTGCAGCAAGCCTGGAGCGGCATCGAAAAAAGTCTGTCCACGCAGTCGCGGCACCTAGATCGACTCGAACGCCGCGATGCATTGAACACGGTGCGCTCGCGACTGCGCTGGGTGTCGATCAGCCAGATCGTGCAGCTCGTGCTCGGATTGCTGATCGTTCTCTGGGCCGGAAGCTACTGGTGCGCCCATCTCGGCCAGACACATCTGGTCGTTTACGGCGCGATCATTCATCTCTATGGCATCGGCCTACTCAGCGTTTCGGTAGTGCAGTTGGTGCGGCTGGCAGGCATTGACTACAACGCACCGGTGCTGATTGTGCAACACGAATTGCAGTCATTGCGCAAGTTGCGCACCATGTGTGAACGCACGCTACTGTTCCTCGGGTTCATCGTCTGGATTCCATTCGCCTTCATAGCATTGCGCGCAATTGGGCTCGACGTCTGGCTGAGTTCACCGGCAACGTTGTGGTGGAACCTCGGTGTCAGCGTGATCATCGGTGCACTCGTGATCTGGCTGAGCTATCGCTTCAACCACAAGTTCGAGCACGATTCGGCCGGCGCGGCGCTGCGTGCGGCGCAGGCCGAGCTGGATGACTTCAAAGAATAGAAAGTAAGAAGCCTCTTTTCGGGGAAGTGGACGCAGCGGACTCATGCCGTTAAGCGAACCGCACGCAGATCGCGTTATGCACTGACGCATGACTGATCCACTCAGTCGCAATTGCGCTCGCGCGAGGCCAGCACACGCGCTTGCATGCGTTGCAAGCGTGGCTGCGCCGACAGGTCTTGCGCGAGCCGCGTAGCGAGCATTGCCGCCGCTTCCGAACACCGCCGTGACTGAATCATCAAATCGCCGAACAACAGGTCGATACGGATCTGTTCCACGGCGGTCGGCGGTGGGAAATCCGAAGCTGCGATGATGCCAAATGCCAACATCGCGGCGTCGATTTCCCCCTTCGCCAACAACGCCGCGATGCGCGTCAGGCCAATGACACGTCGCTCCGGGTGCGTGGTGCCAAATTCGGCCAGCAGGATCGGTTCGGCTCGCGCCAAATATTGCAGAGCCAACGCACCATCTCCGACATCGACCGCGGCTTCCGCCAGTAATCCATCGGCTTCAGCGACACGCAACAGGTCGAAGGCCTGCGGCGCTGCGTCAATCACGGCGCGCATGGCGACGAAATCGCGCATTGCCGTTCCGGCGTCACCGGAACGCAAGGCGGCCCATCCCTTCTGCCGCCAGATGTTTTCGCGCATTGCCGACGGCATGTCGGAAGAGTTCAAACCTGCAACCGCCCGTCCAAAGAGTTCCGCGGCGCGCGCTTGATCGCCGAGGCGCGACAGCATCGCCGCGACACTGGCCAACGCATCCGCCGCGATCGGCGCATTCACGACCTCACGCGCCAGGCCGTCAATTCGATCTGCAACGGCATGCACCTGCGGCAACTCCGCGCGATCCTCGCCATCGAACGACAGTGCGAGCAGCTTCAGATAGCCGAGCCGCTCGACGGCGCCGATCGACGGATCGCGGTCGGCCGCCGCCAGTGCCTCCAGCAATACCGGCTCGGCGCGATCAGCATGGCCAAGATTGATGAGTCCGTGGCCGATTTCGCCGAGCGCGCGGAACACCAGCGCGGGATCGCGCGCATGATCGCGACGAATTTGCGCGGCGGCCGTGACCAGGAACTCACTCGCGGTCGGATCGCGTCCGGCGTAATGCATCGGGTTTGCCGCCGACAATACGCCGAGCAAAGCATCGACATTCGCGCTGGCGACCCGCGCCTGATGTCGGGCCTCGGCGGCTTCTTGCAGCGCGATGACCGTGGCCACACACAACGCCGCCGTGGCGATGATCCCCGCGACGACGGCCCAGCGATGGCGGCCGAGGAACAACCAGGCGCGCGCCGATACGCTACCGATGCCACTGCGAAATGGCCGGCCAGCGCACCAGTCCTGCAGGTCTTCGGCAAGCGCCGCAACACCGCTGTAGCGGTCACTGGGCGACAGCGCCATCGCCTTACGCACCACCGGTGCCAGTTCACGGGCGGCCCGGCGACACTCCGAAGCCGACAGCAAGGACCGATCGAGCACCGTCGCCAGCGCATGCGTTTCGCCACGCAGGATCGAGTCACGCCACGACGCACGGTCATCATCTGCCGCGACATAGGGCGAGCGCCGCGCGATCAGTTCGAACAGCACGACGCCGAGCGCATAGACATCGGTCGCGGTGGAAGTGCGGTCGCCGAGCACTTGTTCGGGTGCGGCATAACGCAAGGTCAACCCGGCGGCAGCGGTATGGGTTAGCGCGGCAGATTCATCATCGACCAGCTTGGCGATACCGAAGTCGAGTAGTTTCGGTTCATCATCGGCATCCACCAACACGTTCGCCGGTTTGAGGTCGCAGTGCACAATCAGTGCGCGATGTGCGAACGCTACTGCGTCGCAAATGCGCAGAAACAGCGTGATGCGGCGCGCAAGGTTCGCGCGCGTCGCATCAACCCACGATGTCAGATCGAGGCCATCGACAAATTCCATCGCCAGCCAGGGCTGCCCGGAAGCGCTCGTGCCGCCATCGATCAGCCGAGCGATGCGGGGATGTTCCAGTCGCGCCAGAATCTGGCGCTCGCGCGCGAAGCGGCCATCAAGCCCGAGCCCGGCGTGACTGGCACGGATTAGTTTCAATGCCACTTGTTGTTCGAAAGCACCATCGGCCCGCTCACCGGCATAGACCTCACCCATGCCACCGCGACCGAGCAGGCGCAGCACCCGGAACGGCCCGAGCCGCTCGGGCGTAATGATCTCCGGCGGCGGCACCAGATCGCGCTCATCGAAGCGGCCAAACAGTTCACGCACCGCGTCCGCCAAGACAGCATCGGCCTGCGCCAAATCCGCCAAGGCGTTCTCGCGCGCTTCCGCATCGAGTTCGACAAGGCGATGGAATTCGGTGCGGGCGGCAGCAAATTCTGCAGCGGTCGTGGACATCTTGTGCATACTTTCCTGCTTACGCACTTGGCACGCTACAACTGACAGCACTCATATCGACAATCGCTGTCGCAACCACGACCGCGCCATCGCCCAGTCGCGATACACGGTGCGCTCTTCCAAGCCTAGCAACTGCGCGACTTCGCTCACTTCCAAGCCAGCAAAGTAGCGCAGCTCAACCACCTCGGCGACACGCGGGTCCAACGCAGCAAGCGTGCGCAAGGCCTCATCAAGCGCAGGGAGATCAGTGTTCACATCAATCGGCAGGGCAGCCAATTCGAGCATGTCGACGCGTTGCCAATCACCGCCACGCTTGTCGCGCGACTTGGCGCGGGCGCGATCGACCAGCACCTGACGCATCAGCTTTGCCGCCGTGGTGAAGAAATGCTTGCGGTCGGAAATATCGAGCCGTTGCGCACCCAGCAGGCGCACAAATAGGTCGTTGACCAGTGCCGTCGGCTGCAGCGTTTCGTGGCCAACGTTCGAGCGCAATTGCTGCGCGGCAATACGGCGCAGATCGGCGTAGACCAACGGCAACAGCGTCGACAAGGCGTGTTCATCGCCATCACGCCAACGCTGGACCAGTTCGGTGACCTCACCCGTACTCATGGGCGCGAGTGTAGCCGCGTGTCAGGTCGAGCCCACGTTCGGCGTAGGTAGGAAAACAGCACAGTGTGAGAAGGGTCTGCCGCCATGAAATTCGCGCGTATTTGCTTGCTGGCACTGGCGCCACTCGGCCCCGTCCACGCGGCCGAGTGGTTTGTATCCACGCTGGGAAGCGACAGCACCGGCAGCGGCAGTGCCGCAATGCCGTTCCGCACCCTGGGCCACGTGCTGTCACCGGCACTCGCGTTGACCCATCCGGGTGATGTGATCAACCTGCGCGCACCCGCCGGCAACGCCATCTACAACGAATGCGAGGTGCGCTTGCGCATGCCGTTGACGCTGCGCTCTCCGGCCGGCGAACGTGCACACATCCACTGCGATATCAATGCGGTCGACACCGTGACGGTGCAGATCGACCCGGAAGCGAGCGGCAGCCGCATCAGTAACCTTGAACTATCGGGCGGCTACTACTACGCGCTATTTCTTCAAACCGATTGGGACTCCTCCGGCAACCCGGGTGGCAGCGGCGCATCGAACATCGTGATCGAAGACTGCTTGATTCATGACAGCGGGCGCGATGCGATCAAGATCACGCCGAAGTCAAACGACGTCACCATCCGACGCTGCGAAATCCGCGACTCCGGCCGTCGCTATCCGCCGGGAACGCCGGCCGAGGACAAGAACGCCGAAGGCATCGACAACGTCAACGGCTCGCGCATGAAGGTACAGGACAGCCACATCCACGACACCGCCACCACCGGCGTGTATTTCAAGGGCGGCGCCAGCGACGTCGTGATCGAACGCAATGTCATCGAGCGCACCGGCGCGGCCGGCATTCTGGTCGGCTTCGACACCAGCCCGGAATACTTCGACACCATTGCCAATCCTCAGTACTACGAGGCCATTCGCGGCATCGTGCGGAACAATATCGTCAGCGACACCGCCTGGGCCGGCATCGGCTTGTACGCGGCGCAGGACGCCTTGATCGCCAACAACACGCTGTCGCGCACCGCAAATAGTTTCCACGCCGCCATTTACTTCGGCGTGACGCTGCAAGATTACGACCCGATCGCCGGCCGTCCCGCGAGCGTCAACCCGCGCATCCTCAACAACGTGATCCGCCAGGATGGCGGCGATTGCATCGGCATCCGCTGGGCCGACGAGATTGAACCGACCGGCTTGTACGGCTTGCTTGGCAACCCCGGCAGCAACTTCAACCGCTTCGAGAACATCGGCGGCACCTGCAACTTCTTCGACACCCGCCCGGGCAGCGCAATCGACGACGGCGGCAATTTCACCGCCTGGAAAGCGGCGGAATCGAGCGACGCTGCCAGCCTGGAGATGCCGATCGTGCTCGCCACCAACGGCCATCTGCTCGCCGGTAGCCCACTGATCGACGCCGGCACGCCGCTCGCCGAAGTAACCGACGACGTGGACGCCGAGGCGCGCAGTGCTGCGCCTGATATTGGCGCAGACGAACTGGATCTCGCGCAACTCTTCAGGAATGGCTTCGAATAAAGGAAGCGGCAGGCGCGGCCATGACGGATCGCATGTCAGGCCTTGGCGGAAAGGGCGTATGTGCTGGCAACGGCGACCAGCGCCACAGCCCCTTCGACCCACATCGTGGCTCGACGAGCGCAATGCCCGATCTTCCATTCCACAACGATTTCGAGAATCCATGACATGCACACACCCCTGATCCGGCGCATCCCGCTCGCCATCGTCCTGTTTGTGACCGGTGTTGCAACGGTGCACGCGGATGACGCCGTCGTTGGCACCGGTGTGTCCACCTGCGACGAAGCCGCACTCGACGTCGCGCTGGGGCAACTGTATCCGGGCGCGAATTTCCCCGGCGGCACGCTCACTTTCAACTGCGGCCCAAGTCTGAAGGTCATTCCGATTTCCAACCGCAAGTCCCTGACCGGCGCGACCATCGTCGATGGCGCTGGAAAAATCCAGCTTGATGGTCAGAATTCCACCGGGCATTTCGCAATCTCGGGCGCGGAGAGTCGCGTCGAGATCCGAGGCATCGACTTGGCTCACGGCCGCGCGGTCGGCGGCAATGGCGGCGCCATCAACATCGCTTCTGGCGTCGCCGTTGTGCTCGCCAATTTGGTGATCAGTGAATCGTCCGCAACCCTCTCTGGCGGCGGCGTGCATGTTGAAGCTGGCGCGAGTCTGCGCGTGGAGAACAGCAGCTTCATTGATAATTTCGCCGCAAACGGCGGTGCAATCGCCAGCAACGGCGCACTCGCCGTGATCGACAGCGCATTTTGGTACAACACGGCCGATGGCGGCGAAGGAGGTGCCATCGAGCAATGGTTTGCCGACCTTTCATTAGTCGACGTGAACTTCAATGGCAATCTCGCGCATCGCGGCGGCGCCTTGTTGTTGCGTGGTAGAGGGGCCGAATTCGCGTCCGCACAGCGCGTCTGGTTCGACGCGAACACCGCTACCGACCTCGGCGGTGGTGTCGCCATGGTTGACCAAGCCGCGCTAATCGGTAGCGACGTTCGCTTCACCCGCAATCACGCGAACTACGGTGCCGGCCTGCATGTCAGCGGTGTCATGACCGGCAATGGTCAACCGGTAACCGTGGGCTGCGCTGCGATCTTGAACAATGCCGTGTTCGAGGCCAACGAAGCAACCTTTGTCGGCGGTGCTGCGGCGGTCTTCGGCCTACTACCTCCGATGGGTGGCCAGTACGGCATGCTGCACCTGGTCGACGCGCGCATCGCCGGCAATCATGCTGGGCAGGGTGGCGGAATCTGGAGCAGAGGCCAATTGCATTTGTTCGACAGCGTGTTCGACGACAACAGCGCTGTGCGTGGCGGAGCGATGTCGTTGGCACCTTCGTTCAAGTCCGATGAGCCGATGCTGGTTGGCTTTGCCGAAATCACTCGTACCGAATTCGTCGGCAACAATGCCAGCGAATTTGGCGGTGCGATCCATTCCGTCGACGCCCTGCCCCTGCTCAACCAGGTAAACTTCCTGCGCAATGCCGCGCCGATCGGCGGCGCAATCCTGTCGCAAGGCTTCATCGCACCACTGACCAAAGCCAGCTTCATCGACAATATTGCCGCCGCTGCCGGAGGCGCGTTGTACTTGCAGGACAATGGTTCGATCCAGTTCAGCAATCTGAGCTTCAGCGGCAATCGGGCCACCGATGTCGGTGGTTACGGGGCCGACATCGCAGCGGAATCAAGCGGAAGCGTCGGCACCTTGCCGACCCAGCTCTCAATGTCGCACAGCACCCTGGTCGATGGCCACGCCGACACCGGTTCCTCGCTGTATGCCGGTGGACCCAGCACCAGCATCACCCTGCGCAACAACATCGTGCTGGGAGCGCACGAGCCGAGTTGCGTCAACAACTCACCGATCCTGTCGGCCGATGGCAACTTCATGCCGGCGTCCTGCCAGCCGGCGCTCGCCAATGACGTGACCGTCACGACCCGAGCAGAACTTGGTCTGAGCAATCTCAGCAACGCCCTCGGGCGACTTCAAGTTCTCGTGCCACAACCGGCCAGCGCGCTGATCGACCATGTCGACTGTCCGGTAGGACGCGATACCGACGCCCGTGGCTACGCCGTCCCGGTCGACGGGGATGGCGACAACGACGCGCGTTGCGACAGCGGCGCGGTCGAACGCCAACCCGATGAACCTGCGGCGATCTTGATCCTGTTCCGCGACGGCTTCGAATCCGGCGAATCGTAATGGGAGCGTCCATGTCCAAGTCCATATCCATGTTTTGCCTCGCGGCGTTGACCGCGCTGATGCTGGGCGGCTGCAGTGAATCACCGGTGCCGGCGACCAACACCAGCACACCGGCGGTCGTTGCATCCACTGCTTCGAATCATTTGTCGATGTACATCGATGGAATCGAATGGACCGCAGATCACGGACTATTCGGGGCGTTCCATCCACCGGGCTATGAACGCGCCTTGCTGATCGCCGGTGCGCGCGGTGCGAAGGACCGCAACGAACAAACCATGAACATCAACTTGTTCGGCATCAATGGCCCGGGTCATTACGTGATTCGCAACGGCAATCCGGCCGGCAGCGTCGCGCAATTGACGAACTACTCGCCGGAACGATTCATCAGCGGCAGCATGATGGGCTACGACCTGATCGTCGAGGTGAGTGTGGCGCAAGCCAACCCGGCGCATCTCGAAGCCACGTTCAGTGGCAGCCTGACCGGCAACGACGACGTGATCATGCAGATCAGCGATGGCCGTTTCTCCTATCGCGAATAGAGCGATCTTGCGCAAATGCGATGTCGGTTGTGCCCCGGCGTCGCGTCATTCGAAATGATTTTGGAGAATTGAATGTTCCGCATCACTTTGTTCGTCCTGTTGGTCGCCACTTCGGCTGCCGTTCCCGCCGCCACCTTGATCGTCGATACCGGTAGCGACCTCGCATTGTCTGATTGCGACGATGGGATCAGCGCTGATTGCTCGTTGCGCGGCGCGATCGAAAAGGCCAACCTGTCCTCGATCGAAGACACGATTCATTTCGCGATTCCCGAGTCCGATCCAAGCTATCAAGCCGCCACCGCGCATTGGCAGATATCCGTCGATGCGACATCGCTGCCAGCCTTCGAGGCCCCGGTCGTGATCGATGGCTATTCGCAGGCTGGCGCTGTCGCCAACACGAACACTCCAGATGATGGTGGACTCAACGGCGGCTTGAAGATCGAGTTGCGCGCCGTCGCAACTGGCGCGAACGCGCAGTCCGGCCTGGAAACCTCGTTGAACTTCTTCAGCCAAGGCGCCAGCACGATTCGCGGTCTCGCGATCAGCGGTTTCGGAAATCAGATCGCCCTGAGCGGCAGCGCCGCACATCGGATCGAAGGCTGTTATCTCGGCACCACCGTCAATGGCAATGCCGCCGCAAGCGCGGGTGGCACTGCCGGAGTCGGAGTACGTCTGTATGGCCCCGGCAACTACATCATTGGCGGACGGCAGCCGGAGGAACGCAATCTCATCAGCGGCATGCGCACGGCGATTTTTGGACTGTCGGCATTGGATGGCATCGAGGTGCTCGGCAATCTGATCGGTACCGATGCCAGTGGCGTTTCGGCAATCGGTCACAGCGACTATGCCGCGTTGTCATTTGGCAATGGCATCACGAACGCGCACATCGGTGGCATCGACAGTGCTGCGCGCAACCTGATCTCCGGCAATCGAATCGGGGCGATCGATTTGTCCTACAGCGGCGGCCCAAATCCGTTCGCCGGCGTGCGCATCGAAGGCAACTACATCGGCACCGATGTCACCGGCACGCGCGCCCTGCCGAATGGTGATCTGGGATCACAAACGCGAGCAGCGATCACCGTGTTTGGCGCAAATTCCTGCGCGCTTGAGATCGGTGGTTCGGCGCCTGGCGCGGCCAACCTGATCGCCTTCAATGCCGGTGCGGGCATACAGGTGAGCCAATGCGAAGGCGTGCTTGCTTACGGCAACCAGTTCAGTGGTAACGCGATCGGCATCGATCTGTCGGTAACCAGCAACGCCGACGGTGCGACCAGCAATGACGCCGGCGATGGCGACAATGGCGGCAACCAGATGCAGAATTCGCCGGTGATCACGCTGCCGCCAGGCTTTCTGGTCTCCGGCGGCACCAGCGTCGCGTTGAGTTATGTCGTCGACAGCGCACCGGCGAACAGCAGCTTTCCACTGACGGTTTACTTCTACCGAGCTGGCTGCAATGGCGGCGGTCGCGAACTGGTCGCATCCGACACCTACGGCGAAGCGGACGCGCAACTCGCGCGCAACTTTCAAATCGATACCGACGCCAATGTGTTGCCACTGACCGCGCTCGCAGTCGACGCCGCCGGCAACACCAGCGAGTTCAGCACGATGCTCGGTGATGAACTGTTTGTCGACGGGTTCGAGGATAGCCCGGGCGTTTTCAGCGCGGGCCAGTGCCGCTGACCCCAGGCGTCGATGAGCGCTGGTGTCCGTGGCAATTTTCCACTACCGCGCCGATCCGCGGACCTCCTCAAGGCGCGATGCAGCAGCGGGATGACCTCGACACCCGCAGATCGCGTCACCTCGATCCGCCGGTCGACGTCATGCCCGACTACGAGAACCAGAACCAGGCCCTGGTCTGGTAAGCCCGAAACCTACCGACGCGAATCGACTTCAACATCGCGTCGATGGCCCGCGAAATGGCGAAAACACCTGACGGCGCCTGCGTGAAGGCAATGCCAGAAGGGTGCAGGCGTCAATCGCGCATCAAAACCTCAGAACATCGTTCGCGAGGGACTGCGCGGCCCGCTTGCCGGACCCTTGACGGCACGAGTCCGCAGCGTACACTGCACGAAAAGTGGCTTTGGAATTCCTATCCTTCACCGCAACTCTGAACTATCGAATGGAATCCTAATCTGGATCATTCGAATCGTCCCCAATAAGGAAAACCAACTGAGTTAAGTCATGGAATAAGACTGGCACAAAAATTATGTTTTCTGCATGGGATTGCTGTTTTTGAGTCCGCAAATTGTTAAGCCTCTGCAAGGAAATATATTCACTATGCCCAACAGCAAACGCACCGTTAAGAGACGCTGTTCAGAGAAATCACCAAGGCTGAAAGCGGTCAGGCAAAGCTGCATGGTTTTACCAATACTGCTGATATCTCAGGTGGTTTTTGCCGCCACCGAATTTTCCGAGAATTTCGACAACATGAGTTTGCCAG
>Ga0073899_10000605_pt1 | contig 32954 bp, 27 predicted proteins | sample KloWWTmetaKNB5Ph_FD_88975 | JGI IMG/M metagenome (GOLD analysis project Ga0073899, IMG submission 88975) | Active sludge microbial communities from Klosterneuburg, Austria, studying microevolution and ecology of nitrifiers - Klosterneuburg... | ecosystem: Engineered > WWTP > Aerobic digester >... | reverse complement strand
GGCGCGTCTCATCCGGGCCGGATTGCCCGTGCTGCAATGCTTGATTGCCACTCGAGCGCGCGGAGGCTGCCGCTGACACCGATGCTTGCTGCGGCAAGCCTGGATCGGCAGCAGCCATCTTCGAGCCGCTCCCGTGCCTTCGACACAACCGTTGCTGCAAACCGTCGTCGGGTTCGCGGTCGAGGACAACGGCGCGGCGGTCGAAACCCCGGCGCGCACGTGGACTTACGACGGAGCGCTTTCGGTCGTGCAGTACGTACCCGAGTACGACGCCTCTCCCGGTGCGCGGGGATAGGGGGCATGATCGCGATTTGAACCTGACGGGACGACCGGCATGGAGACCACCCTCACACCACTCGACTTTCTCCGTCGCGCGCGCAAGCTCCATGGCGCGCGCGAGGCCGTGATTGACGGTGACCTGCGACTCACCTACGAAGCGTTCGGCCAGCGTTGTGACCGCTGGTCGTCGGCACTGGCGATGCTCGGTGTGCAGCAGGGTGACCGCGTGGCCACGCTGGCACCCAACACGCATCAGCACCTTGAGCAGTATTACGCGATACCGCAGCTGGGCGCGGTCATCGTGCCGATGAACTACCGGCTGGTCGCCGACGACTTCGTCTACCTCGCGAATCACAGCGGCAGCAAGGTCCTTTGCGCGCACGCCGACTATCTGGATACCGTGGACAAGGTTCGCGACCGGATGACGACGGTCGAGCACTTCGTTGCCCTGGAAGGCGCCGGACCGGGCTGGCTCGACTATGAGCATTTGTTGGCCGCCAGCGACGGCGTATTCGAGCGACCGTCGATCGCCGAGAGCGAGTTGCTGTCGATCAACTACACCAGCGGCACCACCTCGCGTCCGAAGGGCGTCATGATCACGCACCGCAACGCCTGGGTGAACGCGATCGGAACGCTCGCGCACCTGCCGATGACGCCGGCAGACCGCTACCTGTGGACGCTGCCGATGTTCCACGCGAACGGCTGGACCTACACCTGGATCGTGACGGCAGCCGCCGCACTGCACGTCTGCCTGCGTCAGGTCGATGCGGCAAGCATCTATCGGCTGGTGAACCACGAACGCATCACGATGCTCTGCGCTGCGCCCACGGTGCTCATTGCCATTGCCAGCGGACCGGCAGAGGAGCGCATGGCGCTGCGACGTGGAGTTCGTGTCGCGACGGCCGGCGCGCCGCCCGCAGCCGCCACGATCGAACGCATGGAAGGTGAGCTTGGCTGGACCCTCACTCAGGTTTATGGCCTCACGGAGACGGCGCCATTCATTTCGATCTGTGCGCCGTTACCCGAGCACGACGCGCTCGAGCCTGGTGAGCGCGCGCGGATCAAGGCGCGGCAGGGTGTCGAGCTCATGACGTCCGGCGACCTTCGAGTCGTCGACGAAGAGATGCGCGACGTTCCCCGGGACGGCGCCACGCTCGGCGAGATCGTGGCGCGTGGCAACGTCGTGATGAAGGGCTATTACGACGACCCGGAAGCGACCGAGAAGGCATTCCGCGGTGGTTACTTTCACACCGGCGACGCGGCGGTCGTGCATCCTGACGGTTACGTTGAGATACGCGACCGCTACAAGGACGTGATCATCAGCGGCGGCGAGAACATCTCGTCCATCGAAGTCGAAGGCGCCCTGCTGCGGCATCCGGCGATTCTGGAGGTGGCGGTCGTCGGCATGCCGCACGAGCGCTGGGGCGAGTCCCCGCATGCGTTCGTGGTGTTGCGGCCCGGTCGATCATCGACGGCCGAGGAGATGCGCGAGTTCGCCCGCGGCGTGCTCGCTCATTTCAAGGTGCCGTCAGCGTTCACCTTCGTGCAGGAACTGCCGAAGACGGCGACCGGCAAGATCCGGAAGTTCGTGTTGCGAGGCGGCACGACGGCGATCGCGAAACAGTGAGCGTGCCGTCCTGCGGCCCGCGCGTCCCCCTGCGCGGGGCGACAGTAGTGCACGGCCTGGTCGCCTGCCTGGCGATCGCCGTCAGCGCGTGCTCGGGCGCGGTGCAGCCCGCGCAGTTCGCCGGGCCGACAATGGGTACGACGTACCACGTTACCGTGTCGGGCGCGGACTCCCTGCCGGAACGCCGTGCCGTGCAGTCCGCAATCGATCGTGTGCTCGTCGAGACTGAGCGGCACCTGTCGACGTACGACGACACGAGTGAGATCGCGCTGCTCAACCGGGACGAGAGCCGCTCGTGGCAGGACGTCTCGCCGACCCTGTTCGTCGTGCTGCAGCAAGCGCGCGACGTGAGCCAGCTCACCGCAGGCTCATTTGACGTCACCGTCGCACCGTTGCTGAGACTCTGGGGCTATGAACCCGGGAGTGCCGGCCCGTCTGCGCCGACGACCTTCCAGGCACCCACGTCCGGCCAGCTCGATCAGGTCCGCACGAGCGTGGGGTACGCCAAACTCGAACTGCGCAGTGCGCCGCGCATGTCGGTGCGCAAGAGTGCCAGCGGCATGCAGCTGACCGTGGACGGCATTGCGCCCGGCTACGCCGTGGACCGGATTGCGAATGCGTTGCGGGTCCTCGGCCATGCTGATTTCATCGTCGAGATCGGGGGCGAAGTTCGTGCCGCAGGTCAACGGCCGGAGGGCGGCCCGTGGCGAATCGCGATCGAAGCGCCGCTCGCGACCAGGCGTGAACCGCTGGTTGGCCTGCGATTGCGCGATGCCGCCGTGTCCACGTCGGGCGATTATCGCGATGCCCGTATCGACAGGCAGGGCCGTCGCTATTCACATACCGTCGATCCTCGCACTGGACGCACGACTGCCGGCGCGCTGACCGCCGTCACGGTCATCGACGCGAATGCGATCCGGGCGGATGCCTATGCAACAGCGCTCATGGTCATGGGCACCGAGGCTGGGCTCGCCTGGGCGAAGGGGCGGCGGGTTCCAGCCCTGTTCGTGGAACGCACCGCCAGGCCAGGCGCGTGGCGACTCGTGGAATCCCCCGCATTTGCAGAGTGGCGGGAGTAGGTTGGGGGTCCGATTCGTTATGATGCCGCGATGGACCCGCTGACCAAGCTCCGCCGCCGCCCCTTCATGGCGCCGCTGCTGATTCCGTTGCTCGGCATCCTGATGGCCGTGGCAGGCGTCTATTGGCTCGGTACCTGGTCCCGCACGACTGTTGTGGTGCTGGTCCGGCATGCCGAAGCTGGCGATAGCACTTCGGGCGATCCGGACCTCAGCCCCGCTGGCGAAAAGCGCGTGGCTTCGCTGGGCGCCTTTATCGATGACGCCCTGGCCGAGCGCAAGGTCGACTATCTCTACGCCGCCGATACGCGTCGCGCCCAGCAGACCGCGGCGCCCATCGCCAACGAGTTCAAGCTGCCGATCAACGTCATCGCGAGCAGCGACTGGTCCGGACTTGCCGCCCGCATCAAGCGCGAGCATCGGGGCAAGACGGTGGTCGTGGTGGGTTACGCAACCACTCTGCCCGGGGTGATCAGCCAGCTGAGTGGTAGCGATTACGTCATGCGTGACGACGAGTTCGACGCCCTCTATGTCGTCGTGCTGCCAAGTCCGGGCGAGACTCGTGTGCTGCGGCTGCGTTTCGGGCCGCCGACGTCGCTGGCCAAGGGTATTGCCAGGGGCTCGAGATAGATCGGGCAAATTATTGATAGATAGGAAAAAACGACGGCGGCGTAGTGCTTCCGGCCAGCCCGTAACCCCCTAACTCCCAGCCCCTTCCTCAGACCGCGCCTGCCGCGAGCGCCGCCTGCACGAACTCCTCGTGTGCCCCAATCCGCAGGTCGGCCAGCACCGAGTCCTGGACCTTGCCGTCCGCGCCAATCAGGTACGTGCCCCGGCGCACCCCGAATCCGAGTGGGCCGTCCACGTCGTAGGCCTTGACCGCCTTTTTCTCCGGGTCGGCGAGCAACGTGAAATTGAGGTTGTGCTGCGCTGCGAACTTCCTGTGCGAGTCGGCATCCTGCGGACTCACCCCGACCACGCGGAGCTTGGCCCGCAACAGGTCGTTCTGCAGGTCGCGAAAGGTGCATGCTTCCTTGGTGCAGCCTGGCGTGAAGTCGGCGGGGTAGAAATAGAGGATCAGCGGCCCCTTGGCGAGCAGCGACTTCAGGGTGTGGCGCTTGCCGTCCTGGTCGACCAGGTCGAATTCCGGCGCCCGGGTTCCTTTCTTGAGCACGGTCAATCTCCTTCGCGGGCGTCTCGAATGGCGCCTGAGTGGTCCACTTCCATGACGCGGTAACCGCCGTCATGCATGCCGCAGCGCTCGTAAGTGCGGCGCGCGCGCTCGTTGTCCAGTTCGACGTAAAGCCGCAACCCGACGACGTCGGGTGTGCTGCGGGCCAGCGTGTCGACGTGATCGTACAATGCCCGGAACACGCCGCCGCGGCGCGCTGCTGGAAGCACGTACACGCTCTGGATCCACCAGAACTGGCCATTGCGCCAGTCGCTCCATTCGTACGTGATCATGAGCTGGCCGACGGCATTGCCAGCATCGTCCTCAGCGACGAAATAGCGGCCGTGTGCCGCATTTGCGAGGGCGGAGGCGACGCCACGGCGGATCGTGACTGGATCGAGCCGCTTGTGCTCCGTCTCGAGCGCCATTGCTTCGTTGCCATGTGCCAGGAATTCCTGGTCCGAGGGCTTGGCATCACGGATGCGTACGTTCATGCGCGAATCATACCGGGCCTGAAAGACTGCGGTTGCGGTGCGGCAACCCGATGCTACAATGCGCGCCCTCGTGTGGGGCGGTAGCTCAGCTGGGAGAGCGTCGCGTTCGCAATGCGAAGGTCGAGGGTTCGATCCCCTTCCGCTCCACCATTTTCCCGACGGGCCATTCCGCCGCCGCACTCCGGACTGCATGCCCCGGTAGCTCAGTGGATAGAGCGACCGCCTCCTAAGCGGTAGGTCGCAGGTTCAACTCCTGCCCGGGGCACCAATTCGCAAACGGCTTCTGGATCCGCCTCGACCGTTGCCACGAACGTCGGCCGCGATGACTGGCATCACTTGCCGTCGCATGGCATGCAAGCCCTCATCGCTCGTGGCCGGGGTCGGCGGACACCACGGGCGTCCCGGAATGTGACGGATGCACGGTCAGGGATGTGACGTACCTCACGTTCACGGCGACGTCATGTACGGCGAAGCGATGATAATTGCCCGGGTGTCATCGACACGAACTCTGGGTAATGTGCATGCGGGCGATCGCGAAACATCATGCCTGACCAAGACCTTGTGCCGAGGCAACGTGCGCGCACATTGTCCGAACGGGAACTGCTGCTCGCCGCCGTCTTGTGCTTTGATCTTGACGATTCGCCTGTTGCAATCGAGCGACTGAAGCGACAGATCAGATCGCGCGCAGCGATCTGGCCCCAGCTTGTCGACTTCGCCAACAAGGAATTGCTCGCGCCCACGCTGTGGGCCGCGCTTGCCAGGAAAGGCGTGACCGGCGAAGTGCCGACCGACTCGGCCGGTCGCCTGCATCGCGCACACGCACTGAATTGCATACGCAACGAGCGGATCCGCAGCGAGCTGGCTGAGGTCCTGCGCTGCCTGAATGCCGTGGGAATCGTGCCCGTCCTGCTGAAGGGTGCAGTCGACCTCCACATCAGCCGCTATTCGGATCCCGCGGCACGCGTGCTGCGTGATCTCGATCTGCTCGTTCCGAAAATCGACCATCCGCGGGCCGTCGATGCGCTCGTCGCGCTGGGCTATCGGGTCAAGGAACGCGAAGCCGGATGGCTGACGTATTCAAACGACCTGGTACGCAAGGGCGCGATGATGCCGGTCGATCTGCAGTGGTTCATCAGCGGCCAGCGCGACATTCTCTCGCCGGGAGATGCCCTGGCTGATGCCGGGACTCACTGCGTCGGCGATGTGCAGTTCCGCGTACCGTCCGCCGAACACCAGATCGTCCATAACCTGCTGCACTCCGAGCTGCAGGACCACGGCAGCGGCGTAGGCTTCATCTGGTTGCGCCAGTTGCTGGACTTCGCAGCGCTCTGCCTTCTGCACCAGCACACAGTCGATTGGGCCAGGGTACACGACTGCTTCGCCCGTCGCGGTCTCGAGCGGGTCCCAGTGGCGCGACTGTACATGGCAAACCGGCTGCTCGGGTTGCCGCTGCCACCAGGGATCCGACCGACGCTCGCCGCGAGGTTGCACTACGTTCGCTGTCTCACGCTGCTGCGCTGGCGCTGGTCCATGGGTCTGGCCCGGTTCGCGGCGACCATTCTGAGTTCCCTGGATGCGCGATTGCTGGATGTCATTTACGGCATCGGTGGTGGCCGGGGCGAACTTGCCCGTGTGCGCGTCAAGCACAGTCTGCGCCTGTTGGGGCACTACGGCGGCAACCTGCCGCAGGTCATTCGCAACCGCAGGAAGAAGTTCACGTGAGTGTGCGAGCTGCCATGGCGGTGCCACCGTCGCCGCTGCCGGACGATGCCTTTGCAAGGGCTGCGGACTCGTTCGACGTTGCGCGCACGCGAACGAAAGTGCAGGAACGGTACTACCGCGTCGCCGGTCGCGTCGTGCGCATACGCATTGCCGGGACGGCGCTGGCCGCTGAGCTGGAAAGATCCGGCCGGCACTTGCGCGTCGAGCCCACCGCCGAACCTCCGGTCCTGACGGTCGATGCATGGCACGCCGCCGAGACGGGCGTCGACCTGCCAGGCGGGGACCTCGACTCGAGTCTCGGGGAGTACGGGATCATGACGGCGTCGAACGATCGGCGATTCGTCGCCGAGCAGCGCCCGCACGGCATGACGTGGCTCGACCGTCACACGGGCCGGGCGATTTCCTGCGTCGCTTCGATGCGGCGATTGCATCTCGACGAACGCGCGCGACCTTTTCATCGCGCGCTGTCGCTGCGTCTCGGCGACGAAGGCGTGCAATTCATCCACGCAGGCTTGACGACCTGGCAGGGGCGAGGCGCGCTGTTCACCGGCATGGGCGGCTCGGGGAAGTCGACGACTTCGATCTGCTGCCTGTTGGGCGGACTCGGTTATCTCGGCGACGACTTCGTCGGCCTCGAACGGGTCGCGGAACGACGGTTTCACGGGCACAGCCTGTACGGTGCCGCACTCATCAACCTGCAGCACATGCGACGCTTCCCGGCGCTGGCGGCCGTCAGCGTCGCGGGTAATCACGCGCACGAAGAGAAATCGGTTGCCTGGCTCGGCGACGTGCCGGGTGCGCGCTTCGAGTCGACGACGACCATCGACGCCGTTGTCCTGCCCAAGGTTCGGCTCGAGAGTGACGACACGACATTCGAACGCGCGTCGCCGCGGGAGTCGTTGCTGGCACTGGCACCGAGTTCCGTGCTGTACCTGCCCGCGGCGCGTCCGCGCGCAATGGACAGGCTGGGTGCGCTGGTCGAAAGCGTGCCGAGCTTCAGGCTGCTGCTGGGTCGGGACGTGAGTCGCATCCCGCAGCGGGTCAAGGATCTGCTGTCGTCGCTGCAGGACCCGGTGTGAACATCAGCTGCGTCATGCCCTGCTACAACGCCGAGCGCTTCCTGCGAGAGGCGCTCGAGAGTGTGTTCGGGCAGACGATGCCGCCGGCTGAGGTCATCGTGATCGACGATGGTTCCACGGATCGTTCCGCGGAGGTGGCAGCCAGCTTTGGGGGCAGGATCAGGTACGTCTGCCAGCCCAACGCAGGCCCGGCCGCGGCGCGCAACCGCGGTATCGAACTGGCCCGGGAAGAGTTCATCGCCTTCCTCGATGCCGACGACGTCTGGCATCGCGAGAAGCTTGCGCGGCAGGCGGCGAGATTCGCGGCACGCCCGGGTCTCGAGGCCTGCATCACGCACCTGAGCCCGTTCTGGGAAGCCGAGGTCCGGCACGAGCAGGAAGCGCGCGGCGAGCGGTTTCGCGACGACAGTGTCGCGCCGGGATACGTGTTGCAGACGATGCTCGCGCGTCGCTCCGTCTTCGAAAAGTACGGGATGCTCGATTCCGCCCTGCGGTTCGGCGAGGACACGGAGTGGTTCATGCGCGCTCGGGACGCGGGTATCGCGCTCGAGCTGATGCCGGAAGTCCTGCTGACACGCCGGTTTCACTCGAACAACCTGACCCGGTCGCGGGCAAATGCCGTACTGAAGAGCGGCATTCTCGACATGATCCAGAGTTCCCTGAATCGTCGGCGCCGAGCGGCCTCCGACGCCTGACAATATGCAGCAGGAATGGAGGAGACATGAGCAGCCAGTTGCACGACGACAGCTACCTGGTCGTCAACGATCAGGACGTCGCCGCGAAAGTGGTCGACGGCGAGGCGATACTGATCAACCTGACGAGCGGTCTGTACTACAGCATGGACAAGGTCGGCGGCTTTGTCTGGTCGCTGTTCGCACCCGGTTCGTCGATCGCGCAGGTCGCAGATGCCGTTGCGGCTCGCTACTCGGTGCCTCCAGCCCAGGCGCGGGAAGACGTTCGCCGGCTCGCTCGCGAACTGCTCGAGGAGAATCTCGTCGCGTTGAGCACGGGCACGCCGGGAGCCGCACCGCCGGCCGGACCATCGGGAGTGAAACCGCAGCCCTACGCGACACCGGCGCTTGTTCGATTTGACGACATGGCCGACATGTTTGCGCTGGATCCGCCGCTGCCGGAGTTGCCGGCTGTCCGCACGGGCAGCACCTAGTCGGGCCGGCAGGACAGAAACCGCCCATGACGGACGCGCCCTTGATGCGGATCAGCTGCATCGTGCCGGTGTACAACGGCGAGAAGTACCTGTCGGAGGCACTCGACAGCATCTTCGCGCAGACATTCCGCGCATTCGAGGTCGTCGTGATCGACGACGGCTCGACCGACTCGACGCCGTCTGTGGCTGCCCGTTACGCCGATATCAAGTACGTCCACCAGGTCAACGCGGGCCCGTCGGCAGCGCGCAATCACGGCATCCGCGAGTCCGGCGGAGACCTGCTTGCGTTTCTCGATGCCGACGATATCTGGCATCCCGGGAAACTCGAACGGCAGGCGCAGCGTTTTGCGGCCCGTCCTGAACTGGACATCTCCCTCGCACACGCCCGCAACTTCTGGTCGACAGGCCTGCGCGACGAGGAGACGAGCTTCGAGGGTCCCCGCGTCGGGGTGCTGCCGGCCCAGACCATGGTGGCGCGACGCCGCGCTTTCGACCGGGTCGGCCCGTTCGATTCCGCCTCGATGCACCGCGAGGTGCCGGGGTGGCTGGTGCAGGCCAGGCAGCAGGGAGTCGTGATCGAGACGCTGCCGGAGGTGCTGTGCGACCGGAGGATCCATGAATCCAACCGCAGCCGGGGCGTGGGCGCGAAGGATGCTCCCGGCATGCTGGCGCTGGCCCAGGCCATGATCGCGGCGCGTCGCGGCCGCGGCACTTCCGCGACATGAGCAGTGCCCGACCCCGCGAGGCACTGCGGCGCACGCTGCGGCGATCCCTGGACGTGATCCTGCCGAGTGACGTCGAGACTCGACTGCTGCGCTGCCTGCTGTACAGCGGCGACGATGGCCGCCGTGCCTGGCTGGACTGGCGCACCGTGGTGGGCGATCCGATGACTGCATTCACGGGCGAACGCCTGGGTCAGAAGAGCCTGCTGCCGCTCCTGCATGCCGCCGCCGAGCGCAATGTGATCGAGCTCGAACCTCCCGTCGCCCGGTGGTTGCGGGCGACCTATCTGCGCGAGCAGCTGCGGGGCAATGCTTACCGACGAATCCTTGGCGAGACCGTCGCAGCAGTGGGTGCGATGGGTCAGATGCCCATCGTGATCAAGGGTTGCTCGCTCTCCGACACGGTCTACCCGGATTCGGGAACCCGGCATTCCCATGGCATCGAACTGCTGGTGCGCGAGAGCGATGTCGGGCATTGCATCGCCAGGTTGCCGGAACTGGGTTACACGGCCGTCGCACGCAACAGATCGCGTCGGCCAGATCAGGTCTTGTTGTCGTGGAAACACGCCTCGGGCCTGCCGCTTGAACTGCGGACACGTCTCTTCGACATCCCGCGCCACGCTGGAGAAATTGCAAGCGTCTGGGCGCGCGCGCGACCTCTGCCCGGCCAGGCGGCCCTGCAGCTGGTCCCGGACGACGCTTTGCTGCAGGTCTGCGGCAGCGCGACGATGTCCGGCAGCCGGACCTCGCTGCGCTGGGTTTGCGATGCGTGGTTCCTGCTGCAATGCCACCGGGTCGCCTTCGACTGGCGCCTGTTCGTCAGGACTGCGGAAACTTCGCGTCTCGGCTTGCAGCTGAGCGGAGTCCTGCGGTATTTCGCCGAGGCGCTGCGCATGCCGGTCCCGCCTGAGATTCTCGGCGAGCTGGACGCGCTGGCGGACGCGACCGACGATGTCGGGCACGAGGTTGCGGCGATGGGGGCTCTCGTCGCGTCCCACGCGCGCATGCGTCGTCTGATCCTGGCGGGACCCGGTTGGCGGACACGGTGGATACTGGCACGACGGTTGCTGGTGCCGTCGCCGGATTGCGTCCGCGAGATGGGCTGGGTCGACGGCAAGCAGTGGCTCCCGGCTTACTACGTGCGACGCCCGCTGGAATACGCCAGCCTGCGGCTCGCGCGACTGGCCGCGCGCCCGCAAGCGGTGTTGACGCGGCTGCCGGGGTCGCGATGAAGCGACCGTGTGTTCTCGTCACTGGTGCGACGGGTCGCCTCGGCCAGCTGTTGCTGCGGCATTTCGCGAATGACTTCGACTTGCGCGCGACCTGCCTGAATCCGACCGCCTTGCCGGGGGTTGCGACGGCGGACCTCAGCCTCGTCGACCAATGCGACTTGCGCCTGTTTGCAGGCGTGGACGTCGTCGTTCACTGCGCCGGACAGGCGAGCTCCGCGGCGAGCTGGGCGGACGTGCAGCGACACAATGTCGATGCCACGTTCAACGTGTTCGAGACCGCCGCGCGCGCCGGTATCGGGCGTGTCGTCTTCATGAGTTCGAACTGGACGATGGCGGGATACCGCTTTGGAACGGAAATCCTGACCGAGGCCCTGCCGCCACGCCCGACGAATCCCTACGGCGTGTCAAAAGTCGTGGGCGAACGTATCGGGCGCGGCTTTGCGGACCATCGGGGCCTGTCGGTTATTTGCCTGCGCATCGGCTATTGCGGGGGGCTGGCGCCGCAGGATCCGCGCCTGAGCAAGACTTCGTGGTTACGACACAAGTGGCTCAGCGATCGTGACTTCCTGCAACTCGTCGAACGGTCCATCGTGGCGACGGATATCGGGTTCGCAATCGTGAACGGCATGTCGAACAACGCCGGCATGCGCTGGGACCTGGCAGCGGGTCGGCGCTTGTTGGGCTATGTACCCGTCGATCGGCTCGAGCGTGCAGGGCGTGTCCCACGACTGCGCGAATTCCTCAAGCGGTGCACCCATGACGTGTTTCGAGGCCGGCAATGGGCGGGATCCTGAGAGGCCTCACCGTGCGTGCCGAAGCGGGTTTCTACTCGCTATTACCGTCCACCGCCGGCATTTCCAGTTGGCAGCCTGTTGCGGTCGAGTCCGTCGTCGCCGCATTCGACTTGCTGTCGGACACTCCACGCGGCGCAGTCCGCGGCGACCTCCCGGGACAGGCGCTTGCGCTCGAGTGCGTGCTCGGCGAAGGACCGTTGTGGGACAGCGTCCGTGGCGTGATGTACTGGCTCGACATCAGCCGGCGGAGGCTGCACGCCTATCGCCTGGCCACCCGGGAGACACGCAGCCATTGGCTGCCGGCGATTCCCGGTGCCGTGGCGACTTGTGCCGACAGCCGGTTGCTGGTCGCCACCAGCCGTGGATTCGGTCACTACGACCCCGACACCGGGAGCCTGGACTTCATCCCGGGAACGGCTCCCGGCTGGCCGACACGACGATTCAACGACGGCAGGTGCGATCGTGCCGGCCGCTTCTGGACGGGGACCATGCGGCTGCGTGGCGACGCGCATCGCGAAGGGCTCTTCCGGTTCGAGTCCGGGCGCGATCTCGCGCGCGTCGACGATGGCTTCACGGTCTGCAACGGACTCGACTGGAGTCCCGACGACGGTGTGCTCTACCTGGTGGACACCGCAGCAAGTCGCGTCTACGCCTACGATTTCGACGTCGTGTCCGGCACCGTGGCAAATCGCCGCGTCTTCGTCGACACGTCGAACATCGAGGGTCGTCCCGACGGTCTCGTGGTAGATGCCGAGGGAGGCGTATGGGTCGCCATCGCTGGCGGATGGCAGCTCAGGCGCTATGGCCCGGATGGCCGTGCCGAGCGCACCTTGCGGTTGCCGGTGCCGCGCCCGACGAGCTGCGCCTTCGGCGGGCCCGCGCTCGACACGCTCTACATCACGTCGTCGCGACTCGGGCTGTCGAGCCGCGAACTGGCCGCTGCACCATTGTCCGGATGCCTGTTCGCCTTCGACGTAGGCCTTGCGGGCAGTCCGGTACGAAAGTTCTCGAACTGAGGGACACCGCATGCCATTCGTCGCGCAGACCAATCTGCAGTTGTACAACCAGCTTCGGCGCGAAGCGCGCAGCGATGACGACATGCGGCTCGTGCGGGCGGCGTACGAACTCGCGGTCACGCATTACTCCGGGTACTTCGGCGGTGATCGCAAGCCGTTCGTGGCGCACACCATCGGCGTGGCGAGCATCCTCGCCAGCCTGGGCCAGCCGGCATTGATGATCGCGGCTGGCCTGCTACACAACGTCTACGGCAACGGCGATTTCGGTGACGGGTTGCACAACGCCGCCACCGCACGCCGTCGTCGCCTGGTGCGCACCGCGGTCGGCGGCGCGGTCGAGGACGTGCTGTATCGCTTTCACACGTGTCGTGTGCGGCTTGACCCGGATGAGGGCTACCGCCAGCGACTTGCGCGCCTGGCGCAGTTGGACAATGAGGTCTTGCTGCTGGATCTCGCGGACGTGGTTGAGAAGCACGTCGACTCGAGCGTTCTCTATCACGGTAACGGCTCCTGGATCTCGGATCCGATCGGCCGGCACGACGCTTTCCTCGTCGATATCGCCCGACGGATAGGGCAGCCGGCCCTGGCGGTGATGCTCGAACGGCAATTTGCCGAGGTTGCCGCAGACCCGGGGCTTCCGCACGCCTTGCGTGCTCCACCGGAGCGCAAGTACCGGGAACTGGTGGTTCCGCAGTCGTGCCGTCGCCGCCTTTATCCGATCCTGTCGACTGGCGTGCAATGGTTGGCACACCCGGGTGGCTGGGTGCGAACGTTCAGACGCTACGGCAAGCGCATTGCGGGACTGGCGCGCGCCTGAATTCGCCCGCTCATGGCGTGATCCAGACCGGCGCATAGCGCCGTTGCGCGACCTTTGACTATTCCCCGATCCGGGAAATTGTCCGTCGCGCGGGGTCTGGCGTAGCGTCACCGCGCATGATCCGGTCGAGGAAGCGCAGGTCATGGAGTCGCACCCCGCCGAGCAGCAGCAGCACGACAGCCATGACGCCAACCACCAGCAGCAGCCGCAGCGGCAGGGCCATGGTCGTAACTGTCGTCGCGACCGCGGCAGCCGCCAGCGCAGCAATGACCGGACCGAGTGCGACGCGCCAGGTCGGCTCATACAGCGAGTGTCCGGCGAGCATTGCGCGCAGGCCCAGGGCCAGGTAGGCCTCACTGGCAACGCACGCGATGGCGAGGCCCGTCGCCCCGGCGAGACCGATACCGATTGCCGCCAGGATGAAGAAAGCGACGGTTGCCCGGGTCTTCGCCAGGGCGACGCGGCGCTCGTCGCGGATCGCGATGCACTGCGTTGACCACAGCGATGTGATGCTGCGCAGTACCGGCAGCGGCGCCAGCATGGCGAGCGTGGTCGCGGCCGGCCGCAATTCCGGGCCGAAGAGCAGCGTGACGATCTCGGTCGAAAATATAGCCAGCATGGCGCACAGGGGGACCGATGCGAGCAGGACGAGACGCAGGCAGCGTCGCGCCAGTTCCCGCATGCGGGCTCGATCGGCCTCCAGCATCGCGAGCGCAGGCAATAATGCGGTCGCGAGGACGGCGGTTACCATGTAGATCGGCACCAGCAGCCGATCGGCGACGGCGAACAGCCCGGTCGCGATCTCGCCCTTCATCGCGGTGAGCAGCAGGAGTCCGCCCCGGCTGTAGACGACGGCCAGGAGCGCCGCGCCGAGAAAGGGCAGCGACGCGCGGATCACGGTCGCGCGGTTCACGGGTTCGATTGCCGCTGCGGCCGCCATCTCGGGACCCGAGTGAGCGCGCGCCGCCAGCAGCGCGAGCAGGGCAGCGAAGGGCATTGCGAGCAGCGTCGTCGGGGCGTCCAGTCCAAGCACGATGGCGATGGCCGCGAGGACTGCGACGAGGATCCGGTGTCCGCCGCCGGCGACGGCCGAGGCGAGCGGGCGTTGCCGGGCCGTGGTCGGGGCCAGGAACAATGCCGCCATTCGCAGCAGGACGTGGTATGCGCCGACGATGACGATCACGAATCCCTCGCGTGGCTCCACGCCGGACAAGACGGCTGTCAGCGCGATCAGCAGCCACACCACGAGGCCGCTCCACACCTGCACCGATCGCAGCGCCTCGAAGATCGCTTGCGCCCGCACCGGCTCGCGGGCGAGTTCCCGCGTCACGTAGCCCGTACCACCCACGCTGACGAAGACCGAGAGTACGGCGCCGAGCGCCATGGCGAACGAATACCAGCCGAAGATCTCTACGCCGTAGGTGCGCGCGAGCAACACGACAAAGGCAAAGTTTGCGAGCTGGCCGACAACCTCACCAGTGCCCAGCACGGCCGTATTGATGAGGACACGGCGTTCGACGTGCATGCTCATGGTGATCCTGGTCCGTCGCGCCGTTGAGTCCCGCCCCGGATAGCACGGTGGTGGCTGGCGCAGCCACCACGCGCCGCCTGGCGGCAAAGGGCAAGCCTGGCGCGCTCGAAATTCATGCCGCGTCCGAGCAGATCGGCTTCAGCTGCCAGCTTTCGATCTTCCGCAGGTCGACGCCGTCGATGATGAAGTCACTCTCTGCAAACGACCTGGCTGTCGGTCGGATCAGAATCGGAAAAGTCAGTTCTTCGACCGAGCCTCTCTGCAGCAGCGTCGGCCATGAATGAACTGCCGCGAAGCGCAAATCGGTCAGTACCTTCCTGAGGTCTTCGTCTACACCATAGCTGAAGACTGACAGCGCCATGAAGTGCCTGCTCCGGTCGATGAAGCGCAATATTTCGCCTGCTGCCCGGTCATCGCGTCCACCATAGTCCAGGATCTCGCCGCCGTGATTGTTGGCCGAGACACCCACAACTACATAACCGCGGACAGCAGCGCCTTCCGACAGAAAGTAGAACGCATACTTCCGCGCAGGATTTCTGTACCTCCACTCGAAGAAGCCCTGGTCCTGGTGAAGTCTGAGCACGGCGGTCGCGTGTCCCCGAGCCTCGATGATCGCGGCCATCTCCGCCGGCAGCGGCGAGTCGGTGACGAGAATATGTCCATGCCGGCCGAATTCGATGCGGCTCTCGCTGAGCGGTCGAGCGATCTGCGCCCTTGGCCTTTCCAGCCAGGCCTGCAGGAGCCACCGCAGCGGATTCTGGCCATGCCGCAACAAGCGTGCCCTTCTGGTCAAGGGCTCGAAGCCCAACTGCAGATAGCCGGGCAGCGAATTCCTGCTGCACGTCATGTTCATGAAAAGCTGGTATCTGCGGGTGTCGTATTGCATCGCCAGTTTACCCATGGCGACTGATAGCCCCTTGTTCCGATGGTCCGGCACCACGCAGGTGTCTCCGGGATGCAGGACGCCGATGTTGTCGCTGGGTCCGTCAAGAACGAATCGATCGGCGAAGTAGCCGCGAAAGCCGACCACCCGGCCGTTGTGCAGCGCAACTATTCCCAGGGGCCCATCAGCGTGGGGGTTTTCCAGGTACTTCCATCTGAACAACTCTGCTCTGGTTGCGTCTCCCTGCGGCCACAACTCCGTCAGAACCTCCAGGACCTGTGCCTCATGTTCTGGCCGGAAGTGGGCAATTTCGTATTCCGTATCGGTCATGCAAAGCCACCTGCAGGTTTTCGGCGCTGCCAGTATCGCTCTGAATCTACCATTGTCGGGTGCGGCTGCGGTCGGCGCACATGGTCGCCGCACCGCGCGCGCAATCCTGGCGCATGGTGCGGATGATGCGAGTTCTGGCCGTTAGCAGGAGCGTGCTGTCAGGGATGGCTGTGCCGGTTCGCTGCCAGGTGCGCATCCACCAGCGTCACGAGATCGTCCAGAGCGGGGAGTTGCATGTCTCTTTGCGCAGCAAGCGACTGCACGAGGCGATCCACTCGTTCGACGTGCGACGCGCCGCTGAACAGTGCCCTGGCTGCCGAGGATGGGGCAGTCAGCGCCGCAGCGGCTGTGGCATACCGTTCGAACGGCACGAGATCCTCGTGCCCGGCGCCAAGCGAGCGACAGAGTCGGAACACCCAGTCGTATACGGACCGCGACGCATCGAGATCGGTGTGGACGGCCGACGCGATGGAGCGCATGCCGTCCGGGGTAACGCAACGATAGTTCCCGGCTATCAACATCGGCCACTTCGACAGTGGCAGGAAGACCGAGTCGTGCACCTTGAGCTTGACCGGCAAATTGATTGGCCCGGCGCCGGCATCGAAACGCGCGGCATCGATGTCAGCGGCAAGGTCTCGAAGCAACCGCGTGTGCTGCTCCGATGCGAACCGTGCAGCCCGGAAGTTACTCGGCAATCGAACTTGGATCGAGTTGTCCGGTTGCCCGGGCGCGCGCGACGCCTGCGGATCTGCGCTGCAATGCGTGACCAGGTCCGGATCCAGCACGTCCCAGACCGAAGCATCCGCATAGCATGCCCGGCACGCACCGACCGCGACGCCCGGAATGCGGGCGAGATAGGGCAACGGCGGCATGTTCATGATCGACAGGAAGGGAACCGCGGCTCTGGCCATTGCCGCCAGGAGGGCGCGCACGTCCGGAGAACGATATTGGGCTTCCTGCATGGCCAGGACCGCGAGGTCATACCCGGCCGGATCGACGGCTCCTGGCACAGCGGCCGACAATTCTCCAGGCAGCTTCCGTGAGTCCACTTCCACGAGGCCATCGCAACCCTTGACGGGCAGGCCGATGCGCACGCCTTCCGTGTTGATCAAGTCAGCTGCAGTGGCAAGGCAGACCAGTTTCACGGAGTGGCCAGCGAGCAGCAACTTGGTCGCGAGCAGCGAACCGTAGGATGCGCCGAAAATCAGGATTCGATGGCCAGACTGCATGATCTTGTGTAACTCTGGAGCCTGACGATGCTGTTATGCAATGGCAAGGTTTCGTAACATTGGCACAATCTGTTGAGCGCCCGGATCAGCGAAGTCGCCGCAACAGCGGCGGGCTCCGACCGCGATGTCAGGCGAGCTCGCCGAATCACAGGTGACTGGCTGAGCCTGCGGGCGACGCTGACGACAGTCGCAGCGACACGCCGCAGATCTTGCACGTATACCCGCCACGGGCGTGAACTGGGGCACATTCCGGCATTCGCCGGGCAGTTGCGGTCGGGCGCCTGTGCCTTCGGCAAGCTGAGAACGCTAACGGGCCGCAACTCGGCCCGCACCGTTCCCAGTTACGAGCCTCGCAAGGCTGTCAGGCCGTGCCGCAAGTTGCCTGTGACAACCTCGACAGTTTGCAAGCAAAGGCTTGCAGTGAACTGTTATTTCTGGATTTTGATTTTCACGGACGCTCGAAGCGGTAAGTTGCAGGCGGAGTTTGTGCCCCGGCATGAAAGTGGAGCAGGGATTGCTGTCTCGTCAGCATGGCGGTGTCCGTTGTCGTCACCGGAATTTCCGCAGCGACACACCGTGGGCAGCAGGCGACGCGCACCTGTACCCTTGACGAGGGTGGCGTTAAACTGAACTCGGAGGTTGGCGGCGCAGTTCACGGAGGAAGTACGAGTATGGAGTTCAACTTATTGTCCTGGTGGCACCGCAAGCGCATCCAGGCGACAGTGCAATTGTCCGGCCGCCCGATGCAGTTCCACCACGTCACCAACCCCTATCACGCCGTCAGCATCAAGGCGGGTAGAGGCTGTCACCAGACGGCGCAGAAGTACGGTCATCAGCGGTTCCTGTCCGGTGAGGCGCCGCAGCTGCCGCAGCCAACCTGCAACGCCAAGGCCTGCGAATGCCGGTACGTTCATCACGAGGACCGTCGTGATGGCTCCGACCGCCGCCAGCGGGATGCCCACGATGTTTGGGCGATGGGTTCACAGTTGGCGCAGAACGGGGGCCGTCGTGCTGGCCAGGGACGGAGAGTGACGGATCACTGATCCATCGCGGAGCGCTGGCAGTGCTCTGGGGTGAGGATTAAGTTCAATCTGCTCCAATTCAGATTCGCCCCGGTGTAAAAGTGCCTACGGCCTGAGAATCGGCTGAACGAAGAGGCACACCTGCCGCGAGGCAGGGCCGCAAAGCCACGGATCTCCCGGAAAATCCGAGGACGAAAGCCGGGCTACCGAAACACCACCGTCGTCTTGGGTTGCGTGCGAAGGCACGCTTGCCAGCGGCCTTGTGCGACTGGCCCGCATTGTGAATCGCTGCGGCTAACAAGAAGACGAAGTGGATCAGATTGGTCATTGCAAAAAGGGCAGGAAATCCTGCCTCTTTTTTTGTGGCCGTTCAGCGCAGGCATCGTCCGCGGTGACGGAAATTCAATGGTCGAACAACCGCTCGCGGTCGGACGAGTTCGTACCTCACGCCACGCGTCGCGCATCCGGCGAATTCATTGCGCGCTTGCGGTTCATGCACCGTACCGAATTGCTCGACCCGGGTTGACGGTTGGCCCGGGAACTCGCAGGACTTGCGCGTGCGAAAGTCGCGCAGGTAGCGCATGTGACATAAGTCGGAGAGGCACCCGCGAGATTTCGTCTGCACCTCGCTGATAGGACTCGAGTTCATTGCCGGCCCCACCGGCAGACCACGAGTTATGTCTGCGATATGCGACAAATTCCCCCTTGTTCCTGCTCGGTGCGTGTCGATACTTGCCGCACGCCGCACAGGCCTGCGATGACTTCTGGAAGAGGTGTAACGCAGAACAACCGAACGGCGTCGGTTCAGCTCCGATGAGTGGACCGCGGCCTTCGGGCCGAATGCTGACAAAGGCAAACCTGCCGTAAGGCGGGGTCGCAAAACCTCCGGTCCTCGGAAATTTCTCGAGGATAGCGGGGCTGCCGGCAGTCGATGGCTCCCCACGGTTTGTTCGACCTCTGGAGCGTCAGCCCGCGCATCCCGCTTTGGTACTGCCGCATTACGGCAGGCGCCAGGTTGCGTCATTGCCGAGTCACCGCAGAGTTGCGCCACGGGCGCGGGTACTGAAAAAAATTTGGGGGCTGAAAGGACGCGCAGTCGCCTGGTGTGATCGCGCGCGAGGGCCGCATTAGTGAATCGATTCGTGTTTTGTGGACGCAAGTCTCCAGTCGTCGCCACGCTGCTCGTGGCGCTGTATTTCTGCCAACCGGTGACCGCCTCGGCGGCCAATAGGGCTCCGTCCATCTCGGGCAGTCCCGCCACCACGGCCTACGTCGGCAAGACTTACTCTTTCCGACCGACAGCGTCCGACCCGGACGGCAACAAACTCACGTACAAGATTGCCAGGAAACCTGGCTGGGCCACGTTCAGCAGTTCGACGGGCACCCTGGCCGGTACCCCATCGTCGTCCCAGATCGGGACGTATTCAAACATCGTCATCAGTGTCAGCGATGGCATCGTGACAAAGTCGCTGCCCGCGTTCTCGATCAAGGTAGTGCAGGCGACGTCGACCTCGTCACCGGTGACATTGTCGTGGGCGCGCCCAACACAGAATGTCGACGGCACCCAGCTCAACAACCTGGCCGGATACCGGATTCACTACGGTAAGGTATCTGGCCAGTACGATTATTCTGTGTCGATCGGCAGTGCAAACATCACGTCGGCCACGATCGAGAACCTGGCGCCGGCCCGCTGGTACTTCGCGGTCACGGCAGTTGCGAGTTCGGGGACTCAAAGCGACTTTTCCGCGCAACTCAGCAAGGTCGTGCTCTGAGTGCCGCCAGGCGCTCGCCTCGCCGCCGCCGAGTCCGGAGCCTGGGCTGCTAATCTGCCATGTCATGAATATCCGCCTTCGATGGTTGGCGCTGGTCCTGGGTGCCACCCTGCTGGCAGCAGCGCTGGCCCGCGCAGACGACGCGCTGGAGGAGGTCATGGTCACCGGCCAGCAACCTGGGCCGGGATTATGGCAGGTGACGCGCCCGGGCGATCCGCACGGACACGTGCTGTGGATCCTCGGCAACTACAGTCCTTTGCCGAAGAACATGACGTGGCGCTCGAGCGAGCTGGCAGCCGTGCTGGCTGCGTCTCAGGCAGTGCTCGCACCCGTATCGGTCAGCGCTTCCGCGGGGCCGCTGGGCGGCATCACGGTGCTGCCGTCGTTGATGGGAGTGCGCAAGAATCCCGACCACAGGCCATTGCAGCAAGTCGTGCCTGCCGATCTCTATGCGCGCTGGCTGCCACTCAAGGCGCGCTACCTTGGCAATGACGACCGGGTCGAGGCGTGGCGTCCGATCTTCGCCGCGCAGGAGTTGTATCGCGTTGCGCTGAAGAAGCACGAGCTGGTGCCGTACGACGGTGTCTGGCCCGCAGTCGAAAAGCTCGCGCGCAAAGCGCGCGTACCGATCACGGAACCCGGTCTTGAGCTCAAAGTGGAGAAGGCCAGGGCCGCGATCAAGGAGTTCAAGTCGACCCCGCTCGCCGACGTCGAGTGCTTCTCGCGCACGTTGCAGCGACTCGAGTCCGACCTGGACCTGATGCGCGAGCGCGCGAATGCGTGGGCCGCAGGCGACGTCGCGCGCCTGCGGAAACTCGCGCCGATCGAGCGGGCGAGCGCGTGCATCGGCGTGGTGCTGGAGTCGCCATTCATGCGGCAACGTGGGCTTGGCGACGTGCTGGAGCGCACCAGGAATGCATGGGTGGCTGCGGCCGAAAAGTCGCTCGCGAGCAATGAGTCCACGGTAGCCGTGTTGTCCGTGGACGAGATACTGAAGCCGGATGGCTACGTCGCGCAGCTGAAAAACAGGGGATACGTGGTTACGGACCCTTGAGCCCGGGTTCCGCAGGGTTACGGCGCGCGCGGATCGGCCTGAAGTCGACCAGTCGCAGGGCGGCACCGCTGCCGCCCTGCGCTGCGTCACTAGTTGGCCGGGGGTGCAACCTTGTCGCCACCGGCCCGCTCGGCATCGCCTGCCGCGTCGGTCGCGGCGGCCGCATCCGCCGCCGGCACTTCGCCCGTGGGCGCGGCTTCGGCCGGCGCTGCCTCGGCCGGCGCCGTTTCGACTGGTGCGCTGGCCGCCGGCTCGGGCATCGGTGCCGCCGCTTCCTCTTTCTTGGCGCAAGCTGCCAGCAGCAGGGCGGTCGCAACGACGGCACTGATCTTGATTGCTTCCTTCATGTCCCTTCCCCAGTAGAGTTTTAGTGGATGGAAGCCCGGCGTCCCAGTCGCGGGGCTGGGCGGAGACTATTCGAAGCCAATGCTTTCCAGCAACCCGGCGAAGCGGGGGTCGCCGCGCAGGGGATCCAGCAAGGGGTCATTGCGCGCGTACACGAGTCCCGAATCACCGATGATGCGCGCCTGCTGCAGACGCACGATCGCGGCATCGAGCTGACCCCACTGCGACAGGACCTGTGCCTGCTGGTAGTGCAACCGGGCGCCTTCCTGTTCGATCTTCGCAAATGCATCGCGCGCAGACTTTACGTCGCCGAGCCGGTGCTCGACCATGGCCAGGCCGGTCTGGCCGAAATCGCTGGCGGGTTCCGCCAGGTATTCGGTGCGCGCCTCGTCGTGGCGGCCGAGCACGTACAGTGCATCGCCGATCGCCGCGTGGGCACGCGACATGCGCGGGTTCATCTGCAGTGCCTGCCTGGTTGGAGGGATCGAGCCCCGATAGTTGCGCGCCGCGTACTCGATGGCGCCTGCCGCGCGATGAATCAGCGGATTCAACTTGTCGAGCAATAGCGCCCGCTGGATCGCCGCGACGGCGTCCTGTTGGCGACCGACGCGCGCACTGTACTGCGCGTACCGCGCCAGTACGGTGGCTTCGCCTGCGCCGAGTTCCCTTGATCGCTCGAACGGCGCGCGCGCGCCGCGGGCGTCGAGTTTGCCCTGGAACAACGTGAATCCGAGCGTCGAGTAGGCGTCGGCGAGTCCGGGAGCGATCTCGATGGCGCGCTGCGCCGACTCGATCGCCGATTCGTACAGTTCCTGCAGTTGCCCGGCCTTGCCGTACTGGTTGGCAATGGCGGTCAACGAGCGTGCACGTGCTGCATGGGCAGGCGCATAGTCCGGGTCGGCCGCGATGGCCGCGTCGAACCGCGCGAGCGCCGCGCGTTCGGACGCCTCGTCGGCGCTCAGGTCGTACAGTGCGCGGCCCCTGAGATAGGCGTCGAAAGCCTGCGCACTGCGAGTTCCGCCTTCGGCGGCGAGCGCACCTGCACTGCCTGCAGGCGCCTTCGGGTCGGGGATCATCTCGGCAGCGAGCGCGCTGGCGACGGTCCGCGCAATTTCACTCTGCACTGCGAAGATGTCGTGCAGCGAACGGTCGAAGCTCTGCGACCACCGGCTGAATCCGGTGTGACCGTCGATCAGGTCGGCGGTGATGCGCGCGATTTCGCCCGACTTCCGGACCGTGCCATCCAGCAGATAACCCACGCCGAGGCGTGATGCGATCGTCACGGCATCCTCGGTGTGGTCGCGGAACTTGGCGGACGACGTCTGGGCCATCACCTGCAGCTTCAGGTTGCGGGCGAGGGTCGAGCGCAGTTCCTCAGACAGGCCGTCCGAGAAATAGTCCTGGCTGGTGTCGCCGCTGATGTTCTTGAATGGCAGTACCGCAACCTTGTTGCTCGTCGATACTGTCGAGTCGCCGCCGAGTCGACCGCTGCGCCAGGCGAAGATTCCCACCGCTCCGGCGAGCGCCGTGCCGCCGGTGGCCAGCAGCATGGTGCGGCGCGTCAGGCGAGCCGGTGGCAGGGGACTCGGTGCGTGCGGGTTGCCCCGATAGGCGGCAGCGCCGGTCGGCCGGCCCACCACAGCTTCGACGCCACGCACGATCGTCACGATCTGCGCTGCGCTGGCATCGCCGCGCCAGCCCAGCAGGTCGACCGCGAGGTACTGCCTGAAACCCAGAGGCGACATCGTGCCGTCGAGCGAAACCGGCACCAGCTTGCGCATGTCGCGACCCTGAGAGGCTTCGTCGAGCACCCAGTCGGACGACACCGAGGCTTGTGACCAGGCGACGATCACCGCGTCGCAGCGGGCGAGGGCGGCCTCGACCGATTTCGTAAAGACCGCGCCACCCTCGATCAGCGTGTCCCACCAGACGTCGATGCCGGCCTGTTCGAGCGCGTTGGCGAGCACGCGCACCCGGTCCTGGTCCGCGTGTGAATAGCTGAGGAATGCCGTCGGGCGCACGGGGCAGGTTAAGGCTTCGGTCCGAACAGCGCCAGCGCCGCGACGGCATTGATCTGTGCGCCGAGCGTGACGGCAGGCAGATCGACCAGGAAATCGGGGTTGTGGTTCGAGTAGGGGAATAGCCGACCCTGTTTCTGTGCGGCCGCGACACGTTCAGGCGGCGCGACTCCTAGCAAGAGGAACACGTACGGAGTGTTCAGTGGCGCGAATGCTTCCTGGAAATCCTCCGAGCCCATCACCGTCGGGAAATTGCCGACGACCTTGCCTTCGCCGAGCAGCGCGACCAGTCCCGGACGCAGGCGCTCGACCAGGGCCGAGTCGTTGACCAGCGGCCCGGCATGGCCCTTCATCGTGCGAGTCGGCATCCGGTCCGCGGGCACGCCAGCCGCCGCGGCGATGCCGTTGTCGATCTCGTCGATGCGCTTGAGCATGAGCTCCCGCACCTGCGGCTTGAGCCAGCGCAGGTTGAGCAGCAATGTGGCCGACTCGGGGATCACGTTGTTGTCACGGCCCGCCCGGATCGCCCCGACCGTGAGCACGGCCGGTGCCTGTGGATCGATCGTCCGGCTGATGATCGTCTGGTAGGCGAGCACGGCTTGTGCCGCCATGACGACCGGGTCGATCGCCATCTCGGGTGACGAGCCGTGGCCGCCGACACCCCGAAACTCGACGTCGAGCTGGTCGACGCCTGCCATGCGGACGCCGGCGGTATTGGACACCATGCCGACGGCTGCCGGTGCAGCGTGGCTGCCGAGCGCGAAATCCGGCTTGGGCAAGCCCCGGGTCCACAACCCGTCGTCGACCATGGCCCTGGCGCCGAGGCCGACTTCTTCTGCGGGTTGCGCATAGACGACGAGGGTGCCGGACCACTCGGCCTTGAGCTGCGTCAGGGCCGACGCAGCGCCGAGCAGCCAGGTGATGTGTGCGTCGTGTCCGCACGCATGCATCACGTCCACCTCGCTGCCATCGGCCAGCGTCTGCGGCGACTTTGCAGCCCAGGGCAGGCCGGTGGTTTCACGCACGCCACCGTTCGCGTCCATGTCGGCGCGATACCAGAGCGTCGGCCCCGGGCCGTTCTGCATCACACCGACGACACCCGTCTTGCCGATGCCGGTCGTGACCGCGAAACCAAGCCGCTTCAGTTCCGCCGCGACGATCGCTGCCGTGCGGGTCTCGGTGAAGGCAAGTTCCGGGTTGCGGTGCAGATCCTTGAAGGTCGCCTCGAGCCGCGGTGTGTCGGCCGCGATCACGGCCTTGACCTGGTCGATCAGGGCCTGCGACTGGGCCTGCGCCGTGGTGCTGCCTGCGATGGCAGCCAGGAACATCATGCCTTGGATGATTCGGTGCAGGGGCTGGCGCATGGCGACCTCGGCTTGTTCAGGGGGAACCAGGGAGAGGAACAGGAACACCGCGAAAATCACGACCTGGGCCGCGCCCTGCATCATGTTGGTGCGGCCGTTGCCGAGACCGATCGAACAGACGAACAGGCTCAGCACGAGCAGGATGATGTCCTTCGGCGCGAGTCCCAGGCTCAGCGGCAGGTCCAGCAGGACTGCCACCAGCACGACGACCGGGATCGTCAGGCCGATACTGGCGAGCGCGGAGCCGAATGCCAGGTTCAAGCTGGTCTGGAGCCGGTTGGCGAGCGCCGCACGCACGGCGGACACGCTCTCGGGCAGCAGCACCACCATCGCGATGATGATGCCGTCGATGGCGCAGGGCGCCGAGCAGCACGCAGAGGCCGATCACGCCGCTGCTGATGATCATGACGGTGGCATAGATCGTATCGCGGGCCAGCGCAGCCTTGGCCGCGCTGCCCGCCAGCATCAACGACACGATCAGTGCGACTTCGATGGCGGTGACGGCCAGCGCCAGGACCAGCGTCCCGTACGGTTCGCCGACCCGGTGGGCCACGACCTCGGCGTGATGCACCGCAGACACCACCGCGGTCAGCAGCATCAGCGTGCTGGCAAGGGTCAGGATCGGGCCCGGGGGCAGCCACAGTGCGGCGACCAGCTGAACAGCGGCGGCCAACGGCACGACCTTATGCCAAAGTGACATTACGACCCCGCGAGAATGGTGTGGTTGCCACGGCCCTGCCGCAGCGTCTTTCGCAAGCGACCGGACTTTAACTTGCCGGTCGGCTCCGGAGGGCACAATCCGCCAGCCCGATGGCGGTTTGCTGTCCGACCTCCCCGAATTCGCTAGACTACCGGGCCCACTTTCCTGGACGAAAGACGTGGACCCGGCCGCCTGCCGGTCCCGAACATGGGAAGCGATGACTGAAACAAAAGCAATGTTGACGGCGATCCCGTTGGCCGCCGGCAATGACGCGTACGTCGAAGCGATGTACGAGGCCTACCTGACGAGCCCCGAGTCGGTCGACACGACGTGGCGGGGGTACTTCGCGACACTCGGACCGTCGACGGACGACGTCGCCCACGGCCCGTTGCTCGAAGACCTGGCGCGTCGCGCGCGGGTCCCGCGCCGGCCGTTGCCGGCAGGGCCCGTCGCGGCGGGTCCCGCGGGTTCGCCCCCGATTGGTGATTCGGCCGCAGCCAAGCAGGGCGCCGTCTCACGGCTCATCCAGATTTACGCCAACCGTGGTCACCTGATCGCGGACATCGATCCGCTCGGCCTCACGGTGCGTCCAGTGCCGAAGGTGCTGGGGCTCGACTACCTGGGGCTCACCGAGACCGACCTCGACACCGAGTTTCTGACGGGCAGCCGCAACGGCGCGATCAAATCGCGGCTCAAGCTGCGCGAGATCATTGCGCAACTGCGGCACATCTACTGCGGCACCATCGGCGCCGAGTTTGCGCACGTGTCCGATGAAACCGAGCGCCTCTGGCTGCAGGACCGCTTCCAGGTCGGCCGCCTGCACCAGGCGCTCCCTGCCGAATCACGCCGGGAAATCCTGCGTCACCTGACGATGGCCGAAGGTCTCGAGCGCTACCTCGCAACGCGGTATCCGGCGCAGAAGCGGTTTTCGCTCGAAGGCGGCGACAGTCTGATCCCGCTGCTCGAGGAAGTCCTCCAGAGCGGCGGTTCGAGCGGGGTCGAGGACATCGTCTTCGGCATGGCGCATCGCGGCCGGCTCAACGTCCTGGTCAATGTCCTCGGCAAGTCGCCCGAGGCGCTGTTTTCCGAGTTCGAGGGCAAGTACGACCTCGCGAAGCTCAAGGGTTCGGGCGACGTGAAGTACCACAAGGGCTTCTCCTGCGACGTGCGGACAGCATCGGGTAATGTCCACGTCGCGCTGGCGTTCAACCCGTCGCACCTCGAGGTCGTGAACGCGGTCGTCGAAGGCTCGGTACGCGCCCGGCAGGAGCGGCGCGGCGACGAGCGCGGCGACAAGGTCATGCCCGTGCTGATCCATGGCGATTCGGCGTTCGCCGGCCAGGGCGTGATCCAGGAAACCCTTCAGATGTCGCAGGCCCGCGCGTTCTATACGGGCGGCACGGTTCATCTGATCGTCAACAACCAGGTTGGCTTCACCACGCACGACCCGCGCGACACGCGTTCCACGCTCTATTGCAGTGACGTGGCGAAGATGATCGAGGCGCCGATCCTGCACGTGAACGGCGACGACCCCGAAGCGGTGGTGTTCGCGGCGCGCTTCGCCGTCGACTACCGCATGAAGTTCCACAAGGACGTTGTCAACGACCTCGTCTGCTATCGCCGACTCGGGCACAACGAGGCCGACGAGCCCGCGGCGACGCAGCCGGTCATGTACGCCACGATCCGCACGAAGCCGACCACGCGGCAGCTCTATGCCGACAAGCTGGTGGCCGAAGGCGTGATTTCGTCGAGTGATGCTGACGCACTCGTGCAGCAGTACCGTCGTGGACTCGACGAAGGCAAGCCGCAGACGAAGAACGTGCTCGGTCTCATTGGCAACAAGCACACCGTCGACTGGACCAGGTACCACGATGTCGACTGGTTCGAGGAGATCCGCTCCGGCGTGAAGCCGGCACTGCTGAAGGAACTTGCGGTCAAGGTCACGACGTTCCCCGAAAGCTTCACGCTGCATCGCCAGGTGCAGAAGATCGTCGATGACCGTCGCAGGATGGCGGCGGGCCAGCAGATGGTCGACTGGGGCTTCGCCGAGACGCTCGCCTGCGCGAGCCTGCTCGAGGAAGGCTACGAGATTCGCCTCACGGGGCAGGACAGCGGCCGCGGCACGTTCTTCCATCGGCACGCGGTGGGTCACGACCAGGGCACGGGTGCGACGCACATCCCCCTCAAGCACATGAAGCCCGGACAGCCGCGGTTCCGCGTGACGGATTCGCTGCTGTCCGAGGAGGCCGTGCTCGGTTTCGAATACGGTTACTCGATCACCGATCCGAATTGCCTCGTCATCTGGGAAGGCCAGTTCGGCGACTTCGCGAACGGCGCGCAGGTGATCATCGACCAGTTCATTTCGTCGGGCGAGGCGAAGTGGGGCCGTTACTGCGGGCTCACGCTGTTCCTGCCGCATGGTTACGAAGGGCAGGGGCCCGAACACTCCTCGGCCAGGCTCGAGCGCTTCCTGCAGTTGTGCGCCGAGAACAACATGCAGGTGTGCGTGCCGTCCACGCCCGCGCAGATGTTCCACATGCTGCGCCGGCAGATGCTGCGTTCGTTCCGCAAGCCGCTCATCGTCATGACGCCAAAGAGCCTGCTGCGGCACAAGCTGTCGGTGTCGGCATTCGACGAACTCACCAGGGGTTCGTTCCAGTGCGTCGTGAACGAGATCGACGAACTGTCGCCGATGGATGTCACGCGCGTCGTGTTCTGCTCGGGCAAGGTCTATTTCGACCTGCTCGAGGCACGCCGCGCCGACGAGGCGCGCAACGTCGCCATCGTGCGCATCGAGCAGCTCTATCCGTTCCCGTCCGCGGATTACGCTGCGGCGCTCGCGCACTACCCGAATGCGCGCGAGATCGTCTGGTGCCAGGAAGAGCCACAGAACCAGGGCGCGTGGTACCAGATCCGCCACCGGCTGCAGGATTCGCTGCGGGGCAACCAGGAACTGCTGTACTCGGGCCGCCGTCCGGCCGCCGCGCCGGCCACCGGCATCCCGCAGTTGCATTCGACGGAGCAGCACGGCCTGGTTGCCGCAGCGATCACGGCCTCCACGCAGGAACAGTCCTCGCGCGCAACCCCGCGTCTGCGCGCCAGGGCCAGCAACAGGAAGAAGTCATGAGCACGATCGAAGTTCGCGTCCCGCAACTGCCCGAGTCGGTGGCCGACGCCACGCTCGTCGCGTGGCGCAAGCAGCCAGGTGACGCCGTCAACCGCGACGAGAACCTCGTCGACCTGGAGACGGATAAAGTCGTGCTGGAAGTGCCCGCGCCGGTGAGCGGCGTGCTCAGGGAAATCAAGGTGCAGAACGGTACGACCGTCAGCGGCGGACAGATCCTTGCGGTGATCGACGAAGGGGCCGTCGCTCATGCCGCTCCCGTTTCGACGGGAGACGCCGGTCGCAGGCAGGGTGAGGGCGCGGCCTCTGCCGCTGCCGTGGGCGAGGCAAAGAAGGACTCGGACAGGCTGGCGCCTTCGGTTCGTCGTCTGGTCGAAGAACACGGGCTGGCACCGGCCGACATCGCAGGTTCGGGCCGCGATGGCCGCATCACCAAGGGCGACGTGCTGACCCACCTCGCTGACAGGGTCGTGGCACCCGCTGCTGCTGCAGTGCCCGCAATCGCCGCCCGGCCGGCCGCTGCGCCAGCGCCGTCGCTGCCAGCAGGCGAACGCGGCGAGCGGCGTGTGCCGATGACGCGGCTGCGTGCGCGAATCGCGGAGCGCCTGATTCAGGCGCAGTCGACGGCAGCGATGCTGACGACCTTCAACGAAGTCGACCTCAAGGCGGTCAACGAGCTGCGCGCGCGTTACAGGGACAAGTTCGAGAAGGAGCATGGCGCACGGCTCGGCTTCATGTCGTTCTTCGTCAAGGCGTGCGTCGAGGCACTGAGGCGCTTCCCGGTCGTCAACGCGTCGGTCGACGGCAACGACGTCATCTACCACGAGTACTACGACATCGGCGTCGCCGTTTCGACGGAACGCGGACTGATCGTGCCGGTGCTGCGCAATGCGGACCAGATGGGTTTCGGCGGGATCGAGCAGTCGGTCGTCGGCTACGCCACGCGCGCCCGCGAAGGCCAGCTGACGCTCGAGGAACTGACAGGCGGCACGTTCACGATCACCAATGGCGGCGTGTTCGGCTCGCTGCTGTCGACCCCGATACTCAATATGCCGCAGAGCGCGATCCTGGGCATGCACAAGATCCAGGAGCGACCCGTCGTCGTCGACGGCCAGATCGTCGTGCGCCCCATGATGTACCTTGCGCTCTCCTACGATCACCGGCTCATCGACGGCAAGGAAGCCGTGCAGTTCCTGGTGTCGGTCAAGGACACGCTGGAGGATCCAGCGCGCCTGCTGCTGCAGATCTGAATTGGAGTACCCATGTCTGACACCGCCTTCGATATTGTCGTGATCGGCGCCGGCCCGGCCGGCTATCCCTGTGCGATCCGCGCAGCGCAGAACAAGCTCAAGGTCGCCTGCATCGACGACTGGAAGAATCACGACGGCACCTATGCGTTCGGCGGCACCTGCCTCAATGCCGGCTGCATTCCGTCGAAGGCGCTGCTCGAATCCTCCGAGCTGTATCACCGCGCACAGGCGGAATTCCGGGCGCACGGCATTGCCGCGACGGGCCTCGCGATTGACGTCGCGGCCATGCAGAAGCGCAAGGCGGGCATCGTCAAGGCTTCGACGCAGGGCATCACCGGGCTGTTCAAGGCGGCGGGAGTTACGGCTCTGCAGGGTCATGGCAGGTTGCTGGCAGGCAACCGGGTCGAGTACACGGCGGCCGACGGCGGCAAGCGGGAACTCATTGCGAAGCACGTGGTGCTCGCTTCGGGTTCGCAGCCGATGGCGCTCAAGTCGTTGCCGTTCGATGGCAGGCAGGTCGTCGATTCGTGGGGTGCGCTCGAGTTCGGGTCGGTGCCGCAGCGCCTCGGCGTGATCGGTGCCGGCGTGATCGGCCTGGAACTTGGCAGCGTCTGGCGGCGCCTGGGCGCCGAAGTCGTCGTGCTCGAGGCACTGGACCAGTTCCTTGCCATGGCCGACCAGGCCGTCGCCAAGGAAGCGCAGAGGCACTTCAAAAAGCAGGGCATCGATATCCGTCTCGGCGCGAAGGTCAGTGGCGCCGACCTCAGGCAGGACGGCGTGACGCTCAAGTACACCGACGCCAAGGGCGAACAGACGGTGACGGTCGACAGGGTGGTCGTTGCGATCGGTCGCCGTCCGTGCACGGACGGGCTGCTCGGCGAAGGCACCGGCGTGAAACTTGACGAACGCGGCTTCATCCAGGTCGACGACGAGTGCCACACAGGTGCTGGCAACGTCTGGGCGGTGGGTGACGTCGTGCGCGGCCCGATGCTGGCGCACAAGGGCAAGGAAGAGGGTGTGATGGTCGGCGACCTCATCGCCGGCCTGCACGCCGAAGTGAACTACAAGGCGGTGCCGTCGGTGATCTACACCGCGCCGGAAATCGCCTGGGTCGGACAGACTGAAGAGCAGGTCAAGGCGAGCGGCCGCGACTACAAGGTCGGCTCGTTCCCGTTCGTGGCCAGCGCCCGCGCCCGCGCGATGGAAGCGTCAGCGGGGTTCTGCAAGGTCATCGCGGCGAAGGATGACGACGAGATTCTCGGCGTGCACATCATCGGCCCGATGGCGGGCGAACTGATTGCCGAAGCCGTGCTCGCGATGGAGTACTCGGCCAGCACCGAGGACCTGCAGCGCACGATGCACGCCCATCCGACGCTGAGCGAAGCGCTGCATGAAGCGGCGCTCGCAGCCGACAAGCGGGCCATCGATTTCCCGAATCGCTGACTGACTGCTCTCAATGCCGGCGGCGCGCCCGGATCACGTTCGGCAACGACGAGAACCGTGCGAGCAGGCGGCTCAGTTCCTCCAGTCCGTGCACCTTCACGGTCACGTTGACCGCGGCCGTGCTCTCCGCCGCGTCCGTCACGGTGCGCATCGCCTCGATGCTGATGTGTTCGTCGGCAAGCACGCCCGAAATGTCGCGCACGAGCCCGCGCCGGTCGTATGCGTCGATCACGATCACGGCCGGGAAGGTTCGATCCGCCGCCGGCCGGCCCCAGTCCACCGTCAGCACGCGTTCGGGGTTGACCTCGCGTAACCGCAGCAGATTCGAACAATTTGCGCGATGGATGCTCACGCCACGGCCGATCGTGATGTAGCCGAGGATTTCCTCGGGTGGCACCGGCCGGCAGCAGCGCGCAATCGTGCTCAGCAGGTCGCCGACTCCGTCAATGACCATGCCTGCGGAGCCGCCATCCGCGGCTGGCTTGGCGAGCCTCGGGCCGCGCTGCACCTCCTGACGCTCATGCAACCGGCGATGCACCGCACCGGCCACCTGTGCCAGCGTGATGTCGCCTTCGCCCAGGCCCTGGTACAGCGCATCGGAACTCGCGAGCCCAAGGTCGCCCAGGATTTCCGGCAGCGGCGGGGCGCGCACGCCGAGTCGGTCGAGTTCGCGTTCGAGCATCTGCCGGCCCTGCTCGCGATTCTGCGCTTCGTCCTGCTTGCGGAACCAGGCACGGACCTTGGCACGGCTGCGTGGTGAAGCGAGGAAGCCGAGTTGCGGCAGCAGCCAGTCCCGGCTCGGGTGCGGCTGCTTGGAAGGAATGATTTCGACGGTGTCGCCGTTAGCCAGCTTGTAGTCGAGCGTGACCATACGGCCGTTGACGCGTGCTCCCCGGCAACGATGCCCCAGGTTGGTGTGCACCTGATAGGCGAAATCCAGCGCCGTCGCACCCTTGGGCAGGTCGACGACCTCGCCCCTGGGGCTGAGCGCGAACACCCGGTCCTCGAACACTTCCGCCTGCAGTCCCGCCAGCAGGTCAGGTTCCGCGCCATCGCGCAGCGACGGTTCCAGCAGCTGCCGCAGCCAGACCATCTTCTGCTGGAAGCTCGCTTCGACCTTGCGGCCTTCCTTGTACTGCCAGTGAGCCGCAACGCCAAGTTCGGCGTGCTCGTGCATCTCGCGCGTGCGGATCTGCACCTCGAGCGGCAGCTTGCCCGGCCCGATGACTGCCGTGTGCAGTGAACGGTAATTGTTGCCCTTGGGGGTCGCGATGTAATCGTCGAATTCGCCCGGAATGTACTGCCAGAGGCCGTGGACGATGCCGAGCGCCGCGTAGCATGCGGAGATCGTGTCGACCATGACGCGGACCGCGAGCACGTCCATGACCTGGTCGAACTGCAGCGACTTGCGCTCCATCTTGCGCCAGATGCTGTAGATGTGCTTCGGCCGGCCCGTGACCTCGCCGCGGATGCCGAGCTGGTCGAGTTCGCGACTCAGCTCGCGCTTCACGTCCTCGATGTACTGCTCGCGCTCGGCTCGCTTGGACTTGAGCCACCCGGCGATGCGCTTGTAGTCCTCGGGGGCGCTGAAACGGAAGGCCAGGTCCTCGAGTTCCCACTTGAACTGCCAGATGCCGAGGCGGTTCGCCAGCGGCGCGTAGATTTCCTGCGTTTCGAGTGCAGCCCGGCGCAGTT
>Ga0073899_10000602_pt1 | contig 33045 bp, 31 predicted proteins | sample KloWWTmetaKNB5Ph_FD_88975 | JGI IMG/M metagenome (GOLD analysis project Ga0073899, IMG submission 88975) | Active sludge microbial communities from Klosterneuburg, Austria, studying microevolution and ecology of nitrifiers - Klosterneuburg... | ecosystem: Engineered > WWTP > Aerobic digester >... | reverse complement strand
GGCGCTCTTCTGGCAAGGGCGCGAGGCGCTCGCGGCGCAGGCGCGCTTCGTCGCCTTCGGCCACGCGCTCTTCGAGAAGATGCTCGACCCTTTCATCGGCATCGTCGCCAAGGCGGTGTTCGTCGCGGTCGACGACCTCTTCATGATGCTGCCTCCCGAGGTCCAGTTTGCCCGCGTGGACGCGCTCCTCGCGGCCCACTTCGCCGACCGCGCCCGCTACCCCTCGCCGCGCGCCATGCCGCCCATCCCCGTCCTCGGCATCCCGGGCTGGCACCCCGGCACGAACCGCGAGGACTTCTACGACGACGCCGGCCACTTCCGCCCCGCGCCGGGGACTGCCCCCGATCCCGGGGACTGTCCCCGGGCGCGAGGCGGGACCTGACCGGCCTTCCGCCTCGGCAAGCGCGGAATGCGGCATCATTCGCCGATGGAAAATCTCTGGGACGACGCCGAAGCGAGCCGGTTCGAGGGCGACCTCGGGCTGCGCGTCTACACCTCGCGCCTGCTGGGGCGCGACAAGTCGCTGGTGCTGCACGGCGGCGGCAACACCTCGGTGAAGACGCGCGAAAAGGACATCCTCGGCCGCGAGACGGACGTCCTGCACGTGAAGGGCAGCGGCTGGGACCTCGAGCGGATCGAGGCCGCGGGCTTCTCCCCGGTGCGGCTGGACCACCTCGTGGCGCTCTCGCGGCTGCCATCGCTCGCCGACCCGCGGATGGTGAACGAGATGCGCACCCACATGCTGCGGGCGGACGCGCCCACGCCCTCGGTGGAGGCGATCCTGCACGCGATCCTGCCGCACAAGTACGTGGACCACACGCACGCCGACGCGGTGCTCTCGCTGTGCAACTCGCCCGACGGCGAGCGGCTCGTGCGCGAGACCTTCGGCGATGCCGTGGTGGTGATCCCCTACGTGATGCCGGGCTTCGACCTCGCGCGGTGCTGCGCCGAGATCTTCCCCCGAGAGGCCACCCCGCGCACGCAGGGCATGGTGCTCATGAACCACGGCATCTTCTCGTTCGGGGCCACGGCGCGCGAATCCTACGAGCGCATGATCGCGCTGGTGGGACGCGCGCAGGCCGCACTCGAGGCCCGCGGCGCGTGGCGGGTCGAGATCCCGCACGAGGAACCGGCGCCCGGCCCCTTGCGGGTGGCGCAGGCGACGCTGCGGCGCGAGGTGTCGGCGGCGGCGGGCTTCCCGGTGATCCTCGCCGCCCACCGCGACGCGGAGAGCCTCGCCTTCGCGCGGCGCGCCGACGTGGCGGGCGTCGCCACGCGCGGGCCGGCGACCCCCGACCACGCCATCCGCACCAAGCGCGTGCCGCTCGTGGGGCGCGACGTCGCGGGCTATGCGGCCCTGTACGCGGCCTACTTCGAGGAGCACGCGAAGGCCGCGCGCGAACCGAAGACGATGCTCGACCCGGCCCCGCGCGTCGTGGTCGACCCCAAGCTCGGCGTCTGCACGGCCGGCCGCGGCGCCGCCGAGGCGTCGATCGTCTTCGACATCTACGCGCACACGATGCGCATCATCGCGCGCGCGGAGCGGCTGGGCGGCTGGCGGGCGCTTCCCGCGAAGGACATCTTCGACGTCGAGTACTGGGACCTCGAGCAGGCGAAGCTGCGCAAGGCGGGCGGCACGCCGCCCTTCGCGGGCGAGGTGGCCCTCGTCACGGGCGCGGCCTCCGGGATCGGCAAGGCGTGCGTGGCGAGCTTCCTCGCGCGCGGGGCGGCGGTGGTGGGCGTGGACCTCCATGAATCGGTGGAGACGCTGCATGCGCGGCCGGATTTCCTCGGCGTGCGCGGCGACGTGACCGACCCGGCCGCGATCGCCGGGGCGCTGGAGCGCGGCGCCACCGCCTTCGGCGGTCTCGACATGGTGGTCCTCAACGCCGGCGTCTTTCCGGGCGGCCGCAAGATCGATTCGCTGGGCGACGCCGAGTGGGACCGCGTGATGCGCGTGAACCTGGATGCGAACCTGGCGATGCTGCGCGAGGCGCACGCGCTCCTCAAGCTCGCGCCACGCGGCGGGCGCGTCGCGGTGATCGGCTCGAAGAACGTGCCGGCGCCGGGGCCGGGCGCGGCCGCCTATTCCGCCTCGAAGGCGGCGCTCACGCAGCTCGCGCGCGTCGCGGCCCTCGAGTGGGGCGCCGACGGGATCCGCGTCAACACGCTGCACCCCAACGCTGTCTTCGACACCGGCATCTGGACCGACGAGGTCCTCGCCGAGCGCGCCCGCCACTACGGCCTCACCGTGGAAGCCTACAAGCGCAGCAACGTCCTGCGCGTCGAGGTGACCAGCCGCGACGTGGCCGAGCTCGCCGCCGAGCTCTGCGGCCCGCTCTTCGCCAAGACCACCGGCGCGCAGGTGCCCGTCGACGGCGGCAACGACCGCGTGATCTGACCGGAAAGGGCGCCGTTCTCCCGTAGAATGGCGGGGTGAAGCAGGCCGGGCGATCGCCGTCGCGGATTTCTCGCGGCGGAGGAAAGTCGGGACTCCACAGGGCAGCGTAGCGGGTAACGCCCGTCCGCCGTGAGGCGCGGATCAGAGGAACAGAGACGAGCCGGTTGAGTCCGGGTGAAACGGCCAATCTCTACGCGGAGCAACACCAAATAGGCAGGCGACGACGGGGCCCCCCGAGCCTGCGGGTAGGTGGCTCGAGCGCCGCGGCAACGCGTCGCCCAGAGGAATGATCGTCATATTGCCGCGAGGCAGTAACAGAATCCCGCTTACAGGCTTGCTTCACACTTTCCCTTTCGCCGTCGCCTTCCAGGGCGCGATCGCCGCCTTCGCCGCCGCCGCAACCGCGCACGCGGCCATCGTCGAGGATGTCCCCTACGTCACGACGCCCGGAAACGTCACGGCCGCGATGCTGGACCTCGCCGGCGTGAAGGCGGGCGACCACCTGATCGACCTGGGCTCCGGGGACGGGCGCATCGTCATCGCCGCGGCGCGGCGCGGCGCCACCGGCCTGGGCGTGGACAACGATCCGGGCCTCGTGGCGGAGAGCATCGCCAACGCGCGGCGCGCGGGCGTGGCGGACCGCGCGCGCTTCCTCGAGCAGGACCTGTTCGCGACCGACCTCTCTCCCGCCACCGTGGTGACGATGTACCTGCTGCCCGAGGTGAACCTGAGGCTGCGGCCGGCGATCCTCGCGCTGCGGCCCGGCACGCGCGTCGTCTCCCACGACTGGGACATGGGCGACTGGAGGCCGGACCGCAGCGTCACCGTCGCCGTGCCCGGGAAGAAGCTGGGCCTCGAGAAGTCGAGCCGCGTGTTCCTCTGGATCGTGCCGGCGCGCGTGGAGGGCCTGTGGTGCGGCCGCGCCGCGCACGGCCGCGCGACGCTGCGCCTCCTGCAGGCCTATCAGGTCGTGCGGGGCGAACTGCGCGAAGGGGGTTTCGCGCCCGAGAGCGTGGCGGGGCGGCTCGACGGCGCGACGCTGGCGATGGCGGGCGGCGGCCGGCTCGCCTTCGCCGGGGCAAGCGCCCGCGCGACGGGGCGCCTCGCGCCCTACGACTGGCGCCGCGCCGACGGCGAGGCGTGCCCCGCGCCCTGACTCAGCGGGCGGCGGCCACCAGCGCCGGCCAGTCACCGCGCCGGATCCTCGCCACCACGACGAAATGCCCGCCCGCGGGCTTCAGCACCGCGGCCTCGCCTTCATCCAGGTGCGGCGGGCCGGCGATGGCGCGGAACGGGTTGCCGTGGCTCGTGATCGCGCGCAGCGTTCCGGCCTTCGGCGGCAAGGCGAGCAGCGCGACGAGTGGCCCGTAATCCGCGTTCGCGCGGTTCGTTCCCTCGAAGCCGCGCACGACGGTCGAGGGCTCGGCGCGGCCGAACATGAGGCGCCCGGTCTCCATCGTCCGGCAGAACGGGCTCGCGATCACCTCTCCCACGGGCAGGGCCAGGGCGCGGATGGCCTCGCCGATCTCGCGCGCCTGGGCGCGCCCGGCCTCGGAGAGGTTTCGCTGCGTGGCGCACGCGTCGTAGGTCGTCATCGCGCCGTCGCCCTGCGAGAAGTCCGTCGCCGTGTGGCGGAAGTAGAGCGTGTAGCCGCCGTTGCGCAGCTCGCGCACGAGTACGGCACCCTCGATCGCGTGGGCCGGATCGGGCGAGGAAAGGCGTTCGGCCGCCGCCGTCGACGCGAGCGATGCGGCAGTGCAGCAAGCCAGGATGACGCGGTGCAGCATGCGCGGGCCCTCCGGAAGCGCTTTCGGCTCAGACGCCGCGTCGCGGCGGGGGTTCGCCGAGGAGAGATCTTAGCAAACGACTTTCAATAGATTTCATAACCCATTGAATATATTGATCATAGGAAACCGAAAAACAGGGTGAGAAAGTTGCCCTAAGTCCCTGTCGCACAAGAAAAAATTCCTCCGATTCCCCCTTGACTCCCCTAGGGCGACTCAATAGAGTGTGCGGAAGTGGGAAAAATTGGGAAATCCTAGGATTCCGGGCCGTCCGGAGTGCCAGGATTCCCCTCCAAGGGGGAGCACGGTGTTTCAGGGAGCATCGCAGATCAACCTCGACGCGAAGGGCCGCCTGGCGGTGCCGACGCGCGTGCGCGATCCCCTGACCCAGGGCGGCACCGTGCCGGTCGTCCTCACGGCGCACCCGGACAAGTGCCTGCTGCTCTACCCGGCCCCGGCGTGGGAGCCGGTGCGGGCCCGGGTGATGGCCTTCCCCAGCCTCGACGCCGCGTTCAACCCGTGGAAGCGCCTGCTCGTCGGCTTCGCCGAGGAACTCGGGCTCGACTCCGCGGGCCGCCTGCTCATCTCGCCCGAACTGCGCGCCTTCGCCGGCATCGACAAGCGCGTGATGTTCATCGGGCAGGGGAGCTACTACGAGATCTGGGACCTCGAGCGCTGGCAGCAGCAGCTCGACCGGCTCACCACCGGAGGCAGTCCCGTCTTGCCACCCGGGATGGAGAACTTCTCGCTGTGACGCGGCCGGTGCCTCCGGGACCCCGACCGCTCAGCAGCCGAGAGCGATCCCCGGCACCAGGCACCCCCGTCTTTCCCACCCGTGAGTGAGGTCGCCCATGTCCCGGTCCTTCCCGAAGAAGCCGTCGCTGCCCTCCGCGTCCGTGCCGACGGGATCTACGTCGATGGCACCTTTGGCCGCGGCGGGCACAGCGCGGCCATCCTCGCCCTGCTCGGTGTTCGCGGAAGACTTCTCGCTTTTGATCAGGACCCCGCGGCGCTTGCGGCTGGCGCGATCGCGGATCGACGTCTTGAGCTGATCCATGGGCGCTTCTCGACGATGAAGGCGGAGCTCGGCGCGCGCGGGGTGACGCGCGTGGCGGGCGTGCTCCTGGACCTCGGCGTCTCCTCGCCGCAGCTCGACGAGGCGCACCGCGGGTTCAGCTTCTCCGCCGACGGCCCGCTCGACATGCGCATGGACCCCACCCGGGGGGAAACGGCGGCCGGCTGGATCAACCGGGCGACAGAACAAGAAATCAGGGAGGTCATCGGCACCTATGGGGAAGAACGGTTTGCTAAACAGGTTGCAGGAGCGATTGTTGCGGCAAGGAGCCGCGAACCTTTCCGGACCACAAGGCAGCTTGCCGAGGTCGTGGGTGGCGCGGTTCGGACGCGCGAGCCGGGCAAGCATCCGGCGACCCGGACCTTTCAGGCTCTTCGGATTCACGTCAATCAAGAGCTTGCGGAGCTCGAGATGACGCTGCCGCAGGCGGTGGAGCTCCTCGAGCCCGGCGGGCGGCTGGCCGTGATCAGCTTCCACTCGCTCGAGGACCGCATCGTCAAGAACTTCATGCGCGAGGCCGCCACCGCCGACCGGCTGCCGCGCGGCGTGCCCGTGCGCGCGAAGGACCTTCCCCAGCCGCGGCTGCGCCTCGTCGGCCGCGCCATCCGGCCCTCGGCCGCCGAGGTCGAGGCCAACCCGCGCGCGCGCAGCGCCACGCTGCGGGTGGCCGAGCGCACGGGCGCCTGAGCGAGACCGCCGTGGCCCGCCTGAACCTCCTCCTCCTCGCCGTCGCCATCGCCTGCGCGCTGGGCGTGATCACGGCGCAGCACAAGTCGCGGCTGCTCTTCATGGACCTCGAGGCCGGCCAGGCCCGGGCGAAGAAGCTGGACGAGGAGTTCACGCAGCTGCAGCTGGAACAGGGGACCTGGTCCACCAACAAGCGCGTCGAAGCCGTGGCCTCGCGCAGCCTCGGCATGCGCCTTCCCGAGGCGGGCGCCACCCGCGTGATCACGCTGGACGCCGCGCGGGAGGCGAAGCGGCCATGAGGTTCGAGAAGCGCACCCCGCAGCTGCGCCTTCGCCTCGAGGGCTGGCGCTCGCGCCTCGTGCTGGCGCTGTGCGCGCTCGGATTCGCGGTGCTCGCCGTGCGCGCCTTCTGGCTGCAGGGCTTCAACCACGACTTCCTGCAGCAGAAGGGCGAGGCGCGATACGGGCGGGTGGTGGCGATGCCCGCCTCGCGCGGCCCCGTGAAGGACCGGAACGGCCAGCCGCTCGCCATCTCCACGCCGGTGGAGTCGATCTGGGCGAGTCCCGAGGACTTCGAGGCCGACGAGCCGCGGCTGCGCGCGCTTGCGAAGGCGCTCGGTGCCGACGCCGCCGAGATCCGCCAGAAAGTTGCCAGCAAGGATCGCCAGTTCGTCTGGCTGCGCCGCCACATCTCGCCCGAACAGGCCGTCAAGGTGATGGCGCTCGGCGTGCCGGGCGTATTCCAGCAGCGCGAGTTCCGCCGCTTCTACCCCGCGGGCGAGGTGATGGCGCACGTGGTGGGGTTCACCGGCATCGACGACGCGGGGCAGGAAGGCATCGAGCTCGCCCGGCAGGACTGGCTCGCCGGGGTGCCGGGAAGCCGCAAGGTGATCAAGGACAGGAAGGGCCGCATCGTGGAAGACGTCGAGAGCCTGCGCGTGCCGCGCGACGGGCGCGCGCTCGTGCTCTCCATCGACCAGCGCCTGCAGTTCCTCGCGCACCGCGAGCTCAAGGCCGCGGTCGAGGCCAACCGGGCCCGCGGCGGCTCGCTCGTCATGGTCGACGCCCGCACCGGCGAGGTCCTCGCGCTCGTGAACCAGCCGGACTACAACCCCAACAACCGCGCCGCGGTCACCGGCCGGCAGACGCGCAACCGCTCCGTCACCGACATCTTCGAGCCGGGCTCGACGATGAAGCCCTTCACCATCGCCGCCGCGCTGGAGGCCGGCATCGTGCGGCCGCAGACCGTGATCCAGACGGCGCCGGGTTCGATGGCGGTGGGGGGCTGGACGATCAGCGACACGCACCCGCACGGCGCGCTCACCGTGCAGCAGGTGATCCAGAAGTCCTCCAACGTGGGCACGGCGAAGATCCAGCTGCAGATGCGGCCGGAGGAGGTCGGCGCGTTCTACCGCGAGCTGGGCTTCGGCTCGCCGCCCGACACGGGCTTCCCAGGCGAGGCCAAGGGGTTGCTGCGCCCGGCGGCCAGGTGGCGCCCCATCGAGCAGGCGACCATGAGCTACGGGCACGGCATCTCCGTGTCGCTGCTGCAGCTCGCGCGCGCCTACACCATCTTCACGGGCGAGGGCCACCTGCTGCCCCTCACGCTGGTGAGGCGCGACGGCCAGCCCATCGGCAAGCCGCTCGTCTCGCGCGAGACGGCGCACGAGGTGGCGCGCATGATGGAGATGGCCGTGGGCCCGGGCGGCACGGCGCCGCGCGCGGCCGTGCCGGGCTACCGCGTGGCGGGCAAGACCGGCACCGCGCACAAGCCCGAGGCCGGCGGCTACGCCGAGTCGAAGTACGTGTCCTCCTTCGTGGGCTTCGGGCCGGTGTCGGCCCCGCGCTTCATCGTGGCGGTGATGCTCGACGAGCCCTCCGGGGCGCGCTACTACGGCGGCGACGTGAGCGCCCCCGTGTTCTCCTCGGTGATGGGCGCGGCCCTTCGCCTCTACGCGGTCCCGCCGGACGCCCCGCAGGCGCACCAGGCGCTGGTCCCGGCGCGGCCGGCCGCCACCGAGGCGCGCGCGCCGTCCGCCGGGGGGGAGGGATGATCGCCGTGGCCGAAGCCCCGCGCGCCGCGGCCTCGCCGCTCGCCCAGCGCCTCGCGCAGCTCGGCGTGCCGCTCGCCGACCTCACGACGGATTCGCGCGCCGTGAAGCACGGCGCCGTGTTCCTCGCCTACCCCGGCAGCGCGCGCGACGGCCGCGCATTCATCGCCGACGCCATCGCGCGCGGCGCGGCCGCCGTGATATGGGAGCGGCGCGGCTTCGAGTGGAGTCCCTCGTGGGACGTGCCCAACCTGGCGGTCGAGGGACTGCGCGGCAAGGCGAGCGAGATCGCGGGCCTCGTGCACGGCGACCCGTCGGCGCGGTTGTGGGTGGTCGGCGTCACGGGCACCAACGGAAAGACTTCCGTGGCGCAGTGGGTGGGGCAGGCTCTCGACGGCCTCGGGCGGCGCGCCGCCGTGCTGGGCACGCTGGGAAACGGCCTCGTGGGCGAGCGCGCGGAGGCCAGGAACACGACGCCCGACGCCGTGGTGCTGCAGCGCGAGCTGGCGGACTACCTGCGGCGCGGCGCGAAGGTCGCGGCGATGGAGGTCTCCAGCCACGGGCTGGACCAGGAGCGCGCCGCCGCCATCAAGTTCGACGTCGCGGTGTTCACGAACCTTACCCGCGACCACCTCGACTACCACGGGACCATGGAGGCCTACGCCGAGGCCAAGTACCGGTTGTTCAGCGCGCGCGGGGTAGGCCGCGCCGTGATCAACGTCGACGACGATTGGGGAAGGCGATTCGCGGACCGGCTCCGCGGATCGCCTGTCGACGTGATCGGTTACGGCCGGGGCGGCGGGCGGCTGCGCGCGGCCGCCTTCTCGCAATCGGCGGCGGGCCTGCGCATCGCGATCGAGGGCGACTGGGGCGCGGGCGAGGTCGCGGTGCCGGTGCTCGGCGCCTTCAACGTGTCGAACCTCCTCGCGGTGGCCGGGACGCTGCTCGCGAGCGGCGTGCCCTTCGAGGAGGCGCTCGCCGCCCTCGCGCGGCTGGCCCCGGTCCCGGGCCGGCTGGAGCGCCTGGGCGGGGGCGAGGCGCCTCTCGTGGTGGTCGACTACGCCCACACGCCGGACGCGCTGGAGAAGGCGCTCGATGCCGTGCGGCCGGTCGTGGCGCCCGGCGGCAGGCTCCTCTGCGTGTTCGGCTGCGGCGGCGACCGCGACCCGGGCAAGCGCCCGATCATGGGCGAGGCCGCGGCGCGGCTCGCTGACCACGTGATCGTCACCAGCGACAACCCGCGCGGCGAGGACCCCGCGGCCATCATCGACGAGGTGCTCTCCGGCGTGCTCTCGGGGAGCGTCGAGTCGGCCGAGGACCGCCAGGTCGCGATCTTCTCCGCCGTGCACCAGGCGCGGCCCGGCGACGTCGTGCTCGTGGCCGGCAAGGGGCACGAGACGTACCAGGAGATCGCCGGCGTGCGCCACCCCTTCCGCGACGCCGAGGTGGCCGCCGCCGCGCTCGAGGCGAGGCCGCGATGAGCGGGATCGCCTCCGCCGCGCCGATGATGGACCTGGACGCGCTCGCCGCCGCCACGGGCGGGATCGCCGCGGGCGAGCGCACGGGCTTCACGGGCGTCTGCACGGACAGCCGCGTGATCGCCCCCGGCGACCTCTTCGTGGCGCTCGCGGGCGAGAACTTCGACGGCCACGACTACGTGCCGCAGGCGATCGGCCGCGGGGCGGCCGCGGCCCTGGTCGCGCGCCGCGTGGGCAGCGAGCGCGAGATCCCGCAGGTCGTCGTGAAGGACACGAGGAAGGCGCTGGGCAGCCTCGGCGCCGCCTGGCGCGCGCGCTTCTCGCTGCCGGTGGTCGCGGTGACCGGCAGCAACGGCAAGACCACGGTGAAGGAGATGCTCGCCTCGATCCTCGCCGTGCACTGCGACGGGCGCGACGACGTGCTCGCCACCGAGGGCAACCTCAACAACGACATCGGCCTGCCGCTCACGCTCCTGCGCCTGCGCGACCACCACCGCTACGCGGTGCTGGAGATGGGCATGAACCACCCGGGCGAGATCGACTGGCTGTCGCGGCTCGCCGCGCCTCGCGTGGCGCTCGTGAACAACGCGCAGCGTGCGCACATCGGGCTGCTGCGCACCATCGAGGCGGTGGCGCAGGCCAAGGGCGAGATCTACGCCGGGCTGCGCCCCGGCGGCATCGCGCTGGTGAACGAGGACGACCCGTTCGCCGGGTACTGGAAGAAGCTCGCGGCGGGGCACCCCGTCGTCACCTTCGGCCTCGCGGAATCGGCCGACGTGCACGGCCGGGTCGAGGAAGGGCAGCTGCGGCTCGTCACGCCGCTTGACGCCTTCGCCGTGACGTTGCAGGTTCCCGGCGAGCACAACGCGCGCAACGCGATCGCGGCGTGCGCGGCCGCCTTCGCGCTCGACATCCCGCCGCACGACATCCAGGCCGGGCTCGCCGCCTTCGCCGGCATCAAGGGGCGGCTGCAGCGGCGCCGCGGCGCGGGCGGCGCGGCGCTCGTCGACGACACCTACAACGCCAACCCCGACTCGATGAAGGCCGCCATCCGCGTGCTGGCGAAGCTCCCGGGCCGGCGCGTGCTGGTGATGGGCGACATGGGCGAGCTGGGCGACGACGCGGCGCCCCTTCACGCAGAGGTGGGCGCCTTCGCCCGGGGCGCGGGAATCGAGCGGCTGCTCGCGCTGGGCCCGCTCAGCGTGCACGCGGTCGAGGCCTTCGGCGACGGCGCCACGCACTTCCCGGCCGTGGAGGCGCTGGTGTCGGAGGCGCGCGTGGAGGCCCGCCCCAACGTGACGATCCTGGTGAAGGGCTCGCGCTTCATGCGCATGGAGCGGGTGGTGGAGCGCCTCGCCGTGGAGGACGACCGTGCTGCTTGAGCTGGCCCAGTGGCTCGCGGGCGAGATCCGCGCCTTCAACGTCTTCACCTACATCACGCTGCGCGTGGTGCTGGCGGCGCTCACGGCGCTCGCCATCTCCTTCCTCATCGGCCCGGCGATGATCCGGCGCCTCACGGCCTACAAGATCGGCCAGGCGGTTCGCGACGACGGCCCGCAGACCCACCTCGTGAAGACGGGCACGCCTACGATGGGCGGCGCCCTCATCCTCGTGTCGGTGGCGGTGACCACGCTCCTCTGGGCCGACCTCGGGAACCGCTACGTCTGGATCTGCCTCGCGACGACGCTCGGCTTCGGGGCCATCGGCTGGGTCGACGACTGGCGCAAGGTGGTGCACCGCAACCCGAAAGGGCTCTCCGCGCGGGCCAAGTTCTTCTGGCAGTCCGTCATCGCCTTCGCGGCCGTGGCGGTCCTCGCCTGGAGCGCGAAGCTGCCGGCGCAGACGGAGCTGCTCGTGCCCTTCTTCAAGACGGTGGCGATCCCGCTGGGCGCCGTGGGCTTCGTCATCCTGGGCTTCTTCGTGGTGGTGGGGACCTCGAACGCCGTGAACCTCACGGACGGGCTCGACGGCCTGGCCATCATGCCCACGGTCATGATCGCCGCGGCGCTGGCCGTCTTCGCCTACGTGACGGGGCACGCGGTGTTCTCGAAGTACCTGGGCTTCCCGTTCATCTCCGGGGCCGGGGAGCTCGCCGTCTTCTGCGCGGCCATCGCCGGCGCGGGGCTCGCGTTCCTCTGGTTCAACGCCTACCCCGCCGAGGTCTTCATGGGCGACGTGGGCGCGCTCGCGCTGGGCGCGGCGCTGGGGATGGTGGCGATCGTCGTCCGCCAGGAGATCGTGCTCTTCATCATGGGCGGCGTATTCGTCGTGGAGACGCTCTCCGTGATGATCCAGGTGGCGAGCTACAAGCTCACCGGCCGGCGCGTCTTCCGCATGGCGCCGCTGCACCACCACTACGAGCTCAAGGGCTGGAAGGAGAACCAGGTGGTGGTGCGCTTCTGGATCATCACGATGATGCTCGTGCTGTTCGGGCTCTCGACGCTGAAGCTTCGTTGAACGGGAAGGGAGATGGGCCATGACGACTGGGCAGGCAAGACCGTTCTCGTTCTGGGGCTCGGTGACACGGGGCTTTCGTGCGTTCGTTTCCTCGCTGAGGCGGGCGCGCGGCTGCGCGGCGCCGACACGCGCGCGTCGCCTCCGGCCCTGGGAGCGGTCCTCGAGGCTGCCCCCGGCATCCGCGTCGACCTCGGCGCCTTCCGGCCCGAGATCCTGGCAGGCGTGGACGCGGTCGCTGCGAGTCCGGGCCTTGCGCTTCGCGAGCCTGTCCTGCGCGAGGCCCTCGCGCGCGGCGTCGAGGTCGTCGGCGACGTCGAGATCTTCGGGCGCGAAGTGGCGCGCTCGTCACCCGGGGCACGCGTGATCGGCATCACCGGCACCAACGGCAAGAGCACCGTCACGGCGATGGCGGGCGAGATGGCGCGCGCCGCGGGCCTATCCACCGTCGTCGCCGGCAACATCGGCCTGCCCGTGCTCGACGCCCTGCGGGAGGCGCGCGCCGCGGGGATGCCGCAGGCGTGGGTGATCGAGCTCTCGAGCTACCAGCTGGAGACGACCGCGAGCCTCGCGCTCGAGGCGGCCGCGATGCTCAACCTCTCGCAGGACCACCTCGACCGCTACGACACCATGGCCGGCTACGCCGCGGCCAAGGCGCGCATCTTCCGCCATTGCGCAACCCGCGTGGTCAATCGCGACGATCCGTGGAGCCTCGGCATGGCGGCGGGTCGCACGGCGAGCTTCGGGCTGGGCGCGCCGGCGGGCGAGGGCGAGTGGGGCATCGCGGGCGGGATGCTGCTCGAGGGCCGCGAGCCGATCGTCGCCGCGGACGAGCTGCCCGTCGCGGGGTTGCACAACGCCGCCAACGCGCTCGCGGCGCACGCGCTGTGCCGCGCCTGCGGGATGCCGCGCGAGCCGCTCGCGCGCGCGCTGCGGGAGTTCCGCGGGCTTCCGCACCGCGTCCAGCGCGTGGCGCAGGCGCGCGGCGTGGCCTTCTACGACGATTCCAAGGGCACGAACGTCGGCGCGACCGTGGCCGCCCTCGAAGGGATGCGCGAGACCGTCGTCCTCATCGCGGGCGGCGACGGCAAGGGGCAGGACTTCTCCCCGCTCGCCGGGCCGGTGCGCGAGCGCGCCCGTGCCGTCGTGCTCATCGGGCGCGACGGGCCGGCCGTGGAGGCCGCGCTGGGCGCGACCGGCGTGCCGTGCGTGCGCGCGGCCACGATGGAAGCGGCGGTGGAGGCCGGCTTCCGGCTGGCGCAGCCTGGCGACGCGGTTTTGCTGTCGCCCGCGTGCGCGAGCCTCGACATGTTCGCCAACTACCGCCAGCGCGGCGAGGTCTTCGCCGCCGCCGCGCGCGCCCTCGCGGCCCGGGAGGCCTGCTGATGCTCTACAACCCCGCGCGCCGCGACACCGCGATCGACCAGGCCCTGGCCTGGAGCGCGGTGCTGCTCGCCTCGCTGGGGTTCGTGATGGTCTACTCCGCCTCGATCGCCATGGCGGAGACCGAGCGCTTCACGGGGTTCCGCTCGCACTATTTCCTCGCCCGGCACGCCGTCTTCCTCGTCGTGGGCATCGCGGCGGCGGCCGTCGCCTTCCGCATCCCGCTGCGCCACTGGCAGGCCGCGGCGCCGTGGCTCTTCATGCTGGGCGTGGGGCTCCTCACGCTCGTGCTCATCCCCGGCATCGGCCGCGAGGTGAACGGTGCGCGGCGCTGGATCCCGGTGGGCCCCGCGACCTTCCAGCCCTCGGAGGTGATGAAGCTCCTCGTGGTGCTCTACGCGGCCGACTACACGGTGCGCAAGGCCGCGTTCATGGACGACCTCAGGAAGGGGTTCCTGCCCATGTTCGCGGTGATGTTCTTCGTGGCGGGGCTGCTGCTGCGCGAGCCCGACTTCGGCGCGCTCGTCGTGGTGACGACCATCGCCATGGCGATCCTCTTCCTGGGCGGGCTCAACTGGCGGATCTTCGTCGTGCTGGTGTTCGGGCTCGCGGCCGCCTTCGTGGTCCTCATCGTCTCCTCGCCCTACCGGCTGCAGCGCATCTTCGGCTTCATGGACCCGTGGTCGGACGCCTACGGCAAGGGCTACCAGCTCTCGCACTCGCTCATCGCCTTCGGGCGCGGCGAGTGGCTGGGCGTGGGGCTGGGCGCCTCCGTCGAGAAGCTGCTCTACCTGCCGGAGGCGCACACCGACTTCCTGCTCGCCGTGATCGCCGAGGAACTGGGCTTCGTGGGCGTGGCCTGCGTGATCGGGCTCTTCGGCTTCCTCGTGGCGCGCGCCTTCGCCGTCGGCCGCCAGGCCGCGAGCCTGGAGCGCTACTACGCCGCCCTCGTCGCGCAGGGCATCGGCGTGTGGCTCGCGGCGCAGGCGTTCATCAACATGGGCGTGAACATGGGGCTGCTGCCCACCAAGGGGCTCACGCTCCCGTTCCTCTCCTTCGGCGGCACCGGCATCGTCATGAACTGCGTGGCGGTGGCGATCGTGCTGCGCATCGACTTCGAGAACCGCTACCTCATGAAGGGGGGCTCGCTGTGAGCCGCACGATCCTCGTCATGGCGGCGGGCACGGGCGGGCACATCTTCCCCGGGCTCGCCATCGCCCGCGAGCTGGCCGCCCGCGGCTGGAAGGTGGCGTGGATGGGCACGCCCGCCGGGATGGAGGGCAGGCTCGTCGCGCAGGCCGGCTACCCGATGGAGAAGGTGGCGATGACGGGCGTGCGCGGCAAGGGCAAGCTCGCGTGGCTGCTCCTGCCGGCGAGGCTCCTCGTCGCCTTCTGGCAGGCGACCGCGGTCCTCTTCCGCGTGCGGCCCGACGTGGTGCTGTCGATGGGCGGGTACGTGGCCTTCCCGGGCGGCATGATGGCCGCCCTCTGGGGCAAGCCCCTCGTGGTGCACGAACCCGGCGCGACCGCCGGCCTCGCCAATCGCGCCCTCGCGCTCGTGGCCGACCGCGTCGTCGCGGGGATGGAGGGCGCCTTCGAGGCGCGCACGGGCCACGGCGTCGGCGACCGCATCCCGCGGCCGAAGCGCGTGGAGTGGCTGGGTACGCCCGTGCGCGAGGAGATCGCAGGCGTCGCCCCGCCTCCGGAGCGCTACGCCGGCCGCGCCGGGCCGCTGCGCCTGCTGGTGGTGGGCGGAAGCCTCGGCGCGCAGACGCTCAACGACCTCGTGGTGGCGGCGCTCGCGGCGATGCCCGAAGGCGGGCGGCCCGAGGTGGTGCACCAGGCCGGCAGCCGCAACATCGAGGCGCTGCGCGCAGCCTACGCGAAGGCGGGCGTGAAGGCCGAGGCCGTGGACTTCATCGACGACATGGCCGCGCGCTACGCGTGGTGCGACGTGCTGGTCGCGCGCTCGGGCGCCATCACCGTGGCCGAGATCGCCGTGGCCGGCGTGGCGGCGATCCTCTTCCCGCTGCCGTGGTTCGTGGCCGACGAGCAGGCCGGCAACGCGCGCTTCCTCGAGACGCGCGGCGCCGCAATCCGCCTCTCGCAGCTCGAGACCACGCCCGCGGCGTTGGCCGGGCTGCTCTCCGGCCTCACGCGCGAGAAGCTCGCCGCCATGGCGACGGCCGCTCGTTCGCTCGGCAAGCCCGACGCCACGCGGCGCTGCGCGGACCTCTGCGAGGCGCTCGCCGCATGAAGCACAAGGTGAAGCGCATCCACTTCGTGGGCATCGGCGGCTCGGGCATGTCGGGCATCGCCGAGGTGCTCGCGAACCTGGGCTACACGGTGTCCGGCACCGACATCGCCGAGAGCGCCGTGGTGAAGCGCCTGCGCGGGCTCGGGATCGCGGTGGCCATCGGCCACGAGGCGCGCCACATCGCCGGCGCCGATGCCGTCGTCACCTCCTCCGCCGTGAAGGCGGACAACCCCGAGGTGGTGGCCGCGCGCGAGGCGCACGTGCCCGTGGTGCCGCGCGCGATGATGCTGGCCGAGCTGATGCGCTTCAAGCAGGGGATCGCCGTGGCCGGCACGCACGGCAAGACCACCACGACCTCGCTCGTCTCCGCCGTGCTGGGCGAGGCGGGGCTCGATCCCACCGTCGTGATCGGCGGGCGGCTCAACTCCATCGGCACCAACGCGCGCCTGGGCAAGGGCGAGTTCCTCGTGGCCGAGGCCGACGAGTCGGACGCCTCCTTCCTCTACCTGCAGCCGGTGATCTCCGTGGTCACCAACATCGACGCCGACCACATGGAGACCTACGGCCAGGACTTCGAGCGGCTGAAGGGCGCCTTCGTCGAGTTCCTGGGCCACCTGCCCTTCTACGGGCTGGCGGTCGTGTGCAAGGACGACCCGCACGTGCGCGCGATCCTCGCGCGCATCGCGCGGCCGATGGTCACCTACGGCATCCGCGCGGACGCGGACCTGCGCGCCGAGGCCGTGCGCTGGGAGGGCGGCCGCATGCGCTTCCGCGCCGTGAACGGCGACGCGAGGCCGCTCGAGGTCACGCTGAACCTGCCCGGCGAGCACAACGTGCTCAACGCGCTCGCGGCCATCGCCGTGGGCCGCGAGGTGGGCGCGCCGGAAGAGGCCATCGCCAAGGCGCTCGCGGAGTTCACCGGGGTGGGCCGGCGCTTCCAGCGCTTCGGCGAGGTGGCGCTCGCGCGCGGCGGAAGCTTCGCCCTGGTGGACGACTACGGCCACCACCCGGCCGAGATGGCGGCCACCATCGCCGCCGCGCGCGGGGCGTTCCCCGGCCGCCGGCTCGTGCTCGCCTTCCAGCCGCATCGCTTCACGCGAACGCGCGACCTCTTCGAGGACTTCGTGCGCGTGCTCTCGAGCGCGGACGCGCTGGTGCTGGCCGACGTCTACCCCGCGGGCGAGTCGCCGATCGTCGCCGCCGACGGGCGCGCGCTGGTGCGCGCCGTGCGCGTGGCCGGCAGGGTCGAGCCGGTCTTCGTGGAGCAGGTGGCGCAGATGCGGGACGCGGTGCTCGCCGCCGTGCGCGACGGCGACGTCGTGGTGACGATGGGCGCGGGCTCCGTGGCGGGCGTGGCCCCCGACCTCGCGCGGTCGGCGCCGGAGGCGGGGAGGTGAGGGCGTGGACATGAGCGACGCCATCCGACTCGCGCATCCCGCGCTTCGCGGCGAGCTCCGCCACGACGAGCCGATGGCGAGGCACGTCACCTGGCGCGCCGGCGGCCGGGCGCGCACCTTCTTCCACCCCGCGGACCTCGACGACCTCGCGGCCTTTCTCGCCGGCCTGCCCGGGGGCGAGCCCGTGCTCTTCCTGGGCCTGGGCTCGAACCTCCTCGTGCGCGACGGCGGATTCGCCGGCGCGGTGGTGTTCACTCATCGCGCGCTCAAGGGCATCGAGGCGGCGCCGCCCCTGGGGCCCAAGCTCGTCGTGGTGGCCGGCGCGGGCGTGCCGGCGCCGCACCTCGCGCGCTTCGTGGCGCGGCACGGCGGCGGCGGCGCCGAGTGGATGGCCGGCGTGCCGGGCACCGTCGGTGGCGCGCTCGCGATGAACGCCGGCTGCTACGGCGGCGAGACCTGGAAACACGTGGTGTCGGTGCGCACCATCGACCGGCGCGGGACCGTGCGCACGCGCACGGCGGCCGACTACGAAATCGGTTACCGGCACGTGGCCTCCCGGCACGGCGCCGAGGAGTGGTTCGTGGGCGCCACCTTCGCCTTCGACGCGGGCGACGAGGCCGCCGCCATGGCCGCCATGAAGGCGCTCCTCGTGAAGCGCGTGGCGAGCCAGCCGCTCAACCTGCCCAACGCGGGCAGCGTCTTCCGCAACCCGCCGGGCGACCACGCCGCGCGGTTGATCGAGACCTGCGGGCTGAAGGGCTTCGCCGTGGGGGCCGCGCAGGTGTCCACCAAGCATGCGAATTTCATCGTCAACCTCGGCGGCGCGAGCGCGGCCGACATCGAGAGTGTCATCGCCCACGTGCAGGCCACCGTGAAGTCGCGCACGGGGGTGGAGCTCGTCCGCGAGGTGCGCATCGTCGGTTCCGCCGGCGGCGTGGACGCAGGAGCGGCCCCATGACCGCCCGGCTCGGCAAGGTGGCGGTGCTGATGGGCGGCCCCTCGGCGGAGCGGGAGATCTCGCTGCTCTCGGGCAACGGCGTGCTCGCGGCGCTGCGCGCGAAGGGCGTGGACGCGCACGCCTTCGACCCCAGGGAGCGCGAGCTCTTCGACCTGAAGCGCGAGGGCTTCGCGCGCGCCTTCATCGCGCTGCACGGGCGCTTCGGCGAGGACGGCACGGTGCAGGGTGCCCTGGAGGTGCTGGGCATTCCCTATACCGGCAGCGGCGTCATGGCCTCCGCGCTCGCCATGGACAAGTGGCGAACCAAGCTCGTGTGGCTCGCCGCCGGCATCCCCACGCCGCGCTTCGCCGTCGCCGAGCCGGGCACCGACTGGGCGCGCGTGCTGGACCGGCTGGGCCTGCCCGTGTTCGTGAAGCCCGCGCACGAGGGATCCACGCTCGGCATCACGAAGGTGCACACGGCGGCCGACCTTGCGCCGGCCATCGCGTTCGCGGCGACCTTCGATCCGCTGGTGATCGTCGAGGAGTTCGTGGAGGGCCAGGAGCTCACGGCCTCGGTCCTCGGCGAGGAGGCGCTGCCGCTCGTGCGCATCGAGGCGCCCGGCGGCAACTACGACTACCAGAACAAGTACTTCACCGACGACACGAAGTACCACTGCCCGGCCGGCGTGAGGCCCGACGTCGAGGCGGCCATCCGGCGCGACGCGCTCGCCGCCTTCCGCGTGCTCGGCTGCCGCGGCTGGGGCCGTGCCGACGCGATGCTCCGCGCGGATGGCACGTACTCGTTCCTCGAGATGAACACGTCCCCGGGGATGACGGGCCACAGCCTCGTGCCCATCGCCGCCCGGGCGGTGGGAATCTCCTACCCGGACCTGTGCCTGCGCATCCTCGAGGGCGCGGCGCTGGGGGGGCAGGCATGAGGCCGGGCCTCGCGCTCGCGCTGCGCGCCGCCGGCGGGCTCGCGGCCCTGGCGGTGCTGGCCGGCGCGGGCTGGTACGGCTGGGACGCGCTCGCGCGCCGGCCCATCGCCGCCGTGCGGTTCACCGGGGAGCTCGCGCGCGTGAACCCCGCCGACCTCGAGCGGCTGGCGGCGGGCCTGCGCGGCCGCGAGGCGCGCGCGGTGGCGCTCGCCGACGTGCGGGAAGCCGTCAAGCGCGTGGCGTGGGTGCGCGAGTGCTCGGTGCGGCGCGCCTTTCCCGCCACGCTGGTGGTCGCCGTAGAGGCGCATGAACCCCTCGCGCGGTGGGACGAGACGCGGCTCGTGAGCGTGCGCGGCGACGTGTTCGCTGCGGACTACGACGGCGAGCTGCCTGTGTTCGAGGGGCCGGAGGGCGCGGCGCCCGAGATGGCGCGGCTGTGGCCGCTGGTGGGCAAGGCGGCCGCGCCGCTGGGGAGCCCGGTGACGGAGCTTCGCCTCTCCGCGCGGCGGGCCTGGCAGGCCACGCTCGCCTCCGGGCTCGTGATCGAGTTGGGGCGAAGCGACATGGAGGCGAGGCTCGCCCGCTTCGCGGCCGCGTGGCCGCAGGTGGCGGCGGAGGCCGCCCGGGCGACGCGGGCCGACCTGCGCTACCCCGGCGGGTTCGCGCTGCGCGGGGTCGCGCCGCCGGAGCAGAAGCCAGCGCCCGGGGGACGGCGCGCATGAACACGAAGGCGAACGAAAGATGATCGTCAACCGCAACCGCGAGAGCCGCAACATCCTGGTGGCCCTGGACATCGGCACCTCGAAGATCGTCACGCTCGTGGCGGAGGTCACGCCCGAGGGGACGCTCAACCTCGTCGGCATGGGCAGCCACCCCTCGAGGGGCCTCAAGAAGGGGACCGTGGTCAACATCGAGTCGACGGTCACCGCCATCCAGCGCTCGCTCGAGGAAGCCGAGCTGATGGCCGACGTGAAGATCCGCGACGTGATCACGGGCATCGCCGGCAGCCACATCAAGAGCTTCAATTCCCACGGCATGGTGGCGATCAAGGACAAGGAGGTGTCGCAGTACGACATCGACCGCGTGATCGAGACGGCGCGCGCCGTGAACATCCCGATGGAGCAGCAGGTGCTGCACATCCTGGAGCAGGAATTCATCATCGACGGGCAGGGCGGCGTGCGCCAGCCGCTGGGCATGAGCGGCATGCGCCTGGAGGTGAAGGTCCACATCGTGACCGGGGCCGTGTCCGCCGCGCAGAACATCATGAAGTGCGTGCGCCGCTGCGGGCTGGAGGTGAGCGACCTCATGCTCCAGCCGCTGGCCTCGGCCGACGCGGTGCTGCTCGACGACGAGCGCGACCTCGGCGTGTGCCTCGTGGACATCGGCGGCGGCACGACCGACCTCGCCGTCTTCACCGAGGGCGCCATCAAGCACACTAGCGTGATCCCCATCGCCGGCGACCAGGTCACCAACGACATCGCCATGGCGCTGCGCACGCCCACCAAGGACGCCGAGGAGCTGAAGATCCGCCACGGCGTGGCGCTGCGGCAGCTGGCGAGCGTGAACGACATGATCGAGGTGCCCGGCGTGGGCGACCGCGGCGCGCGCGAGATCTCGCGCCAGACGCTCGCCGAGGTGATCGAGCCGCGGGTCGAGGAGCTCTACTCGCTGGTGCAGCGCGAACTGCGCTCCTGCGGGCTGGAGGAGCTCCTCTCCTCGGGAATCGTCATCACCGGCGGCTCGGCCCTGATGAAGGGGATGGTCGAGCTGGGCGAGGAGGTGTTCCACATGCCCGTGCGCGTGGGCCTGCCGCAGTACTCGGGGGCGCTCGCGGAGGTGGTGAGGAACCCGCGCCACTCGACGGGCATGGGACTGCTGCTGGCCGGGCTGGAGCAGCACCGGCGCGACCAGCACGCGAAGATCGCGGGCACGGGCTTCAAGGACGTGCTCGAGAAGATGAAGAACTGGTTCAAGGGCAACTTCTAGTTTCATTCCGACATTCCCGCGAAGGCGGGAATCCGGGCTGGACCCCCGCCTGCGCGGGGGTGACGGCCTGCGCGGGGGTGACGGCCTGCGCGGGGGTGACGGCCTGCGCGGGGGTGACGGAGGGCGGAAGGAGCAGGAAGAGTGAAAGAGCACGAAGAGCGCAGCAGCAACCGCAGTCACAACAAAGGAGACGACACATGATCGAATTGCTGGAAGCCCAGACACCGGATGCGGTGATCAAGGTAGTGGGGATCGGGGGGTGCGGCGGCAACGCCGTCGACCACATGATCAACAACGGGGTGCAGGGCGTGGAGTTCATCACCATGAACACCGACGCCCAGGCGCTCAAGCGCAACCTCGCCAGGACGACGCTGCAGCTGGGCACGGGGGTCACCAAGGGCCTCGGCGCGGGCGCCAACCCCGAGGTGGGCCGCCAGGCCGCCGAGGAGGACAGGAGCCGCATCGAGGAGCTGGTGGGCGGCGCCGACATGCTCTTCATCACGGCGGGCATGGGCGGCGGCACGGGCACGGGCGCGGCACCCGTGGTCGCGTCCATCGCGCGCGAGATGGGGATCCTCACGGTGGCTGTCGTCACCAAGCCCTTCGACTTCGAGGGCAAGCGGCAGAAGGTGGCCTCGATGGGGATCGACGCCCTGAAGCAGCACGTGGACTCGCTCATCATCATCCCCAACGAGCGGCTCATGCAGGTGCTGGGCGACGACGTCACCTACGAGGACGCGTTCCGCGCCTCCAACGACGTCCTCAACGGCGCGGTCGCCGGCATCGCCGAGGTGATCAACTGCCCCGGCCTCGTGAACGTGGACTTCGCCGACGTGCGCACCGTCATGAGCGAGAACGGCGTGGCGATGATGGGCTCGGCCATGGCCTCCGGCCCCGAGCGCGCGCAGATGGCGGCCGAGCAGGCCGTGCACTCGCCGCTGCTGGAAGACATCCACCTCTCCGGCGCGCGCGGCGTGCTCGTGAACATCACCGCCTCGAAGAGCCTCAAGCTCAGGGAAGTGCACGAGGTGATGAACACGATCCGCTCGTTCACGGCGGAGGACGCGACCATCATCTACGGCAGCGTGCTCGAGGAGTCGATCGGGGACGCGCTGCGAGTGACCATCGTGGCCACGGGCCTGGGCGGCGCGGCCGCGCAGCGCCAGCCGACGATGACCATCGTGCAGCGCACCGGCACCCACGACGAGCCGATGGCCGTCAACTACGAGGAGCTCGAGCAGCCGGCGGCGTTCCGGCGCCGCCGCGACCAGACGGTGGATGCCCTTCGCCACTCCGGCATGGACACGCTCGACATCCCCGCCTTCCTGCGCAAGCAGGCGGACTGACGGCGCCCCGGGCGCGGGGCGAAGGCCCCGTCTCCGGCCGACCGCCGCCGCGCCCGTCCGGTTTCACCGGAGGGCGGGGACAAGGCAGCACGCGGCCGCCGACCGTCTCCCGGCGGCCGTGCCCGCCTTCCTTCGGGCCCGCGAAAGCGGGCCCTTTTCATTTCCGCAGCGAGCTGAAGACGTAGCCGCGGTCCTTCTGCGGCGCGTGGCAGGCGAAGCACGCCTTCGCGGCATCGGCGCCGACGGCCCGCTCGGTGCGCGAGTCGCCCTTGAACCCCTCGAAGCCCCAGCCGCCGGTGGCCGCGAACTTGCGCGCGTCGCGGGCCATGACGCCGACCACCTTGCGCCGGCCCTCGGTGATGGCGCCGACCTCGGCGGGCGCTTCCAGCAGGTCGAAGACGATGACGGCGCCGTCCGGGAACTTCCCCGTGCGGTAGCCCTCGAGCGCCTTGCGGTTGGCGTACAGGTGGTGGATGCCGCCGAAGGCCTCGTACAGGCCGTGCCCGGGCTGGATCACCATGCTCTTCACGTGGTGCCAGTCGCGGTACCCGTCGGGATAGGCCACGTCGGCGGCGAGCGCGGGGAGGGCGAGGGCGGCGAGCGTGGCGAGGGCGAGGCGTTTCATGTTCCGGTCTCCTTGAAAGGTGGGGTGGCGCGGCGCAATCTAGCGGGCCGGCGGCCGGCGAAACAGCGGGCACGAAGCGGTTTCCTACCCACCAAACGGTGCAACTTGGCGACGACGAAGCAGAAAAGAATTTCCGCGCCGCGGGCCGCCAGGACGGTCCACGGCATGGTCGAGAACATCGTGGGCTGCAAGTGGTCGCTCACCGTGATCGACCAGGTGCGCTCGGGCGTGCGGCGCCCGGGGGCCATCGAGCACGCGGTCCCGGGGCTTTCGCAGAAAGTCCTGAACGAGCGCCTGCGCAAGCTCGTGCGGTTCGGGATCCTCGCCCGGGAGAGCTTTCCCGAGGTGCCGCCCCGCGTGGAGTACTCGCTCACCGACTTCGGCGAGCGCTTCGCGGGCATCCTCGACGCCATCCGCGAGCTGGAGGGCGGGCGCGCGGCGAAATGACCGGGGCGCGGTTCCTAAGGCGATGATAGAATTGCGTTTTTGGCACAGCCGGGCAGCCACGAGCCGCCCCGGGCTTCCGCGATGATCCGCCAGCGCACGCTCAAATCCTCCATCAAGGCTACCGGCGTCGGCGTCCACACCGGCCACAAGGTGACGCTCGTCCTACGCCCCGCGGCGCCGGACACGGGCATCGTCTTCTGCCGTTCGGACCTGCCCGGCAACCCCGCGATTGCCGCCCGCGCCCACAACGTGGTGGACACGCGCATGGCCACGGTCCTGGAGAAGGACGGCGCGCGCGTCTCCACCGTCGAGCACCTCATGAGCGCCTTCTTCGGCCTCGGGATAGACAACGCCTACGTCGACGTGTCGGCCGAGGAAGTGCCGATCATGGACGGCAGCGCCGCGACCTTCGTGTTCCTGCTGCAGCAGGCGGGCATCGAGTCGCAGGCTGCGCCGCGCAGGTACCTGCGCGTGCTTAAGCCCGTCGCCATCGAGCAGGGGGACAAGCGCGTGGGCCTCGCTCCTTACGCGGGCTTCAAGGTCGGGTTCTCCATCGAGTTCCGCCACCCCGTCTTCGAGCAGTCGGAGACGACGGTCGACATCGACTTCGGCGAGGTCTCCTTCGTGAAGGAGGTGGCGCGCGCGCGCACCTTCGGCTTCACGCAGGACGTGGAGGCGATGCGCAACGCCGGCCTCGGCCGCGGCGGCTCGCTCGACAACGCCATCGTCGTGGACGACTTCCGCGTGCTCAACGCCGAGGGCCTGCGCTTCGACGACGAGTTCGTGAAGCACAAGGCGCTCGACGCCGTGGGCGACCTCTACCTCGCCGGGCACCCCCTCATCGGCGCCTTCCGCGGCCACAAGTCGGGGCACGCGCTCAACAACCAGCTGGTCCGCGCGCTGCTCGAGGACGCCTCCGCGTGGGAGGAGGTCACCTTCGACGAGGCGCGCGACCTCCCGGCGGCCTTCGCCAACATCGAGCTCCAGGCCGCCTGAGGCGGCCCCCCGGCGGCGCGCGAGCCATGTTCGTCCTCCGGGCGGTCTTCCTGCTGACGCTGCTCTTCCTCCTGGCCCTGGGGGGCGCCTACCTCGCGACCCGGGACCGGAAATACCTTCGCATCGCCGGCAAGACCATCCAGGTCGTCACCGTGCTCGCCATCGGCTTCGCGCTCTTCTACCTCTTCGAGCGGGTGCTTCTCTTCGCCTGACCCCCGGTGATCTGCTCAAGGGCCTCCTTCAGCGGGGAGTCCGAAAGCCCCCTCGCCACGCCCGCAAGCTTGTCCAGCGGCAGGGGCGCGCGCGGGCGCACCGGGCGCGCCGGTGGCAGGCGGTCGACTTGAACTTCGACCCGCAATGCGGTAAGCTCTTGATCCGCTTTGTTTTTCAAAGAGTTTTTCGAGTTCTTCCCCGGCCCGGCAGGCTCCGCCAGCCCGGCCAGCAGTCGCGGCGCCAACGCCCGCAGGGCGGCGGCGACCGGCGCGTTGTCTGCGCGAACCACAACAGTCGTTCCATCAACGGCGCATACCCGGCTCGAGGAAGCGAGCTCCGCGGGTACCACGGACCGATAGCGCCCCTGCAGGCGCCTGACCCGTTCCAGCCGGTCGCGAACCGGCGCGAGGTCTGGGCTTTGCCGGAGCAATCGGGCGAGCGGTTCGGTGGCCATCGTTGGCGATCTAGGAGTGACGGATGAACATTATTCTGGTGTCGGACAGCCTGGCCAAGAGCCGCAGCGTCACGCTGTCCCAGGCGCAGGTGGTCCTGGTGGCCCTCGGGATCCTCATGGCGGGGTTCTTCCTGGCGATGGCCACCTACGTCGTCACGATGCGGTTCTCGACCGACTTGCGCAACCCCTACCTGCGCTCGCTCCTCGCCTCGCTGCACGAAGCCGACCAGAAGCGCAGCGAGACGGAGATGAAGGAGACGCTCAACTCGCTCGCCGTCCGGGTGGGCGAGCTGCAGGCCCGCATCCTGCGCCTGGACGCCTTCGGCGAGCGCCTGGCCAAGGCGGCCGGCATCAAGCCCACCGAATTCCGTTTCGACGAGAAGCCCGGCCAGGGCGGCGCCGCCCCGGCCCCGGCCTTCACCCGCGACCTCACGCTGCCGGAGTTCCGGCAGATGCTGGAGGAGATTTCCCGGGTGCTCGACGACCGCACCGACAAGATGGGCGTTCTCGACTCCGTCTTCATGGACGACCGGCTGGCGCGCAAGACCATCCCCACGACGCTTCCGGTGGCGCAGGGCTACTACTCCTCCAACTACGGCTACCGCATCGACCCGATCACGGGCCGGCAGGCGCTGCACACGGGGGTGGACATCATCGCCACGCCGGGCACGCCCGTCATGGCGGCCGCCGGCGGCGTGGTCTCGACCGTCGCCTTCCACCCGGAGTACGGCAACATCGTGGACATCGACCACGACAACGGCCTCACCTCTCGCTACGCGCACCTGCTCAAGAGCTCGGTGAAGGTGGGCGACGTGGTGATGAAGGGCCAGCACATCGCCCAGGTGGGAAACACCGGCCGCACCACCGGGCCGCACCTGCACCTCGAGGTGCGCGAGAAGGGCGTGCCCCTCAACCCCAACAAGTTCTTCGCGCTGGACCGCAAGGAAGGCAGCGTCACGCCCGTGGCCCTGCGCAAGTGACGGCCCGGCCGGGCGGGGCTTGCATTCCGGCAAGCCCGCCCCATTTCACCTTATAATTCCGCCTCTTGCCGGCCCCCCTGGGGCCGGTTTCGCATCGCATCCCGCCCAAGCCCCCGCCCCCGTGCTCGCAAACGTCCTCAAGGCCATCTTCGGCAGCCGCAACGACCGCCTCCTCAAGCAGTACCGCAAGACGGTCGAGTCCATCAACGCGCTCGAGCCCGCCATGGAGAACCTCTCCGACGAGGCCCTGGCCGCCAAGACCCCGGAGTTCAAGGCCCGGGTCGCCGCCGGCACGCCGCTCGAGGAGATCCTTCCGGAGGCGTTCGCGGTCGTGCGCGAGGCCGGCAAGCGCGTGCTGGGCATGCGCCACTTCGACGTGCAGCTGGTCGGCGGCCTCGCGCTGCACCAGGGCAAGATCGCGGAGATGCGCACGGGCGAGGGCAAGACGCTCGTGGCGACCCTTCCCTCGTACCTCAACGCGCTCACGGGCAAGGGCGTCCACGTGGTCACGGTGAACGACTACCTCGCCCGCCGCGACGCGGAGTGGATGGGGCGCGTCCACCGCTTCCTCGGCCTCACCGTGGGCGTGGTCGTGCCGCAGATGGACCCGGCCGAGAAGCAGGCCGCCTACAAGGCCGACATCACCTACGGCACCAACAACGAGTTCGGCTTCGACTACCTGCGCGACAACATGGCGACGCAGGTCGAGGAGCGGTTCCAGCGCGGCCTCAATTACGCCATCGTCGACGAGGTCGACTCGATCCTGATCGACGAGGCGAGGACGCCCCTCATCATCTCGGGGCAGGCCGAGGACTCCACCGACCTCTACCGGCGCATCAACGCGCTCATCCCCTCGCTCGTGAAGCAGGAGGAGGAGAAGGGCGCCGGCGACTACTGGGTGGACCTCAAGCAGCACAACGTGACGCTCTCCGAGGAGGGCCACGAGCACGCCGAGGAACTCATGGTGAAGGCGGGCCTGCTGCCCGCGGGCGCGAGCCTCTACGACCCGGCCAACATCATGCTGATGCACCACCTGTACGCCGGGGTGCGCGCGCACGCGCTCTACCACCGCGACCAGCACTACGTGGTGCAGGGCGACGAGGTGGTCATCGTCGACGAGTTCACCGGCCGCATGATGCAGGGCCGGCGCTGGTCCGACGGCCTGCACCAGGCGGTGGAGGCGAAGGAGGGCGTGGCGATCAAGAACGAGAGCCAGACGCTCGCCTCGATCACCTTCCAGAACTACTTCCGCCTGTACGGCAAGCTCTCCGGCATGACCGGCACGGCCGACACGGAGGCCTTCGAGTTCTCGCACATCTACAGCCTGGAGACGGTGCTCATCCCCACGCACCGGCCGATGGTCCGCAAGGACTCGAACGACCAGGTCTTCATCACGGCGAAGGAGAAGTACCAGGCGATCCTCAACGAGGTGAAGGCCTGCCACGAGAAGGGCCAGCCGGTGCTGCTGGGCACCACCTCGATCGAGAACTCCGAGCTCATCTCCTCGATGCTGCAGAAGGAGGGCCTGCCGCACCAGGTGCTCAACGCGAAGCAGCACGCGCGCGAGGCCGAGATCGTCACCCAGGCCGGGCGCCCGCGCATGGTGACCATCGCCACCAACATGGCCGGCCGCGGGACCGACATCGTGCTGGGCGGCAACCCGGACCCGGAGATCCAGCGCATCAAGGCCGACGAGTCGCTCGACGCCCCGGAGAAGGAGCGGCGCATCGCCGAGGTGCGCGAGGCCTGGCAGGGGCTGCACAACGAGGTCGTGGCCGCCGGGGGCCTGCACATCATCGGCTCCGAGCGCCACGAGTCGCGGCGCATCGACAACCAGCTGCGCGGTCGCGCGGCGCGCCAGGGCGACCCCGGCTCCTCGCGCTTCTTCCTCTCCTTCGAGGACCCGCTGCTCAAGATCTTCGCCGGCGAGCGCCTGCAGGCCGTGATGCGCTCGCTCAAGATCCCCGAGGGCGAGGCGATCGAGGCGAAGATGGTCACGCGCTCGATCGAGAACGCCCAGCGCAAGGTCGAGGCCCGGAACTTCGACATCCGCAAGCAGCTGCTCGAGTACGACGACGTCGCCAACGACCAGCGCAAGGTCATCTACTCGCAGAGGAACGAGCTCCTCGAGACTTCCGACATCACGCCCACCATCGCCGCCATCCGCAGCGACGTGCTGGCCGGCATCGTGCGCGAGTACGTGCCGCCGGACAGCGTCGAGGAGCAGTGGGACCTCCCGGGCCTCGAGCGGCGCCTGGAGGCCGACTTCTTCATGGCCGCGCCCGTGAAGTCGTGGGTCGAGAAGGACGAGTCGCTGGACGCGGAGAAGATCGCCGGGCGCGTGATCGAGCAGGCCGCCGCCGAGTACGAGGCGAAGTTCGCGCCCATCGAGAAGGAGGTCCTGCACCAGTACGAGCGCTCGGTGATGCTGCAGTCCATCGACTCGCACTGGCGCGAGCACCTCTCCGCGCTGGACTACCTGCGCCAGGGCATCCACCTGCGCGGCTACGCCCAGAAGCAGCCCAAGCAGGAGTACAAGCGCGAGGCCTTCGAGCTCTTCAGCGCGATGCTCGACTCCATCAAGCGACAGGTGACGCAGCACCTCATGGCGGTGCAGATCCGCTCGCAGGCGGAGGTCGAGGAGGCCGAGCGCCGCGCCGAGGAGGCCGCCCAGGCGGTGAAGAACGTCCAGTACCACCACGCCGACCCCGACGAGGCGCTCGCCCAGGCCGCCGCCGAGGAGGCGGGCGAGCCCGCGCCCGCACCGGCCGAGCCCGCGCAGCCCTTCGTGCGCGCCGGGCAGAAGGTCGGCCGCAACGACCCCTGCCCGTGCGGGTCCGGCAAGAAGTACAAGAACTGCCACGGCAAGCTCGCCTGAGGCATTGACGGCCCCGCGCCGGGGGCCGCATCCTGCGGCGCATGGACATCACCGTGCGCCGCGCCGAGCCCGGCGACTTCGAGGGCATCTGGCGCAACTTCTCCGACGAGAGCGCGTACTCGGGCACGCTGCAGCTGCCCATGCCTTCGCGCGAGCTCTGGCGCAAGCGCCTGGCCGAGCCTGCCGAGGGGCACTACGTCTTCGTGGCCTGCGCGGGCGAGGAGATCGCGGGGCACGCCGGCCTGCACCCCGGCGGCAACTCCCCGCGGCGGGCGCACGCGATGAGCGTGGGACTCGCGGTGCCGTCGCGCTGGCAGGGCAAGGGCGTGGGCACGCGGCTGCTCGGCACCCTCACGGGATTCGCCGACGGCTGGCTGAACGTCTTTCGCCTCGAGCTCACGGTCTTCGCCGACAACGAGCGCGCCATCGCGCTCTACCGCCGGTTCGGCTTCGAGGCCGAGGGCACGCACCGCGCCTACGCGCTCCGGGACGGGCGTTTCGTCGACACGCTCGCCATGGCGCGACTGCGGCCCAAGGGGCCCTGAGCAGCGGCGCCGGTCACGCGGCGGCGCCGTGCGATAATCCGCGGCTATGGCCGTGAACCTCGCTCCGCCGCGCGCGGAAGACCTCCTGACGATCGCCGGCGTGCGCCTGGGCGTGGCCGAGGCGGGCGTCCGCAAGAAGGACCGCAAGGATCTCCTCGTGGTGGAGATCGCCGCGGAAAGCCGCGTGGCGGGCGTCTTCACGCGCAACCGCTACTGCGCGGCCCCCGTGCTCGTCTGCCGCGACCACCTCGCGGGCGAATCCCGCATCCGCGCGATCGTCGTGAACACGGGCATCGCCAACGCCGGCACGGGCGAGGCGGGCCTCGCCAACGCCCGCGCCACCTGCGACGCCGTGGGCCGCGCCCTCGGCGTCGACGCGCGCTCCGTGCTGCCTTTCTCCACCGGCGTGATCATGGAGCACCTGCCGGTCGAGCGCCTCGTCGCGGGCATCCCGGCGGCGGTCGCCGGCCTGCGCGCCGACGGCTGGGCCGACGCCGCCGCGGCCATCATGACGACGGACACCGTGCCCAAGGCGGTCTCCCGCCAGGTGGTGATCGACGGGCGCACCGTCACCGTCACCGGCATCGCCAAGGGCGCCGGCATGATCCAGCCCAACATGGCCACGATGCTGGGCTTCATCGCGACCGACGCCGCCGTCGGCCACGACACGCTGCAGCACATGGTCCGGTTCGTGGCCGACCGCTCGTTCAACGCCGTCACCGTGGACGGCGACACCTCCACCAACGATTCCTTCGTCCTCATCGCGACCGGCCTCGCCGGCAACGCGCGCATCGTGGGCGAGGGCACGGCGGAGTTCACGCGGCTCGCCGAGTGCGTGCTCGAGGTCGCCCAGATCCTCTCGCAGGCGATCGTGCGCGACGGCGAGGGCGCCACCAAGTTCATGACCATCGTGGTCGAGGGGGGCGCCACGCGCGAGGAGTGCCTGCGCGTGGGCAAGTCGATCGCCCACTCGCCGCTGGTGAAGACGGCGTTCTTCGCCTCCGACCCCAATCTCGGGCGCATCCTCTGCGCCGTGGGCAACGGCGGCATCGCCGACCTCGACCCGGCGAAGGTGACCCTGCACCTGGGCGACGTGCTCGTCGCCGAGCAGGGCGGGCGCGCCGCCGCCTACACCGAGGAGCAGGGCAAGGCCGTGATGGCGCCGGCGGAGATCACGGTGCGCGTGGGCCTCGGCCGCGGCGTGGAGAGCGCCACCGTGTGGACCTGCGACTTTTCCTACGACTACGTGAAAATCAACGCGGACTACCGCAGTTGACCCGATCGCCCGGGAGGCGGCCATGGCCGGGAGCGTGACCCCGCAGCTCGAGACCTACTACGCGAAGCGCGCGCGCGAGTACGAGCGCATCTACGACAAGGCGGAGCGCCAGGACGAGCTCGCCTGGCTGCGCGGGCGGCTGCCGCATCTCTTCGCGGGCCGGCGCGTGCTCGAGGTCGCCTGCGGCACGGGCTACTGGACGCAGTACATCGCGGCGCAGGCCGCGCACGTGACGGCCTGCGACATCAACGAGGCCGTGCTCGAGATCGCGCGCGAGAAGCCCATCCCCAAGGGGCGCGCCACGTTCGCGAAGGCCGACGCGTTCAACCCCGGCGGGCTGTGCGAGGGGTGCGACGCCGCCTTCGCGGGGTTCTGGTGGTCGCACGTGCGCAAGTCGGACCTCGCGCGGTGGCTCGCGTCGATGGCGAAGTCGCTTCCCTCCGGCTCGCTCGTGGCCATGCTGGACAACCGCTACGTCGAGGGCAGCTCGACGCCCGTCTCGCGGCGCGACGCGGAGGGCAACACCTACCAGGTGCGGGCGCTCCTCTCGGGCGAGACGCACGAGGTGCTCAAGAACTTCCCCACCGCCGCCGAGCTGGCCGAGGCCGTGCGCCCGCACGCCCGCGAGGCGCGCCTCGAGGAAACGCAGTACTACTGGCTCCTCGTCTTCACCTTGAAATGACCGACACCCTCGAACGCGTGCTCGGGCGCGTCGATGCCCTCGTCGACCGCCTCGAGAAGATGCTCCCTCCAGGCTCGGAGCCCGTCGACTGGTCCGCCGGAACCGCCTTCCGCTGGAGGAAGCGCGCCGGCCGCGGCTTCCTCGACCCGGTGCGCCACCCGCACGCCATCGCCTTCGCCGACCTCAAGGACATCGACGGGCAGAAGAAGCGCCTGCGCGAGAACACGGCGCAGTTCGTGGCGGGGCGCCCGGCCAACAACGTGCTGCTCACCGGCGCGCGCGGCACGGGCAAGAGCTCGCTCGTGAAGGCGGCGCTGAACGAGTTCTCGCGCAAGGGCCTGCGCCTCATCGAGGTGGACAAGGCCGACCTCGTGGACCTCCCGGACATCGTGGACCTCGTGGCGGGCCGCAAGGAGCGCTTCATCGTCTTCTGCGACGACCTCTCGTTCGAGGCCTCCGACCCCGGCTACAAGTCGCTCAAGGTGGCGCTGGACGGCACCATCGCCGGGTCGGCCGACAACCTGCTCATCTACGCCACCTCCAACCGCCGCCACCTGATGCCCGAGTTCATGCACGAGAACCTCGAGACGCGGCACGTGGGCGGCGAGATCCACCCCGGCGAGACGACGGAGGAGAAGATCTCGCTCTCCGAGCGCTTCGGGCTGTGGCTCTCGTTCTACCCCTTCGACCAGGACCAGTACCTGGACATCGCCACGCACTGGGTGACGACGCTGGGCGGGAAGGCCGACGACGCCATGCGCTCGGCGGCGCTGCTGTGGGCGCTCGAGCGGGGCTCGCGGAGCGGGCGCGTGGCCTGGCAGTTCGCCAAGGACCACGTGGGCCGCCAGGCCTCCGCGCGCGGCCGCAAGTGACGAAGATCACCGAGGTGGCCGCCGCCGTGATCGAGCGGCCGGACGGCACCTTCCTCCTCGCGTGCCGCCCCGAGGGCAAGCCCTATCCCGGCTACTGGGAGTTCCCCGGAGGCAAGATCGAGCCGGGCGAGGACCCGCGCACGGCGCTCGCGCGCGAGCTGCAGGAGGAGCTGGGGATCGCGGTGCGCGAGTCCACGCAGTGGATCACGCGCGTCTACGCCTACACGCACGCCACGGTGCGGCTGCACTTCTTCCGCGTGACGGCTTGGGACGGCGAGCCGCGGCCGCTGGAGGACCAGGCCATCGCCTGGCAGGACACGCTCTCGCCCGACGTGAGCCCGATGCTGCCGGCCAACGCGCCCGTGCTGGCCGCGCTGGCGCTGCCGGCCGTGATGGTCGTCTCGAACGCCGCGGACACGGGGTTCGACGCGTGGATCCTGCGCTTCGCGGGGCTGCTCGCCACCGAGCGCCCGCTGGTGCAGGTCCGCGAGAAGGGGCTGGAGCGCCTGCGCGTGCAGCACCTGCTGTCGCGCACGCTCGCGCGCGCCACGCCGTTCGGCTCGCCGGTGGTCGTGAACAGCGACTGCGGCGAGTTCCCGCAGGCCGATGGCGTCCACCTCACCGCGGCGGCGCTCATGGCGGCGGCGTCGCGCCCGGCGGCCCGGCTCGTGGGCGCCTCGTGCCACGACGCCCGCGAGGTCGCGCATGCGGCGCAGCTCGGGCTCGACTACATCGTCGTGGGGCCGGTGAAGGCCACGGCCTCGCATCCCGGCGCGGCGACGCTCGGCTGGGAGGGGTTCGCGTCGCTCGTGCGCGACTGCCCGCTGCCGGCCTACGCGATCGGCGGGCTCACGCGCGCGGACCTCGCCGAGGCGAGGCGCCACGGCGCGCACGGCGTGGC
>Ga0073899_10000601_pt1 | contig 33070 bp, 25 predicted proteins | sample KloWWTmetaKNB5Ph_FD_88975 | JGI IMG/M metagenome (GOLD analysis project Ga0073899, IMG submission 88975) | Active sludge microbial communities from Klosterneuburg, Austria, studying microevolution and ecology of nitrifiers - Klosterneuburg... | ecosystem: Engineered > WWTP > Aerobic digester >... | reverse complement strand
CGATTCAGATCCTTGTGGCGCACCAGCACGTGCGACAGGGTGATCTTCTCGGGCGCGTCCGTGCGCGGCTGCCGCGGAGCCGCAGCCTCGGCCAGGCATTGGTCGGCCAGAGAGGTGGCCCCCGCCTGGGTGGCCGGCACCGGCGACGCGGCGGGTCGAGGACCACCGCACGCCAAGAGCAGGAACGCGGGCCCGAGGCAGCGCTTCATCATCGCGGCCCAGCATAGTCCGAATCGCGTGGTCTATTCTTCGGCCATGAGCAGCCTTTCCGGCCGCGGCCAGCGCCTGGTCCAGAGCCCACCCGCCGCCGAGTACCTGCGCGAGCACTTCGCGCGCTCGCCGGCGCCCCACGACCCGGCGCTTCGACCCGACGGGTACATTCCGCTGTGCGTCGCCGAGAACAAGCTGATGAGCGACCTTCTGTGCCCGCAGCTGGGCCGCCCGCGCCAGGTCCCGGCGCGGGTGCTGGGCTACGACGCGATGATCGGCAGCTGGCAGTTCCGCGAAGCGCTCGCGGGCTTCTTGCCGCGCTTCCTGGGCCGCGCGGTGCGCCCCGAGCACCTGGCGGTGCTCGCCGGCGCGGGCAGCGTGCTCGAGCTGCTGTTTCACGTCATCGCCGATCCGGGTGACGCCGTGCTGGTGCCCACCCCCAGCTATGCCGGCTTCTGGCCCGATCTCGAGACACGCGACGAGCTCTGCATCGTGCCGGTCCACACCAGCGCAAGCACCGGCTTCCGCCTGACGCCCGAGCTGCTCGACAGCGCGCTGAAGAGCGCCGGGCGGCGGGTGCGCGCGCTGCTCTTCACCTCACCGGACAACCCGCTGGGGCGGGTGTACTCGCGCCCGGAGCTCGAAGCCGTGCTGAGCTGGGCCGAGCATGCGGGCATCCATCTGGTGATGGACGAGATCTATGCCTTGTCGGTGTTCGGGCCCCAGGCCTTCGTCAGCGCGGCCAGCCTTCGGCCCGCACTCGGCGAGCGCGTGCACGTGGTGTGGGCGTTCTCCAAGGACTTCGCGGCCAGCGGCCTGCGCGCAGGCGTCCTGGTCAGCGAGAATGCGGAGGTGCTCGCCGCAGTCGACGGGCTCGCCTACTGGGCGTGCTGCTCGGGTCACACCCAGCTGGTTCTGGGCGAGATGCTCTCGGACCAGGCCTGGGTCGAGGGCTACGTTTCCACGATGCGGGCGCGCCTGGGCAGCGCACAGCACGCGGTGACCCGGGCCCTCACCGCCAGCGGCATCCCGTTCCTGCCGTCCGAGGCGGGCTTCTTCTTGCTGGTGGATCTGCGGCGCTTCCTCGATTCGCCCAGCTGGGACGCGGAAGCCCGGCTCTGGCGGCGCCTGGTCGAGGGCGCCAACGTGAACCTGACGCCGGGCTCAGCGTGTCGCATCAGCGAGCCCGGCTTCATGCGGCTGTGCTTTGCCGCCGTGCCGGAACACACCGCGACCGTGGCGGTCGACCGCCTCGCGCGGGTGCTGGGCGGGTGAAGCGGCTCAGATCCCGGGCGGGCAGGGGCCGGTGAGCGGCGCGGTTCCGCCGGGAACCATCACCGAGCAGGTGCCGTCGGCGTTCTTGGTGACGCCGGGGATCGCGGTCGGGGTCGACGAGCCCGAGGCCGCCGGAGCCGCGGGCCCGGGGGCGGGGGCGGGGGCGGGGGCCGGCGCCGGCTGGCCCTGCGGATAGGGCTGCTGCTGCGGATAGGGCTGGGGCTGCTGCTGGTAATAGGGCTGCGGTTCCTGCGGCGGCGGATCGGACTTCTTCGAGCAGGCGACCACTGCGGCCACGCACGAGCCAAGAACCAGGAACGAGAAAGCGCGCTTCATGGCCCCATTGCACCACGACTCTGGCTTCGCGGCCAGCGCCGAGCGCGCGGGCACCAAGCCCGCGCGCCGACCGGGGACCGGGACGAGCCGTTACTGCGGTTGGTCCGAGCAGCAGCCTGCGACGCAGTACTTGCTGGTCGGGCAGGCCGGCAACCCGGTGCCACACGCCTGCTTTCCGGCCGGGCACTGGTTGGCGCAGCACCCGCCCTGGCAGACCTGCCCGCTGGGGCAGGCGGGCATACCGCCACCACAGATCTGCGCGCCGCCGGGGCACGTGTTCGGGTAGCAGCAGCCGTCGAGACACACGTCGGTGCCCTGGCACGCGGGCTGGGTGCCGCCGCAGGCCGCCTTGTTGTCCGGGCAGGGCTCGAGATCTTCTTGGATGTCACCGCCGCCGAGCTCGTACAGGTGGCCCGAGCCCGACGTTGCCCAGAAGTGGTTCAGCGTGCCGAAGCCGAAGCCCTCGAGCATCGACTTGGTCGCGTCGTTGTACTCGAACAGCGCCTCTTGCACCCAGCCCTGGGCGTCGTCGCGACGATACTGCCCGATGAAGTCGGTGGTCATGTCGCTGACGTAGACGAACTGCTGCCCGGTCTTGGGCGAGACCACGGCCTCGATGCCGTCCATGTGGCTGCCGGCCAGGTTCGGATACTGGAACTCGAGCACCCAGGCCTTGGTGGGCACATGGAACGAGTACACGCGGCGGTACGACTCGTTGCCGCCGTAGAACAGCTTCTCGTCGTGGGCGTAGCCCAGGAACGACATCGCCAGCGTCGTGCTGGTGGGCATGAACGGGACGGTCGACGTCTTCGAGGCGAAGTCGTAGAGCGTGATGCTGCCGTTGTGGCTCGGCCCCACCGAGTAGATGTCGTTGTTCGACGTGGAAAGCAGGCCGGAAACCGTGGTGCTGTACACCGGGGCGCCCTCACCCGACTTCGCATAGGTCTTCACGAACTGGATGGTGCGTTGCTCGATCGGCCCGGTGTGCTTGGGGTTGTCCGGGTGCTGGTTGGGCTCGAGCTTGCCGTCGCCGTCGCTGTCGAGCAGGGTGATCTTGTAGACGTCGATGTATTGCGAGCTGCGCGTGGCGTAGACGTAGTCGCCCCAGCTGGTCACGTCGCCGCCGCCCAGGAACGCGGAAGAGCCGGACTGGAAGATGGCGTACTGGTAGTACTTCGAGGTGGGCGTGGTGCCGCCGATGGTCGTCGCCGCGGTGCAGGTGCCGGTCGCGGCGCTGCAGATCTGACCGCTCGAGGCGTTGCAGATGGTCGCCGGGCTCTTCGGCACCCACTTGGCCGGCGGCCCCGGGTTGCACTGAAGCACCTCGTTGCCGTTGCACTTGAACGAGCCCGCGGTGCACGCGGCCTTGCACACGCCCGTGGGGTCGCAACCGAACTCGCAGTCGGTCTTGGGCCCCCACTGCCCGGTGTTGTCGCAGGTCTGCGTCTTGCCCAGCTTGCACTGATTCGTGCCGGGCGCGCACTTGCCGACGCAGTTGCCCGCAGCGCACACGAAGGGACACGCCGGGTTCGAGATCCACTTGTTCCCCGGGCCGCAGATCTGGGGAATGTTGCCCGAGCACGCCTTGGTGCCCATCACGCAATCTTGCGTGCCGCCACCGGTGCCGCCGGTGGCCGTGCCGGCAGCGCCGCCGATGTTGATGCCGCCACCGGTGCCGCCGACGTTGATGCCGCCGCTTCCGCCGCCGCCGCCGCTCGTGGAGCCGCCGGTCGCTGCGCCGCCGGAACCGCCCGTGGCGGTGAAACCGCCGGTGCTGTCGGAACCGCACGCGGTCGCAAGAAGCAGGACCACACCACCGACAATCCTATTTCGCATGACGGAACCTCCAGCTAAGCCTGAGCCGCTCCGATCCTATCATCAGATCGGCGCGCCGGGGTCACGGCGGCGGCGGAGCAGATGTGGGCGGGCTGCGCACACCGACGGCGCGCAGCCCGCCACCCCACTCACTGGGGCTGGTCGGAGCAGCAGCCCGCGACGCAGTACTTGCTGGTGGGGCAGGCCGGCAACCCGCCGCCACAAGCCTGCTTTCCGGACGGGCACTGGTTCGCGCAGCACCCGCCCTGACACACCTGCCCGGTGGGGCAGGCGGGCTGGCTGCCGCCGCAGATCTGCGCGCCGCCCGGACAGGTGTTCGGGTAGCAGCAGCCGTCCAGGCAGACGTCGGTGCCCTGGCAGGTGTTGCCGGTTCCGCAGGCCACCTTGTTGTCCGGGCACGGCTCGAGATCTTCTTGGATGTCGCCGCCACCGAGCTCGTAGAGGTAGGTGCCCGACGTGGCCCAGAAGTGGTTCAGGGCGCCGAACCCGAAGCCCTCGACCACCGAGCTGGTGGCGTCGGCGTAGTCGAACAGCTGCTCTTGCACCCAGCCCTTGGCGTCGTCCCGGCGATACTGCCCGATGAAGTCGCTGGTCATGTCCGAGACGTAGATGAACTGCTCGCCGGTCTTGGGCGACACGACGCAATCCATGCCGTCCATGTGGCTGCCGGCCAGGTTCGGGTACTGGAACTCGAGCACCCAGGCCTTCGAGGGCTCGTGGTACGAGTACACGCGCCGAGCCGACTCGTTGCCACCGTAGAACATCTTCTCGTCGTGGGCGTAGCCCAGATGCGACATCACGGGCGTGGTGGCGGTGGGCTTGAACGGCACCGTCGAGGTCTTGCTGGTGAAGTCGTAGAGCGTGATGCCGCCGTTCTTGGTGGGCCCGAGCGAGTAGATGTCGTTGTTCGAAGTCGCCAAGAGCTCCGACGAGCCCGAGGGGCCGGCAGGCGCCAGGTCGGGGGCGGCCTTGGCGTAGGTCTTCACGAAGGTCAGCGTGCGCTGCTCGATGGGACCGGTGTGCTTCGGATTGTTCGGGTGCTGGTTGGGTTCGAGCTTGCCGTCGCCGTCGCTGTCGAGCAGCGTCAGCTTGTAGACGTCGATGTAGCCGGAAGACCGGTTGATGTAGATCTGGTCGCCCCACGCCGTGACGTCGTAGCCACCCTTGAACTCCGACTTGCTCGTCTGGAAGATGGCGTACTGGTAGTACTTGGCGGTGGGCGTGGTGCCGCCGGTGGTCGCCACCGTGGTGCAGGTTCCGGTCGTGGCATCGCAGACTTGACCGCTGGCCGGGCTGCAGGTGGTGGCGCCCTTCGGCACCCACTTGGCCGGCGGCCCCGGGTCGCACTGCTGGACCTGGTTGCCGTTGCAGTGGAACGACCCGGCGGTGCAGGCGGCCTTGCACGTGCCGGTGGGGTCACAGCCGAACTCGCAGGCCGTCTTCGGGCCCCACTGGCCAGTGTTGTCGCAGGTCTGGGTCTTGCCCAGCTTGCACTGCGTGGTGCCCGGCGCGCACTTGCCGACGCATGCGCCCGCAGCGCACACGAACGGGCACGCCGGGTTCGAGATCCACTTGTTGCCCGGCCCACAGATCTGGGGAACGTTGCCCGCGCAGGCCTTGGTGCCCATCACGCAGTCTTGCGTGCCCCCGTCGCTGCCGCTGGTGCCCGCATCGCCGCCGATGTTGATGCCGCCGCCCGTGCCGCCGACGTTGATGCCACCGCCGCCGCCGCTGCCCGAGTTGCCAGCTCCGGCGGCGCCGCCGGTCGAGCTCCCCGAATCGCCCGTGCTGTCGGATCCGCAGGCGGTCGCCAGCACCAACATGACACCGCTCGAAATCCAATTTCGCATCGTCGAACCTCCGCCTGAGGGTGAACCCGAGATCACTCTACCACCTCTTGTGCGGGTCGGGTCGCGGGCCACGGGTAGGAGGCCGCCACACATCGAGCCCGCCGCGCGTTCTCTCGCGCGGCGCGTCAGCGCGGGCAGCCGAGCAGCACCACGGTGCTGTGCGGCGAAACCAGGTACTCGTCTTGCGGCACCAGCAGCACCTCGTGCCCGTCTTCCGCGAAATCAGGGCCATCGGGCAGGCTGGTGTCGATCACGCGATGCCAGCGGTGGCCGTCGATGGGCGGCAGCTTCACGCCGCGCATCTGCCGGTCGGCGTTCAAGATCACGAACAAGAAGTAGTCGCCCGCGCCCAGCTCGGCCTCGGAGCCGTCGAGCTGATAGGCCAAGAGCCGCGCCTCGGGGTCGGCCCACGCGGGCTCGTCCAGATTCTGCCCATACCAGCGCAGATCGGGCACCTGGTTCATGTTCTGGTCGCGACCCGAGAAGTGACTGCGCCGCGAGAGCACCGGGTACTTGCGGACGAAGTGCACCGCCTTCTGCACGAAGCGGAAGAAGTCGGCGTTCCGCTCGCGCAGCGACCAGTCGAACCACGAGAGGTCGTTGTCCTGACAGTAGGCGTTGTTGTTGCCCCGCTGGGTGCGCAAGAGCTCGTCCCCGCCGAGCAGCATGGGCGTGCCCGCCGAGAACAGCAGATGGCACACGTGGTTCTTCGCCACCTGCCGTCTCAGGGCGTTCACGCCCGGGTCGCTGGTCTCGCCCTCGACCCCGCAGTTCCAAGAGTGGTTGTCGTTGGTGCCGTCGCGGTTCTGCTCGCCGTTCGCGTCATTGTGCTTGTGGTCGTAAGACACCAGGTCCCACAGCGTGAAGCCGTCGTGGCACGTGACGAAGTTGACGCTGTTGTAAGGGGTGCGACCGTCGTCGCCATACAGGTCTTGCGAACCGGTGAGGCGAAAGCCCAGCTCACGCAGAAGCCCGGGCTCGCCGCGGGCGAAGCGCCTCAGCGTGTCGCGAAACCGGCCGTTCCACTCGGCCCAGTCCACCGGGAAGTTCCCGACCTGATAGGTTGCCAGGTCCCACGGTTCGGCGATCAACTTCACGCGCGAGAGCACCGGGTCTTGCGAGATGGCGTCGAAGAAGGAAGCGGCCGTGCGAAACGTGCCCTCTTGGCGCCCCAGCACCGACGCCAGGTCAAAGCGGAAGCCGTCGACGTGCATCACCTCGACCCAGTAGCGCAGCGAGTCCATCACCAGGCGGATCACCGCCGGGTCGGCCAGGTTCATGCTGTTGCCGCAACCGCTGTAGTTCATGTAGTGGCGCTGCGGCTCGGTCGCGCTGCCGGTGAGCAGGTAATACGTCCGATTGTCGATGCCGCGGAAAGCGAGCGTCGGCCCGCGCTCGTCCCCTTCGGCGGTGTGGTTGTAGACCACATCCAAGATCACCTCGATCTTGGCGCGGTGCAGCTCGCGGACCAGGCTCTTCAGCTCGAATACGGCAGCACCCGGCGCCTTGCCCCAGGCGTACGAGCTCTCGGGTGCGAAGAACCCGAGGGTGTTGTACCCCCAGTAGTTGGTCAGCCCTTTCTGGGTGAGAAAGTCCTCGACGAAGTACTCCTGGATCGGCAGAAGCTCGACGGCGTTCACCCCGAGCTCGACCAGGTGCGGGATCTTCTCGATGAACCCCAGATAGGTCCCGGGCTGGCGTACCCCCGACGTGGGGTGAGCGGTGAAACCCTTGAGGTGAACCTCGTAGATCACCAGCTGCTCGAAGGGCACGTCGGGCGGCGTATCGCCCTGCCAGTCGAAGCGGTCGTCCACCACCACGCAGCGGGGCATGGCTGCGCTCGAGTCGCGGGTGTCGAGCGACAGATCCCGCGCCGGTGAGTACGGGTCGTAGGCCAAGAGCGCGCTGTCGCCGCCGTGCACTTTTCCAGAAAAGGCTCGAGCGTAAGGGTCGAGCACCAGCTTGTGCTCGTTGAAGCGCAAGCCGTGCGCCGGCTCGAACGGCCCCCGGACCTTGAACGCGTACAGCTGACCGGGCCCGATGCCGTGGACGAAGCCGTGAAAGACGAAGCGAGTGCGGCGCGGCAGGCGAATCACGTCCGTCGGCGGCGCGTCGGGGCCGTCGAAGAGCAGCAAGAACACGTCGCTGGCGTCGCGGCTGTAGAGCGCGAAGTTCACGCCGTCGGCGCGCACGTTGGCGCCCAGCGGGTGGAACTGCCCGGCCGAGATGGTCCTTCGGGTGTGCTGCCGCAGCTCGGGCGGGGACATTTCGAACGAAAGGTACCAGCCCACCGGCAGCGAGATATAGTGCCCGCATGAACCGGTGGGCTCTCGCGAGTTTGCGGGTGACGGCGCCGTGCAACTGATCGAGCTCGCCGACCGCCAGACCTTGGTCACGGCGCTGACCATCATCGAGGCGCTCTACGTTCTGCTGTTGTCGGGCTGGATCTTGCTCGAGAAGCGCAGCCCAGCCGCCACGCTCGCCTGGATCTTCGGACTCATCGCGCTGCCGGGCGCCGGCTTCGTGATCTACTTCTTCCTCGGTCCGCGCCGGGTGCGCCGTCGGCGCCTGCGCCGGCTGCGCGCCAAGAACGCCGTGACGCATCCGGCCCTCGAGGCCGAGGCGCTGTCCATCCGAGACCCCGCCGCGTTTCGCGACGCCGCCCAGCTCTCCCAGCTGGTCGAGTCGGTGAACAAGGCTCCGCTCGCCCTCGCGACGCGCGCCGAGGTGCTGATCGACGGCGCCGAAACCTACGCCTCGATCCTGGACGCGGTCGCCGCCGCCCAGGCCCACGTGCACGTGCTGTATTACATCTTCGAGCCAGACGAGACCGGCCGCGCCCTGCGCGACGCCTTGCTCGAGCGAGCGCGGGCCGGGGTGAAGGTGCGTGTCTTGGTCGATGCCGTCGGCTCGGCGCGCGCGCGGCGCCGCTCGGACTTCTTCGGGCCACTCTTGGCCGCAGGCGCCGAAGTCGGGGCGTGGAGCCCGCTCGGCCCCGCGGCGCTCTGGGGCCGGGTGCTCAACTTCCGCAACCACCGCAAGATCGTGATCGTGGATGGTCGCATCGGGTTCTGCGGTGGCATCAACATCGCCGACGAAGAGAACACCAAGCTGCGACCGCAGGGCTGGCGCGACACCCATCTGCGGCTCGAGGGCCCGTGTGTTGCCCAGCTGCAGCTCGTGTTCCTGGAAGACTGGTGCTACGCGAAAGGGCGAGCCCCGCAAGACCCAGGGTTGTTCCCCCGCGAGCCGGCGACCACCGGCGAGCTGGTGCAGATCTTGGACTCGGGCCCCGACAAGGAGCACGAGACGATCAAGGCGGCATACTTCGCCGCGATCGGCGTGGCGTCGAGCCGCGTGTGGCTCACCACGCCCTACTTCATCCCGGACGAGGCCATGTCGTTCGCGCTGATGGCGGCGGCCTTGCGCGGGGTGGACGTCCGCCTGCTGCTTCCCACGAAGAGCGACTCGCGCACGGTCACCGCCGCCGGCCGCTCTCACTACGACGGCCTGTTGCGCTCCGGGGTCCGGATCTTCGAGTACCAACCGCGGATGCTGCACGCCAAGACGTTGGTCGTGGACGACTGGCTGGGCAGCGTGGGGACCGCGAACTTCGACAACCGCAGCTTCCGCTTGAACTTCGAGGTGGCGGCGCTGGTCTACGGCAAGCAGGTGGCCGCGGCGCTGGCGGCGGCCTTCGAGAGCGACCTGACCGAAGCCAAGCAGATCACCACCGCGAGCCGCCTTCGACTGAAGCTCGGCCAGCGCTTGTTCGAAGGCGGTGCCCGGCTGCTCTCGCCGATGCTCTGAAGGTCAGTCGACCTTCACCGGTTTCAGGCAAGGGCGGGGCGGCGGCGGCGAGAGGCACACCAGCGGCCGCGGCGGCCCGGGGGGCTGCTTCGCGGCCGCGTCACTGCCGCCATCGGCCGGCGGCTGAGCCACGCTCAGGCACGGCTGTGCGGCGCCGTCGTCAGGGCCGGCGTCGGTGACGATCGACACCGATGCGTCCGGCCGGCTGAGCGGCACCGACAAGCACACGGTGGGCTCCGCGTCCGCGCGCGCCGCGGGCTCGAGGCACGGACGGAACAGCGCATCGCACCCGGCCTCGGTGGTGGCGATGGTCGCCATCGCCGAAGCGATGAACAGGCGCCGGCGTCCGAGAATGGCGTCGCGATCGGACTTGTCGCGCCGGCTCAAGACCCGCCCAGCTTGCCGGCGACCAGCGCACGCACGACGTCCATGGTGGAAACGATGCCCGCCAGGTGCCCCGACGAGTCGACCACCACCAGTCGGTGGCTGCCCGTGTCGACCATGCGCTTGGCAGCGTCGAGCACCGAGTCGCTGGCGTTCACCGCGAACACGAACGGGCTCATCACGTCCTCGACCGTCGCAGCATGCAGCTTGTTCGGACGATTCGGATCGGCGAGGTCGCTCTTGGTGACCAGACCGAGCAGGTGCCCGCCGGCGTCTTGAACCGGGGCGCCGCTGACCCCCTTCTGAGTGAGCCCCCACGCCAGGTCGTCGACCGGGGTGTTGGGCGCCACGGTCATCACGTTCCGGGTCATGATGTCTTCGACCTTCGGCATTTCGGTTCTCCCGCTTCGAGAAGTACCCGCGCGCGGCCGGGCGATCAACGATGTAGACTGGCGGCCGTGTCCAACAAGAGGAAGCTCCGCCGCGCCCACGCCCCCGGCCCAGCCGCCGCCGGCACCACGCCGAGCCGCGAGGGCCTCCGTCGGCAGACCGCCGCAGAGCGTTTCGCCAAGGCGGGCTCCGAGAAGCTGTGGCTCGCGCTCCTCGGGTGGGAGGCAAGTCGCGTCGCCCGCATCTGGCTGGCGCAGGCGGTGAACGACTTCGCCCGCAAGCAGGCGCCCCCGGTGGCCGAGGCGCTCGGCACGCGGGCACCGGCCGCCGCCGAGAAGCTCGACGCCGCCGCCATCGAGAGCGCAGTCGAGATCTGGACCGCGTCGGGGGACGCCTACGACGCCAGCGACCCCGCCCCCAAGTGGCACTACCTTGCGAACCTCGCCGCGAAGCTGGGGCTGGGTGCTGCCACGCCCGAGGCCTACCAAGACGACTGGGAGGCGTGGTGCGGGCTCAGCGCGGCGGCGGCGCCCCGCGCCCTGCTCATGTCGTCGCTGGCCCAGACCGAGCAAGCCGCCATCGCCCTGGGGAATGTGACGCGCTCGGCGCGCATTTCCGGGCTCGTGAATCTGTCCCGAGCCATGTGGTCCGCGATCGCCTACGGCGACGACGCCACGTTCGATCACCTGGAGCGCGCCGGCAACGAGTGGCTGGCAAACATCGCGGGGAAGATCCGTCCGGGGTGACGGTCGGGGGTCGATTCGTGCGCTGGCTGGCCGAGCCGGCGGCAGCGCGGCGCGCGGCGCTGATCGCGGTCCTGCTGTCGCTGCCCACGCTGGGCAATGGGATCATCGCGGACGACCACTTCTTGCGAGCGACCTCCCTGGGTCTGAACCCGCCGGCGCTGGCGCTGGCGACGAAGTGGGACCTGTTTCGTTTCTTCTCGGGCGATCCGGCGCTCTACACGCGCTGGCTCGATCTGGGGCTGGCACCCTGGTGGGCGTCCCCCGATTTGCGCGTCGGTTTCTGGCGACCGATCAGCTCGGCACTGCACCAGGTCGACTTCGCGCTCTGGCCGAACCACCCGGTGCTGATGCACTCGCACTCCCTGGCGTGGCTGGCAGCCCTGGTGCTGGTGGCGGGCGCGCTCTTCCGACGCTGGCACACGGCCCCGTGGGCCGCGGGGCTCGCGACCCTGGTGTTCGCCATCGACGACGGTCACGGGATCCCCATCGGCTGGCTCGCCAACCGCAACGCGCTGGTTGCCGCCGTGTTCGGCGGCCTGGCGGTGCTGGCCCACGACCGCTGGCGGCGCGATGGCTGGCGTCCGGGGGGCGTGCTGTCGTGGGTTGCCCTGACGGCGGGCCTGCTCAGCGGCGAGATCGCGCTCGGTGCCTGGGCCGGCGTCCTGGCCCACGCGCTGGCCTTCGAGAAGGGCCTGCGCGCCCGGCTGCTGGCGCTGGCGCCCAGCCTGGCGGTGGTGATCGCCTGGCGCGTGGCGTATTCGCTACTGGGCTACGGCGCCCACGGCTCGGGGCTCTACCTGGACCCGGTGCACTCGCCGCTGGCGTTCGCGTCACAGGTCAGCCAGCGCCTGCCGCTGCTGTTGTTCGCGCAGCTCGGCGGGCTGCCTTCGGACCCCTGGGCGCTCGTCCCGCGCCAAGCGGCGCTCGGTCTCGTGGTGGTCGCCGCCGCGGGCTGCGCCGCGCTGGGCTTCGGGCTCAGACGCCTGTTCCAGCGCGACCGCCTGGCGCGGTTCTACGGCCTGTGGCTGGTGCTGGCGGTCTTGCCCGGGTGCGCCACCTTCCCCAACGATCGCCTGCTGCTGATCGCCAGCATTCCCTCGGCCGGTCTGGTGGCGCACGGGATCGGGCTGTGGCGGCAGGGCAAAGGCGTGTCGCGGGCGCTGGCGCTGTACTGGGTGGTCGTTCATCTGGTCATGGCGCCCCTGTTGCTTCCGGTGCGAGCGCGGTCGATCCACGCCTTGGGTGAGATGGCCGAGCGCGCGCTCCGCGGTGTTCCGCGCGAGCTGGGCGGCAAGACACTGGTCGTGCTCAGCGCGCCCGATGGGCTGATGTGCGTTCAGATCCTCGCGCACGGTGCCTCGCTGGGGCACTCGATGCCCGATCGCCTTCGCTGCATCGGTGTCACCACCGGCGCGGTGCGCATCTCACGCCCGGACGAGCGCACGCTCGAGCTCCGCTCGGAAGCGGGGTTCTTCAGCGGCACGCTCGATGCGCTGTTCCGCTCGCCCGAGCGCGCCTGGCACCTGGGCGAGGGCGCCAGCACCGCTGTGGTGAGCACCCAGGTCATTGCCTTGACCCAGAGCGGGCTGCCGGCAGCCCTGCGCGCGCGCTTCGACGCACCGCTCGACGATCCGGGCTCTGTGCTGGTGATCTGGCGGGGCCGCGGCTACCAGCGCTTCGTTCCCCCGCCGGTCGGGCAGAGCGTCGAGCACCCGCCCACCTCGATGGCCGAAGTCCTGTTCGGACTTTGATATGCTCGCCGGCCATGTCCGAACCGGTCCTGCCCAAACACGCGCGCGTGGTCGTCATCGGAGGGGGCGTGATCGGCTGCTCGGTCGCGTATCACCTGGCCCAGATGGGCTGGAAGGACATCCTGCTGCTCGAGCAGAGCCGGCTCACTTCCGGCACCACGTGGCACGCGGCGGGGCTGATGGTGACCTTCGGCTCCACTTCCGAGACCTCGACCGAGATGCGCAAGTACTCGCGCGATCTGTACAGCCGCCTCGAAGCCGAGACCGGGCTGTCGACCGGCTTCGAGCCCGTCGGCTTCATCGAGCTGGCGACCGAGCCCGATCGGCTGGTCGAGTACCGGCGGGTCGCCGCCTTCAATCGTCACTGCGGCGTCGACGTGCACGAGATCTCGGCGGCGCAGGTCAAAGAGCTGTTTCCGCTGGCCCGGACCGACGACGTGCTCGCGGGGTTCTACGTGGCGGGCGACGGCCGCGTGAACCCGGTGGACGCCACCATGAGCCTGGCCAAAGGCGCCCGGCTGCGGGGCGTGACCATCGTCGAAGGGGTCACCGTCACCGGGCTCACCCGCGGGGGCGGGGCCGTCCGCGGCGTGATCACCAGTCATGGCGCGGTCGAGGCCGAGGTGGTGGTGAACTGCGCCGGCATGTGGGGGCGCCAGCTGGCAGAGCAGTCGGGGGTGAACGTGCCGCTGCAGGCGGCAGAGCACTACTACCTGATCACCGACAAGGTCCCGGGGCTGTCCAAGTCGTTCCCGGTGATCGAAGACCCGGCTTCTCACGGCTACTACCGCGAAGAGGTCGGCGGGCTGATGATCGGCTTGTTCGAACCGGTGTGCGCGCCGTGGAAGGTCGAAGGCATCCCCAGCGACTTCTCGTTCGGAGAGATCACACCCGATTGGGATCGCATGGGTCCCTACGTCGAGAAGGCGATGCGGCGGGTGCCGATCTCGCTCGAGGTCGGCGTGCGCAAGTTCTTCTGCGGCCCCGAGAGCTTCACGCCGGATCTCGCTCCGGTGGTGGGCGAGGCGCCCGAGCTTCGTAACTACTTCGTGGCTGCCGGGCTCAACAGCATCGGGATCATCACCGGACCGGGCCTGGGGCGGGTGCTGGCCCACTGGATCGTCACCGGCCGGCCCGACGTGGACATCACGGGCATGAACATCGACCGCCTGCACACCTATCAGGCGAACCCCGAATACCGCCGCACCCGAACGGTCGAGTCGTTGGGCATGGTCTACCAGTGCCACTACCCGACCCGTTCGATGCAGACCGCCCGGGGCGCGAAGAAGTCGGCCATCTACGACCGGCTCGCAGCGCGCGGCGCCTACTTCCGTGACGTGAGCGGCTGGGAAGGTGCCGACTGGTACGCACCACCGGGCGAAACGCCGGATCCGGGCACGCTGTCGTGGGGCCGGCAGCGCTGGTTCTCGCAGTGGGCCAGCGAGCACCAGGCAGCGCGTGAGGGCGTGATCCTGATGGACATGTCGTTCATGGCGAAGTTCTGGGTCGAGGGTCGCGACGCGGGCCGCTTCCTCGGCTTCCTCTCGGCCAATGACGTCGACGGCCCGAGCGGCGTGATCACCTACACCCAGTGGCTGAACGCGGGTGGCACGCTGGAAGCCGATCTGACCGTGACCAAGCTGGGCGACGAACGCTACTGGGTGGTGGCATCCGACACGGCTCACCGGCACGTGCTGGGCTGGATGCGACGCCATCTGTCGGACGACCTCCGCGCTTCCGTGACCGACGTGACCGGCGGCTACGCGCAGATCAACGTGCAAGGGCCGCGCTCCCGCGAGCTGATGCAGGCGGTGACCGGCGCCGATCTGTCGAACCAGGCCTTCCCCTTCCGCTGCGCGCGCGAGATCGACATCGGCTACGCCCGCGCGCTCTGCGTGCGCATCACGTACCTGGGCGAGCTGGGCTACGAGCTGTACGTCCCCACCGAACAGGCCACCCACGTCTACGATCGAGTAGTCGAGGTCGGTGAGGGCTTCGGCCTGCGTCATGCCGGGCTCAAGGCCCTGGCCAGCCTCCGTATGGAGAAGGGCTATCGCGACTACGGCCACGACATCGACAACACCGACTCGGTGCTGGAGGCGGGCCTGGGCTTCGCCGTCGCGCTCGACAAGCCGGGCGGGTTCCTGGGCCGCGACGCGGTGCTGGCCAAGAAGGCCGCGGGGCCCTTGACCCGGCGCATCGTGCAGATCCTGGTGAAAGATCCCGAGCCGCTGATGTTCCACGCCGAGGTGGTGCACCGGAACGGCAAGCCGGTGGGCTACATCCGCGCCGCATCGTATGGCCACACGCTGGGCGGCGCGGTGGGCCTGGCGATGGTCGAGGCCGGCGAGCCCGTGACGCAGGCCTACCTCGATCAGGGCACGTGGCAGGTCGACATCGCCGGTCGGCTCTACCCGGCGGTCGCTTCCATGAAGCCGCTCTACGATCCGTCCATGCTCAAGGTGAAGAGCTGATGGCGCCGAGGGAGATCCCAGGGTAGGCCTGCGTAAGAGGTGCCATGAAAGCCTGGGGTGCGTTCTTCGCTTTGGGGCTCGTCGCCTGCTCGTCCACGGGCGGTGGCGGCGGCTTCGGCGACGCCGGGGTCGGAGGGAATTCGGGCTTCGGCGGCTCCGGCGCGGGCGGCGGCTTCGGCGGCTCGGGCGCCTCCGGCGGCTCGGGCGCCTCCGGCGGCTTCGGCGGCTCGGGCGCCACCGGCGCGGTGGGGGGCTCGGGCGCCACGGGCGGCTTCGGCGGCTCGGGCGCCATCGGCGGCGGCGGGTCCGGCGCCACCGGCGGCTTCGGCGGCTCGGGCGCCATCGGCGGCGGCGGGTCCGGCGCCACCGGCGGCGGCGGCTCGACCTGCGACGAGGCAGCGGACTGCGCGAACCCGACCACGATGGTCTGCGATCCGGCGACGGCAAAGTGCGTCGCGGGGCAGTGCTCGGACAACCTGAACTGCCCCGGCGGTAAGACGTGCGTGGCCCAGGCCGACAAGGCGACGGTCGGCGCCTGCTATCCCGAGTGCGTCTTCAACGGCGCCCCCTGCGCCGGCGGCGCCACGTGCAAGGCATCGCAGACCGGCACGAGCGGCTTCTGTTGGGGCGCCGGCAGCGCCGCCGAGGGCCAGACCTGCAAGGCAACGGCGCTCAACACCGGCTGCGCATTCGGGCTGATTTGCGCGAAAGATCAGGGTTTCGACCTGTGCCGCAAGCAGTGCAGCTTCTGGTCGACCAGCCCCGGTTGCAGCGGCGGCCAGCACTGCGCGTCGAACAGCGTGTGCTTCGCCGAGAGCGGCGACGCGGCAGCCATCGGCGGAACGTGCGCCGGCAGCTCCAGCGCGGGCGCGGTGTGCGGCAGCGACGGGAAGGCGTGGCGGGGCGCGTGCGTGAGCACCGGCGGCAGCGGCCTCACCTGTCTCAAGATCTGCCGCGCCAGCGTCAGCGCCGATTGCCCGAGCGGCAAGACGTGTCAGGTGGGCACCGGCGAAGAAGTCGGCGTCTGCAACTGACTCAACTGCCGATCACTCGCAGCTTGCCGCCCGCCGTCAGCGCCGTGGGCTCGGCCCGCGGGGGCTCATTCCAGACGGCAAAGTCGTCCGGCAGTGGCCCCGGCAAGGTGGGCTGCGCGTTCTTCTCGAGCAAGATGAACTCGTGACGCGCGTCCAGCTCGAGCGGCGCGTTGCACTCGGGCCCTCGCGCTTTGAACCAGGCGCGAGCACGCTGCACGTTCTGGATCAACACGTCGTGCTGAGGGTCCGTCTTGGCCGCACGCAAGAAGAAGTCCTGCATGGCGGGGACGTCGCCGCGACGCCAGGCGATGCACGCCAGGGTGTTCAGGCACAGCCCGGGGCACGGGTGCCCCAGCTCGAGCGCGCGCATCGCGTGCCGCGCGGCGCCGTCCAGATCGCCCTCGTCGTAGAGGGCACCGGCCAGATCCAGGTGGGCGGCGTGGTGGTCGCCCAGCTCGGCCAAGATCCGACGGAAGTCGGCGGCGGTCTCCCGGAAGCCGACGCGCAGGCCCTTGTTGTGGGCGAACCACTCGGTCATCCGCCGGGCCAGCGCGGGGCTGGCGTCGAACGGTGTCTTCAGCTCCTGGAAGTCGCCGCGGAAATACACTTCGGGGTCCAGCCAGCCGGCGCGCCGCGCATCGTCGAAGTCGAGGGTTCCAGGATAGATCGAGAGGCACGAAAACAGGTACTCGTGCGGGGCCGCGCGCTCGAGAAAGGCCAGGGTCTCGCGGAAGGTCTCTGCCGTCTCGCCGCGGTTGCCCAGCATCATGTAGAAGCGCACGCGAATGCCGACCTTCTTGGCCATGGCGGCGGCTTCCACGATCTCTTGCACGCTGATCTTCTTCTGGATGGCGTCCAGCACGGCCTGCGAACCGCTCTCGACGCCCAGGCTGAGCCGCTGACACCCGGCCAGGCGCATCTCGCGCAGCAGATCTTCGCTCAGCACGTCCACCCGGGTGTCGCAGCTCCACAAGAACGACAAGCCGCGCGCGCGAATCGCCTGACAGAGCTGGCGCACGCGCTTCTGGTTGGCCGTGAACGTGTCGTCCTTGATCTGGATCATCTTCACCGGCAAGCGCTCGAGGGCGCTCGCCAGCGCGTCCACCACGTAGGGAATGCTCTGCGAGCGGTAGCCGCGACCCCAGCTGGTCTCGGCGCCGCAGAAGGTGCATTGCCACGGGCAGCCTCGCGACGTCATCACGATGTGGGTGTCGAAGTGGCGGTGCGGCGACTCGAGCAGATCGAGATTGGCGATGGCCGGCCGCTTCGGCCCGTACACCGGCTGGCCCGCGCTGCGAAAGACGCTGCCCGGGATCCCTTCCAGCGATTGCCGCGACTCGAGGCGATGGATGATCTCGCGGAGTGTCTCTTCCGATTCGCCCACGGTGATCAGATCGATCTCTGGATGATGCGTGAGCATCTCGCCGGCCAGCGGGGTCGCGTGCGGCCCGCCCACCACCACCGTGGCCTTGGGGCGCAACTGCTTCACCAGCCGCGCCACGTAGCCCACGCCGCGGCGGTTCGCCGTCCAGCACGACAGCCCGTACACGTCGGCATCGAGCGCGCCGATCACTTCTTCGACCCGCGACCAGGCGAAACCCGAGAGGTTCAACACCTTCGCCGAATGCCCCGCCCGGATGGCCTGCGCGCCCAGCGAGAACAAGCCGTACGGGGTCTGGTAGAAATCCGAGTCGAGATCGCCCTCGGCATGATCCGCCGGCGGCCCTTCGCCCGAAGGCGGCGGCGCCTCGCCCGGCCGAGAGATCTTCCACGGCGGGGGGTAGAGCAGGGCAATGCGAAGGGGCACTCGGCCGCTGAGCATAGGGCCGGCGCCGCGCGCCCGGGAGCGCCGGGCGAATCGCCCGGGAATTCGCCGGCCTAGCGCGGCGCGCGGGCGTCAGCGCGCGAACCCCACGGCGAACCCCATCGAGAACCGCGCGTTGATCTCGCTCCGCGGGTTGAAGCAGAGCTCGCTGCCCACGCGATGGGTGTAGGCATCGACGCCGAACGGGCCGAAGTAACCCGCAGCGTGCAAGGCGCGAGCGACCCCCCGGCCCTCTTCGGACAGTGCGTCACCGAACGGAGGTGGCTCCGCCAGAGCCTCCGTCGCGAGCCACGCGCCACGGGCGTTGCAGCGCTGCTGGACGATCGCGCCGAAGGTCGCCGTGCCGTCGGGCGCCAGCCAGCCGTGGATGGCGTACTCGGCGACGACGGCGGCATTGGGCTCGATGCACAGTCCATCGCGGCCGAGCCCCGCGCGCACGAACGCCGCGTCGGCCGCCGAGAGCGGACCGGCGGGGACGACGCGCTGCCCGCGCCCGGCCATGCCGAAAGCGCGCTTCACACGCCAGGCGCCGAAGCCCGGCGGAGGCGCGCTCTCGAGCAGCCGGGTGGCGTCGGCCTCGGTGCAGAGCCACGCCGCGCCGGGGAGCGTGGGGCCCAGCGAGAAACAGCACGCGCGCCCGTTGACCGCCCTGAGCACGTGCGGGGGCGGCGCCGGCTCTGGGATCGCGCCGGCACGCTCGAGTAGCGCCCGAGCACGCGGAGTGGGGCAGAACGCGCGACCCGGCAATCCGCGCGCGCAGCCCGGCCCTGAATTCTCGTCCACCAAGACGTCGCCCGGGCCCAGCAGCAACGGCGAGAGCCGAGCCCGCCAGGTGCGGATGGCGCGCAGCACGCTGTCGGGGGGTGCGTACGGCGAATCGAGCGCGGCAAGCTCGAGATCGGCGTCCAGGTTCAGGGTCCACGCTCGTCGGGCGTCCATCGCTCCAGCTCGTCGATGAATTCGGCAGGTTGCCCTGCCCTCTCCCGGGCGTCGCGGCGCAGCGGTCGGCCTCGCATCAAGAGCGGCGAGAGCGGCGCGGGCAGCGCCCGCCGCCAGCTGTCGAAATCCAGACGCCCGGTGAACGCGGTGAACCAGCGCACGCCGAAGCGCACATGGGCAATCTCTTCCAGGCCCACGACGTCTTGCACGCGGGCCGCCTGCTCGTCGCCTGCGGCCCTCAGCTCGCAGGCCAGGGACGCGGAGTGATCGAGGTTCGCACTCTCGAGCCCCAGGCCCATCACGGCGACGAACGACTGGACCTGGCTGCACCCGGGCACGCGCTGCCAGAACCAGTCGCGAACGGCGAAGTCCCCGACGCGGTGCCCCAGCCGGTCGATCTCGGCGGCATAGAGGCGCATGTGCCGAGTCTCGTCCAGCACCATCCGCAACAGGCCCTCTCGAAACTCGCGCGGGGTGTCGGCGAATGCGAGCAACGCCCAGGCCATCAGCTCGGCGGCCTGCAGCTCGTGGTGGAAGAAGGTGTGCATTGCCCGGGCGCGGCCCCGGGGCGACCGGAAGCCGCGCAGCTTCTCGGCGCGTGGCACCACGCGGAGCTCGGGCGGGCGCCCAGGCGCGGCGAGCCGGGTCGCCACGGGCTCGGCGCTCCACGCGTCGGGGGGCGGCGGCGGGCTCAGCTTGTACGCGAGCGACGTCGACAGAACGTAGTCCCAGGCCCAACGCTCGACGGTGTCCGCCTCGGGCGCGGCACTCATCGCGTCGCCTCGCGCGCGACGTCGAGGGCCGCCACCAGCTGGTCGATGTCACGCTCTTCGGTGCGGTGGCTGTTCACGCAGGCGCGGAGCACGCTCTCGCCGCTCGCCAGGCGAGGCACCGAGATCCACCCGCCCGCCGACGCGATCACCGCCCGCGCAATCGCATCCAGCACGCGGCGCGAGCCGTCGCCCCGCGAATCGACGAAGCACACGATGGGCAACGGCGTGTCGTTCACGACCTTCCACCCGTCTTCACGCAGCCGCTCGCGCAAGCGGTCGGCGAGCCGCACCTGCCGAAGAAGCGAGGCGGCATACCCGTCCCAGCCGATTGCCGCCAGGGGCAGCAGCACCCGCAGACCGAGGAATCGGCGCGACCACTGCATCGACCGCGCATACGGGTCGCTCGAGCCGTCGCGCGGCATGTAGCCGGTGGGGTCGGCGAAGACCCGCTCCAGAACGCCGGGGCGCCGCACCAGGATCGTGCCGGTGCCCATCGGCGCGGACATCACCTTGTGCGCGTCGAAGGTGATCGAGTCCGCCCGCGCCACGCCGTCGAGCACTGGCCTGAGCTCGGGCACCAGGGCCGCCAGGCCACCCCACGCCGCGTCGACGTGCAACCAGCAGCGTTCGCGCTCCGCGACGGCGGCGATCTCGGCGATGGGATCGATGGCGCCCGAGGCCGTGGTGCCTGCGGTGGCGACCACCAGAAACGGAGCCGCGCCCGCGGCGCGGTCCCTGGCCAGCGCGTCGCGCAGCGCCTCGGTCTTCATGCGCTGGCGCGCGTCGGCGGGGATGACGCGCACGGCACTGGCACCCAGCCCCGCCAGGCGCGCCGCCCGAGCGATGGTGGCGTGACCTTCGGCAGAGATGTATGCCCTGGGCTCGCCGCGCAGCGACCGGAGCCCGGCCTCGCCGAGGTCGGGAAACGCCGCGACCAGCGCGCAGTGCAAGGCCGTGGCGTTGGCCTCGGCGCCGCCCGACGCAAAGGCTCCGAAGGTGGACTCGGGTGCCCAGCCGAAGCGCGCACCCAGGGCCCGGAGCAAGCTCTCTTCCACCGACACGGGCCAGGGCGCGTGCCCCCGGGTCGCGAGCTGCGGGTTGAAGGCCGAAGCCAGCACGTCCCCCAAGACCGCCAGCGGCGCCGGCGCGGGATTGAACAAGCCGAAGTAGCGAGGGTGGTCGACGTGCACGATTCCGCTCTCGAGCGCCGCCGCCACCCGCTCGAGGAGAGCGAGCGGCTCGGTCGGAGCGTCGAGCAAGCCGTGGGCAGAGGGCAGATGGCGCTCGGGCACGATCGGCGCGTCGGGGTCGTCGCACACCCGCGAGATGTGGGCTTCGATCAGCTCGCCCGCGCGCCGCCACAGCGCGTCTCGCGTCGCGCGGTCGTGGTCCAAGATCGGTGAAGCCATCCGGGCGCCGAGCATAGACCGTGCATTCCGTGTGCCAAGGGCCGTGACCTCTGCCACGGCGCGACACCAGGCGTCGCAGGCGCGAAAAAATCTCGGGGTTGCTTTGCGCCGCCCTGCTTGCCGGTGCCCCAGCCGCAGCGTAGGGTCGAAGGCCTTTCCAGGGCGGTGGATGGATTCGGAAGAGCTGATCGACGCCGAGTGCCGCGTGCGAGTCGGAACGAGGCTGGCCGGCAAGTGGCAGATTGACCGGCTGCTCGGGGTGGGCGGCATGGCGGCGGTCTATGCCGCGACCCACCGGAATGGCCGCACCGCAGCGCTGAAGGTGCTCCACGAGAAGTACGCCGCCGTCCCCCAGATCCGCGAGCGCTTCCTGCGCGAAGCGCTGGTAGCCAACAAGATCGACCACCCCGGCGTGGTCCGGATCGACGACGACGGCACGACGGCAGAGGGCGTCCCGTTCCTGGTGATGGAGCTGCTCGACGGCGAGTCCCTCGAACAGGTGCGCCTGCGCCGGGGGGGCACCGTGCCCACGTTGGAGGTGATGCGGCTGATCGAACGCATCATCGACGTGATGGAAGAGGCCCACGCCGCCGGCATCATCCACCGCGATCTGAAACCCGAGAACGTCTTTCTGACCCGCGATGGCAAGGTCAAGGTGCTCGACTTCGGCATCGCGCGGCTGATGGAAGCCAGCGAGGGCCAGAGCCGCACGCGCACCGGGCTGGTGATGGGGACCCCGGCGTTCATGGCCCCCGAACAGGCGCTGGGGCGCTGGTCCCAGGTCGATGCTCGTACCGACCTCTGGGCCATTGGCGCCATCGCCTTCAACTTGATCACCGGGCGCATGGTGCACGAGGCACCGAGCGGCAACGAGACTCTGGTGCTGGCGGCGTCTCGCCCAGCACCGTCGCTCGCACGCCATGCGGATGCGCCGCTCGCAGTGGTGCGCTGCATCGATCGGGCGCTGGCCTACGATCGAGACAAGCGCTTCGAAGACGCCGCGACCATGCACGGCGAGCTCTTGTTCGTGCTCGCCGAGTTGACACGAGCGGTGAGTCAGGCGCCGGCCCCCGCGGCGCCGATCCCGGATCTGGAGCGCGTGGCCGCGCCACCGGCCCGGCCCCCGTCGGCTGCGCCGCGGCTGGAGCCGGAAGCGCCGCCCGAGCCGCCAAAGGCCCAGCGCGACGCGGCGGGCGCCGAGGTGCTCGACGCTTTCGACGAGCGCTTCGTGGGGCAGGGCGATGCGGCCGCGCTGACCGAGGCGTTCCGCCAGCTGGAAAACGCCCTGTTCACCCGCCAGCAGTACGGCGCGAAGCACCCCGAGACGGCGCGCCACTTCGAGCGGGCGTTCGCCGCCTGCGAGCAGGCACTGTCGAAGAGCGACGACTCGCTGGTGTGGCGCGTCACGCCCTACGCCTTCACCTTGGGCGAGAGCGTGGTCTGGGAGCCACGCTCGCCGTTCGATCGCGTCCCCTATCAGCTCTTCGCCGACGGGGTGCGCCTCTTGGGCTTCGTGAGCGCCGTGCTGCCCTCCGAGATCATGGAGCTGCTTCGCATCATCACCCTCGACCGCTCGCGCGACCTGGCTCCCGACGACGATTTCGTGACGTTGCTCTGGGACGCCGGGTTCGAGCACATCGTCTACCAAGCCATCGACACCTTCGCCGAGGGGGAGCAGACCAGTCGCGCCGCGTTCGAGCGGGCGACCGCCGAGATCACCGCGCTGGCCCGGTTCGATGCCGGCTTCCAGCTGGAAGAGTGCTGGAACGAGGCGCGGGGCGGCGTGGTGAAAGAGACGACCGAGGCCCGACAGCGTCGATTGAGACACCTGCTCTCGCTTTCGGAGACACGGGATCGCGAAGCGCTGGCGCAGGCCGACCAGTTCCACATGCGCGACCTCGGGGCCGAGTCCGCCATGGCCCAAGCGGTCGACGTGGAGCCGGCCGCGCTGGAGGTGCTCCGGGCGCGGCTGTGCGACAGCGCTCGGCTCGACGAACGCTTCGTGGGCGTGCTGGCCGAAGCCTATGCCGCCGGCGTGAAGCTGGGCGCCGCGGGGGCGATCACCGTGCCGCTGCGCGCCGCGCTGGACGGGCTCTCGCAGACGTCGCTCGGCGGGGCCGTGCGTCTGGTGAGCGCCATCATGGCGGCCTTCGAGGACCGAGACGCGCCCGGACAAGCGCGAGCGCTGCGGGGCTCGCTGGCCCGCGCGGTCATCTCGGAGCGCGCTCTGACGGCCCTCTTGGCCGAGGCCACGTCGCCGGATGCCAGCGCGGCAGTCGTGGCGCTGGTGAGCGAGGTGCTCTCGGTCGCCGGCGACGCCTTCGTTCCGCCGGTGCTCGAGCTGGTGGTGCAGGGCGGCGCCAGCGCGCTGGGCGACGCCGCGTTCGAGTATCTGGCCAGGAACGCCGAAGGCCACGAAGAAGAGCTGGCGGCGGCGCTTCCTCGGGTGGGTCTCGACACCGGGCTCGCGCTGGTGCGCATCCTCGCCCGGCTGGGCACGGCCGCAGCCCAGCAGGCGGTGCTCCGCGCTGCCGAGAGCCCCCATGCCCTCTTGCGCATCGAGGCCCTGTCACACGCCGACGCCGGAAGCGAGCGGCTGCGCCTCGAGCTTCGCACCTTGATCGAAGACCCGACGCCCGAGGTGCGCAGCGCAGCCCTCCGGACCATCTCCGAGCGGCACATCCGGGCGGCGGGGCCCTACCTGGTGATGCGGGTGAAGCACGCCGGGTTCGACAAGTTGCCGCTCGAAGAGCGACGGCAGGTCTTGTACACGCTGGCGGCGCTGGCGCCGGCGCGCGCCGAAGAGATCTGCATCGAGCTGTTGGGGGACGCCCGCCTGCTCACCCTGGGCCCCCACGAAGAGAGCCGCGCGCTGGCCGCAGAGCTCTTGGGGCAGCTGGCCTCTTCGCGAGAGTCCTTGGCCGCGCTGGAAGAGGCCGCCACCTCGCGCTTTCGCTACAGTGAACGCGTCCGAAGCTCGGCGGTCTTCGCCCGCGAGCAAGCGGTGGTGCGCCTGTCGGGGCAGCCGCCCCCGCCCAGTGGGGCGGCTCGCTCGGTGTCGGCACAGGGCGCAGGCCCGCCGCGGCGCAGTGATTCGCCGGGGCAAGACGTGGATCCGGCGCGTCGGAGGCGATCGTGACGACCGGCGCTCAGTCTCTCTTCCCCAGCCTGGCGCCGAACGTGCTGGCCGAGCAGATCCAGGATCGCGGGGCCGAGGTCGCACTGGCGGTCTTCCGGCTGGCCAAGAACGCGATGCTCCACTCGATGGACAACGACGCGGTGACCGAGGCCATCGCTCGCGCGCTGGAGATCTTGGTCGGCTTCTCGCGCGAGGTGGGCAGCGCGGCGACGGTGACCTTCGCCGACGACACCATCTTCGTGTGCGGTCAGCTGCTCCGGGCGTCCCGTGGCGTGTACGAGTCCGCGAGCGAGCTGGGCCGGATCCTGGGGCGAGTCGGGGTCTCGGAGGTGGCGTTCGAGCCGGGCGTCACGCGCGAGGGGCTGTACGCGTTCGGCCAGGCCCTCGCGGACGCCCTCAGGGATCCCGAGCGCCGAGCGGCCCTGCTCGAAGCCAAGATCCCGGCGGTGGCCGTCCGCGCGGTGGAGCCCACGCTACTCCAGCGCAAGAACGACGACGACGCGCTTCCGACCGAACGCGCCGTCCGCTTCTACGCCACCGCGTTGGTGGTGATGCGACGCTTCTACGACGACGTCGCGGCCGGTCGGCGCTTGGTCCCGCATCGGGTCAAGCGCCTGGCCCAGCGACTGGTGGTGCTGGTCGAAGAGAAGAACCCGACGCTGCTCGGGGTGGCCGCGCTCGCCGCCGCCCATCGCGACCCCGCGGCGCGGGCAGTGCAGTGCGCCATCGTGGCGACGCTGCTGGCTCGAGAAATCACCACCGAGCGCCAGCCGCTGGTGCGCCTGGCGACCACGGCGCTGATGACGGACGCAGGACGGCAGCGGCTCGCCGCCCGCTCCCCCTCGCCGCTGGGCGAGCTTTCGGACGCCGACGAGGCGGCGGTCCCGGCGGTCACCGCGCTGTTCTGCATCGCCACCGGCGGCATCAACCCCCACAGCGCCGAGCGGACCGTCACCGCCTTCGAGACGACGGCGCTCGAGCGTCAGCACGTGCGGGGGGCGCCCCGGCTAGGCGCTGAGCCCCTGCCCCAGGCCGAAATTCTGGCGTTCGTCCGCAAGCTGGTCGATCACCTCGCGCCTCAGGGCACTCGAGCTGCGCTCTCGCCCGCCGAAGCGCTCGACGCGCTGGCCAGCGATCGCGGCACTCATCGCTTCTTGCTCAAGCTGCTGGTGCGCACCCTGGGCCTGATCCCGGCCGGCAGCGTGGTGGAGCTGGATTCCGGCGAGTGGGCCGTGGTCGTCGGCGCGTCGGCGCGTTCCCCCACGCTGCCCCGCGTGCGCGTGGTGACCGATGGCCGCGGGCAGCCCCTGGCCGCCGGCCTGGAGCTCGATCTCGGCGCGCTTTCGGCGGGGCGGCGCCCGCCGCAGATCCGCCGCGTGCTGTCGTCGCGTGAAACACGGTTCAACGTCGCGCGCGCGTTCTTGTGAGCCTTGCGCTTGCCCCCCGCCGGGCGCCGATCTACGCGCTCGGTCCCCATGAAGATCCACGAGTATCAGGGCAAGCAGATCTTCGCGAAGTACGGCATCCCCGTTCCCAAGGGCTACCCGGCCTTCAGCACCGAAGAGGCCGAGGCGGCAGCCAAGCGGCTGATCGACGAAACCGGGATGCCGGTGGTGGTCGTCAAGGCGCAGATCCACGCCGGTGGCCGCGGCAAAGGCGGCGGCGTCAAGGTCGTGAAAGACGGCCCGAAGAAGGCCCGCGAGGCGGCCGACGCGTTGCTGGGAATGCAGCTGGTCACGCACCAGACCGGGCCCGCTGGTCAGAAGGTGCGGCGCCTGTACATCGAGCAGGGGCTCGACATCGCCCGTGAGCTGTATCTGGGCATGGTGGTGGACCGCGAGAAGAAGCGGATCGCGATCATGGCCAGCACCGAGGGCGGCGTCGAGATCGAGAAGGTCGCGGCCGAGACCCCGGAGAAGATCCTGACCGAGCACATCGACCCGGCGCTGGGCCTGGGCGGCTGGCAGGCACGCAAGCTGGCCTACGGTCTGGGGATCGGCACGGGCAGCCCCAAGCCGAAAGAGACCGTCAAGCAGTTCGCGGACATCGTCGGCAAGCTCGGCCGGCTGTTCGAGAAGGAAGACTGCTCGTTGCTCGAGGTCAACCCGCTGATCGTCACCAAGGCGGGCGACGTGATTGCGCTCGATTCGAAGATCAACTTCGACTCGAACGCCGAGGGCCGTCACCCCGAGTGGAACGAGCTCGAGGACAAGGACGAAGAAGACGCCGTCGAGCTCGAGGCCAAAGAAGCAGGGCTGTCGTACATCAACCTGGACGGCGACATCGGCTGTCTGGTGAACGGCGCCGGGCTGGCCATGTCCACCATGGACATCATCAAGCACTTCGGCGGCGAGCCGGCGAACTTCCTCGACGTGGGCGGCGGCGCCACGAAAGAGCAGGTCACGAAGGCCTTCAAGATCATCCTGCACTCGGACGAGGTGAAGGGCATCTTCGTCAACATCTTCGGTGGCATCATGAAGTGCGACGTCATCGCCGAGGGCGTGGTGGCGGCAGCCAAGGAGATCGGGCTTTCCGTGCCCTGCGTCGTCCGGCTGGAGGGCACGAACGTGGACCTGGGCAAGAAGATCCTGAGCGAGAGCGGGCTGAAGATCGTCCCGGCCGGCACCATGGCAGACGGTGCGCAGAAGATCGTGCAACTCACCCGCGGCGCCTGATTCAAGGACTCGAACCATGGCAATTCTCGTCAACAAGAACACCCGCGTCGTCATCCAGGGCATCACCGGCTCTGCCGGCTCGTTCCACGCCAAGCAGTGCGTCGCCTACGGCACGCAGATCGTGGCCGGCTGCACCCCCGGTCGCGGCGGTGAGACCTTCGAGGCCGACGGCCCCGACGGCAAGAAGGTGAAGATCCCGGTGTTCGACACCATGGCTGACGCCGTGAAGCAGACCGGCGCCGATGCCTCGTGCATCTTCGTGCCGGCCCTGGGCGCCGCCGACTCGATCCTCGAGGCCGCCGATGCCGGCTGCCGCTTGGTGATCGCCATCACCGAGGGCATTCCGGTGATGGACATGATCCGCGCGCGCCGGGCGCTCGAGGGCAAGAACGTGCGTTTGGTCGGCCCGAACTGCCCCGGGGTGATCACGCCGGGCGAGTGCAAGATCGGCATCATGCCGGGGCACATCCACAAGCCCGGCAAGATCGGCGTCGTCAGCCGCTCGGGCACGCTCACCTACGAAGCGGTGGGTCAGCTCACGGCCCTGGGCATCGGCCAGAGCACCTGCGTGGGGATCGGCGGCGACCCGGTCAACGGCACGGACTTCGTCGACGTCTTGAAGATGTTCAACGAAGATCCGAACACCGAAGGCGTGATCATGATCGGTGAGATCGGGGGCAACGCCGAAGAGCGCGCCGCCGAGTACATCAAGGCGCACTTCAAGAAGCCGGTCGCCGGCTTCATCGCGGGCACCACGGCGCCGCCGGGCAAGCGCATGGGTCACGCCGGCGCGATCATCAGCGGCGGCAAGGGCACGGCCAAGGACAAGATCGCCGCCCTGAACGCGGCGGGCGTGAAGGTGGCCCCGACCCCCAGCGACATGGGCACGACCCTGAAGAGCATGCTCTGAGGGTTCGGCCAGGGCTCTCGCTCTGCAGCCCACGCCGGGTGGCTCAGCTGCAGAGCGGCACCATCTCGCCCCAGCCCCGGCGCTCGGGGTACTCGCGCCACGGCCCTTCGCAGCGCTCGCGCGCCGCGCAGCCGTCGCAGGGCGGGCCGTGGGCCTTGCCCCGTTCCACGCGCCACTCGGAGTAGTCCAGCCGGCCGCCGAGGTCGCTGACGGTGGTGAGGGGAATGTGCGCCTCGACCGCCAGCTCTTCCATGCCGCGAAGGAAGCAGAGCGGTATCGCCTCGGTGCACAAGCGCACGCCGCAGCGCCGCGCGACCTCGCGTGCACGCCCGAGGGGCTCGACCACTTCGGCCAGCCGCGGCACCACGTCGTCGAAACGCTCGAGCGCCGTGCCCACCGGGTGCACGAAAGCCAGCTGCGCTGCGCGCACCCCCAGCGAAGCCAAGAGCTCGACCATCTCGCCCAGGAGCCCGAGGTTGTGCTGGGTGATCACGCTGTTGGTGATCACCTGCAGCCCAGCCGCCACGGCGTTCGCGATGCCCCGCGTGGTCTCGCCGAAGCTGCCGGGGGCCTGGGTCAGCGCATCATGAACCTCGGCGTTCGGCCCGTGCACCGACGGCGAAATCTCGGTGACGCCGGCGGCGACCAGCGCGCCCAGCACCTCTGGATAGGCGAGCATCCGGCCGTTGGTCTGCAGCTGAATGCTCGAGTACCCAAGCCGGCTCGCCGCCTGCACCAGGGGCACCAGCTTCTTGTAGAGCGTCGGCTCGCCGCCGGTGAGCACCAGGCCGCGGGCATCGGGGCGCGCCGCACGAAGCTCCGCCAGCAGCTGCTCGGGCGGGCGCGCAACGCACTCTGTCCTCTTCTCGCCCTGGGCGCAGAATAGACAGCGGTTGTTGCAGGCGAAGCCCAGCTTCAGATCCAGTCGCCGCTCGGCCTGCACATTGGAAGCGTAGCACGCTACGCTTCTCGCGATGCAGCTCACGAAGCTCGCCGCTCGGCCCCGGCGCCCCGAGAACCTGATGCCGGTCCGCCATCGCAAGGTCGGCGGCGCCGTCTTGCTCACCACCCACTTCGGCGACTGGGTGTTCGTCAGCGAGGCAGAGCTCGCCGAGCTGATGGCCGGCAAGCTCGAGCAGGGCTCGGGCCTCGAAGCCCGCTTGCGCGAAAGGAACTTCCTGGTCGACTCGCTCGACACCGCGGCCCTCGCCGACCGGGTGCGCAACAAGAAGTCGTTCTTGCGCCACGGTCCGAACCTGCACGTGCTGGTGGTGACTTTGCGCTGCAACGCAACCTGTGTGTACTGCCACGCCAGCCGCGCGCCGATGGACCGGGTGGACACCGACATGTCGCGCGAGACCGCCGAGAAGTGCGTGGACCTGGCGCTGCGCTCCACCGCGCCGCGCATCACCCTCGAGTTCCAAGGGGGCGAGCCGCTGGCCAATTTCCCGGTGGTTCAGCACGCCATCGAGTACGCCCTCACCAAGAACCGCGCCTACGGCAAAGAGCTCGAGTTCACCATGGTCTCGAACCTGTCGCTGATGGACGACGAGCGGCTCGACTACCTGGTGAAGCACAAGGTGCAGATCTGCACCAGCATCGACGGCCCCGCCGCGCTGCACGACAAGCAACGCATCTTGGCTGGGGGCAGCGCGTTCGCCCAGGCCGCGCGCTGGATCCGGGCCATCAACCAGCGCTATCAGGACCTGGGGCTCGACCCGACGCTGTACCACGTCGAGGCGTTGATCACGGTCACCCGCGCCGCCCTCGATCAGCCACGGCAGATCGTCGACACTTACCTCGAGCTCGGCTGCCGCGCGCTGTTCCTGCGTCCTCTCGACCCGTTCGGCTTCGCCAGCGAGACCGGACACAAGATCGAGTACACCCGCAAGACCTACCTCGACTTCTACCGAGAGGCCGTCGACTACATGCTCGAGAAGAACGCCGCGGGCTCCGAGATCCTCGAGCGCTACGCCTCCATCTTCTTGACCAAGATCCTGACGGCAGACGACCCCAACTTCTTGGACATCCGTTCGCCGTGCGGCGCGGGCATCGGCCAGCTGGCGTACAACTACGACGGCAGCCTGTTCACCTGCGACGAGGGCCGCATGCTGCACGAGATGGGGGACGACCTGTTCTTGATCGGCCGCGCCGGCGAAACCAAGTACCGCGAGCTGATGATGAACGACACGGTGCGGGCCATGGTCGCGGCGTCGAACCTGGACGCGCAGCCGGACTGCGTGAGCTGCACCTACGCGACCTATTGCGGGATCTGCCCGGTGCACAACTACGAGACCCAAGGCTCGCTTCACGGCCGCATGCGCGAGAGCGACTGGTGCCGCGTGCACAAGGGCATCCAAGATTACTTGTTCGAGAAGCTCGCCCAGAACGACCCGCGGGTGGTCGAAACCTTGCGGCGCTGGACCACCGCTCGCGAGCGCTCGCATTTCTTGCAGCAGTGCGCTTCGAGCTGATGCCGCTCCGAAACCGTACAATCTTCACTGTCCGGGTGGTCAGGGGGCAGTTCTCTGTTGATCAGCCGCCGGCCATGCCGTAAGAGCCCGGGCGCAAGCGGGCGGGGCAAACCAGCGAAGTCACCGGAGTAAGCAATGGCGAGTCAGCGAACGCTCTGCATCATCAAGCCGGACGCCGTCGAGAAGCGGGTCCAGGGTCACATTCTCCAGCGGCTGCTGGACGAGGGCTTCCAGGTGGTGGCGATGCGCCAGGCTCACCTGACGCGGCCTCAGGCCGAGGGCTTCTACGCGGTCCACCGCGAGCGCCCGTTCTTCGGCGAGCTCTGCACCTTCATGACCCGCGGGCCGGTCGTGCTGGTCGCCCTGCAGCGTGACAACGCCGTGCAGCACTATCGTGATGTGATCGGCGCCACCGATCCGGCGAAGGCCGCCGACGGCACGATTCGTAAGTTGTACGGAAGCAACGTGGGCGAGAACGCCTGCCACGGCTCCGACTCGGAAGAAAACGGCGTCAAAGAGTGCGCCTACTTCTTCCCTGGCCACGACCTGCTCTGAGCCCCACAATTCGCCGGGATGGAGAGCGGCAGGCCCAGCCGGAACGCCGACGAGCCGCAAGAGCTCGAGGCAGCGCTCGGCCATTTCCGCGACGCGCTGGGCAGCGTGAAGAACCTGGCGCAAGGGCTGCACAGCGTGCGCATTGGGCCGCGCTCCATCGAGAGCGTGCTGCCCGACGTGCGCGACTCGTGCGCGGCCATCGAGTCGAGCGCCCGGGAAGCGCTCGACCGGGTCGCGCTGCGCCTTGCCGATCGCACGGCGGTCGACGAGCTGCTCGGCTGGCTCGGGCCGCGCACCCGCGAGCTCGAGCAGGTGCTGACCGCGGCGCTGGGTAAACCCGTCAACGCCAAGGCCCGCCTTGGGCTCGAACAAGACGTGGCGCGCCTCTCGGGCGAGCTCGAGGCGGGGCGCGCGCTCGTCGACCTCTTGGACGACGCGGTGCGCGGCAGTCGCTTCCCGTTGGATCTGTCCGAGCTGCTCCGTCATGCGCGGGTCTCGCGAGACGCCAGCGCGCAAATCGAGGTGCGTGTGGCCCCGGACCTCACTGGCGAGGTCCTGGTCAACCCGCGCGTCTGCGCCTTGGTGCTCGGCATAGGCGCCAGCCTGGTGCACCAGCACTCGGGCAAGACCCCGGTGGTCAGCCGCGGCACCACCACGTGTCTGATGATCGGCGTCGAGGCCGCAGGCACCGAGACGGTGGCCCTTCCCACGGTGCCGGTGTTCGCACCCACCCTGTCGTGCGCCCGGGCCGCGGCACAGGCGTGCGGCCTGGGTCTGGTGTGGGACGAAGCAGCGCCCCGCTTCTCGGTCACGCTACCCCCATGACGGATTTGGTACAGCCCCCGCGCGAACCGGGCTATGTCCCGAGCCGCCGTGGAAGCTTCCGAAGTCCGCCCGCTGATCGAGGCCGCGTTCGCTGACAGGAAACTGCTGGAAGAGCCGCGGCACCGGGCAGCCGTCCACGAAGCCATCGCCCTGCTCGACTCGGGCGCGATCCGGGTGGCTTCGCCCGTGGCCGCCGGAAAGTGGGAGACCCACGCCTGGGTGAAGCAAGCGGTGCTGCTCTACTTCGGCGTCACCGAGATGCGCCGCCTGCGCGCCGGCCCCATCGAGTTTCACGACAAGATCCCGCTCAAGCAAGGTCTTGCCGCCGCGGGCGTGCGCGTGGTCCCCCCCGGGACGGTGCGTTACGGCGCGTTCGCCGAGGCTGGGGCCATCATCATGCCCGGGTACGTCAACATTGGCGCCTGGGTGGGCAGCGGCACCATGGTCGACACCTGGGCAACGGTAGGGTCGTGCGCGCAGATCGGCAAGAATTGCCACCTGTCGGGCGGCGTGGGCATCGGCGGGGTGCTCGAGCCGCCGGGGGCGCAGCCGGTGATCGTGGAAGACGGCTGCTTCATCGGCTCGCGGGCCATCATCGTCGAGGGGGTCCTGATCGAGAGCGAGGCGGTGGTCGGCGCCGGCGTGACCCTCACCGCCTCGACCGCCATCGTCGACGTCACGGGCAGCGAGCCGATCGAGCACCGCGGCCGGGTCCCCGCCCGAAGCGTGGTCATCCCCGGCATGCGGCCCAAGAAGTTCCCGGCTGGCGAGTACATGGTGCCCTGCGCGCTGATCATCGGGCAGCGCAAAGACAGCACCGACAAGAAGACGAGCTTGAACGCTGCCCTCCGAGAGTTCAACGTTCCGGTCTGATGCGGCTCGCCCAAACGCTGCTCTGGCTCTGCCAGACCCCCTCCTTCATCGGGGACGAGCGCCTGCTCTGCGACGCCGTCGCCGCGCGCGTCTCGGCACTGCCGCTCGCTGCTCCGGTGCGACGCTTCGGCGATTCGCTGGTGGTCCCGCTCACGCGCGGCACGGGCGGGCCCAACGTGGCACTTATCGGACACCTGGACGTGGTCCGAACCGAGCACGAGCACCCGCCGCGCATCGAAGGCGATCGCCTCTACGGCCCCGGCGCCGCCGACATGAAGAGCGGGCTCACGCTGATGCTCGACCTGGCCGAGCGCCCCGACCGCCCGCGCGTCGATCTGACGCTGGTGTTCTACGCGCGCGAAGAAGGTCCCTACGCCGAGAACGAGCTGGGCGTGGTGCTCGACGAAGATCCGGAGCTTTCCCGCGTGGAGTTCGCCATCGCGCTCGAACCCAGCGACAACAAGTTGCAGCTCGGCTGCAGCGGCTCGGTCCACGCCAAGGTGCTCTTCCAGGGGCGCACGGCCCACTCGGCGCGGCCGTGGCAGGGCGACAACGCGATTCACAAGGCCGCCGGCCT
>Ga0073899_10000600_pt1 | contig 33081 bp, 30 predicted proteins | sample KloWWTmetaKNB5Ph_FD_88975 | JGI IMG/M metagenome (GOLD analysis project Ga0073899, IMG submission 88975) | Active sludge microbial communities from Klosterneuburg, Austria, studying microevolution and ecology of nitrifiers - Klosterneuburg... | ecosystem: Engineered > WWTP > Aerobic digester >... | reverse complement strand
TTGCTTCCCGAACCACCCAATCCGAATATTATTGCTGCCATCCTTCACTATGTTGCCAGCATGGGCGCAATTCACTCGACTCAAGCTCTTATCACTCAACCATAGACTGGCGAAGGTATTGCTGCGGACATCTGTATTGCTGCGGCTCTGCGTCAAAGGCTGCTCCACATCAGGACGCTGCGATTTAGCCGGCGCCCTTCGTTACGCGTCCGACCAGATAGCGGTGATGCGCCCAAATTGCCTTGATCTGCCACGGCAGCGGCGCGTGATCGAGCCAGGCGTACTGCATGACCCGTGCACGCAAGTCCGGCTCCTGGCCCAGGTAATAGGCCATGGTGCTCCAGCGCCAGCCCTCGCCCGTAAACTGCTCCTCCAGCGCCTGGCTGCGGATGCCTAAGCGCTTGAGCACTTCGTTGGCGGGCATCACTGTGTCGGGCCAGGGCGGCGTGTCGAGCACGCCTTCCTCGATGATTTCCACTCCGGCCGCCTCCAAGATACGGCGAATCCGGCCAATGTCGGTCCAGGTTTCATCGTGGGTGGCGAAAAAGTCGCGGTCGATGACCAGCTTGCGCATCCAGTAGCCAACCTGGATGTTGTTGGGCATGGCGACAAAGACCAGGTTGCGGCTGGTGCGCACCAGCTCGCGCAGCAGCGCGGCTGGGTCTGCGATATACCAGAGACCCGCCCACTGCCAGGTCAGGTCAAAGCTGCGGTCGGGGAAGGGGAGCCGGCCCCACGCGCTCGGGTCGATGCAGACCAGATCTGCCGGCAAGCGTAAATCCTCCGCCCAGATGCGCTGCACGCCCTCAATGCGTTCGGGCGCGTCGTCCACCATTGTCACCTGCACGCCGGCGCGCGCCAGCGCGACATCGTTGATGCCGCTGACGCCCGCCATGCCGTAGAGGGGCGCTTCCAGCACCGAGCGAATGGCGTAGGTCTGGCGCAGCCGCTCAAGAAAATCGTTGAGAACGAAGCGCTCGTAGACAAGCCCCAATCCTTCGTTGTAGTCGGTCAGGTATTTACGCCAAGTGTTCGTCGTCATGAGCATCGTCGTACTGATTACTATCTGGTTAAGCCACCCAAAAGTTTCTGCGCAGCTATTAGTCATCCGTAGGTCGGACTACCAGCCCGACGTGTTGCGATTAGTCATTCGTAGGTCGGGCTACCAGCCCGACATGTTGCTCGCCCGGCATGTTGCATCAACGAGCTACGTCACACTACCAGCGTGACCTACGCAAAAAGGGTACCATCAAAACAAACGACCCACTAGTGGAGCACGCGTGCGCCTTGCTTCACCTGTGCGACCTCGCTGAGCATATCCTCCACCGAGCGCTGGCCCGCCTCACTGTGCGCGCCGAGCATCTGCATCAACTCCTGCACGCGCTCCCTGCTGGCAAGTGTGCGCACGATCGTGTGGGTGCGCTCTTCCTCGCCTTGCATCAGAATCTGCTTATCGACGGTGTAGTGATGGTCGCCAAACGCCGCAAGTTGCGGCAGATGCGTGATGCAGAGCACTTGATGTGCGGCAGGCATGGCGCCGTTGACGCTGCCTGCACCGGCGCCGGTCAGCCGCCACAGCTTCTGCCCGACGATGGCGCCAATGCGTCCGCCGATGCCCTGGTCAATCTCGTCGAAGATCAGCGTAGGTGTGGCGTCGGCGTGGGCAAGCGTGCTTTTGAGCGCCAGCATCAGTCGCGCGGTCTCGCCGCCGGAGGCAACGCGCGCCATGGGTTTGAGCGGCTCGCCCGGATTGGCGCTGATCAGGAATTCAACCTGATCGACGCCGGTGCTGTCGAAGGCGACGCGACGCCCATCGGGCAAATATGCGCCGTCCGCGCGCTCGCTTTGCGCGATGGAAACGCCAAAGCGTGCGCGCACCATCTTCAAATCGGCCAGCTCCTGTTCGACCTGACGCGCAAGCGCTTCGCCCGCCTCCTGGCGTTTGCGGCTCAACTCAGCGCCCAGCTTTCCTACGCGGCGCAGCAGATCATCCTCCTGGCGCTCCAGGTCCGCTGTCTTGGCTTCCCAGTTGCCGAGATCTTCCAATTCGCGGCGCGCCTTTTCACCATAGGCATTGATCTGTTCGATCGTGTCGCCGTACTTGCGCTTCAACCCCGCGATCGACTCCAGCCGCTCTTCGACTTCGGCCAGGCGCTCTGGGTTGAACTCCAGCGAATCGGCGTAATCTTGCAGCGTGCGGGCGAGATCGCTCAATTGCTCGATCAGCGCCTGCCCTTCGTTGGCCTGCTGCGTCATGTCGGGGTCGATGCGCGCCAGTTTCTCCAGCCGGCCAACTGCCTCGCTGACCATGTCGATGGCGCCGGGCAGTTCGCCATCGCCCTGGCTGAGCATCCCAGACGCGGCCTGCGCCAGACTGGTCAGCGCTTCGGCGTTGCCTAGCCTGCGTCGCTCCGATTCCAATTCTGCGTCCTCGCCCGGCCGGAGTTGGGCCACGGAAATCTCGTCCACCTGAAAGCTCAACAGATCCAGGCGCTGGGCAATCATGCGCGCGTCCTGGCGCAGACGCTGCAATTCGCTGCGGATGCGCCGCAGTTCGGCGGCGCGCTCGGCGCTTTGTGTCCGCAAGGAGAGCAACCCGCCGTAATGATCCAGGAGGTGCAGATGCGTTTTGGGACGCAGCAGACCGAGGTGCTCCCCTTGCCCGTGTACATCCACCAGCAACCCGGCGATGTCGCTGAGCAATTGCAGGCTCACACTGCGCCCGTTGATGCGGCAGACGTTGCGCCCGTTCAGCCGCACTTCACGGCTCAACATGACCCATTGCGGGCTGTCCGTATCCTCCAGCCCTTCCGCTTCCAGCAGCGTCTGGATGGCGGCGGCGCGTTCGGCGTCGGCAGGCAGCGTAAATGTCGCTTCAATGCTGGCCAGATCCGCGCCGGTGCGCACCCATTCTGTAGCCGCGCGGTCACCCAACAACAGCCCGACGGCATCGATAATGATCGACTTGCCGGCCCCCGTTTCACCGGTGAGGATGTTGAGGCCAGGGCCGAATTCGAGCCGCAACTCATCGATAATCGCGAAATTTTGGATGCGTAATTCCGTCAACATAGAATCGTATTTTAGCACAAGCGGTTGTTTTTGCGATGACTTTGCAACGCCAGCTCGCGCGCATTGTTTCCTACTTGCACAGATCGCCTGGCGTGCTATAATGGACGCCAGACACAGATCAGCGCCAAACTAGAGCGCACCACGTGTTAGATTTCAAGGAGAACGAACATGCTGCCATTTAATTTTGGCCCTGTAGAATTGATCTTGATCCTGGTGATCGTCACCATGCTGTTCGGCGTCGGCAAGCTGCCAGAAGTATTTGGTGCAGTGGGCAAAGGCATTCGCGAGTTTCGCAAAGAGTCGGGCGTCGATGCTCAAAAGAAGCCACAGACCGATGTTGCTGAGCAGCCAGTCATTACCAGCGATACTTCCGTCCCTCACGCATAGCTTCTGGTAGATCAGCTTGCGTTTGTGGTCCTGCAGTACGGCAGGACATTTTGCTCTGGTCGCTTTGATTAGCCCACAGCTATCGGCTAACGCTGCCTTTGGGATTGCTTTAGGGTCTGGCTCAAGTTTTGACCCGGCAAGGTAAACGCCTGCCGGGTTTTGTTTGCTCAAACGTCCCAAAGCTTGTCGCCGTCCGCGGTTGCGCCGGCTTCAATCGGCATGGAATTTGGCGTCATGTCTGGGGCTTGATATACTTTGCGACGGCGCGTCTTGTGGGCCCGCTATTTATTTTAGCCGATCTAATGAGGTAGGACTCCATGAATATTACGACTTTTATGATGATCGCCATGAACATCGTTGCGATCGCCCTGATTTCTGTGGTCATTATCCAGGGGCAAACTGGCGCAGGGCTTGGTGCGGTGTTTGGCGGCAGCGATATCTATCGCACGCGTCGTGGCATTGAGAAAACTTTGTGGCAGTTGACCTTTGTGTTGACGAGCGTTTTCCTCCTGCTCTGCCTCGTCACCGTGATGATTGGCTAAGCGAAGCTCCGCCCACTTGAACAGGGAACGGGAGAACTCCTGTTCCCTCCTTATCGCCACCTAATTCTTCCCATGCAAATGCCACCCACGCTCCAGTCAACAACGACTGGCGCGGCTTCGCCGGCTGCATCTTTAGCCCAGCACATGCGCTGGCTCGTCTTGATTGCACTGGCCGCGATTGCCATGCTTGTCGTCATGTTGAGCTTTGCCACCTACACCGTGCCGACCGTGCTTGTCCCTGACCGCGGCGGTGTTTTCCGCGAAGGCGTCGCCGGGGCGCCGCAATATCTGCACCCGGTTTGGTGCCAGAATAGCAACAACATTGACAGCGATCTCTGCAACCTGGTCTACCGCGGGCTGATGCGTTTGGGGCAAAATGGGCGCATCGTGCCCGACCTGGCTGAAAGTTGGAGTGTAGTCGACGGCCGCATCTATCAATTTCGCCTGAAACCGAATCTTTTCTGGCATGATGGCCAGGCGCTTACGGTGGACGACGTCGTGTTTTCCTATTCGATTCTGCAAGATCCATCCCTGGCCGAGATTCCGGGGCTGCCGCGGTTATGGCGCAGCGTAACCGTCGAAAAACTGGACGACCGCACCATTCAGATCACATTGCCACAACCATTTGCCCCTTTTATCGATCTGACCACCGTTGGCCTCCTGCCGCGTCACATTTATGGGGATACGCCGGCCAAAGATTTGGTGACCAAATCCCTTACGGAGACGCCCATTGGGGCAGGCCCGATGCGTATCGTCGAAACCGCGCCGGAGCATGTGCGCCTCGAACCCAACCCGTTCAACACCGGCTCCTCACCTTACATCTCGGCGCTGGAGTTTGATTTTTACCCCGATTATGGCACCATGGTTGCCGCTTTCGATGCACAACAGATCGATGGGCTTAGCACGCTCCTGCCTTCTGAGGTCAACAGCGCGGCCACACGCGATGATGTGCAGACCTTCTCGTCGATTGAATTCGGTTACGAAAATATTTTGTTGAATGTCAATAACCCCAATGCGCCGTTTTTTCAGAACGTCGCCGTGCGGCAAGCCTTGCTCTACGCCCTTGATCGCGCACAATTGATCGACGAAGTGCTGTCGGGGCAGGGCATTGTGGCGGATGGGTTGATCTCGCCTAATCATTGGGCTTACACCGCGGATGTAAAACGGTATGGCTTTGATCGCGACCTCGCGCGTTCCTTGCTGGATCAAGCAGGCTGGATTGACAGTGATGGGGATGGCGTGCGCGACAAAGATGGCAAACCTCTTTCGTTTATTCTGCTCGACAAGGATGACGCTCTTCATCAACAGATCGGCACGCGGTTAGCGGCGGATTGGGCGGAAATCGGGGTGCGCGCCGATGTGCAAGCGGTTCCTTTCAGCGGACTTGTAGCGGATATCCTGGCGCCGCGCGCGTTCGAAGCCGCGCTGACGGACTGGAACCAGGTCGGTGATCCCGATCCTTTCCCGCAATGGCACAGCAGCCAAATCGAGGGCAATGGTCAAAATTACGCCGGTTGGCAAAATACCGAAGCCGATCAATTGATGGATACGGCACGCCAGACCACCGATGAAAACGAACGGCGCGCGCTGTATGCCAAATTCCAGGCCATTTTTGCAGAGGAATTGCCTTCCTTGCCACTGTTTCATCCTCTCTACACCTACGGCGTCAGCACGCGCGTGAACAATGTAGAGGTGGGCGCGCTCAACACTCCTGCCGAACGGTTCGACAACTTTGATGTTTGGTATATTGATTCGCGGCGCGTTCCTACGAATCAGGTTCCATCTGAATGAATTTGACACGTTTCTGAACCCGTGTTATTCTCAGCTGTGTACGTAAAATTGATAGGCCGCAGTGGCGGAATCGGCAGACGCGCTACGTTCAGGGCGTAGTGAGCATTAGCTCGTGGGGGTTCAAGTCCCTTCTGCGGCACAGGGAGGCTCGAAAGAGCCTCCTGTTTTTTGTTCAACACCTGCATTTTTCATTGCACATAAATTTTTTGTTTGTATAAGGATTGATTTTTCCCTGCAAGGCGTGATACACTACGCTTACTTATGACTACACCACCCTTGCCGTTTGGCCAGCCTTCCGAGCGAGAGCGCCGCCGCAACCCGCGGTTGTTGATCTTGCTGCTCGTCGCACTTTGTATGATCTTTGTGGCGGGGTACTTCGAACGCCTCTCCAGACTGGACGCGACGCGTGAGGCGGTGGACGAGATGCGCCAGCAAGTAACCGCCAGCCAGCAGCGCAATGCCAATCTCCAAGAAGAACTCAAACGCGTGCAAGATCCCTACTATTTGGCGCTCATGGCGCGTGATGGCATCGGACTGGTGCAGGAAGGGGATCTGCCCGTCGTTGTGTATGAGGGCCAGCCTGAACCTGCGGCTATCCCGGCGACCGAACAAACAACGCTGCCAGGGTTGGCGGTGAAACCTCCCTGGCAGCAATGGGTTGAGCTTATTTTCCCTCTAGGCGACGCTCGCTAAAGCTATATCCTCTTGCGGAATTGCTGCTTGAAGCGCACCTAACGCTTCGCAAGCGGCAGATAGAGCATCTTATCCACGCGGAACAGTCCAAATGCTGACGGTTGAGAAATCGACGCCGTCACCTGATAGGCGTCGCCATCCTGCGCTTCGTGTTCGTATGGCAGCGCTTCCCACCGCTCGCCACTGCCATCCACTGCCAACAGCCGAATCGACTCGTCAGAGCAAGCTTGAAAGGCTGTGCTGCGATAGGTGACGGTTAATGTTACCGGAGTTTCAAAGAAATCGGCTGTCTGAGTCATACCGGTTGGTTCGAGATAGACGCGGAAATAACTCAGCAGCGGGTAGTGATGGGCAGGCGGCGTCGGCGCCAGGGACGTGTGCTCAATGGCAACGAGGGTGTCCGTAACGACGGCGTTTGGCGGCGCCACCAGACTGATATGGCTGCCCGGGGCAGGTTCATATTCCAGTGCACCGCCATTTGCGCGTGTAATAGTTTGCGCTACACGCGTTGGGGTGGCGGTGGGCGTAGGCGTCACTGTCGGTGTTGGGCTGGGTGTGGACGTCGGCGTTGGGCTAGGTGTAGACGTCGGCGTTGGGGTGGCGGTTGGCCGCGGGTTGCATTGCTGGCCGATGGCGCAGGGATAGATAAATTCAATGCCGCGCCGGTCGTTGTCGAAAATCGCTCGCTTGAGCGTGCCGGCTGTAATAGCATAATACATGATGGCCCGGCTGTCGGGGTCGTGGCCAAGCGCCAGCCAATGGCCGAGTTCGTGCAGCACGACGCTTTCCAGATCGATTTCAGTTCGTTCAGGCGCTCCGGTTGCGTCCCATGCATAGGCATCGTTGATGCCAATATCGGCATCCAGAATAACGCCGTTGCGGAACCAGACGGTGGCGACCGCCAACGGCTGGCGCACGCCGTTGCTGTCGGTCAATCCCTTGTCAGCGAAGAAAATGTGATTTGCACCATCATAGGCGGCGACGGCCGTCGTTGTAAGACCTGTATATTCCAGCGTGAAATTGGCGCTTGCCACCATGCTCCATGTCGTAGCCGCATTCAGGATGGCCTCTAGGAAGTCATTCTCTGTCCCGGCATCGCTATTCATCCGCGCTGAGTTGGGGTTGACAGAAAACGGGACGGTTTCTGTTGCCCATTTCATATTTTTATAGACATAATCAAGCCCGCCCACGGATGGCGTCTGGGCCAGGCTTGCCTCTTGGGTCTCCCAATCGTTCGGCGCAACAATCTGCGCGTCGAGGCGGGCCAGGCGCGCATAGAATGCTTGCAACGATTCGACAAACAGCGAGCCGCTGTAGTGCACCATGCCGTCACGCACCCCATATTTGCCGTCGTGGCCCCCGACAATCTCGTACCCTCCTGATCCTGCCGTCAGAAAAAGGATCACCTCTTCTCCTTCACTGAGCGTAGGTTTTTCAGAATCCACCATCGTGAGCTTCTCGTCGGGCAGATGGCCGCCCACAGTGCGCACATAAAGCGGAGTTGCGACGCTTCCTTGCAGCGCATAATGAATGGTCATGCTGCTCAGGCTCTGGAGATGGGAGCGCTCCTCAGCCCAGGTGCTCGTCACCTGCGCCACACGCGCGCGCACGATCAACGACGCCCCTTGCCGCGCCGCTTGCACGGCGGCGTCTGGCTCACCGGCGCCCGAAAATAGCGACGAACTTTCTTGTAGCGGAGCCGCCGACAGACCTGGCCCCAATCCTGACATCGACGCCATCGCTGCCAGCCATGCCAGCGCGATGATAAGTGCAACCTGATGGCGTTTCATCTGCCCACCGATCCTTTGGTAAACCAGAATAAGTTCTACACACCTTTACTATGCATCGCGCCTGACGTAATTGTAAAGCGTCAGATGTTTGAAACTTTGCGTTGAAATTAAACCATGCGGGATTTGGTTGATTCGCTGCGGCGGATCGGCTACAATACTAGTAGTCATTGCCAATTCAGGAGTCGAGATGGAAACTAGTGGCCTGATCCGCGAACTTGAACGTCGTTTTCCCCCCGATCGCCTGCTCCAACGTCCGGCGCAGACGGCGCCCTACGAATCGGACGCGCTGACCGCGTTTCGCGCCCGTCCGGCCGCGGTGATGCTGGCCGAAACGCAGGAGGAAGTGATCCAGGTCGTGCGGCTGTGTCATCGCTATGCTGTTCCTTTCGTGGCGCGCGGCAGCGGCACCAGTCTCTCCGGTGGCTCGCTGCCGGTGGAGGATGGCATCGTCATCGCGCTCAATCGGTTGAACCGCATCCTGCGCTTGGACCCCGCGCAACGCATCGCCGTCGTCGAACCGGGCGTGATCAACCTGGATGTTTCACGCGCCGCGGCGTCCTATGGCCTTTACTACGCGCCGGATCCCTCAAGCCAATTGATCTGCACCATCGGCGGCAATGTCGCCTTCAATTCCGGCGGCGCGCACTGCCTGAAATATGGCATGACCGCCAACCACGTCCTCGGCCTCAAGGCCGTGCTGCCCGACGGCGAGGTCGTTCAACTTGGCGGCGAAAGCCTGGAGAGCGTCGGCCCGGACTTGACCGGCTTTTTCGTCGGCTCGGAGGGTCTCTTTGGCGTGGCGCTGGAAATTACCTTGCGGCTGCTGCCCAAGCCCGAACGCTACCGCACCGTGCTTGCCGCGTATGCCTCCTTGGCGGGCGCAGGCGACGCGGTGGCGCAGGTCGTGGCATCGGGCTTGCTGCCGGGCGCCATGGAGATCATGGATGCGCTCGCCATCGAAGCCGCGGAGGCGGCTGTGCACGCGGGCTATCCGCGCGATGCCGCGGCCCTGCTGATCGTAGAACTGGAAGGCGAGCGCGTGCAGGTAGAGGCGGAATTTGCCCATCTACTGCGGGTGATCGAAGGATCGGGGCCGAAAACTGTCACCGTCGCCAAAGATGACGCCGACCGGGCGCGCATCTGGAAGGGGCGCAAGAGCGCCTTTTCGGCGGTGGGACGGCTTAGCCCGGATTATCTGGTGCAGGATGGCGTTGTGCCGCGCAGCCGGCTCGGTGAGGCGCTGGCGACCATCGAGCGCCTGAGCCTCACCCACAACCTGCGCGTCGCCAACGTGTTTCACGCGGGCGACGGCAACCTGCACCCGCTGATCCTTTTCAACGGACGCATGGCGGGGGAATTGGAACGCGCCGAAGCGCTGGCCGGCGAGATCATTCAAATGTGCATCGCGCTGGGCGGATCAGTCACCGGCGAACACGGGATCGGCATGGAGAAGCGACAACACATGCCCGCCATGTTCACGGCGACCGACCTGGAGGTCATGGCTGAACTGCGCCGCGCGCTCGATCCTGGCGAGATCTCTAACCGGGGGAAGATGTTTCCCGACGGTGAAGCGCTCGCGCTCGGCAGCCACGGCGTGCATCCGCTCGAACGTCAGGGCGTCATTTCACGCGAATAGGCAGCAAAACTATGTCAGCAATCATGGCAGCAACTATGTCAGAGACAACGGTAATTTCACCGGAAACCAACGAAGATGTGCAGGCGGCGGTCACCGCGCATGAGCAGATCGTCGTGCGCGGTGGCGGCACGAAACCGGCATTGTGCGCGGCAAGCCACGGCGCGACCGTGCTCGACACGCGTCGCTTGACCGGCATCGTCGAATACGATCCCGGCGAATTTGTCTTCACAGCGCGCGCAGGCGCGCCGCTGCGCGAGATTGCGGATGCGCTGGCTGCGCACGGCCAATATCTCCCCTTCGACCCGCCCCTGGTCGAACAAGGCGCCACGCTGGGCGGGACGATTGCCGCCGGGATGAGCGGGTCAGGCCGCCACCGCTATGGCGGCGTGCGCGACTTTTTGATCGGCGTGCGTTTCGTGGACGGGCAGGGACGGCTGGTGCGCGGCGGTGGCAAAGTCGTCAAAAATGCTGCTGGCTTTGACCTGCCTAAGCTGCTGGTCGGGAGCATTGGCCGATTGGGCGTCATCGTCGAGGCAAGTTTCAAGGTCTTCCCGCAGCCGCCTCACTACGCCACCCTGCGCGCGCCCCAGCCTTCGCTCGACGCCGCCTTTGCCGCCATCACCCGGCTGAACGGTTCGACCTTTGACATCGAGGCGCTCGACCTGCTCATCGAAGCCGGTGCGCCGGTGCTCTACGTGCGACAGGGCGGTCTCGCCACGACGCTGGATGAGCGCCAGCAAAGCCTGCGCACCTGGCTCGGTGGCGGAGATCCCTTGCACGAGGCCGACGAAGCCGGATTCTGGGCCGCGGCGCGGGCATTTGCCTGGGCGCCGGCCGATTGGTCGCTGGTGAAGACGCCCATCACGTTGCACACGATTCCTGTGCTGGAACAGATCTTGCAGGCCAATGGCGCACAGCGCCGCTACCTTGCCAGCGGCGCGCTGGTCTGGATCGCGTGGCCGGGCGACCTCGTGCCACTCGACGACTATTTGACGCAATTGCAACTGGGTGGCCTGGTGCTACGGGGAGAGACGCAATGGCCTTTTGTGGGCGCACGCACCGGCGCCTCGCTGGCCGCGCGCGTCAAACGCGTGCTTGACCCAACCACCCGTTTTCCGATTCTGTGAGCGACTCATGCTACATACGATTCCTGTCGAAACTCTCGGTCCGCAAGGCAAAGCCATGGCGCAGGCCGTCGAAAGCTGCGTTCATTGCGGCTTCTGCCTCGCCACCTGTCCCACCTATAAGGTGCTTGGCGAGGAAATGGACTCCCCGCGCGGGCGCATCTTCCTGATGAAGGAAGTGCTGGAGGGACAGATGAGCGCGGCGGACGCGCTGCCCTTTATCGACCGTTGTCTGGGCTGCATGGCCTGCGTCACGGCCTGTCCCTCTGGCGTCGAGTATGGCGACCTGCTGGCGCCCTTCCGCGCTCGCACCGAACAGGCGCGCCGCCGCCCCCCGCTCGACCGCACTGTGCGCACGTTGGTCAAGGAGACGCTGCCCTACCCTGACCGCTTCCGGCTTGCCGTGCAAAGCGGGCGCGTCGGGCGTTGGCTGCGCCCGTTGTTGCCCACCGAACTTGGCGCTATGCTCGACCTGCTGCCCGCCGAACTGCCGGAGGCGCCGCCGTTGCCGGAAATCTACCCGGCGCAAGGCGTGCGGCGCGCACGCGTGGCGCTGCTCGCCGGCTGTGTGCAACAAGTGCTGGCGCCGCAGATTACCTGGGCCACCTTGCGCGTGCTGGCGCGCAATGGCGTCGAAACGCTCATCCCCCGTGAGCAAGGCTGCTGCGGATCGCTCTCCCTGCACATCGGTGAAGCGGAGCAGGCGCGCAGCCTGGCGCGCAAAAACCTGGCGGCGTTCCCGGCTGATGTTGACGCCGTCATCACCAACGCTGCGGGCTGCGGTTCCGGGATGCACGAATATGGGCTGCTCTTCGCCGGCGAGGAAGACGCTGCCGCGGCCAGCGCGTTTGGCGCACGCGTACGCGACATCAGCGTCTTTTTGGACGAGCTAGGCATCGTCCCCCCGCCGCCACTGGCGCAGCCGCTGACTATCGCCTATCACGACGCCTGCCATTTGGCGCACGCTCAACGCGTCATCGCACCGCCGCGTCGCCTGCTCAGCGCGATCCCCAACCTGCGCATTGTGGAAATCCCCGAAGGTGAGCTTTGCTGTGGGTCGGCAGGCACGTATAATCTGGAGCAGCCCGAACTGGCGCGTGCGATCGGCGAACGCAAGGCGCGCGCCATCCTGACCACGGGCGCCGACGCCGTCATCACCGGCAACATCGGCTGTATAAACCAAATCAGGACGCATCTGGAATTGCTGAACAAGCCGCTTCCTCTCTGGCATACCGTTGAGGTGTTGGACTGGGCGTATCGAGGGGCAAGCGTAGGTGATTAGAGCGCAATAGATTGGAGAATAGAGATGTCGAAATTCGTGCGCATCAAAACTGAACTGCGAGAGTTTTCACTGATCAAGCGGGCGTTGGATGATTTGGCGCTGACCTATCAGGAAAATCAGCGCTACACGCATGTCTGGAGCGGGTTTTCCGGCCAGGTCCCGCTGGTCGTGCAGGCTAAAGGCGTCAAGTTCGCCTTCCGCACCACCGACGAGGGACTGTACGAAGCCATCGGCGACGACATGCAGATGGCGGCCGTTAGAACGCACCTGGACGCGATCCAGCAGCGTTACGCCTACCACAAGGTCGTCAATGAGGTAGAGGCCGCCGGCTTTGCGCTGATCGAAGAGCAGGTCGGGGGCGACCGCGTCATCCGCATGACCGTGCGGCGTTGGACGTAGAGGCTGGCCGCAAAGGGAAACACCGGAAGGGGAAATAATGCAAAGTCAGGAAATCGAAATCTCGATCTTGCCCGACGGCCGCGTGGAATACACGATTAAAGGCGTTAAGGGCGCCGCGTGCGAAAACATCAGCGCGTTGCTCGAACAGATGGGAAAAGTGGAAAAGGCGGAGCGCACGGGCGAATACTTTGAAGATGACACGCATGTCGATATCACCGTCACTGGCGCCTGAAACGGTTTCGCCCGCGGGCGCGCTTTTTCCGGTGGAAACCGACATCTACATTTTGCCGGACGGCCGCGTCGTCGTGGCCGATCTGCCTGCAGAATTAGCCGACCGATTGGCGCGACTTGGTCACATAGAGCCTTGCGAGATAACCAGCCATGACACCACTCATCCCATTACTGGAATCACCTAGCCAGAAACAGCCGCAGATTCTGCAACTTTATCAGAATCTCGAACTGTTCAGCGAGGGAGCGCCGGCGCGCAATAGCCTGTTTGTGCTGGGCAAGGGCATTGACGCCGCGGGTAGCCCGCGCACGCACCTGTTGATCGTCGACCCGCCCGCCGATGCCCCCGACCGCTTCCAACTGGAAGACGATGTCGCAGCGCTCTACACCGGAGATGGCCCCCATGCGGCGGTGCCTCAAGTTGAGCTGATCGCGGGCGGCGTTGCGCATCTGCGCGTGGGCGAGCATTTTCTGGATGTATACGTGCAGCAGGCGGGCGTCATCGCGTACCTGCCCGCGGTGGGCGTGCTCTTGAGCGGCGACTACGGCAGCGACGCCTTGCCGCCGCGCATTGTGCCCGGCTCGGACGGCAGCGACGAACTGGAGACGCTGCGTCTGCTGGCGCGGCTGATCAAGCACGAGAACTTCCAATTGTGTGTGCCGCACGTCGGTTCGCCAGTGAGGGAGAAGCCGGCCATCATGGAACGGCTGGCTACGGATGTCGCCTATCTGCACGGACTGCGCCGCGTCGTGCCGGGTCTACTCCAGCGCGGCGAGCCGCTGGAAACCATCGAACGTATCGCTGAGTCTTTGCTGCCCGAAAATCGTCAATCGGAGGAAGCGCTGGCAGTGCATAGCGCGAATCTGAGCGTGCTGACGGGCATTGCTGAGGAAGACAGCTCACGTAATCCAAGAGGAGATTAGAAGATTAAGAGATTAACTCTCCTCTTCTCCCCCTCTCGCCCTCTCCTTGTCTCCCCCATCTCCCTGCTACCTAAACAATCCGCTCTGCTCCGGTCGCTCCGGGTAGTCGATCTTCATGTGGGCGTATGCCGCCCGCGTGGCGACGCGACCGCGCGGGGTGCGATCCAGAAAGCCAAGCTGCAACAGGTAGGGTTCGACCACATCCATGATCGTGTCGGCTTCCTCGCTGATGCTGGCGGCCATTGTGTCCAGACCCACCGGGCCGCCGTTGAACTTTACGATGATGGCATCGAGCACGCGGCGATCCAGGTCATCCAGCCCCAACTCGTCGATTTCCAGCAGGCTGAGCGCTTCGTGAGCCACCGCGCCGTTGATGACGCCGTCGGCGCGCACCTGCGCATAGTCACGCAGGCGGCGCAACAGACGCAATGCGACGCGCGGCGTCCCGCGCGCGCGGCGTGCAATGGCCCACGACCCCTCGACCTCGATCGGCGTCTCCAGCAGGCGCGCGGCGCGAAGGACGATCTCCTGGATGGCGGTGGGTTCGTAAAAGTCGAAGCGCTCGACCACGCCAAAGCGGGCGCGCAGCGGCGACGTCATCAAAGCCAGCCGCGTCGTAGCGCCGACTACGGTGAACTTGGGCAGGCTGAGTTGAATGTTGCGCGCGCCCGGCCCGCTGCCCACGATGATATTGAGCGAGAAGTCCTCCATCGCCGGATAGAGAATTTCTTCCACCGCGCGCCCCAGCCGATGGATCTCATCGATAAAGAGCACGTCGCCTTTGCGCAGGTTGGTGAGGATGGCGGCCAGGTCCCCCGCCTTTTCGATGGCAGGCCCCGCGGTTACTTTGAGATTGGCGCCCATTTCGTAGGCCAGGATGTGCGAAAGTGTGGTCTTGCCCAGCCCAGGCGGCCCGTAAAGCAGCACATGGTCGATAGCGTCTCCGCGTTTGCGCGCCGCCTCGACCAGAATCTGCATCTTGTCGCGCAGCCGCGCCTGCCCGATCATTTCGCGCAGCGAGCGGGGGCGCAGCGCGTGATCGACCTGCTGCTCTCCCGGCTGGGATGCGCCGCTGGTGGAGCGGCGGGCGGGGTCGGCTTTGGCAATAGGTGGGCGGCCTGTGGCGCTGCGTTCGTCGGTCATGGGTAATCCGTTCATTTGTTCTATAAACTTTGCTGCATTATACCAGAAACAAGGATGGACAAGAAGCAGAGTTGAGCGGGCTTACATGTGCATCTTTCGATCCCATGCTACGATAAGTGCAAACGCCATCAATCGTGTTATTGCAAAGGGTTACAGCAAAGGATGAGCATGAGCGACCACAAATACACCAACCGGCTGAGCCAGGAGACTTCGCCCTATCTGCTTCAGCACGCGCACAATCCGGTGGATTGGTATGCCTGGGGCGAAGAGGCGTTGCAACGCGCGCGCGCCGAGGACAAGCCGATCTTCCTCTCCATCGGCTACAGCGCCTGCCACTGGTGCCACGTTATGGAGCACGAGAGCTTTGAAGACGAGGAGACCGCGGCGCTGATGAATGAGCTATTCGTCAGCATCAAAGTCGACCGCGAGGAACGCCCCGATCTTGATGCGATCTACATGGATGCGGTGCAGGCGATGACGGGACAGGGCGGCTGGCCGATGAGCGTCTGGCTGACGCCGGACGGCAAGCCATTTCATGGCGGCGCCTATTATCCCAAGGAGCCGCGCTATGGGATGCCCAGCTTTCAGCAGGTGCTGCGCGCGGTGGCCGAGGCCTATCGGGGCCGTCGTGAACAGGTGGACGACCAGGCGGAGCGGCTGACTGCGATGCTCCGTCGCAGCGCCTCGCTGCAAGCTGACGGCGGCGAGTTGGGCGCGGATATTTTGGAAGAGGCGCTTGGGCAGATGCGCCAATATTTCGACGATGAGGATGGCGGCTTTGGCAGCCAACCCAAGTTCCCACAGCCCATGACGCTCGATTTTGCGTTGATGCAATACGTGCGCACCGGCGACCTCGACGCGCTCTACATGGCCGAATTGACATTGGAGAAGATGGCCCACGGCGGCATCTACGATCAACTGGGCGGCGGCTTTCATCGCTACAGCGTCGACGCGATCTGGCTCACGCCTCACTTCGAGAAGATGCTCTACGACAACGCGCAACTGCTGCGCACCTATCTGCACGCCTGGCAGGTGACGGGCCGGCCGCTTTTCCGTCGCGTGGTCGAGGAGACCATCGACTACGTGCTGCGCGAAATGAGTGCATCCTCCGGCGGCTTCTACAGCACGCAGGACGCCGACAGCGAAGGGCATGAGGGCAAATTTTTTGTGTGGACGCCGCAGGAGATCGAGACGCTGCTCGACCCGCACACCGCGGCGATTTTTGGGGATTACTACGGGGTCTCGGCACGCGGCAACTTTGAGGGTAAGACGATCCTCAGCGTCGTGCGCAGTGTGGAGGAGGTGGCGCAGCGCTTCAAGGTGAACGAAGCCGAAGTCGAGGCGGCCTTGGCAAAGGGGCGCGCCGCGCTCTTTGCGCAGCGCGAGTCGCGCATTAAACCGGGGCGCGACGAGAAAATTCTTACCGAATGGAACGGCCTGATGATCCACGCGCTGGCGGAGTGCGCGGTGGTGCTCGACCGTCCCGACGCACTGGCCGCCGCGCTGCGCGCGGCAGATTTTATCCTCGCCGCCATGAGCCAGCCGGACGGACGCCTCTATCGTGCGTACAAGGATGGACAGGCGCGCTTCAACGCCTATCTGGAAGATTACGCCGCCTTCACCCGTGCGCTGATCGCCCTCTACGAAGCCACCTTCGATCTGCGCTGGCTGGGCGAGGCGACGCGGCTGGCGCAGCTGATGTTTGCGCAATTTCACGATGCCGAGGGCGGCTTTTTCCAGACCGGCGTCGATCATGAAGCGTTGGTCGCCCGGCGTAAGGATTTTGTCGACAATGCCATTCCGTCAGGCAACGCGTTGGCCGCGGAAGCGTTGTTGCGGCTGGCGACTTTACTGGACAAGCCGAACTATCGCACCGAAACGGGGCGCATCCTGCTGATGATGAAGGATGCGATGGCGCGCCAGCCCACCGGCTTTGGCCGGCTGCTCGGCGTGCTCGACGCGTATCTTGGCCCCTCGCAGGAGATCGCCATCGTGGGGACGCTGGAGGGCGCCGACACGCAGGCGTTGCTTGCTGAGCTGCGCCGTCACTTTTTGCCTCATGCCGTCGCAGCGCTCAAAGAACCGGCGCAGGAGAGTATGCTGCCCCTGTTACAAGGGCGCACCCTTGTGGACGGCAAAGCCACGGCGTATGTGTGCGAGAATTACGCGTGTAAGTTGCCGGTGACCTCGGCGGAGGCGCTGGCGGAGGCGCTGCCGACCGCATAGAATCATGCGCCAGAGGAGTGTGCGACGCGCTGTGAAACCGTGTTGTACAATCTGTGTGACCCTGTGCTAGAATATCGCAAGGATTGGCTGTCGTGGTGCAGACATCCTCCCCAACATGCCCATTGCGGGGACAGAACAGGGCGCCTATCCAAAATTCATATTTAAACCGAAACGGAATTGCAACAAGGAGGCTTCCTTATGCGGAACAGACGGCTGGCGCTTTTGTTATCCATGCTGTTGATTCTGTCCGTCGCGCTCGCGGGTTGTATGCCGCGACCGGGCCAAGGCGAATTGGCTGCCTCGGCAGCGGCCGACAGTGTCGTTGTCGACATTCCCGCCATCGCCATCACCTACGATGATCAGGGCCAGGCTTCCCTCAAGGGTCTGGATCTGTCGGCGTTGGGCGTTGATCTGGGCGCGCTGGCGCGGACGCCTGAGCAGATGGCGTCGGTGCAGGCGGCCGGCATCGAGAGCGCGTTTGTCGATTTGACGCCGACCGGCGTGAATCTTTACGCCAATGGCAGCCCGATGTTGACGATGGATTGGGACGCCGATTCGATCCAATCGCTCGGCGCAGTGCTTGGCATTGCCGGCATCGACAATGCAGATACGTTGGTCAAAGTGCTGCCGTTGCTGAGCAACATGAGCCTTGGCGTGGCGATGACCTTCCCCGGTGCAGGCGACAGCCCGACGCTGATCGGCAAGGCGCCGGACGCCGTCGCGTCGCTGGCTGCCAACCAGGCCGCCGCTGCGCAGGTGCTGGGCGAGCTGGGCGTGCCGCCTTTTGCCACCGGTCTGTTGGGTAGTCTCGGCCCGCTGACCATTCGGTATGATGCGGGCGGCACTGCCACGTTGGAAGGGCTGGGCATGTTGGCCGGCTTCCTCCCGGCGGACGCGCTCTCTGGATTGAACCTGCCTGCCGATCAGTTGACGCAGGTCAAAGAGCTTGGCATTCAGGCGCTCAATGTTGTTACGCAGCCGGAAGGGCTGGCGATTACGTTGAACGGCAATGCGCTTCCCCTGATCCGGTGGGACAGCGGGCAGATGCAAAATCTAGTCGAACTTGGGCTGGATGGCGGCGCCCTGACTGCCTTGACCGGCGCCGATGCGGAGTCGCTTGATGCGCTGCATCAACTCGGCAAGTATGCGCCGATTTTGCAGACTACGCCGCTGAACATTACGGTCGTTTTCCCGGAATAACCCAGCGCACAGACGACTTACCGTCAGGCATCAGACAGGGCGAGATACAATTATCTCGCCCTGTTTTTTGTTGCGGATTCCTATGCTGGCTGAATCCAATCGGCCACGGATTAGGCGGAGTAGACGGATGAAAAACGAATAGTTCCCTGCGGGGCACAGTGAGCAATGAAAATCAGTACTTCACGAAACTCACACAAAGTCACAAAGAACACAAAGAGCGCCATCTTCAACTTTGTGTCTTTGCGTCTCTGTGTGAGGCAAAATCGTGAACTACTGAAAATGGCTTTTCTCTGCGCGCCTCTGCGTCAAAGCGGTTTTCAGGCAAGTAAATTCCAGAGGCGCGGGCCGAAAATTGCCGCCCCCACGCATAGGCTGCCGAGCACGGCGAAGACCAGGCCGCCGGCTGCCGCATCTTTGGCCACCGCGGCCACCGGGTGATAGGTGGGCGACACCAGATCGACCACCGCTTCCACCGCCGTATTCACACATTCAAGCGCCAGCACGATGAAGATGGTAAAGGCAAGAACGCCCCATTCCAGCGCTGAAACGCGAAAATAGAGCGCCGCCACCGCGACAAAAATCAGCGCAAACACTTCGATCCATGCATTGGGTTGGGTGCGCACTGTGTGTTGTGCGCCGTTGAGTGCGGCGCGCATACTGAACCAGCGACCAGCCCAAAAGCCGCGGTCACGACCGTTCAATGCACTTGGGGTGGAATGGGAGGATGGCGTCATGTTCGACCTTAGCGTTTTCCTTGCTGCTCCGCGTCTATCCAGAAGTTTTTGCGAACTATCTGAGGACAAAAGGCGCATCCCGAGGCGTCGCCACCAAATTCTTGGATGAAAATTTTAATTATCGTAGGTGCGCCGCGCCAGGGCGTCGTGACCAAACTGAGCCAGCACCCGCTCTTGTTGCGCCCACATGGCGTCCTCCGCAGCAGCATCCTGATGGTCGTAGCCAAGCAGGTGTAACACGCCGTGGACGGCCAGCAATTGCAGCTCGGCGGTCACACTGTTGCCATAGTGCGCGGCCTGGCGTGCGCTGTAAGGGTGAGCGATCACCAGATCACCCAGATAACGCTCCATCTCAGCGGCAAGCTCCTCTGGGAGCGCCAGCGCCGGCGCGCCCGGCTGCTCTTCCTGCGCGGCAAAACTGAGCACGTCGGTTGGGGCGTCCACCCCGCGATAGTGGGCGTTCAGCGCGCGCACTTCTTCATCCGTCGTCAGGAATATGGCGATGGTCGCTGGCGCCGGGTGAAGTTCTCGCAGCGTGGCCTCAACTGCCAGACGCAGCGCCGCTAGGTCAGCCTCTTGAATCTCGGCGTGCAATTCTTCGTCTACTTCGACGGTTATCGCGTAGAGCGCCATTGTTTCACCCATCCATTGCTGCCGGATGTTGCGTGGTGGGCAGCGCCGGCGCGGTTTCTTCCACCCCGCCAAGCTCGCGTCGTGGTGGATGATAAGACGTGGGGCCGGCGCCATTTTCGTGCAGCGTCGGCGGCTGTGCATCCACCTCTGGCGTCACAGCATTGTCCGGATATTTGATGCGCGGGTGATGCACTCCCTGCAATACATGCAGGAACACCTCCTTGACGACTTGCAGTTCCTTGAAGGTGAGATTGGACTCATTCAACTCACCATTTGCAATTCGCTCATCGATGAGACGATTTACCATCAATTCTAGTTCCTCGCGGGAGGCGGGGCGCATCGCACGCACCGCAGCCTCGCAGGTGTCGGCCAACATCAAAACGGCGGTTTCGCGTGAACGTGGATTGGGGCCAGGATAACGGAAATCTTCCTCGTTAATTATCTCATCGTTTTCGCCCTGACGCTGCGCCTGCAGATAGAAATACTTGACGAGGGAGCGGCCATGATGTTCGCGGATAAAGTCCTGGATGCGGTCGGGCAGTTTGTATTTCTGCGCCAGATCGACGCCATCCTTGACATGGCTGATGATGATCTGCGCGCTGGTCAGAGGATCCAGCTTCTCATGGGGTGAGGAGCCATCCAGGATATTTTCGGCAAAGAAATAGGGGCGCACCGTCTTGCCGATATCATGATAATAGGCGCCGACGCGCACCAGCAACGCATCCGCGCCGATGGCGGCGGCCGCGCGTTCGGCCAGGTTGCTGACCAGGATCGTGTGGTGGTAGGTGCCCGACGCCTTGAGTAGAAGCTGGCGCAACAGCGGATGGGTGGGACGGCTCAACTCGGTCAACTGCAAGGGCGTCGTAATGCCGAAGATGTTGCCCAGCACAAAGTAGGCGATCAGCGCGATCGCAACTGCCAGGCCGCCATTGACCGTCGCGACGATCAACATTTCGACGAGCATGGTCGAGCTATAATTCTCGAAGGGGGCGAACATTGCCACCATCACGGCCAGATTGGTAATGCTCACCGCCAGCCCGGCCCACAGAAAAAACGTCAACCGTTCGGCGCGGCCCACCACCAGCACCGCCATAATCGCCCCAAGCGCCTGATAGATCACGACCGCGGCATTGGCGGGTAGCATGTAGAGCAAAGTGAGCGTAAACATGCTGATCAGCACCTGCGCGACGCGTAAATCGCACAAGACCGAGACCAGGATGCCGTACGCTGCCAGTGGAAAGAAAAAGGGCAACCACGGGTGATTGACCATCATAAATTTTGCTGTCAGCAGCCAGATCACGGTGATCACCAGGAGCAGCGCCTGCTCGCGTGGGTTGGTGAGCAGGCGTCTGCGCACCCGGATCAGCGTCCCGATCGTAGCTGTCAACAAGACGATCCCGAAAATGACGCTGCGTATGGCAGTCCAAAAATCCCAAGTAGACTGAAACCCGCTCAATATGCTCAGTGCTTCGGCCTGGTCGGCAGTGGCTTTGTCGCCGCTGCGAATCACGGTCTCACCCTCGGTCAAAGTAGCGAATTGTGGAGAAATGGCGGCGCTGGCTTCGGCGCGCAGCGCCGCGGTGCGTTCCGCGTTATAGAAACTGTTGGGAAGAATCAGGTTCTTGACCAACTGGATCACGACATCACTTGAAACATCGTCAAGTGCACTGCTGATGACGCTTGGTGCACTGCGGCGCGCCTGATTCACGGTTGACTCGCGAATTTCCATGCGCATGACGCGATCCAGTGCGATCGGCACCTCGCGCACCACCTGCGCCCATTGTTCGTCCGACAATGAAAGAATCTGGACGACAGTTGCTGCATCGATGCCCAGCGCATCGATTGCCATCAAATCATTTGTCTGGCGCGCCAGGGTGTCCTGCTGATGCGTGCGAATTTCGGTTGCTTGTTCCAACGCTGCGCGCGCCAGCGTCACCTGTTGACGGCGAACGGTTGCTTCCTGGGCGTCGTATTGATCTGGCGTCTGTTGGGCGGCGCGTTCGCGGGCGCGTTCGGTCAGCACCTCGCTTTCATAGGTAATGCGTTGGGGTGAGACGAGCGTGAACGGGGCAATGTCGCCGGGCTGCAGGAGCAGGCGGCTGCCATAGGGAAGCCGCCAGGCAAGCAGCCCGACCAGCACGATGCTCAGCGACAGCACCATCATGAGCGGGAGAGCAAGTTGACGCAGGCTATCAAGATGAAAGGCGCGCCTGAACTTCGTCCAGATGCGCCGGATTGCTTCTGTCATGAGTTTACTGCGTGAGAAGGCGACGCACGACCTGATTGACGGTCTTGCCATCGGCGCTTGGCCCGGTCCGCGCCAACACGGCCGGCATGACCTGCCCAAGCTGCTTGACGGACGTGGCGCCGAGCTCCGCAATGACCGCACGCACAATGGCTTCGATTTCTGCTTCCGAAAGTTGTTGGGGGAGATATTGCAGCAACACCTGATATTCCGCCAACTCCGATGCTGCGCGCTCGGGTGAGCCGAGTTTTTGGAATTCGTCGGCGGCGTCGCGTCGACGTTTGGCCTCGCGTCGCACGATCTCGACAACATCCGTTTCAGAGAGATCATGCATCTGCGCGCCGCTTGTGCGCGCTTGCATCAAGGCCGTTTTCAAGGCGCGCAGGGTCAGTTTTGCCGTATCATTGCGGTCGCGCATAGCTTGTTTCAAATCGGCGTCGATGCGTTCCGCCAGTGTCGCTGCCTGTTCGCTCATCATGATTCTTTGCCGGACTGATTCCCTACGAATCAACGATAGGTGACGCACGAACATTATACCTCTGCCAGTCCTGATGTCAATTGATCGGCGGGCAACCGGAAACGCGCCAAAATTGTAGAGCACATCCTGAACATTTTTTCGGCTTGATGAACGCGTAGGTTGTGTTAAGATTTAGCCATGCCTATTCCGCAGTCGATGGACGAAGAAAAAATCTTGACGCCTGCCCATGAGGACTATGTCAAGGCCATCTACATGCTCTATTCGCGCGGCGTGGAGGTGACCAATTCGGCGCTGGCCCACCAACTCAAGGTGGCGCCGGCGTCCGCCACCAACATGGTCAGGAAGTTGAGCGATCTGGGATTGGTGACCTACGAACCGTACCAGAGTATTGCCCTCACCCCGGCGGGCGAGCTGGTGGCGCTAGAAGTGCTGCGCCATCACCGGCTGCTGGAACTCTACCTGCACGACAAACTCAACCTGCCGTGGGAGATGGTGCACGAAGAGGCCGAGCGGCTCGAACACGTGCTCAGCGAGGCGCTGGAAGACGCCATCGCCGCTGCGCTGGGCAACCCGACTGTCGATCCTCACGGCGACCCGATCCCGACTAAGGACGGCAAAGTCGAAAGTGTGGCGGGGTTGGCGTTGAGTCTTGCCGAACTCAAGCACCCCTACACGATCGTGCGCGTCCTGCTGCAAGATGCGGAGCGGCTGATCTACCTGGGCGCGATGCAACTTTATCCCAATGCAACGGTGACGGTGCTCAAACGCGCGCCCTTTGATGGCCCGCTGCTCATCGAGGTGGATGGCGAGCATCACGCGCTGGCGCACGATCTTGCCGAGTGCATCATCGTGAAGTAAGGCGGATCTACACCCAGTCTACCCGCAGCAATTCAGCGGTTTGCGCGCTATGATCTGCCACAGGCGCGCGATGTCACGGTACGGTGACCGTTGCCCCATCGCCAACTCCAGCGCCAGCAACTGGACAAAGCCTTCCTCACTAAACTTGCGTTCATCATCGTGCAGATAGTCGTTGACGCAGCGCACGCCATAATAGTCGACCGGGACGAGACCGGCCGCGGCCAGCCTATCCCAGAGCGCGGGCAGCTCAACCAGGTGAACTTCCGCGTCAAACAGGATAGTGCGATGCGTCGTCGCGTCGAGGCTGGCGCGCGCCGCGCGCAGATCGTGCTGCTGCAGCGCCTGGCGCAATGCTTCGGACGCGGGGTTGGGGACGAGCAGCGAAAGCCAGCCGCCTGGACGCAGCGCCGCGGCGCTGGCGTGCAACAACGGGGCCGGGTCGCGTAGATACTGAAGCACGTTATGGCAGAGGACAAGATCGTAGCTGTCTGGGACAACCGGCAGGTCGCCCGCGCCAACGTCGGCAAGCTGCACATCGATGCGATCCTGGACGCCTGCTTCCGCCGCACGACGCGCGGCTGCGGCCAGCATTTCAGATACGTAGTCGAGAATCAGCACGGAGTGGCCCTGCTTTGCCAGCGACAGCGCGTCGCGACCATCGCCGCCGCCCACGTCAAGCACGCGCAGCGACGCACGATCCCCAATCAAGCGTTGCAGATTCGCCTCGACCAGCAGATAACGCAGACGGTTCCACGGCTGCTCCTGGCTGTGTTGCCAGGCGGCAAATTTGTCGGCGAAGATGGAAGGATCAACCCCTGCCATACAGCATCACTTCCTGTCGCGCGCGCACCACTGGCCATTCGTGGTCGAGCATCCGAAACCAGGCGGTGTCGCGACTCTGGCCTTTGACGATCATGTGCTGCTCCTGGATGCCCTCGAAGGTGAAGCCCATGCGCAGCGCGGCGCGGCGTGAACGCTCGTTGCGGCTGTCACACTTCCACTCGACGCGACGATAGCCCAACCCGAAGCAATGGCCGAGCATCAGATAAGTGCTCTCCAGATTGGCCTGCGTGCGCTGCACGATAGGGCTGTACCAGATGCCGCCCAACTCGATGCGCAGATGCGCCGGCGCGTTGCTCATCAGGTTGACGACGCCGACGGGCAGGCTGCTTTCCTGCTCGATCACACACAGAGCGAGACGGTCGGCGCCCGCGATCGTCTCGTCGATGTAACGCTCGAACGCCACGGCATTGGCAAAAGGGCCGGAAAAGAGATAGCGCCAGATGAGGTCGTCGGCGTCGTAGGCCGGGTGGGTGCGTTCCGCCAGCTCGATGGGTGCGCCGTTGGCATGTGCAAACAGGGCGGGCGCATGGTGCGGCGCCAGCGGCGTCAGACGGACAAAGCGGCCATCCAGTTGCACTGGCGCCGGCTTGAGGGGCAAGCTATGGCTGCGGTCGAGAAGCTCGGTTGGTAATAAGGTCATCAGGCACTAACTCCTTATGCTGAAGCACTATTTTGCGTCGAGTGGCATCGTCATGAGCAGGATCTGCCGTCGCTTGGCCTGCGCGTCAAGGCGTTCGGCATCGGTCAGTCGAAATCCTGCGCGTGTGTAAAATGTCACCGCGTCCTGGTTATCGGCATAGACGCCGACGATCAATGTGGTCGCCTCGCGCTGGATCGCCCAGGTGTGGGCATAATCGACCAGCGCCTGACCGACGCCGAGTTTGCGATGGGCCGGCGCCACCCAGACCGCCAACATCTCCGCGCCGAGTTCGGTCAGGATACAGGCCGCCATCGCACAGGGTTCACCCGCCACCGCAGCAAAGTAAGTGACGCCGTCTGATTCGCCGGCGCGGCGCGCTGTGATCTCCATCCATTGCTGATCGGGGCGCGTCACAACGTCGGCCAATCGGGTTGTGAACGCATAGGGCGCATCCGCCAGCGCGGCCAGCCGGATGCGTTTATGGATTTCCCATTGCTCGGCCTGTAGCGGCCAGATTTCGACCTGATGATTTTGAGGTTTCATCGCTGTGCTACAAGATCTTCTTCAGAACGCCCAAATCGATGTTGGCGCCACACAAGACAATAGCCACTTTCTGATGCTGTCCGCGCTGCGCATCCTTGCGGTATGCCGCTACTGCCACTCCCGCCGCCCCTTCGATTAACTGATGCTGCGTCTCCGCCACCAGACGCACCGCGTCTGCGATTTCGCTTTCCTCGACCAGAATCCAATCATCGACCACGCTTTGGCACAGACCCAGGGTGATGGCGTCCGTCTCAATGCCGCCGGCGCTGCCATCCGACAACGTGGGCAACGACTCCCGTGTCACGACCTGCCCGGCGCGCACCGACTCCCACATGACCGGCGAGTTCGCAGGCAGACAACCAACGATGCGCACCGGACGCCGTGCATAGGCGCGTGCGTTGCCTTTGAAAAAGGCGCCGATCCCGCCCACCAGTCCGCCGCCGCCGACGGTGACATACACGGTCTGGACGCCGGGCAAATCACGTGCGATCTCGGCGCCCACCGTGCCTTGCCCGGTGATGATGTCCCAGTCGTTGTAGGGGGAGATGTACACCTTCCCTGTCTCTGCCGCAAAAACGCGCGCCGCCAATTCGGCGACGACGCTGTCGGCCCCGTGCAGGCGCACTTCGGCGCCCAGCCGCCGGATCGCCTCCACTTTGGTCGGCGCCGCGTGTTCGGGGACGAAAACGATGCCGGTCGCGCCCAGGCGCCGCAAGGCATAGGCCACCGCCGCGCCATGATTGCCGGAGGAGGCCACCACCACGCCCCGTTGCAATTCGTCTGGCGTCAAAGATAACAGCTTGTTAAACGCACCGCGCAACTTGAAAGAGCCGGTAATCTGTAGATTCTCTGCTTTGAGATAGACGGCGTCACCGCCTAGTTGACTGAGCGCTATCGATTCGTCCAGCGGAGTGCAACGCACAAAAGGCCGGATGCGCCGCTCGGCAAAGGCGATGGCGCGTTGCAGATCAAGCGTCACGCCGTGCCAGTTATTGGACAGGGTGATTTTTGACGAAGAGGGCGGCCAGTACCAGGAAAGACGCATGATCTGCCCACCTTTCTGTGCGTTTTTTCGCGCCTTTTTCTCCATGTCTGCTCTTTCCGTCCTTTTCATACGGTTTCATACGGCTATTGGGGATGCACCAGCACCTTATCGACGCGCCTGCCGTCCATATCCACCACTTCGAGTTTATATCCGTCAAACTCGACCACGCTGCCGACGCTGGGCACCTGCTCCAGAAGCGCCATGATCATGCCACCGACGGTCTGGTAATCCAGCTCGTTGCGCGCCGGGAGCTCCTTGAGGCCGAATTTCTCTTGAAACGCATCGACCGACCATAGGCCGTCGATCAGCCAGGAGCCGTCGTCGCGCTGCGTGATGGAAGGAGTTTCCTCCAGATTGGTGGCGTCCACCGCGCCTAGAATGGCCTCGACGACATCGCTGATCGTGACCAGTCCTTCCAGCCCGCCATATTCGTTGATAATCAGGGCGATATGCGAGCGCGAGCGTCGCATCTGCTCGATTACATCCAGGCCGGTCATACTCTCCGGCAAGAAAAGCGCCGGCCGCGCCACTGCCCGCAGATCGACCTCTGGCGTTTCCATGCGCTGCAATAAGAGATCGCGCACAAACACAATCCCGATCACTTGATCGAGGGAGCCTTCCGCCAGCGGAAAACGCGAATGATTCGACGCCATGATCAGGTCGCGCACTTCCTCTGCGCTCTGCTCCACGTCGATCCAATCGACGTCGGGGCGCGGCGTCATGATCGCATTGGTGCGGCGGTCGCTGAGCCGGAAGAGCTGCGTGACGATTTCCTCTTCGATCGGCTCGAAAATACCTACCTGCGCCCCTTGCTGCAACATGATGCGCACTTCTTCATCGGTGACGGCCGGCGCATCGCTGGGCCGCACACCGAGCACGTGCGCCAGCCCCTCACTGGAGCGATCCAGCAGAAAGACCAGGGGCCGCGCGATCCTGGCGAGGAAGTCCATCGGCGGCGCCACAAAGCTGGCAAGCTCTTCAGGGCGGCTCAGGGCGATGCGCTTTGGCGTGAGTTCGGCGACGATCAAGGAAAGGTAGGTGGTGGCAAGGATGACCAGAAAGAGCGCCACCGGCGCAGCATACGCCGCCAGAAACTCAATCTGTCGCAGCAAGTCGGCGATGGGCTGCGCCAGCGTGGCGCCGCTGAAAACGCCAACGAAGATGCCAATCGCCGTAATGCCGATCTGCACAGTGGAGAGGAAATCACCCGGATCCGCCGCCAACGCCAAGGCTCTGGCGGCGCCGGGCTTGCCTTCGGCGGCCATCGTTTGCAAACGCGGCCGTCGCGAGGAGACCACCGCCATTTCCGCCATCGACAGAAAGCCGTTGGCGATCAACAAAATCAGCAATACGCCGATGTCCAACAAATATTGACTCACAAGGTGCGACCTCTTATTGCGCGTCTATCCAGAAATTTTTGCGATAGCTGTTCAACTTGGTTTCATAGACCACAGATTAGACGGACAAAGCCAAAAAAATTCTGGCGAAATCCGTGGGAATCCGTCTAATCCGTAGCATCCGCAGTCTATTTTTTGCATGGAGACTGCGCCACTTTTCAGGTTAACCCAACCGCTTTCAGGAAGAAGACGTATTCAAACGCGGTTTCACGCAGATAATCATAACGTCCTGACGCCCCACCATGTCCGGCCGCCATGTTGGTTTTCAGCAACACCACATTGTCATTCTGCTTTAGCTGGCGCAGCTTTGCCACATATTTTGCCGGCTCCCAATAGGAGACGCGCGGATCGTGCAGGCCGGCGGTCGCCAGGATGGGCGGATAGGCGACCGCGGCGAGGTTGTCGTAGGGAGAGTAGGCGCGCATGGCTGCGTAGGCGTCCGCGTCAGCCGGGTTGCCCCACTCCTCGTATTCGATCACCGTCAGCGGGATCGACGGATCCATCATCGTTGTGAGCACATCCACAAAGGGGACGCCCGCCAGCACGCCTGCAAAGAGCTCCGGACGCAGGTTGACAACCGCGCCCATGAGCAGACCCCCGGCGCTGCGTCCCATGATCACCAGCCGGTCGGGGCGCGTATAGCCATCTGCGATCAACTGTTCGGCCGCGGCGATGAAGTCGGTGAAGGTGTGCTGCTTGTTGAGCAGCTTGCCGTCATGATACCAGGCGCGCCCCAATTCGCTGCCGCCACGGATGTGTGCAATGGCAAAGACAAAGCCGCGTTCGAGCAAGCTCAGGCGATTGGCGCGAAAGGATGATTCGCTGCTGGCCCCGTAGGAGCCGTAGCTGTAGAGCAAGCAGGGATGGCTCCCGTCAAGCACAGCGTCCTTGGGGCAAACAAGTGAGATCGGCATTTGCAGGCCGTCCGGCGTGGTTGTCCACAGCCGCCTCGTCACGTAATCGTCGGGGTTGTAGTTGGCGATCTCCTCCTGCTTGAGCAGATCGAATTGCCTCGATTCCATGTCATAGGCATAAACGATCGGCGGTGTTTTCAGCGATGAGTAGTGAAGACGCAGCGACAGCGTATCAAAGACGGGATTGTGCTCGACGTGCACCGCATAGGTTTCTTCGGGGAACTCAATCCAGTGCTCGTCGGTGATCTCGGGTGCGTCTGGCGCCAGACGCACCACGCGCACTTGCTTGCGCCCACTCGTCCATGCCAGGACAACCAGATGATGGCGAAACAGTTCGATCCGATCGATCAGCAGGCCGCTTTGTTCTGGCAGCAACACTTCCCATGTCGCTGGCTCCGGTGCGGCGACCGGCGCCACCATCACCCGGAAATCTTCGGCGTGGTCATTGGTGCGGATAAAGAACCACTCGCCCCGATGGTCGAGCTGATATTCGTGTCCCTGGCGTCGCGGGGCAATCAGCCGCAGCGCGGCGTCGGGCGCGTCGGCGTCGATGACATGCACCTCCGTTGTCATGTTGCTGCGCAGATGCACCACGATGAAGCGCTTACTGCGCGTCTTGTACAACATCACAAAGAAACGCTCGTCGGTCTCGTGCAGCAAGCGGGTGTCCTCAGCTTGCGCCGCACTCAGATCGTGCCGCCAGACTGCATCGGGCCGATGCGCAGCGTCGACGGTGGTGTAAAAGAGCGTGCGGCTGTCGTTGCTCCATTCTAACCCGTAATAGACGCCCTGAATGCGATCCGTGCGCAACGCCCCTGTGTTCAGGTCTTTGACCGCCACCGTGAACAGCTCGGCGCCGTCCACGTCATAGGCATAGGCCAGCAAGGCATGGTCGGGGCTGATCGAAAATTCACCCACCTCACAAAATGCGTGACCCGCGGCCAGTTCGTTGACATCCAGCAGGATTTCTTCAGGTGCATCCATGCTGCCTCGTCGCCGGCAGTAAATCGGATAGTTCAACCCGGCGACCGTGCGCTGATAGTACCAAAAGCCGCCATCAGCGACCGGGGCGGTGCTGTCCGTTTCGCGGATGCGCTGTCGCATTTCCTGGAAAATCGCCTCTTGCAGTGGCGCCGTCTCGCGCATGATGTCGGCGGCGTAGTCGTTTTCAGCCACAAGATAGTCGATTACCTCTGGATTGTTGCGGTCGCGCATCCAGTAATAATCGTCGATGCGCACGTCGCCGTGGGCCGCGAGGCGCGTGGGGCGGCGCAAAGCCCACGGCGGCGTCATTTGTGAAGCAAAAGGCATGGCGATCTCCTCTCGTAGCCAGTGTGATTCGATGGCAGCATGATACCGGCAATCCCCCTGGATGGACAACCCAGACAAGCGCCAACAACATGCTTTTTGTCGCATTCCTTGCAGAAAATTATGGTGGACATCCGCCATGCGGCGTGCTACAATCAGAATGCACATTTCTATGCAGGATATAAGTTAGTTGCAGATTATTTGTTGGAAGATGCACTAACTTCTTGCAACTCAGTTTAGCATTCCTTTGTGTAACGTGAATGGCGCTTGCTTCCGCCGAGAACAAAGGAAATGTGCGTTCTTCGGATGAAGCGCCTACGTGCAATTGACGAACCTAAACGCAATTGACCGTCACTAGAGTATAGTTTTCACGTCAACATGAAGAGAGGCAACGATTCGACACATCAAATTGCCAACACCTGCAATTTTAAGAGGCGCGCCAAGGGGGTGGTCACCCAAAAACAGAGCAAATCAGACTCATCGGAAGATCGTACACCTCAAAACAATCGGTAACTTGGAACAAGCGTTGCTTTCATCTCAGCAAGGGGAAAGCAAGAAAGGAGCTTTAGAACATGAGGCGCAGATTGATCAGATCGGGCGTGCGGGCCGGGTCGATTCTGTTAGCGCTGGCGATCGTGCTTGCGACTGTGTTGACGCCGGTGGCGGCGCAAGCAGCGCCGATAGAGAGCGCATCCGCCACGGTGACAGCGAGCAGTGGGTGCGTGGCCTGGCACACGGTGCGTCCTGGCGACAACCTCACGCGTATCTCACGCTGGTATGGCGTCAGCGTTTGGCAGATCGCACAGGTCAACGGAATACACAATCCAAGCTTGATCTTTATCGGCCAGGTGTTGTGCATCCCTAGCACTTATTCGCCGCCAGGCCCGGTTCCTCCACGCCCGCCTGGCCCTGTGCCGCCGGTGTGGTGCAGCCAGTTTTACACGGTGCAGTTTGGCGACACCTTGAGCCGCATCGCGCGGAACTGTGGAACGACGGTGAATTCGCTGATGTATTTGAACGGCATCTACAACCCGAACTTGATTCGTGCGGGGCAGGTGCTGCGCATTTTCTAGGAAGCTGTTTGGAAAATCGCTTATTTTGACGCGGAGGCGCAGAGCGGCGGAGGTGCGCAGAGAAAAAGTAAGAAATTCTCTGCGCACCTTTGCATTTCTGCGTCTCGCTGCGTTGAGAACCGTCCTTCAGAAAATAGGGATTTGACGAGCGCGCTACTTTGTCCAAATGTTTCGGCCCCGGTTATGATCCCCTCTTATGCGTATCGTTGTTACCGCCGACCTCCACTATCGGCCGGCTGACCGCCCCCGTTATCTCGACCTTGCCCGGCGCATCGCCGCGCAGCGCCCCGATTGCTTGATTGTGGCAGGCGATGTGGGCCACCCGCTCCGTCTCTTTCGCCGCGGGCTTGAACTCTTCAATTCTTTGCAGTGTCTGAAGCTCTTTGTGGCGGGCAACCACGATCTGTACCGCAGCGACTATGACAGCCGGACGCTCTGGGAGCGTGTACTGCCCGCAGAGGCGCGCCGCGCCGGGTTTGTCTGGCTCGAAGAGCAGGTCGTGCATCTTGGCGGCGTTGGCATCTGCGGCACGTTGGGGTGGTATGACTACTCCACCAGCGCGCACCATCTTGGCGTGCCAGCCGAGGCGTATCCGCAACTCAAGGATCTGGTCAATCACGACGCCGACTATGTGGACTGGCCGTGGAGCGACCGGGCAATGGCGCGCTATCTGAAGCGAGGGTTCGGCCGGCGGCTGGCCACTCTGCACGCCAATCCTGCCGTCGACCAGATTCTCGTCGTCACGCACATGCCGATCTTTGATGTGACGATCCCCACCTATCCGCAGAGTGAAGTTTGGAGCTTGTTGCGCGCCTACATGGGCAACTTGGCGCTTGGCGAAGAGGTGCGCGCCTGTCCCAAAGTGACGCACGTGATCAGCGGCCATTTGCATCGCGGCGGCGCCTGGCGCATCGACGGCGCGGGCGGCAATATCGATTGCCGCATCGTCGGCACGCGGGGCGACTTCCCCAATCTATTGACGCTAACCCTGTAGCGGCTGCCGCAGTCTATATTCGGTAAAATCACAGACAGGGCGATACCCGATCTTTTGGTAGATGCTGTTGGAAGTTGGGTTGGCCAGATCCGTGAAGAGTGTGCAGAACGCCTTGCCCTCGTCCAGAATATGTTGGCTGAGCGCGGCGACGCAGGCGCTGGCATAGCCATGTCCACGCGCTTCGGGCGGCGTATAGACCGGGCCTACGGAGATGCCGCGCGGCGTGCGGCGCCCTTTTGCCGCTAACGACGCCGGCCGCCCGTCATCTTCCCAAAGATAAACGTTCCCCTCAGTCAGCGAGCGTTCGACCTCTGCCCGCCTGGGCAGGGCTTGGGCAGGCGTGGCTTCTACATGAAACGCGGTGTACCAGGCAAAGATCAGGTCAGCGTCTTCGATGGCAGCCTGCCGAAATTGTCCGGCCACGCCAACCGGCGGCGTCACCGCCCGCAACTCGAAGACGCGCAGCGCCATCTCCTGAGCGACTTCACCGCCGGTCAGGTGACGCCATGCCTCGGCAAAGGTCCGTGATACTGTGGCAACGCCATTGACCGTGGGCAGTGGCCAACGATTGGCAACAAGGTTTTCCGCCAATAGGCGCATCGCAGGCAGTGGATCGTCTGTCGCAGCATAGGCGATCAGACCGTGGGGTGGCGTCATGACGCCGGCGGCCAGCAAGGCGCCGTCCGCGTGAACCGTCGCGAGATAGGGCTGGTGCTCAATGCGGCCAGGATGCTGTTTCACCCGCAACGTCACACCGAGCATCAGGCCGTTGGTCACTTCATCCTGGGCAAGGTCGTGCTCTGCTGCACGGAGGAACTCATCAATGGCGTCATGTACGATCAGTTGCAGCATCTTCACCTGCCTATTGCCAGGAAGCTGTAATCGTTAAGATGGCGAACGCTCTTATTCCTCAATCCCTGCCTCGCGCGCGTACAGAATCAT
>Ga0073899_10000599_pt1 | contig 33086 bp, 36 predicted proteins | sample KloWWTmetaKNB5Ph_FD_88975 | JGI IMG/M metagenome (GOLD analysis project Ga0073899, IMG submission 88975) | Active sludge microbial communities from Klosterneuburg, Austria, studying microevolution and ecology of nitrifiers - Klosterneuburg... | ecosystem: Engineered > WWTP > Aerobic digester >... | reverse complement strand
GCATGAGAGACTGCCGCGAAAGACAGGGGGGACTCATGGAGCGCGTACTAACGACAACCGTAACACCGGCACCCCTTACGCTTACGCTGGTGTTGATGGCGTGCAGCACGCCGTCGCTCGCAACCGAGCTGATCGTGACCGACCCGGCGGGTCAGCCACTGGCCACGGTGATGGTGCGGGAGCGTCCGGCCGGCGGGCCGCAGCTCGACACGTCGGACGATGGCTACCCGGCGCCCGGCGTGGCGCGCACCGTTGCCCCGGAAGTCACCCGCTTCAGCGACGCGACTGGTCGAGTGGAGTTCGCCGGGCGCGACGCGCCCATGGAATACCTGGTGCGCAAGCCGGGTTGCCAGGACCTCGCCATCAAGCCGGCGGTCGAGGCGCGCGAGCTGAACGTGACGCTCGTGCCAGAGACTGACCCGTTCAAGCTGGCCGAGGCCAAGCCGGCAAGCGCCTGGCTCGGGGCGCTCGATCTTGGCGACCGTGACACCAAGCTGCACTTCCAGACCCAGTGCACGTTCTGTCACCAGCAGGGCAACGCGTTCATTCGCATGGAGCGCACGCCGGAAGCGTGGCGCGACATCATCCAGCGCATGCAGCGCTATGGCGCCCGGCTCTCGAGCCAGGACCAGCGGGCGCTGCCCGAGCGCCTGTCGGCGGGCTACCGCAAGCTGCGCGAGAACCCGCAGCTGCTGGCGGACCCGCTGCCGTGGAGTCCGGCTCTGACAGGCGTCACGATCACCGAGTGGCCGCTCGGCGACATCTTCAGCCAGGTGCACGACATGCTGGTGGCCGCCAACGGCCTCGTCTACGTCGCCGACAACATCCAGGACCGGTTGTACGAAGTCGACCCGAAGACGAACCAGGTCACCGTCTACAGGATTCCGCATCGCGAGGGCGAGCGGAACGGCGGCTTGCTGGCGGCGCGGTTGCGGAATTTCCCCAAGCACGACAGCACCTCGAACGCGCATTCGCTCGCCGAGTCGCGCGTGGACGGGCACATCTTCATCACGCCCTCGGCCCAGCGCCGCCTGGTCGAGTTCGACCCCGCGACCAAGGCCTTCACGCTGCACGAGATGGACGAAGGTTTCTATCCGCACACGATTCGCGTGGACCAGAAAGATCGCGTGTGGTTTACCGTCGCGCTGTCGAACCAGGTCGCGATGTTCGATCGCACGACAAAGCGCTTCACCGTGTACGACCTGCCGACACGCGGCTTCCGCGAGTGGCTCAACGTGCGACTCATCGGCGTGGTCTTCAAGCTGATGAGCTGGGGGGTGCCGCTCGCCAACTGGTTGCCGGTGGATCGCCAGGCCACCGGTACGCCGCTGCCCTATGGCATCGACATCACGCCCGACGGCAAGGTGTGGTTCGCGCGCCTGCACACCGACGAGATCGGTTCGATCGATCCGGGCAGCGGCAAGATCACCATGATCGCCACGCCCTTCAAGGGTCCGCGGCGCTTGCGCACCGACGCGGCAGGCAAGCTCTGGATCACGGCCTTCCCCGAGTCGGCGATAGTGCGTTTCGACCCCGCGACCAGCCGGTTCACGCGCTTCGACTTGCCACTGAGCCCGAAGGGCGGCGACACGCCCTATGCGCTCAACGTTGACCGGCCGCGCGGCATCGTCTGGGTCAACGGCAACCAGAGCGATTCCCTCTACACATTCGATATCGCGAACGAGACCTGGGCCAACATTCCGCTGCCGCGCCGCGTGACGTTCACTCGCGACGTCGAGTTCGAACCGGACGGCACGGCCTACACCGCGATCGCGCATTTCCCCGGTTGGCACGTCGAGGACGGGCAGTCCACGCTGATCCGGGTGCAGCGGCCGTGACTAATGCGGCACACGTCGAGCATTTGTGCGTCGATTCCGGCCCATTGATCCCGCACTGTCAGTTATCAGGAGTGATCTTGCCGATCACAGTTAATGTAGCTACAGTAACCAATGCGTAGCGAGGCGCGTCGTGGTGGTCGGTTACACGCCGCGTGGTTCGGCTCGGCACGTATTCAGCATGAGGAAGGCTAATGACCGCGAAAAGGCGCGCCTCGCACCGTACCTTGAAATCGGATCTGTCCAAAGTTGACGCGCACACCATCCGGCGTGGCGAGTACGAAGAATTACCCGAACTCACCAGCGAGATGCTCGCGCGCGCGGTGGTCAACAAAGGCGGCCGACCCAGGTCGGCGAATCCGCGCAAGCTGATCACCCTGCGCTTGCCCGCCGAGGTCATCGCAAGGTGGCGGGCCACAGGCCCTGGCTGGCAAACACGAATGGCCGAGAGGTTGAGCCGCAGTCCAGCGACGAGTGTGAAGGGACCCCATCGGTAACGTCGCTACCCTGCGGCGTCGACATCCCTGCTGACGGCAGGGTGTGGTTCGTGCGGCTAGTACCCCAGCAAGCCTTTCAGCTTCTTGCCCTTTTCGACGGTTTTCTGGACGCTTGACGAGTCGTCCTCCGGCTTCGCGGCGGCGGGTTCCTGCGCTGGCGCAGGTTGGGCGACGGCCGGAGCGGCCGGAGCGGGCGCAGCCGGAGTCGCATCAGCCGCCGGAGTCGACGCCGCCGCCGCTGCGGGCGTCGTCGCAGTGGCGGTCTGCTTCGCGGCAGGCGCTGCGACGTTGACGTAGTACTCGATCATGGTGACGTCGGAGATGACGACATTGTTCTGCGCATCGGCGAGCGGACCGCGGCCGGCCCTGACGTAGACCGCCGGGTCCGGCTTGCCCGGGGCCGTCGAGGTGCGCCTGCACCTTGTCGATGGGGTCGCGCGTGTAGAAGCAGTACACCATGGTCTTCGGCTGGCGTGGCGCGCTTTGCGCAGCGGAGCACACCGGATCGAGCTTGGCGCCCGGATACGGCTGGGCTTTCAAGGTCTCCGCCGTGGGCGGATTCTTGGCGATGCGGGCGCGCAGGGCCGCCTCTTCGTCCTCGCTCGCCACATTGTCTGCAGCGGCGATGATCGGCAGCAGAGCCAGGACACATGCAATGAATGCAGCCTTCATCGGCGTCTCCCCCGGGAACATTATTGGCCTGTGTCGGCCGATGCTAACGCCGTCCCTTCGATCCGTACACCAGCAGCATGTTGCCCGGCATCTGCCCGAACATGCCGTAGCCGGACAGGATGAACAACTGCTCGCCATTCACGAGCACACCGCCCACGTCGATCGCTCCGCCGTGGCCTTCAACGCCGTTGCTGGCCTGGTAAGGCAGCTTGGTCTCGATCACGCGCAACAGCTTGCCGTTGCGCGCATCGAATGCGCGCAACTTGCCATCGAGCGCACCTGCGTACACGACGCCGTTGGCAACCACGGCTGCCGCGGAATGGCCGTAGTAGTAGCTGCAATCCGGCCAGGGTGAGCGCTCGGCTTTCCCCTTCGCCATTTCCGCGAGGCCGATCAGTGGCGCGTCACCCGGGTCGAACGCGCAGCCACGCTGCACCGGGTGCGACCACAGCGTGCTGCCGTCCGCCACCTTCAATGCATACACGCCGGGCTTCGGCACGTAGCCTGCGATCTTGCGTTCTGGGTCCGCGATGGGAACGAACACCGTCCGGCCATCGGTCGCCATGCCATGATGCACGCCGCCATTCGAGCTGCCGGAGCCAACACGCTTGCGCCAGACGACGGCGCCGTTCCGGTCCGGATCGAGCGCGAGGACTTCGCCCGACTTCTGCCCGGCCAGCAGCAGGTCGCCCTGCTTGCGCGCGACCAGCATCACCGATGCGCCGAAGTCGAAGTCGGGGCCGTTCTCCACCGGGCAACTGGCGCCACCGCTCAGGCACGCCGCGTTCCACGCATCGTCGGCCAGGGCCTGGAAAATCCAGCGCTTCGCGCCCGTCTTGAGGTCGAGCGCGATGATGGCGTCGCTGGTGTCGGTGGCCGGCGACGATGAATTCTGCCCGGTGCCGAAGTACAGCGCGCCACGCTTGACGTCGATGGTCGGACTGTTCCAGACGACCGCGCCGCTGGGCCCCCACATCTGCACGCCATCGCGATTGATCACCGTCCTGGCCGCCTGCGGCGTGGTATCGAAACGCCAGATCGCTGCGCCCGTCGTCGCGTCGAGCGCCTGGATGCCACCGTGCGTGCGGCAGCATTCGTGCGTCGGCAGTCCGGCCGCTGCGACTTCGAAGGACGAGAGTGGCACGTACAGCCGACCGTCATGGTAGGTGATGGGGCCGCTGATGATCGAGGTCGGGAACCACTTCACGCGTTCGCGCCAACGCAGCTTGCCGGTCGTCGCATCCACGGCATACACCGTGGCCATTTCGTCGGCAAAGAACAGCGTGCCCGTGCCGTCCGGCGTCGCGTCGAGCGTCAGGGCGGAGTGCACCGGCGCCTCCGTCTTGAACGACCAGCGCACGCAGCCGCTGGCGCGATCGAGCGCGAGCAGGTGCGCGCCCTTGCTGCCGAGATACACGGTCTCGCCGGCGATGACGGGTTGCGAGCGCATGGTCGTGACCGCCGGCAACGCGATCGACCAGAGCAGTTCGAGATTGCCCACATCCCGCGTGCCGATGCGCACGCCGGCGGCCTCGCGCGTGTTGCTGCGGCCGAAGCCCCAGTTTTCGCGCCCAGTCGCGGCCACCGGGGTCTCTGCCGGACAGGCCTTCTCGGTGATCCACGCGTCACGCCTGAGGTCTTCTTCCGCGGCCAGCCACTTGGCGATGCGCACGCGCTGTTCCTGCTGCAATACCGCGGCCTGCGGCTGCATCTTGCCGAACTCCATCGCCATCAGTGTCGAAGGTGCCGGTGTTACGGTTGCGGTAACTCGGTTACGGGGCGCCCGTCCAGAATCAAGCGGACTCGCTGCCGATGCGCGCGGTGCCGCGCCCCGACAGACTGTACCTTGCGTTGCGCGCGATTGTCAGACCAGCCAGGCGCAAGGCCTCGCACAGGCCGAAGATCACGCCGATGGACGTCGCGGACCTGCAGCCCGCCTGTGCCTCGCTCGAATTTGCGGCTGCATTCACAGCAAACTCATCGACAAAACCAGTTCGTGATCGGGAAGCGTGGAGCAGGGCCGTTGGCCGTTTCCGCCTGAGTCACGAGGTGATCCGTGGACTACCTGTATTCGCTGTATGATGCGCTCGTCAGCATCAACGTCCCGAACGACAAGGCTCGGACCGTGGTCGATGCGATGGAGCGGGACATGGGCACGACGATCGCCACCAAGAGCGACCTCCAGCTTCTGCGCCAGGAGTTGCTGGCCGTGCGCCAGGAGATGGCGACCAAGGCCGAGTTCGCCGAGATTCGGCAGGAGACGGCGCTGCTGCGAAAAGACGTCGAGCTTCTACCCACTGTCATGACGGTGCGCCTGGGCTCACTCCTGATCGTGGGGCTCAGCCTGTTATTCGCCGCGCTGAAGCTGACCTAGCCGTTTCGTGCCGGAGCCGTTTCGTGCCGGTGTTACGGTTGCGGTTGCACCGCGAACGCCTGGTGCGCTACTGGTCGATGCTGGCATTAACGAAACCGTAACCCCGGCACTGATACCGAACGAAAACCGTAACCCCGGCACTGTTACCCCAAAACCGTAACACCGGCACTGTTACCCCCTGTTACCCCCGGCACTGTTACCCTCAGAAAACATGTCGATCCGGATGGCGCCGCGCAGTCGCCGGAGGAATTCGTCGCGCGACTCTACGGAGCGTTCTGTACCGCCGCAGGTCGTCTCGACGCCAGACGGGGCCGGCTCGTGCACTACGAGACGCTGCCCGCGGCGGTCTGGGAATTCGTGGCGCCGCATTTTTTGCGGTCGATCGATGACCGGCAATGCGAGCGCATGGCGCAAGCGGCGCGGATCAATTCGAAAGCGCCGGTCGGCAAGGCGGCGGAGTTTGCCAGCGATGTCGCGACCAAGCAGGCGACGGCCTCAGTCGCGCTGTGGCGGGCAATCGACGCATTCGCCCGTCCGCCACTGCAACGGCTGGCAGAGCTGCACACTGACAACTCCGAACGACGGTAAGACCGCCTGGACGCCAATCGCCCGACCCGGGGTTAACGGCGCCTCCTGGGCCCGGGCTCGCGTGGCGGCATCCAATCGCGCAGGTTCACGACGGCGCCGTGCGGCTGCGCGGTCCCAGCGTAACGCTCGTCTGCGGTGACGAACACCCCGCCATGAATGAGCGCTGTCGCATGGTAGGCAGCGTCATAAAACGACACCGGGTAAGACGCAGTGAGTTCGAGCACTTGCGCCAGCCACCGCGACGAGACGGGTGACTCCTGCAGCCCGAATTTCACGAGCGACGACAGCCACGTGCCCGCGTGCGTCGGGAAACGACGCGCGACGGTATTGCCGACTTCGTAGAGCCACAGGCTCGGCACGATGGCGCGAACGAGGTCGTCGCGAATCGCGTTCCTCAGCAGCAGGGCCCGGCAGGCGTCGGGTTCATCGCCGGACGGTAACGCCCACTTCAGGATGACGGACGCGTCCGGCACGACCACGTTCATGGGTCAGTGTCCCTGCTCCCGATCCGCTCGAATCCACCTCGCCAGCTCAACAGCGCTTGCGGCCGGGAGCTGCGCGCGCAGGGCGTCGAGTTCATTCACGGCGTCGTGGCGTCGGCGGCGCAACACCCACGTGCGCAGTGCCTCGTTCACCGCCCGGCTGCGGGCACCCGCAGGGATCTTGCCAAGGACGCGCCAGGTGTCTTCGTCAATCATGATGTTGATGCGCTTACCCATTGCGCCCGGTCTCCACTGGCATGCCCGTAGGTGTGTACACTATTACACACCTGCAGGGCCGGCGATCGCAAGTGGCCATTCTGCCGGTTTGAGCACGAAACTCACTTCCAGCAGGCACGGGTTTCTTCGCGCCGTGTCCGGCATACTCGCGATATGCAACTCGCCTGGCTCTCCCTCGCCATCGTCGCCACGGTCGCCTACCACGTCATCCTCAAGCTGACGCCGGCCGGCGCGAACCCGTTCCTGTCGCTGATGCTGACCTACGGCGCCGTTACCGTCCTGTTCGCCGGCGTGCTCGTGCTCACCCCCGGCGAGTTTGCCTGGCGTGAGGAAATGCGCCAGATCAACTGGACCGCGGTCGCACTGGCACTGGCGATCATCGGGCTCGACCTGGGCTTCATCCTGCTCTACCGCACGGGTTTTGAAGTGAGCCTCGGTGCCCTGGTCACGCAGACCGCGGCGGCCATGCTGCTGGTGGGCATCGGCGTGCTGGTGTTCCGCGAAAAGCTAGACCTCTCGCACGGCGTGGGCATCGTGCTGTGTCTCGCGGGGCTGTGGCTCGTGATCCGTCCAGTCGACTGCGCGGCCCAAGCGGCGCGGCTCAACAGCTGATCAGCCTTCGTTGGCCTTGCGCTCGAGCCGCGCCTGCTCGTGCGCGCGCTCCTGGCGGATGCGTCGCACCGTCCACCACACCAGCAGGCTCACCACCGTCAGCATCGCCGCCATCAGCAGCGCCAACTTCGGACCCGCCAGTCGCCAGGCCTCGCGCAGGCCGAAGAGCACGCCAAGCGGCGTCGAGACCAGCAGGATCGGACCGGCGATGCGCAAGCGCTGGCTGCTACTTGTCCGTCTCGACCCAGCCCGACGCGGGCATGGCATCGAAGAACATCTGGATCCGGTGCAGCAACTGGTTGCGGTCGGCCCAGGAGACCTGTTCGTCGAGCCGTTCCATGCGGTCTTCCTTGGTCGGCTCGGTCTCCAGCCCATGTACCAGCGGAGCCGGCGGCGGAGTCTTGCCGCGCTTCTCCGCCTCTTCCAGCAGCATCAGGTGCAGCCGCTCCCAATAGGGGAACGTGGGATGGGCACGACCGCGCAGCCGGTGGTGCACGAGCAACCGGCGTCCGGCGCTGCTGGTTCTGAATGACGGCATGCGATGGATCCTGTGCCGCAAGAGTAGCGTCTCGGACGCCAACTTCACAGTCGGAGCGATTCCCGCCGTGGGCGTCCGGTATGCTCGGTTCCCGACAACCCCACGGGAGCGGAACGAGCATGACGATAGCCTTCTGGTGCGTGCTGGTGGCGGGTTTCCTGCCGTATTTCGGCACGTTGACCGCCAAGATCGGCGGCGAGCGCTTCGACAACAGCAATCCCCGCGACTGGCTCAATGCGCAGTCCGGATTCCGCAAGCGGGCGAACGCCGCGCAACACAACAGCTTCGAGGCGTTCCCGTTCTTCGCGGCGGCGGTCATCATCGCCCACCTGGCCGGCGCGCCGCAGGGACGCATCGACCTGTTCGCGGTCGTGTTTGTCCTGGCGCGTCTCTTCTATATAGCGTTCTACGTCGCCGACATGGCAACGCTGCGCTCGCTGGCCTGGTTCGTCGGTCTCGGCAGCGTGGTTGCGCTGTTCCTCGCGGTGGCGTGAGCCGGTCAACGCCCCCAGTAGGGCATCTGCCGGCGGCTGCGCCAGAGACCGTCGCCGACGTAGACCGCCAGCGCGGTCCAGATGAACACGAAGCCCACGCCGCGCTGCACGGTGAAGGCCTCGTGGAAGATCCACACGCCGGTCAGGAACTGCAACGTCGGGCCGATGTACTGCACCAGTCCCACGGTGGAGAGCGGAATCAGGCGCGCACCGTAGGCAAAAAGCGCGAGCGGCAACGCGGTGACCAGGCCGCTGCCGAGCAGCAGCGCGTTGACGTGCGGGGCGGAGTGGCCCAACGCACCCGTGCCCTGCGACTCCATCCACAGCAGGAAGCCCGCGGCGAACGGCGCGAGCAACAGCGTTTCGGTCGCAAGCCCGGGCACGGCTTCGACCTTGACCACCTTGCGGATCAGGCCATAGCCGCCGAAACTGGCGGCGAGCGCGAGCGCAATCCAGGGCGGCCGGCCGGCGATGACGGCGAGGTAGAGCACGCCGACCGCGGCCAGACCGACGGCGAGCTTCTGCGCCAGGTTGAGTCGCTCGCCGAGCACCAGCACGCCCAGCACGACGTTCAGCAAGGGGTTGATGAAGTAGCCGAGGCTCGCGTCGATGACGTGGCCGTGGGCAATCGACCAGACGTACAGCAGCCAGTTGATACTGATCAGCACGGCCGTGACCATCAGCCGGTAACGTGTGCCGGGGTTCGCGAGCGCGGTGCGCACCGCGCCGATCTCGCCGCGCCAGGCCAGCCAGCCGAACACCAGCAGGCAGCTCCAGACGATCCGGTGCGCCATGATCTCGAGCGCGGGCAGCTCGTGCAGCGGCTTCATGTAGAGCGGCAGCACGCCCCAGATCGTGAAGGCCGCGATGGCAGCTGCGAGACCGCCGCCCGGCCGCGGTGTCGCTGGCGTTTCCTGCGCTGGGTTCTGGCCGGTCATGGGGCGCGCATTGTGGCAAATCCCGCTACGATGGGCACGGCCATCGGGCTGAACCGACAACGAGGCCTGCGGCCATGGACATCGACGAATCGCTGCGCAGCGTGTTCAGGAGCGCACCGTTCATCGCACGCCTCGGCATCGAACTCGAGAACCTCGGGCCGGGATTCGGCGAGGCGAGCCTCGCCCTGCAACCCTGGCAACTGCAGCAGACGAAGCTGGTCCATGCTGGAGTGATCGCAGCGCTGAATCGCACCGCGTTGCGTCGCCCCCAGGCGGTGTGGTGGAAAATCCGGAGCGCCGTGGCGCGGGGCTCGGGGCATGCTGCTGCCATGGATCCCCGGCTCGAAACCGGCCGACTGCTACGTGAGTGGCGCACCATGCAGGTCATGGTCGGTATCTATTGCCGCGGGCACGCGCACGCGCGTGTGGCGGACGCCGGGCTATGCGCGGATTGCCAGGGGTTCCTGGACTACGCCGAGCGCCGGCTGGAGAAATGCCCGTACGGCCCGGAGAAGCCCACCTGCGCCAGGTGCCCGATCCACTGCTACAAGCCGCAACCGCGCCAGCTGGCTCGCGACATCATGCGCTATGCCGGGCCGCGCATGCTGCTGCGGCATCCGTGGCTGAGCTTCACGCATTTCATGGACAAGGCGCGGCGGGTCGAGCATCCGATGGAGGCGCGGCGCAAACAACGGGCTCCGGACTGAAGGTCTGCGTGGCGATGGTTCGGTTGCCGTCGCTGCCCGAGCGCCCGGCATCGTTGCCATCCGGATACCCGCAGGCCATCGCGTACGAGCGCTGGCGCACCGGACTCCCGATCACCTGACGGATCCTGCCCGACTGGCGCGCGTCCCTGCTGCCGCCGATCAAGGCATCGGTCAGATCCAGCGGTCGATCACAGGCTTGCAGAAGGGTTGCGTCGCCGTCCGAACCGGCAGGGTCCTGGTCAGACTGGGCGGGCACCGGCTTGCTGGCCGAATCCGAAAACAGAACACCATGTCGTGTACTATCGCCACTCATGCAGGGGCCTTTGTTGTGCGGGAAAAGGCCTGTAGTCAAGCGATTCCAGCGCGATCGAGGCCTTTGTGCTTGCTCAGCTCATGAATTATTCAGGCTGTTAGAGGACCACATGTCCCGGATATCCGGTCCTACCTTCCACCGGTGACATGTTCGTGACACTACCCGCGAAAGATACTGCCCGACAGCGCCTCGCCGAATGGTTCCTCCAATGGAGGACGCCATTGGTCCGCCATCTCGCGGCGCGTGCCAGGTTGTCACCCGCGGACGTCGATGACCTCGCGCAGGAGGTCTTTCTGCGAATGCTGCGATACGAGCGCACCGATCTTGTCGCGCATCCCCAGGCCTATCTATTCAAGATTGCCGCAAATGTCCTGGCGGAATGGTCAACCCGTGCCAGCTGGCGGAAGCCGCATGCTCAGGAGTGGCTGGCTCAGCTGACCGACGAGCGCGATCCCGCGCAGGAGTGTGCGCGCGAGGACGAGCAGCTCGAGCTCAGGCGTGCTATCGCGCTGCTGCCGCCGCGGGCTCGGGAGATTCTGCGCTTTCATTATGAAGAGGGCCTCACCCACGAAGTCATCGCGTGCAGACTGAACACCACGCGCCGGATCGTGAAGCGGGACCTGATTCGGGCCTATGCGGAGTTGCGTGGGACCCTCAGGGCCCCGGCGGCGCACACGGCGCCCGGGAGAGGCGGGCGATGAGCGCTGACATGCCGACTGTTGACGAGCGACGCCGCGCGGCGACCGAGCAGGCGGCCGCGTGGCTGGTTGCGCTGCGGATGGGCCGGCTGTCGGCTCGCGAGCGCGATGAATTCGTCAACTGGCTGCGCGAGTCGCCGTTGCATATCGCCGAAATGCTGACTGTCAGCCGGGTAGACCAGGCACTGGAAGCGTTCGACCGCTGGAACGGGATCCCGGCGGCGGAGCAGGTGACCGATAACGTCGTGTCCCTGACGAGCGAAAGGCCGCGACTCCAGCCCCGGCGCAAGCCATTCATGTGGGTGTCACGGGCGATCGCAGCCGGTCTGGCGCTCGTCGTCCTGGCGACTGGAAGCTGGCTCGCACTGCGGGAAACGGGCACGGTCGTGCGAACGCAGCTCGCGGAACAGCGCCAGCTGGCCTTGACGGATGGCAGTATCGTTCACATTGCGCCCCTTACCGAGATGCGCATCCGATTCACGCGCGATCGGCGGTCCATAGAGCTGCGTAGAGGTCAGGCGCTGTTTGATGTTTCACCGGACCCGCGACGCCCCTTCGTCGTGGATGCTGGTACTGCCCTCGTGCACGCGGTGGGAACGTCGTTTGACGTCGATCGAGCGGAAGAGGTGGTGCGAGTTACGGTCATCAAGGGCCGCGTGGAGGTTGCCCACGGCGCCGGTCCGTCGGGCGCCGCCCTCCCCAAGGGCTCTACCGCAGGGGAATCAGTCCTGTTGTCCGCGAATGAGTCTGTCGTGGTCCGGCCCCGCGCGCGAATGAGCTCGGTGCTTGAGGTGAACGGCGCGGCACAGGCGGACTGGGCGAAAGGGACCCTCGTGTTTGAGGACGAGACCGTGGCGGAAGTCGTCCGGCGCTTCAATCCACACAACGTTGCGCAGATCAAGATTCTTGACCCCCGGCTTGCGGAGCGCCGCATTAGCGGGACATTCAAGGCAGCAGATCCGGAGTCTTTTGTCGCATTCATTCGTGCGACGAGTGAAGATCTTGCTCACGAGCGGCCCGTGATCCTCCTGGACCCCTCGACTTCATTGATTCCGTAGACCCGGGGACCATGCGAACCCGCCACCCAGTCTTATGTGGGTTGTTGCAACTGCTCGCATGGGGGGTACTCGTGATCATGATGCTCGATGCGCCAGGCACCGCCTGTGCCGAAGTGGCCGTGACGGCGCCGGAAGTGATCCATCAGATCGACATCAAGGACGGCACGCTGCGCGCCGCCCTGCTTCAGCTGGCCCGGCAAACCGGTGTTCAGCTGGTGCATTTCTCCGACACCGTACCGGATACGCTGCGTGTGGGTCCATTGCGGGGCGGCTATACGGTGGAGCACGCCCTGACTTGCCTGCTTGAGGGTACGGGTCTCACCTACCGGTTCGCGAACGAGCGCACCGTGATAATCATCGAGGCCGCGGGCGCCGTCTCCCAAGGCGATTCGGCGTCCGAGCTCGAGCGCCATGAGCAAACCAGCCAAGCTACGAAGGGCGCCCGCAGGCACGGTTGGCTTTCGAAGCTGGCGGTCCTGTTTGCAGCCTGCGGAGCCGTGCCGGGTACCGTGTGCGGCGCAGAGAGTGAGGCGACGAGCCTCGAGGAGGTCGTGGTCACAGCGCAGAGGCGTGAGGAGCGACTGCAGGACGTGCCGATCGCGATGACGGCCATGGATTTCGAGGTACTCCGCGACCGAGGCGTCACCGATCTCGTGGGCGTGATCAAGGCGACCCCAAGCATGTCCTTCACGCCCTACCCGGCGACGGCAAACACGCTCACCCTCTACATGCGCGGCTCCGGCGTGCAGGATGCCGGGCAGATCACCATTGACACCGCCACTGGTCTCTACCAGGACGGCTTCTACATCTCGCGCGGCCAGATGGTCACGTTCGATCTCGCAGACATCGAGCGGGTGGAGGTGCTGCGAGGGCCTCAGGGTACCCTTTACGGGCGCAATACGACCGGCGGGGCGGTGAACCTCATCAGCCGGAGACCGTCCGGGGAATTCGGCTTCAGGCAGGAACTCGGCTTCGGCAACAACGGGCGTCTGCGGAGCCTCACAGTGCTGGACCTGCCGAAGTGGGACGGGTTGTCCACCAAGCTCTCCTTCCTCAAGCGCCAGCAGGACGGCTACGTCGAGAACCCCGGTCCAGGCAAGAACTTCGCGTTCGATGACCAGACGGCAGGTCGGCTCGCGCTGCACTGGGACACGGGGGCACCCGTCACGGCCGATTATTTCTACGAGCGCGGGGATCTCGATTCCACGCCTTATTACTACACCAACTCGGCCCTCGTCGGGCTCATCCCTGGCTACTCCGATCAGGGCAGGCCCGAGCGCCGGAGTTACCGGCCCATCGACCTGGCAGTGAGTCCGGGCGAGTACCAGAGCCACGGTCTTACCCTGGCCTGGAACGTGAACGACGCACTGACGCTGAAGTCGTTGACCGGCTATCGCGACCTGAGCGTGACCTACAACCAGGACTACGCCGAGGCCTTCTTCGTCGGCTTCCGCAGCCTCGACGACATCCGGTCGCATCAGTTTTCCCAGGAACTGCAGGCGGTGGGCAGCGCGCTCGACGGGCGTATCGAGTACGTTGGCGGACTCTACTACTTCGACGAAAGCGGGCGGCATTTCCAGAACATCGAGATCACGAATGCGCTTCCGGGATCCGCCCCCTTGCTGCTGAACAAGGACCGCTGGGTTAATGCAGAGTCGGAATCCCAGGCGGCCTTCGCGCAGCTCACGTGGACTCCACCGATCGTCGACGATCGGCTCGGCCTGACCTTCGGCGGCCGTTACACCAAGGACCAGCGCTCTGCATCCCGCAGGCTCCTGACGACATACTTCGGCTACCCGATCGCCGAGGAGCCCGCGCCCGGACTCGTTACCTCAAACGATCTGAGCTCGAGTCGCTTCAGCCCGTCCTTCACGGCGAATTTCGCGTGGACGGACGATGTGAACACCTATCTGCGCATCGCCACCGGCTACAAGGCCGGCGGCTCGAGCGAATCGGTGGATGTCGGGCAGTTCGGCATTACCTTCGATCCCGAGGACGTCACGCTGTACGAGCTGGGGCTCAAGTCCTATCTATTCGACAGGCGTATGCGCCTGAACGCGGCGGCGTTCAGCAGCAAGTTCAAAGACATGCAGCTGTTCTTCAACACCAATCCCGGAGATATGTCGGTGGTGCTGGGACTGAACGCCGGCAAGGCGACCATCAACGGCTTCGAACTGGACGGATTCTGGCAGCCAACCGATACACTGAGCTTCTCGCTCAATTACACCTGGCTCGACGCGAAATACGACGAGGTGCTGGCGCCCGCCGGCACGATCCTGGATCCAGCGATCAACCCCGCTTCACCCTACCAGGTGGGGGAGAACGTCAAGCAGCTGTTCTCGAACGGCTACGCGCCGGAGAACACGCTCAATCTAGGTACGAGCTGGACCTTCCTTAGGCGCGATCGCAGCGATTTCACTGCCATCCTCAACTATCGCTGGGAGGACAGCACCTTTCACAACACGGCCGCCGGGCCGGCCGTTCCGAACCGCGAAGCCGTCCTGCGGCCGTCGTACGGCTTGCTGGACGGGCGCCTCTCCTGGAGAGCGGAACTGGAGGAGGCGGGCCAGCTGCGGCTGGATCTGTGGGCCAATAACCTGACCGACGAAAAATGGCCACTGTACGTGATCGCCTCAGGTGCCCCGATCGACGTACTCGATCCACTGACGGGTGCGGTCACTCCGGCCGGCTTCAGTACCGTGCCAAAGGCTTGGGCGGAGCGCCGCACTTACGGCGTGAACCTGGTATACGAGTTTTGAGCATGGCAGCGCGGTGCCACAGGGCATCGCGCTGCTGCTGACGGCTGCCGGCCTGACCCATGATCCACTATCGCGAGATCGCCTCGGGCCTGCAGGTACCGGAAGGGCCGATCGCACTCGCCGACGGCCGCGTACTGGTCGTCGAGATACTTGCCGGCTGCCTGACGAGCATCGATCCGGATGGCTCGAAGCGGCGCATCGCAGAGGTCGGCGGCGGACCGAATGGCGCCGCCATTGGCCCGGACGGCTGCTGCTATCTCTGTAACAACGGCGGCTCCGCCTGGATCGATCGCGACGGGGTGCGCATGCCGATTGCGGAGGCCCCGCCCGACGCACAGTCGGGGTCCATCCAGCGCGTCGACCTGGACAGCGGTCGGGTCGATGTCCTGTACACTGCAGTCGACGGCCACGCGTTGCGCGCACCGAACGATCTCGTCTTTGATTCCCACGGCGGCTTCTGGTTCACCGATTACGGTAAGGTCTATGAGCGCTCGCGCGACCGCGGCGCCGTGTGCTACGCGCGTGCCGATGGAAGCCGGATCGAGGAAGTCATCGCTCCGCTCGACAGCCCGAACGGAATCGGCCTGTCGGCTGACGGGGCCTCGCTCTACGTGGCGGAAACCTACACTGGACAGATCCTGCATTTTCCGATCGAGAGCCCAGGCAGGATCCGCAGGACTGCGGATACCCCCGCAGCAGCAGCCGGAATGGTCATCGGACGGGCCGGTGCCTCGCGCTACCCCGACAGCATGGCCATCGACAGCGCAGGCTACGTATGCGTCGCGACCGCAGGGCTCGGCGGCATTCTGGTGCTCGCCCCGGACGGCTCTTCAAGCGAGCAGTTGGCATTGCCCGATCCACTCACTTCCAACATCTGCTTCGGCGGTCCTGGGTTGCGAACCGCTTACGTTACGTTCGGGCTGTCCGGACGCGTCGTCGCTTTTGAATGGCCGCGCCCTGGCCTGCCACTGGAATTCTCGCGGTAGCGGGCACATCTCCGTCGCCGCGGCCGTTGTGCCGCGGAAGTCACGCAAGTCGAGTACCGGGTTGGTCCACAACATCATGGTCGAGTGCGACCTGATGGCTGCCATGCGCGACGGCGCGCGGCCGGCGGGAATGGCTGTCGCATCCATCGTACGACACATTCTGCGGAAGGAGTTCCTGATTCCGTCACCGCCCAACCTGCCCGTGGGCGGGCAAGCCGGGGGCCAAGGCAGCTGAAGACGCCAATGGAGGGGACCAACCGTCTGGTTCGTGCCGTCTTACTCCCGACCGGCTGGAGCCCGCAGGACGCCGGCGTGATGGCGGGACGGAGTGGAATGCCCACTGAAATTTCGCGGAGGTTCTGGCGTGCTGCTTGAGAACAAGGTCATCGTCGTCTCTGGCATCGGTCCGGGCCTCGGCGTGAAGCTCGCGGTCGAGGCGGCGCGCGAAGGAGCGCGGGGAGTCGTCGCGCTGGCCCGCACGGTCGAAAGCCTCGAGGATGCCGAGCGTCGCGTACGTGAGCTGGGCACCGCCTGCAGGGTGTTGAAGATCCCTACCGACATCACCGACGCAGCGCAGTGCCGGCGCGCAGCGGAGCTGGCCGTGGCGGCATTCGGCCGCATTGACGGACTGGTAAACAGTGCTTTCTCTTACGGCAACGTCGAATCGGTCGAACAGGCGGATTTCGAGGTCTGGAAGCAGGTCTACGACACCAACGTGATCGGCTCGATGCAGATGACGCTCGCGGTAGTGCCGCAGATGAAGGCCCAAGGCGGGGGCGCCATCGTCATGATCAACACCCAGGCTACGGTCAAGCCCAGCAGGGGCCACGCGGCCTACGCCGCCTCCAAGGGCGGGTTGCTCGTTGCAGCGAAGTACCTGGCCACCGAACTCGGCCCCTGCAACATCCGGGTCAATACCGCCCGCATGGGCTGGATGTGGGGAGTACCGGTCCAGCGCGCCATCCCGCTGATGGCTCAGGTACAGGGGAAGACCGAGCAACAGGTGCTCGAAGAATCAGCGTCGACCAAGGCGCTCCGACGCATCGTCTCCGACGATGAGTGCGCCCGTGCAGCCCTGTTCCTGCTCTCGGACTACGCGTCGGCCGTCACCGGCGCCATTCTGGACGCCAACGGCGGCGAGACGATGCCCTGACGGGCCTCGCGCCGGAATCCGATCGAAAATGACATGTCATGTCTGAAGCGGGAAATGGCCGCCATCCGGCATCACCCGGCCAGTCGAATGCCCTGGTGAGAAGACATGCCAGCAAGGTTCACCCCTTGAGGGAGCATCTCTTCATGCCGCGGACCCATGAGCTTCGTCAGTCCCGGGCTGCTTCCTCAGGGGAAGTCATTGCGCTCTCTGTCATCGACTCGAGCCTGAGATGAGAAATCCGCCATCCGTCCCGCGTCCTGACGGCCTTGATCGCATAAGCGCCCACGAAATTACCGGGCCAGCCATGCAGGACGAAGCGCAGGTCGGCGACATCGCCATGAACCTCGGCAATGGGGCTCGACAGAAAATGATGCGGGACCGCGTGGCCTGGCCTGCCTGGCGGGCGCAACTGGTTGTCATGCAACCACGTATAGATCGCCTCGAGACCCCGGAGTTGCTCGTTGAGGAATATTGACTCCTTATCCGCTGAAACATACTCGGCAACCGCATCGCCCGAAAACACTTGCGCCAGCATTGCGCGATCGACCCCTGAATCCAGAGCCCACGAATACCTGCTCATGAGCTCCAGTACATCGAGTCGGTCCGCCACGACAGACGCTGGGCACTGCGGCTGCGCCGGCTCGGCGCTCGTGCCGGGAGCCAGCGCCAGCACCGCACTGCCGATTGCCGGCAGCAACGACCATTTTGTGTCTAAACCCATGAGACGGCTTTCCAGCGTGACCACGCTCCGGCTGCAATACTGTGCGGGCGTGATAGAGCTGCGCCCGCGGCAATCGACCTCCGTCGGAGCATACCTCTTTCATGCGGTCGCGGAGGAGGGCCTGAACCGTGCGCGAAGGACGCAGTCGGCGGCCTCGCTGACGGTGGGGCGATCGGGGGGGCATCGAGTGATGCGTGGAGGGCCAGACAATGGATGAACACGAGTCGCTGGAGCGGATCCTCGACGGCAGGACCTGGGACGACTTCTGCGACAGCCTGAAGGACGCGCGGACGGCTCTGTTTCGCGAGAGCTCACCTGCCAATGCCTTCGATCGGGCCGAAGGCTACCGGCATCTCTCGCGCCTGTTGCGCGTGGCGCTCGAGCGTTTCGTCGAGCACGCCGATCCCGAGCATCCGCGCTTCTACCAGATGGCGCGAGCCGATGCGAAACTCGGTGCGGACAACCCCGACTGCTGCTACCGGAACTGCGCGCTCGACGGGCGGCGCGAGTACCGCATTCGCGGCCAGCGCGGGACCTCGACCTATCTCGGCATCGGCACCTACTACGGTCACTACGGTGAGCGCGGACCTTCCGGCTGCAGCGGCTACATGGATTCGGCAGATCTCGCGCTTGATTCCGATGGCCGCTTCGAAATCGTACTCTCGGAGCAGCCGCATCCGGGAAACTGGATCCCCATGGAGTCACGGACCTCGAGCCTGATCGTGCGCGAGTTCTTCCTCGACCGAGCGATCGAAGTTCCGGCGGAACTCGACGTCGAATGTCTCGGGGTCACCGGACCGCCCGCGCCGCTTGACCCCGCCAGCCTCGACCGCGCCCTTGCCACGACCGCGGCATTCGTGAAGGGTTCAGTTGACCTCTTCACCGGCTGGGCTGAAGGCTTCTCGAAACGCCCGAACGAGCTGCACGCCCCGCCGGACTCGCTCCGGGCGCCCGCGCACAAGGCGGCGAACCAGGTCTTCTACCACGGCTACTGGACGCTCGCGCCGGACGAAGCGCTCCTGATCACGGCGAAACCCCCGGTCTGCCGCTACTGGAACTTCCAGCTCAACAACTACTGGCTCGAGTCCCTCGACTACCGCTACCACCCGATCACCGTGAACAAGCGCAGCGCCCGCCTCGAGCCCGACGGCTCCTTTCGCATCGTCGTCTCGACCCGAGATCCCGGCTTCGGCAACTGGATGGACACCGCCGGCCACGCACACGGCACCATGGGGCTGCGCTGGAACATGGCGATCGACCCGCCGCAGCCCGTCTGTCGGGTCATGAGCTTCGATGACCTCGTGGCGGGCCGGCCATGACTGTGCACCCTTCAAGCGGCCGGTCAGAGTCGGTGACGCACCTGCCCGACACTCGGCTCGACGAGGCATCGCTGCTCGCCGAGGCGCGCGAGCGCGCGGGCCTTTCAGACTTTGGCGACGGGTCGTTCCGTGCCCCCCTCGCGAAGCTCCTCGAGGCGATCGAGGGCGAGGCACGCCTCACGGCCGTCGGTCGCGCAGTCCAGCGGACCCGAATCGTCGGGCTGCTTTCGGCGCGGCTGCAGATGCAGGCGTGGCTCGCCCGGCATCCCGAGATCGAGGACGAGCAGGTCGACGTGCGCTTCGTCGTCGTGGGCTTCCCGCGGACCGGGACGACGCTGCTCCAGCGCATCCTCGCGCAGGATTCGCGCTCATCGTGGCTCGCCTGGTGGGAGTGCCGCCATCCGGTGCCTCTTCCGGGCTGGCAGGTGGAGGAGAGCCGGCGGCAACGCGATCCTCGCGTCGCCAAGGCCGAGGCCGAGGTGGCGGCGATGATTGCCGGTAACCCTGCGCTGGCAGCGGTCCATCCTCTGGATGCGCTCGCCCCCGACGAGGACGTGATGCTGCTCGAGCACGCGTTTCAGTCCTCGCCGCCTGCGGGCTCGATGAATGTCCCCAGCTATCTACGCTGGCACCTTGCCCAGGACGGTCGCACCGCCTACGCCGATCACGCGCGCTTCCTGCGTTTCCTTCAGTGGCAGAAACGCATGCGCGGCGAGCCGGTGGGCCCGTTCGTGCTCAAGGCGCCGCACCACATGGTCCACCTCGACCGGCTTCTGGAGCGCTACCCTGGCGCAACTATCGTGTACACGCACCGCGATCCGCTCGACACGCTCCCCTCGCTTGCGAGTATGGCCTTGCAACTGCGTCGCCTCACGTGCGACACGGTCCATCCCGCCGAGTGTGCCGACTACGCGCTCACGACAGCGCGCTGCCGCCTCGCGCGGACCGAGGGCGTACGGCGCGCAACTGGCGGGAGACGCTTCGTCGACGTCTGGTTCAGTGACATGGCGAACGATGCGCTCGCGGTCGTCGAGCGGATCTACGGCGCGATCGGCCTCGATCTGCCGGCGGGCGTCCGCGCCGGAATGGCGCGCTATATAGCGGAGAATGGCCGCGAAAGACGACCACCCCACGGCTACACTCTCGAACAGTTCGGCCTCGATGCCGATGCGATATGCAGTGAGTTCGCATCCTATCGGGAAACACATGTAGTCCCTCACCAGCGCGGCGGCTGAGCGGTCCCGCGGCGATGCTGCACGTCGCGTTGCAGGCGTTCCATCGCGCACCGCCGCCGTTCCCGCTGCTGCACGCCGACTGTACCGGCTCAAGATCGGCAACAAGTGCGGATTCCGGGCCAATGTGACCGCTGATTCCGCTTGAACGTGACCGGTCGTTCCGACCGAACCTGACCGCTCATTCTGACTGAAGGTGACCGATTGTCGGCGCTGGCCGGAATCGTCGGTCAGGTTCGAGCGGAGTGATCACAGGTCTGTGCTGGAACTTGCATTTTGCTGGCTAAGCTGCCCGATTTTCGCCGAGGGAGCCGATGCCAGCCAAACGGAGTGCCACGCGCAAGATCAAAGAAGTTCTGCGTCGCAAGTATGAGGGTAAGCGTCATCCGGAGCTTTCAATTACCCACATCTTTTCGATGCATATCGGTGAGCTGCAGATATTTCCTGCAAGCGTTCCTCGAAGTTGAGATGAGGGCGTTCCGTGTGCATCTGAGGCACGGTGGCGCATGCCGAACGAGACTGTTCGCGGGCATCGACGGCGTCGCGTCGTTGACGAGAACGCGTCGGTTGATTGGGTCGATCGCGAGGTCGACGGATGCGAGTCCAGGGACGACCGTCTCGGCAAGCGCTTCCGATCGCTGCTTGAACACCTGTCGTCGCAGCCGGGCGGCAGCATTCCGCTGGTGTGTCAGGATTGGGCGAACACCAAGGCAGCGTACCGGTTTCTCGACAACGACCGGATCATCGAGGCAGAGATTCTCGCTGGCCATTTTCAGGCGGCGCGCGATCGTGCATCGGGTAGCAGCGGGCCGCTCCTCGTGATGCACGACACGACGGAGTTTTCCTACAGGCGTGAAGACATCACGGCAGTGGGCAAGACGCGCATCGGGGTCGCCGGCGCCGATGCGCAGGGCCGGCCACGGCAATACACCGCCTGCGGCATTCTGATGCACTCGAGCCGCGCCGTGACGACCGAGGGGTTGCCGCTCGGGCTCACCGCGATCAAGTTCTGGTCGCGCGAGAAGTTCAAGGGCGCAAATGCGCTGAAGAAGAAGATCAACCCGGCTCGCGTGCCGATCGAAGAGAAGGAGAGCATTCGTTGGCTCGACAACCTGCGGCAATCGACCGCTCTGCTTGATGATCCGGCGCGCTGCGTGCACATCGGCGATCGGGAAAGCGACATCCACGGGCTGTTCTGCCTGGCTCAGGAGATCGGCACGCATTTCGTGCTGCGCACCTGCGCAGTTCGCCTGGCGGGTGATGGCGATCACACGATCGCCGACGAGATGGCCGACGAACGTTGTCAAGGGCTGTATCGCGTCGAGGTTCACGATCGACGGGGCAATGCCTCAACCGCCGTCGTGGAACTGCGCCACCGCCGTATTCGGATTCGACCGCCGATCGGCAAGCAGAACCGCCACCCCGACCTGCAACTGACGGAACTGCACGCAACTGAACGTGGCCGACCGCAGGATCGAGACCCGATCGACTGGAAGCCTCTCACCGATCTGCCGATCACCTCGCGGGTGGAGGCCATTGAGAAGCTCCAGTGGTATGCGATGCGCTGGAAGATCGAGACGTTTCACAAGATCCTCAAGTCCGGATGTCGCGCCGAGCAGTCGAAGCTGCGCACTGCCGGGCGGCTCGTGAACCTGCTGGCCATCTTCTGCATCCTCGGCTGGCGCATCTTCTGGCTCTCAATGCTGCATCGCTCGACGCTCAAAGCCAAACCGACGCTGGCGTTCACACCGCTCGAGGTCTTGCTGCTACAACGCCTCGACGCACGACGATCCGGCCCATCGCGGGCTTCTCCGCCCCTGCAGTCGTCGCTGCTGCAGCTCGCCTGTCTTGGCGGCTACCTGAATCGCGCAACCGACGGTCCGCCCGGTAACACCGTACTCTGGCGCGGCATGACGCGCCTCGCCGACATCGCAATCGGCTTCGATCTGGCAACAGAAGATGTGGGTAATTGAAAGCTCTGCGCGACGCTCACGGAGCGCATGCCTGAGTCAAAGGATCAGCTTGGCCTGGTACTGCGAGCGGCACAGTTCGCGGCTCACAAGCACAGGGGCCAGCGGCGGAAAGATGTGAAGGGGACTCCCTGCATCAACCACCCGATCAACCTGGCCGAGGTGCTGCACACGGACGGGGCGTGAACGATCCGGTTGTCATCGCCGCCGCGCTGCTGCACGACACGTTCGAGGACACCCGGACGGCCTACGACGAAGTGCGGAGCATGTTCGGCACACAGGTGGCGGACGTCGTGATCGAAGTGACCGACGTGAAGTTTCTGGCCACGGATTCACGCAAGCGTGTGCAGGTCGCCAGGGCAGGGCGTGCCAGCGAGCGGGCGCGGCTGGTGAGGCTCGCAGACAAGATCTGCAATCTGTGCGACATCCTCGCGAGTCCACCGGCCGGACGGTCCTCGGCCAGGCAGCAGAAATACTTTGACTGGGCGAAGGAAGTGGTCGACCAGGCGCGCGGGGTCAACTCGAACCTCGAGCGCAAAATGCAGCTTCTGGGCCCGCGCGGTAGAATAGGCGTAGACAGGACATTTCGATCGCGATACGTGGTTTCAGTTTACGGAGGTAATGCCATGAAGCGTCTACTTGCAGTGTTGATGAGTGTCGCCGTGAGTGGCTTGATGCTTGGTTCTCCCGCACGCGCGGCTGACGAAACGGCTGATTGTGCGGCAACGATCAAGTTGTTCCAGGGCGCCGGCGAAAGCGCCAGCTTCTTCAAGAAAAGTTACGGCTATGCCGTGTTCCCGACGATCGGCAAGGCCGGTCTCGGCGTCGGCGGAGCCCACGGCTCGGGCTGCGTCTTTGCGCAGGGCAAGCAGGTGGGTACTGCCAAGATGAATCAATTGAGTTTCGGCTGGCAGGCGGGCGCGCAGGGTTACAGCCTGCTGGTCTTTTTCGAGGATGAGCGGTCTTTCAAGGAGTTCACGTCGGGCAATTTCGAGTTCGGCGCGAAAGCCAGTGCCGTCGCCATCACTGCGGGAGCGTCCGCCGGCGCAAGCACGGGCGGTACGTCCTCAGGTGCGAGTGCCAGCAAGAAGGACGCGACGACACAGTCCCGCACCGGCTATGAGAAAGGCATGGCCTCCTTCTCGATCATCAAAGGCGGCCTGATGTACGAGGCTGCGCTGGGCGGCGCCAAGTTCAAGTTCAAGCCGCTCTGACGGGTTCGTATTGGAGCGCCGTCGCAGGTCCCCGGGACCTTAGGGCCGCAACGCAGCGGCGGCGCTCCGTCCGGTGGCATGGTTCGGCCACCGATCGTGAATTTCCGTCCAGGAGGGTCAGCGCTCCGCGCCACCGATGATTCGATGGATCGCCGCGTCCACCGGCTCAGTACGCAACGCGCAGAACCGTCAGAGCTGTTCCCGGCTCAGGATCGTCATCATCTTGCTGTCCGGGCTGGCGTAGAGACCCCACTTGCTGTGCTCGATGTAGAGGTCGAGTATGGCCCCCTTCTTCAGGTCGCCGAACTTCGTGTCCTTGCCGTCCACCCGGGCCAGCGCATCTGCCGTCGGGACAAATTTCACCTTGGAGATCGCCTTGCCGTCGCGATTGATCATGTGCACGGTGACGCCATCCTTGTCGACCGCCACTACGTCGGCTCGATAGTGGACGTAAATGCCGCCGTTCTTTTCCTTCACGTCCAGGCAGGCCGCCTGCGCATTCGGGAACTTGGCAAGGACGTCCGCGCTGAAGTTCACTTTGTCGCAGCCTTGGCGGTCGGCCGCCAATGCCAGCGCCGGCATCGCCAGCAGTGCGAAGCAAGCGACTCCCCAATGGCTCTTCATTTGATTGCTCCTATGGTGTCAGGGCCGCGGCCACGTGCTGAAAGTCACCCCGGGATTCCCCGGAGTCGCGCCACGATGCGGTCGCTGTGTTTCCGTTCAAAACACTTCGCGCAAGGAAATCTACACCCGCGATAGGACGGGAACATTTGATTAAGTGCCAAGGTCGCTAGTGATAAACCGAAGTCCCGGGTCAGGTCACCTGCTTATGGGCACGCGCCTGGCAAGCGCCATATCCTCATCCGTCGCTTCCTCAGTGGAGAATGGCCAACCATGACACGCGTAACTGCGTTCCTGTCGAAGGCGCTGGTGCGAGGACTGCTCATCGTCGTACCGGTCTACTTCGCGGTCTTGCTGCTGCTCAAGGGAATGAAGTCGGTTGGCAATCTGGTGCGCCCATTCGCCCAGATTCTTCCGGACTGGCTTCCCGCCGAGCAGTTACTGTCGCTGCTCCTCGTGCTCGCGATCTGCATCGTCATTGGTGCTTCCGTCGGCACCGGCCTGGGGCAACGGCTCCGGGCCTGGCTCGAGTCGAGCGTCTTTGAGCGAATTCCAGGGTATGCGCTCTTCCGCAGTCTCACGCAGCAAGTGGCGGGGCATAGCCGTGAAAGCACCTGGGAGGCTGCGCTGTTCCAGAGCGACGAGGGTCTTGCCCCGGCCTTCATCATCGAAGAACTCGCGGACGGGCGCTACACGGTCTTCGTGCCGTCGATCCCCACGCCATTTGCGGGTGCCGTCTACGTTCTCGACCGGCAGCGGGTGCACCCGCTGGACGTGCCGTTTACCGATGCGGTCCGGGTCGTTTCACGCTGGGGCTCGGGTGCGAAAGACCTGGTTGCGGCCATGGAGAATCGCGGCAAGCCTGTCGAGCGGGGAGGGTGAAAGCCTCACGCCCCGGCAGGCTGCGCTGGTGAGCGCCCGCGATCCCGGCGATTACTCGCCGGGCGGCTTGGTCTCGGCTGGAGTCTCCGTCTTCTCGTCGTCGTCGCCGCGGCCTTCCTGCTTGGTGTCGCGCTTGTCCTGTCGGCACTCGGGACGACTCTTCTCGTCGCCGGCCTTGCAGGCAGCCTTCTCTTCGCGGCCTTCGTCGCGGTTGTCGCGCCGGTCACCACGTCGCTCCATCCCCTGGGTTTGCGCGTAGGCGGTCGTCGTCATCACCACGCCAGCGGTGGCGAGCAGCGCAAGTGCGCTGAAGATCAGTCGTTCCGGTCTCATGTTCTATCCCTCACCTTGCTTTGGTCATCGATCGCGACCCGCATCGCGGGTTGTCCGGCGTCCGGCAGCCGTTGCAGCCGCCGTGCAGTCGAGCTTGATCTTACGCCCGTCTGCGCGTCTAGCAATCGATCAGTTCGGCCAACGTCTTCAAGTCCACGTTGCCGCCGCTGACGACGCAGACGATGGGGCCATTGCCGGCCTTGCCGCTCAGCGCCGCCGCCAACGCCACGGCGCCTGCTCCCTCCGCGATCACCCGCGCCTTCTCGGCGATCAAGCGCATGGCCTGGCGCGTGTCCTCGAGCGAGACGACGATGTCGCCATCCACGACCGGCTGCATGCGTTGCCACATTCGCGGGATGACGCTGCGCCCGCCGGCGCCGTCGACGAACGAGCGTTGCCACCTGGTGAATTCCTGCGCCCGGCCGGCCGCCAGCGACAGCGACAACGGCGCCGCGGTCTCGGGCTCCGCGCCCAGCACTTTGACGTGCGGCGCTTTCGCCCTGAGCGCGCTGCCGAGGCCGGTGAGCAAGCCGCCGCCGCCAATGGCGCAGATCACGCTGCGGACGTCCGGGCAGTCGTCCAGGATCTCCAGCGCCATGCTGCCGTGGCCGGCAATGAAGTCGTGATCGTCGAAGGGATGCACCAGGGTCCCGTCCATGCCCGGGAAGGCGTGCTCCTCGAGCGCGCGCCAGCACAGGTCGAACGGCGTCAGCAGCAACTCGGCGCCGAGAGCCCGCATGCGATCAATCTTGGTCTGCGGTGCGGTATCGATCACGACGATCCTGCAGGGCACGCCCGCCGCCCGCGCCGCGTACGCCACGCCCTGGCCGGCATTGCCCGCGCTGATCGTCCAGACGCCGCGCTTTCTGTCTGCTTCGCTCAGCATCGCCACGGCATTGGCCGCGCCACGGATCTTGTAGGAGTTGGTCGGCTGCAGGTTTTCGAGCTTGAGGCGGATGTCCGGCCCGCCCGGCCCCAGGTCGAGCTTCACCAGCGGTGTGCGCAGCACCGTGCCGGCGATGCGCGTCTGTGCGGCTTCGATTTCAGCAAGCGTGATCGGCCGGATGGGTGCAAGCGTCATGGGCGGTACTCGCGCTGCTTCAGCACTGTTCGGACTGTTCAAGCACTACTTGATGAGGATTACCGAGGCGTCGTGCCGGCGCGCGGCCCGCGCGAAGTCGCGATCGGCTGTGAGCATGGGAATTCCTGCGGACAGAGCGACTGCGAGGTGCAATGCGTCCAACGTGCTCAACGCGCTCGCCATTGAGCCGATCAGGTCTCGTGCGCGAAGGAAGTGTTCCGTGCCGAGCGGCAGGCGACGAAAGTAGCCTTCGGCAACGTGTTGACCGAACAGGCGAAGTACATCGCTTGCTTCGCGTTCGCCCAGGTCCCGCAGGCGTCGCTTACGCGCGACCAGCGAGGCAAACTCGACTTCCGTCAGTGGACTGATGCAGGGGTCCCTTAGCTTGAGCAAGGCGGACTCGGCCGCGCTGCTGAGCGGTTCGGGGCAGTAGTAGGCACCGAGCACACTGGTGTCAACGTACGTCGAGTCAGCGGGCATTGCGCTCTTCACGAACGAGCTGGACGGCCGGTGTGCCGTCGCGGCCGAGCGAGCGACGGAACTCCATGAGCGTCGGCAGGGCCTTGGGTGCACGGGGTGCGCCGACGAGCCGTGCGACCGCCCTGCCCTGGCGGGTGATGACGATCTCTTCTCCAGCTTCGGCGAGGCGCACCAGTTCGGGGAGAGCTTCGCGGGCCTGCTTGATGCCGAAATGCTTCATGCTGATGTCCGTTGGTGTACACCATAAGTGTACGCTGCTTTGAATCGGGTCAGGCTGCGGCATGAGTGTGAACAGGCGTCGACGATCGAGCAGTTGCCGGCGTCAAAAGGCAGCCGTTGGAATGGCGCGTAAGTGGCAATCCTGGCTATCGTTCCTGCCGTTCGGATGTGTCGAATCCGCGCAGGCTCGCAAACTCCTCGAGCGCCGCGCGTTCGGTGCGCAGCGTGTTGATCGGGTGCGCGGGATCGGCGTGGCCGAGCGCCATGCCCGCGAACAGTATCAGGCTGGCCGGCACCTCGAGGAACCTGCCGACGGTGCCCGGCACCAGCGACCAGATTTCCTGTGCGCAGGTGTGCAGGCCGTGCTCGCGCGCGAGCAGCATCACCGTCTGCATGTACATGCCGACGTCGGACCACTGCGGCGGGCCGAGGCCGCGGTCGAGATAGAAGAACAGCCCCACGGGCGCGCCGAAGAAATCGTAATTGCGTGCCAGCTGCAGCAGCCGCGCCATCTTGTCCTCGCGCGGAATGCCGAGAGTCGCGTACAGGTCCTCGCCGGCCTTGAAGCGGCGCGTGCGATAGGGCTCGCCCAGGCCCGGCGGATAGATGTCGTACTCGTGCGTGCCGTCGCCGCGCGGGTTGGTGGTGATCTGCACGCGCACCCGTGCCTTCAGCTCGGCGAGCGGCTCACCGGCGAGCGCATACACGCACCACGGTTGCAGGTTGCCGCCGGACGGCGTGTGCCGCGCGGCGTCGAGGATCTCGCGCACGGTTGCGCCCGGCACCGGCGTTTGCAGGAAGGCACGGCAGCTCCTGCGGCTTGCGACGGCTTCACTTAGGTTCACTGGCGTTCCTCCGGGCGGCAGGCGATTCTGCCAGAAGCCGGTGGTGACGGCTTGACCGTGTCGCGGCGGCGGCTGTTTTTCGCTACGCTGCGCGCGCGTTGATCGAGGTACGCATGCAGGACCTGAAGCAGTTCGTTGTCGACATCCCGGACTTCCCGCAGCCGGGCATCCTGTTCCGCGACATCAGCCCGCTGTTGCGCCGGCATTTTGCGGCCACGATCGCGTCGATCGAGCGCCTGTTCAGCGAGCCGGAGTGGGACGCCGTCGACGCCGTCGCCGGCATCGAGTCGCGCGGGTTCATCCTCGCCTCGGCCCTGGCCGAGCGCCGCGGCAAGGGTTTCGTGCCCATCCGCAAGAAGGGCAAGCTGCCGCCGCCCGTCGTCGACATCGCCTACGACCTCGAGTACGGCACCGGCGTGCTCGAGATGCAGGCCGGGCAGGGCCGCTTGCTGCTGGTGGATGACGTGCTCGCCACGGGCGGCACGCTTGCCGCTTCCATGGTGCTCAGCCGGCAGGCGGGATACGTCGTGCAGGGCATCGGCGTGCTGATCGACATCGGCATCGCCCCCGGCTTTCGTTGCGAGGACCACGTGCCCCGCATCGTCCTGCAGTACGGCTGAGGTCGCCGCATGAGCGAGCCCGGCATGCCGCAGGCTCCCCGTCGCGCTGCGCTCACCTTCATCTTCGTCACCGTCGTGCTCGACATGCTGGCGCTCGGCATGGTCGTGCCGGTGCTGCCGCACCTGATCGAGGATTTTCTCGGCGGCGACATTCCGCGCGCCGCGCAGCTGGTCGGCTTCTTCAGTACGGTGTGGGCCGTGATGCAGTTCTTCTCGATGCCGGTGATGGGCGCGCTGTCGGACCGGTTCGGGCGCCGACCGGTGATCCTGCTGTCCAACTTTGGACTGGGGCTCGACTACGTGCTGATGGCGCTGGCACCGACGCTGTCATGGCTGTTCGTCGGCCGGCTGATCTCCGGCGTGACGGCCGCCAGCGTCAGCACCTCGATGGCCTACGTGGCCGACGTCACGCCGCCCGAGCGCCGGGCGCAGAGTTTCGGTTTCGTCGGTGTCGCCTTCGGCGTCGGTTTCGTGCTCGGCCCTGCCATCGGCGGCCTGCTCGGATCGGTCGATCCGCGCCTGCCGTTCTGGGCAGCGGCCTGCGCGAGCCTGCTCAACGCCGCGTACGGATTCTTCATCCTGCCCGAATCGCTGGCGCCCGATAGACGCCGCGCGTTCGAGTGGCGGCGCGCCAACCCGCTCGGCTCGTTGCGCTTCCTGCGCGCACACCACGAAGTGTTCGCCCTCGCCGGCGCCTCCTTCCTCAGCAGCCTGACGCACGCAGTGCTGCCTGCCGTGTTCGTGCTGTATGCCGCCTACCGCTACGGCTGGGACGAGAAGGCGGTCGGGCTGGCGCTGGCGGGGGTCGGGACTGCCTCGGCCTTGGTGCAGGGAGCGCTGGTGGGGCCGCTGGTGCGTCGCTTCGGTGAACGTCGGGTCATGATCGGCGGCCTGCTCGCCGGCACGGCGGGGTTCATGCTGTACGCATTCGCTCCGACCGGCCTGTGGTTCGTCGCCGCCATTCCGATCGTCGGGCTGTGGGGTCTCGCGGCACCGACGTCGCAGGGCATCATGACGCGCGCGGTCGGTGCGTCGGCCCAGGGTGAACTGCAGGGTGCGATGGGAAGTCTCGCTGGCATCGCTACTGTGATCGGTCCGACGCTCTTCGCGACCGTCTTCGCCTGGTCCATCCGCCACGGTGCGTCGTGGCATGTGCCGGGTCTGGCCTACGCGCTGGCGGGCCTGCTGCTCTGTGTCGCCGCGATCATCGCCGCGCGAGCCACGCGTCCGCAGGCCACGCCATGAGCGCGCAGTTCGTCGTGCCGGAGGTGTTCCGGGCCGGCATCGTCGACAAGCTCGAGCGACTCGCAAGCCGTCCGCGCTTGCCGGACACGCCGGCGGCTGCTGCAATCGCGGCGAGCCTCGACTACGTCTGGGCCTGCAGCGCGTTTGCCGCGGACGCCTGCCTGCGGGATGCCGGGTTGCTCGACTGGCTCGCGACTGAAGGCCGCTTGCTCGAGCCCGTCGACGCCGCGTGGTATGCACAGACGGCCGACGCGGCCACGCGGCCGGGCGGCAACGACGACGCGACGTTCATGTCGGCGTTGCGCAACTTCCGCCGACGTCAGCTCGTGCGCATCGCGTGGCGCGATCTGGCGGGGTACGCAGCGATCGAACAGGTGCTGGCCGAGCTGTCGTGGCTGGCAGATGCCTGCATCGACGTGGCGTGCCGGCAGGCCGCCGCGCTGCTCGGCGCGCGTCACGGTGTGCCGAAGGACAGCAACGGCGTCGAGTTGCCGCTGCTGGTGCTGGGCATGGGCAAGCTCGGCGGCGGCGAGCTGAACTTCTCCTCGGACATCGACCTCGTGTTTCTGTTCGCCGAACACGGCGAGACGGCGGGTCCGCGGCCGCTGCATCACGAGGAGTATTTCGTGCGCGCGGGCAAGCGCGTGGCGCAGCTGCTCGGCACGCCCACGGACGCCGGCTTCGTCTATCGCGTCGACCTGCGGCTGCGGCCGTTCGGTGACTCGGGCCCCGTGGCCGTGAGCTTCGGCGCGATGGAGGAGTACCTGCAGCAGCACGGGCGTGACTGGGAGCGGTACGCCTACGTCAAGGCGCGACCGGTGCACGGCGCCGAGCCGGGCTTCGATGGCCTGTATCGCGACGCGCTGCGCCCGTTCGTGTATCGCCGTTACCTCGACTTCAGCGTGTTCGAGTCGCTGCGCGCGATGAAGGAACTGATCGCGCGCGAGGTCGAGCGGCGCGAACTGCAGCAGAACGTGAAGCTCGGACCCGGCGGCATCCGCGAGATCGAGTTCATCGTCCAGGCGTTCCAGTTGCTGCGTGGCGGCAGCACGCCACGACTGCAGACGCGCAGCCTGCTCGAGGCGCTGCCGCAACTGGCCGGGCAGAAGCTGTTGCCGGCGGAGACCGTGACCGACCTGTTCGCGGCCTATCGCTTCCTGCGCCGCGTCGAGAACCGCCTGCAGGAATGGAACGACGAGCAGACGCACGAGTTGCCCGTGGACGATCACGCGCGCGCGCGACTCGCACTCGCGATGGGATTGTCCGGCTGGCCCGAACTCGAACGCGAGCTGGAGCAGCATCGCGGTCGCGTCAGTGCGCATTTCCAGCGCGCCGTGTTTGCGCCCGGCGCCGCAACCGCCGACGACGAGGCGAGTGCCGGGCTCGAGCACCTGCTCGATCCAGAGCTCGACGACGCGCGCCGGCGCGAGCGGCTGGCCGCGCTGCAGGCGCCGGCCCTGATCGAGCCGTTCCTGCGGCAGCTCGACCAGCTGCGCGAGGGCGGCTATTACCGGCGTCTCGACGAAACCGGCCGCCGCCGCCTGCAGGTGCTGCTGCCGCGCCTGCTGCGGGCCGTGGCGCGCGTCCCGAATGCCGAGGCCGCGCTGTCGCGCGTGCTGCACGTGCTCGAGCGCATCGGCGGCCGCACGGTTTACCTCGCCTTGCTGAACGAGAACGCCGTGGCGCGCGAGCGGTTGTTCAAACTCTGCGCGCATTCGCAGTTCCTCTCCGACCAGATCGCAGCGTTCCCGTTGCTGCTCGACGAGCTGCTCGACGAGCGCCTGTTCGACACCACGCCGACGCGGGCCGAGCTGGCCGTCGAGCTGCGCAACCGCATGGCGAACTGCGCGGTCGACGACACCGAGGAACAGGTCGAGGCCTTGCGGCAGTTCCAGCGCGCAGCGATGTTCCGCATCGCCGTGCCGGACCTCACCGGCCGGCTGCCGCTGATGAAGGTCAGTGACCGCCTGACCGACCTGGCCGAACTGCTGGTGCAGGCGACGCTCGACCTTGCCTGGCGGCAGATTGCGGCGCGGCACGGCGTGCCACTGTGCGGTCCGACGGAGGACGCGCTGCGCCAGGCAGACGTGATCGTCGTCGCCTACGGCAAGTTCGGCGGCATCGAGCTCGGCTACGGCTCCGACCTCGACCTCGTGTTCCTGCACGATTCGAGCGGCGAAGTGCAGCGCACTGCCGGTCCGCACGTGATCGACAACGGCGTGTTCTTCCTGCGGCTGGTGCAGCGGCTCGTGCACCTGCTCACGGTGCATTCGGCGGCCGGTCGCCTGTACGAAGTCGACACCCGCCTGCGCCCGAGCGGCAAGGGCGGTCTGCTGGTGCAGAGCATCGAAGGCTTCGCCGACTACCAGCGCACGGACGCATGGACCTGGGAGCACCAGGCGCTGCTGCGCTCGCGCGCCGTCGCGGGCGGTGCGAAACTGAGGCGCCGCTACGAGTCGCTGCGAGTCGAGCTGCTGCGCACGGCGGTGCGGCGTCCGACGCTGCGCGAGGACGTGCGCTCGATGCGGGAAAGGATGCGGTCGGAGCTGTCGAAATCGAAGGCCGGCGAGTTCGACCTGAAGCAGGACGCGGGCGGCATCACCGACGTCGAGTTCCTGGCCCAGTACTGGGCGCTGCTTTGGTCGGCCCGGCATGCCGAGCTGGTGACCTACTCCGACAATATCCGGCAGCTGGAGAGCTGTGCCTCCATTGGCCTGGTGCCGCAGGCCACCGTCGACGTGCTGACCGCCGCCTACCGGACCTACCGGCAACGGCTGCACCACCTGTCGCTCGAAGGCGGCGACAACAATATCGCACCGGCCGCCGAATTCGAGGCCACGCGGAATACCGTGCGGGCGATCTGGCGGCAAACCATGGAAACGAGCCTACAATCCACTTCCGAACCCCCTAACCCCTAACCCCTAACCCCTTCCCATGTCCGAACTCCTCGTCCCGATCTCGCCCGGCGAACTCATCGACAAGATCACGATCCTCGAGATCAAGTCGGCGCGCATGACCGACGCGGCGAAGCTGCACAACGTGCGCACGGAACTGGCGCTGCTCAACGAGACCTGGCGCGCCTCCGCTTTTTCGGCCGTGGACATCACGGCGGAATGGAGCGGGCTGCGCGACGTCAACGGGCAGCTGTGGGACATCGAGGACCGCATCCGCGACAAGGAGCGGGAGGGCCTGTTCGACGCCGGGTTCATCGAACTCGCGCGCGCGGTGTACGTGACCAACGACGAGCGTGCGGCGATCAAGCGTCGCATCAACGCGAAGCTGGGGTCGAGCCTGGTGGAAGAGAAGAGCTACAGGGAGTACAGGAAGTAGGGGAAGGGGAGGAAGGGGAGGAAGGGGGGAAGG